>VFQQ010004211.1_pt1 | contig 12942 bp, 21 predicted proteins | sample 3512341 | NCBI WGS metagenome assembly VFQQ01 (sample SAMN10412373, study PRJNA504923) | tailings metagenome | isolation source: Relicate 2 Philex TSF1 revegetated site | place: Philippines: Tuba, Benguet | collected 2017-08-29 | reverse complement strand
CCTGCACATGAGAACGATGGCCCTGGTGAGCAAATTGAGACGACGCATGCCAGCCACACAGCACTGCTGCTTCCGCAAAACCCATTGTCCAGCTGTCAGCCTGCCGCCCACCTGACGCAGGCCTGCAACACTGCAGAAATTATGCGGGGGCCGCCGCTGGCGCCGATGGCCAGCACCAGGCTGCCGTTGCGCTCCACAATCAGCGGGCTCATGCTGCTGAATGGCTTCTTGCGCGGCCTGGGCAGCAAAAGCGGTGCGGCCAATGCATATACGCTAAGCAGTTAGCGTGCTGCTATAGGTGAATGGAATGAGCTGCACCAGCCAGCTTTGCCCGCACTCCGCGCCAAGCTGGGACCAGGCGGCCCCGCTCTGCTGCCGCCTGCCGCCTGCGCCTGCCGCACCTGATGAAGTTCGCCTTGCTGGGCGCAATGCCGTACACGTTGGGCTGGCCGGGCGTGGAGAAATCATCCATCTGGTTATTCAGCAGCAGGCCTGCATGCAGCATGTGGCAGCATTGAGAGGCATTAGCAGTGCATAGTGTACATTAGCGTGGCGAGCGTAGGAAGCGGCAGCAGCAGCCCATGCAGCAGCATCAAGCATGATGCAGCTGGGGACACCGACAAGCAGCTGAAGATAACAGCAAACCAGCAGCAACAGAGGTGACCACAGCAGCAGCGGCGACAGGCAGCAGCAGCTGGCCCATCTGCTGAGGCATTTGCATCTGCATGACCACCAGTCAAACACAATGGATTGCAGCGCCCACAGCTACGCACCAGTGGAGGGCGACAGAACCTTGCTGCCGAAGCCGGTGTTGATGGTCGTGGTCATTGCCACAGCCATCCTGCATACAGGCAACAGCGCAGCGGCAGAAGATTCTCATGTGCAAGGCAAGCTCAAGTTGGAACTGCAAGGCTGCATGTCTGCCACGCACATCCTGTAGCAGAACCACAACCATAGCGAGCAATCAGCAGCAAACAGCGTGTCGCACCTGTCTGCATCCACGACCGACAGGTGCGAGGTGCCGTGGTCCTCGGGGTGCACCCCCACAGTGGTGATGTTGAAGGCGCCGCCATAGGCGCTGAGCGGCAGCGTGCCGCTGTCAGAAACGGAAGACCTGCAGCAGGCGCAGGCGCAGCTGGAGTGGAGGGAGTGCAAAGCAGCCTGCCAGCGATATACTGCAGCTTTCAGGGTGGCTGAACATCGGCGCGGCTCAGGGTGCGGAGCTCACCTCAAAGAATCAATGAAATCAGAGCTGTTCAGTGCTGACAGAATTGCCGACAGGTCAATGAAAGGAAGATCAGGAGAGGGGCCAGGGTCGCCTGCAAGGCAACGCACACAATGCCAAGTCAGCAACAGCAGCTGATCAGCGGCACTGCTGGCAATGGCTGGCAGCGCAGCGCCAAGGCAGTAGCAGCGACAGCAGCTGCAGCGGCGACATGCGGAACCAATAGCATGATGCACTGCTGCATCAGAGCGTGCATGCTGCGTCCCAGCTCACCCAGGCTCATGCGCAGCGCAAAGGCGTGCTTCAGCGCCTCAGTCATGCGGTGCACGCCCACGCTGCCGCTGCCTGCCAGCGGCTGCTCGTAGCCTGCAGAGGTGCACCAGGCCAGCATAACAGCTGCTCAAGCCAGCAGCCAGCAAAGCCACACAGACTGGAGGCAGCAGCACAGACAGCCGCGCTGCGGCAGCGGCAGCAAATGTGCCAGCAGAGCCTCAGCAGCAGCAGCAGTGCCGTTTGATGAAGGACTGCATCAAACAGGCAAGCAGCACTGGCAGGAGGCTGCAGCACAGGAAATAGTGCAGCCGAACATTACTGCAACAGAAGTGATGTCAGCCAGTCACACCTGCAAGAATCTCAAGCGCAGCAAGCACAGCGGCAGAGCTGCTGGGGGGTGGGGCACCAATCCAGTCCATGCCCCAGATGTGACGCCTGCAGGGCAGCAGTTGCGCTAATCAGTGGTCAGGCGTGCTGGCGCGGTGGCTACAGCACACCGGCATGAAGCTGCTGCCAAACTCGACGGCAGACGGGCCCCTTGCACGCACCTGAGAGGCTGGCTGATGACAGGCGCTGCAGATGCCAGGTCCACAGTGGTGATGACGCCGCCTGCAAACACACAGCCTCAGGGCCGGATGAAGGCAGGCCAGAGGGACCCGTGCCAGGAACGGCAAGTGCAACTTTGCAACAAACCGAGTGCAATGACTGCAGCTGCGCACCTGCGGCTTGGATGTCGGCTGCCAGCTGCTTCGCATACTTGCCGACGTACAGCACATCAGGCCCCTCCTCCGCGACTGCAGTGCGGACGATGCCAGTGGCAGCATGATGGGCAATCGTGTGGGCAAACAGATGATGGGCGGTGGCTGCAGGAAGAAGTGTCACCAGCACAGCTGCATCGTTTCAAAGACTCACCGTCACTCAGCAGCGCTGCCAGCTGCGGCCGCTTGCAGCAGGTCTCATTGACGTGTGGTCCACGCCACTGCAGCATTGATAGGCAGCAGCCGTCGGCCAGCAGCGGCGGCAAGCGGCAGCGCACATGCGCCTCAGGCTGGCAGGAGCGACCAGGCAGGGAAGACTTATTGTGCAATCGCAGGCCTTGCGTGCAGCGCCACCCAGGCAGAAGAGGCAGATGCCGCACCTTGCCGCCCTGCCGAATCAGGAAGGTGTCACGAATGGCGGGCCACTGCGACAGCGCTGCTACCTGGCTCTCCCCGCTCAGTGTGGCAACTGCAGGAAGAGCAGCTGCAGAGCTCAGCAAGCGGAGCAGCAACTTGGCAGTGCAGCCAACCCACACTTCCAAGAAAAGGGTTGCAACCAGCACATTTAGCTCACCGAGGTAGGGGTGGGCAGGGAAGCCGCTGGCTGCCAGCTTGATGGCAGGCTGCAGAGTGTGCAAGGACATGGGCGCATCAGAGCGGAGCCGCACAGCACGCTGTTCGGAGTGGCAGCCTCCCTGCAGCCTTTTCCATCAAAACCTAGACCGCTAGTTTGTTGCGTCGCACCTCAAACAGCCGCTTCCATGCCAGTCGTCCGTGCCGCTGATGAGCTGTCCACATGCCGCGCAGCTCCAGCGGCACTGCCACCGCCAGGCCGCCGCTGATGGCAGCATCTGGCCGGCCTGCGGCAGGGGAGCAGAACCAGGTGCAGGCAGGTCAGCTGCAGCATGATACCTGGGAGCAACGCCGGCAGCTAATTGCTAGATCATTCGTCTGCAGGCGCCATGTCTGCCGCTGGCCAAGCCCACGCACCCACAAACATCGTCTCATTGGCGGCTCCAGGCGCGAACTCGCGCGCGTCGATGCACTCTGCCGTGCCGTTGGGCAGCCTACCAAAAAAGAGGATGAAGGGCAGACAGCCGGCATATCAGCCTCACTGCGATACAGCCTCCCAAGAAATGCAGCTGCGTTGCGAAGGAAACCGAGCCCAGGCCTGCCGCAGCTGGACCATCTCACCTGATCAGCATGAAGTGGCCGCCGCCTGCGCCGCTGGCCTGCGGGTTGAGCACGCCTTGGCACAGAGCAGTGGCGATGGCGGCATCCACCGCATTGCCGCCCTCCTGCAGCACCGCGGCACCTGCAGACATGTGGGCAGGCAGGCAGGTGCAAAGTCGGCAGCAGGGCATGAGCCACCTCACTTTGCCTGCGGAAGTGCTGCTTCCAATATGCCGCTTGCCCAACCCGCTGCCACTGCATTCCCTAGCCCCGCCTCACCAATGTCGCTGCAGCGGCCGTGGTCCGCTGCCACGAGGCCGCCTGCTGCTGTCACGCTGCGTGGCCGCCCGCGGTAGTCGTGCAGCGCCTCAAAGCTGCCTTCTATGCTGCCTGTGTGGTGGCGGGAAGGAGGCAGCACATCATGATCAAGCCCGGAGGACTGCATACAACCGGCATATTCCGCCTCTGCACCACCGTGCCACCCAGCAGGCTTGAGGCAGCTCATGCTGAGCAGCAGCAGCCCACCTTCAGGTGCCACGGTGTCTCCTTGAAGGGTGGGTGGTGTGAGGCCCGCACAGCCGCTGACTTGCAGGCGTCCCGTACGTCTGCCGCTGCTGTATGCAGCAACAGCGACAAGCAATAGCAGCAATGCACCTGCATGTGTTGGTCGGAAGCAGGATGGGCAAGGTGCGGACTCGCGACAGGGCGGACCTTGAGCAAGCTGCACCTGCGAGCGCTGCAACCCAATACTGCATGCGCACCTGCGAGGCCGACCAGCACTGCTGGCTGCTTCAAACGCTGGTACAGGCGCTGCAGCCTGCGAAGGCAATGCAGTGAGTGTGAACTTCAGACGAGCGGCGGCGGCGGCGGCAGTGGCGGTTGCCGCCGCCATGACAGCGCTAAGCGGAGCTGCATCCCCTTCCAGGCGGCGATCGGAACAAGCATATGGCGCCGCTGCACTCGCAGCGCTCACCCGCCGCGAAAGCCGTCCCTGCCCGGCTCGAGGATGCCGCCGTCGGCCTGGCCATTCCATGACCGGCCGCTGGAGGTGGCATCCACCTCGATGGCCGTAAAGCCGCGGCCCAGGGAGGTCGCGTTGGCCGTCATTGCGCCGGCGCTAGCAGAAAGACGCCCGGCGGTCCCCTCGACGCCAGCCTGAGGCTTTGATCGCAACACCGAAACAGCAGCGGCGGCCGATGGCGAGATGGTGTTCCTCCCATGCGCCGCCTGCTGAGCGGCGGCAGCTGCCGGGTGGGCCGGAGCGGGGCAAGCGGCTGCAGTTCCGGTTCTGCCTGGCACTGTCCTCCTTACCAGCTCCCCACTGCTGACCGGTGTGGCATGTGAATTAAATTACAGGTAGAGTGTGTCAAGCGGGCAGGAAAGCGAGCAAGGAAGCGCAAAGGGGTGGGGGCAGGGCGTTCAACCAAATGTGCACGAAATGGGAAGGGGATCGTCAGGTTCAAGCGTCAGGAAAAACGGCAGTGCATCTGCTGCTGCGGCTGCCGACCCTCAGTCGTCCATGCCCATGCCAGCGGCCGCCGTCACAGGGGTGAGCAGCTCGTACTCAGTGTCCACCCAGCTCTCCACGTCACGCAGGAAGCAGCCATAGGCCACCGCCTCCAGCACTGCGCGCCGCTGCGTGCCCACCTGCGCAGAGCAATAGCAGAGCCAGGCAGCAAGGATACATCAGAAAAAGGCAGCCAGGAGGCATGCAGGCGCACCTGGCCAGCTGCAAGCAGTGCGCATGAGGCAGCAGGCAGTAGACAGTAGACGCGCTGCACAGGTGAGCCTACATGCCCAGCTGTACAGCGGCAGCAGGCAACAGGCAGCGGCACAGCAGAATCAACAGCAGCAGCGATCAACAGCAGCAGCAGCTCGCAGCCCGCTCACCGTCATGACCACGCTCTCCACGCGCCCCTCCTTAACCGCCTCCTGCACCCGCTGGATGATCTCCTCCTGTGGCCAGGGAAAGGGTGGACATACAAGCAAGGTTGAAGGGGTGCGAAGCAAAGCAAGGGCTGAGCACTGCTGCACCTGTTGCAGCAAGGGGTGCTGGCAAACAGCAGCAGCAGCCAGGCTGGGCAGCTCAACCCTCTACCTCGGCCCCGCCAACAACCCCAGCACCAACCCCAGCTCTCACCATGCTGCCCGCGTCCTGCCCCACCGCCTCCTGCATGTTGCGCTGCAGCGCCTTGATGTCGCCAAACAGCGCCTGCGTCTGCCGCTCCGTCAGCGTGGCCGACTCGAGCGTGACCAGCCTGCGCGGCAGGTGGGAGGAGGCAGGGGCGCTATGAATGCGTCAGCCGAGAAGCTCTAAAGGACGGCTCCGCAAATGCGTGCTAGATAGATCTCTGACTAAGAGGCGCTCAACTACAACTTAGCTGCAGCCGAGCAGAGCACTCACATTCTGTCCAAAAGTCTCAGCGTGCCCCTGCCCCCCACCCACCGCGCCGTCTCCATCATCGTCTCCTGGTCAAACGACTCAACGTAGCGGCGCAGCGCCGACTTGGGCCGCCGCGCCAGCCCCGCCTGCTGCTCCGCGCCGCCGCTGCCGCTGCTGCTGCTGCTGCTGTAGGAGGTGGACGGCTCGCTTTCGCTGCGAGGCTCCAGCGGCTGCGCAGCGTCGGGGTCGACCGAACCCTCCACCTCGTCCGCCTGCGGTGACACACAACACAGCAGCAGGCGTGGGAGGCATGAGATGGCCAGCGCACAGAGTGCAAGCAGCAGCAGGAGCAACAGCAGTGCAGGGCAAGTGGTATTGACCGCAGGCAGCAGTTCCACCGCGACAGGGATGAGCTGCAAACCAGACAGCAGCTGTGCGGGCCGCGTCAAGTGCAGCGGCTGCCAGAACTCAGCCAGCCATCAAATCCCAGCAGCTCCACACCATGTGGAACAGGCGCTCCAGGCGCTCCACGGCGTCCTCCTTGGACTCGGGCAGCACGCCCAGCTGCAGCAGGCGGGCAGCAGGAGCGCATGCCAAGACGGTGAGGCCCAAAGCTGCCGACTGCAGCGTCCATGCCAGGGCAGCTTGCGGCAAGCGTGGCAGGGCTGCCCCTGTGCTGTGGCGGTGGTGGCGGGAGGCGTATGAACCAAGCGTATGAACCAAGCTGCCGTACGCTACCGTCCGCCCCTGCCCACCTGCTTGGCCAGCTGGAAGCGCTTGTCCACGCGGCGCAGGAAGTAGCCAAACATGATGGACGCGGCGTAGACCTGCGGCGCAGCAGGGCAGGGCAGCGGATGGCAGCTGCTCAGCATCGCAGGAAAAGCAGGTTGCGGTTGCGCTTACAGCATGTGCAGACACGTGCCTGCTGATGACCACACCAGTGGTGCGGTCAGTAACACTCGCCCTCCCACATTCCACACGCACCTGCGCCGCCTGCAGCTTGCTCATCTTGATCATGGTGTTTGAGAAGGCCATTGAGGCGGGGCCCAGCACCGCCAGCACGTGCTCCTTCACCATGTCAATCGCCTCGCGGCTGTGCACGCCCTCTGCACGCGAATGAACAAACGGCGGCCAGTCAGCATGGGGCAGTGAGGGTGTGCAGCAGGTGCAGGTCACAAGAACAGCAAAAGCACACAGCAGAGACCGCTGTGCCAGTGCAGACTCCCGCATTCAAGCCACCTGCATTGCTGCTGGCAAAAGGCATGCTTCTGCATTGAATAGGCTCAAGAAAGCAAGCATGCAGCAATCACTTTCCCAGCCAGCAGGCGCACCCGTGAGCGCCTTGAGCGTGGCGGTGCTCTCCTCCACGGGCTCCACCCGCGGCAGCATGTCCACCCCAATCTCCTGCACGGCGGTGGCAGGTAGCAGTGCAGAGGTAAGCAGGGAAGCCATGGCAGCCCATGGCAAACGATATGCCAGCAGTGGCACATGCAGTGCAGCAACAGAACCGCACACGCAGCACGCGGCGCAGCATTGCCTGCCTATGCAGCATGTCCAGCTGCTGGCAACCTGCTGCAACAGCTCCTGCTGCATACGCTTCTGCCGCCAATGTTGCAGGCTGCCGCCCTGCCGCACCTGGAACTTCTCCAGGATGCAGATGTACATGAGGTCCTCAATGGCCAGCATGCGCTCCAGCCGCTTCACCTGCGGACGGGAAGATGGGCTTCGGCAAGCTCATGGAAGCTGCAAGGACGTCACACAAGGCAGTTCGCAGCCTAGGCCCTCCTGCCTCCACAAAACGCTGGTGTTGCGCCCCAAAGGAGCAGGTTCTGACACTCGAGCCGTACAGAAGCTGCCGCCACCCGCCAGCACCTGCGCCATGCGCTTGTACAGCACCAGGTCTGCACCCGTGTCCTTGCCCTCCGCCTTGGCCGCCTCAAGCGCCTCCGCCTGCACACGCAACAGGGACACAGCATGGATCGCTTCGCGCTGTGACACACATGTTCATGCACACGCCTAGGCAAGCAAGGGAGCTTGGTGAAAACATTGCACAGGGGCACATTGTTCAAGCAGCTGCCTGCCACCAGGGAGCTACCATCCCCGCCGCCGCCACACACCTGCGCCTTCTCGGCTGCCTCGTCCTCCTCCCGCGCCTCCTTGATGCGCTGGAACGCCGTCTCTACGGCCTCCCGGAACAGGTGCGGCTGCATCTGCAGGCAGAAGACAGGTGGGCAGGCAGCAGCGGCACAAGTCCCAGTCAGATGGCCGCTTTCACAAGCGGGCATGCTGGGGCCAAGGGCAGCTGCGCCACACATGTCTGTGGACCAGCCCTGCATTTACGAGCAGCAGCACCCTCTTGCCTGCAGGTAGTAGGCCGCCATCTCGCCAGTGGGCGACTTGGGCTTGGAGGGAGCCTGGGCACAGCAGAGGGGCGAGCGGCGGCGGCGGCATTGGTGAGTGCGGCGTAGATTCCAGCCGCATGTGGCCGAGCACCACAGATAACAATGCTGCAGCCCTGCTTTGTGGTTGAGCAATGCTACCATGCCACCAATTCCAACTTCTGTCTGGTGCAGACGCATGCACAGTGGGCAGGCAGGGGGCGTGCAGGCGGCAGCGTGGGCGCCCGCCGCCGCCGCTCCAGGCGGCACCAGCCGACCGCCTTGAAACCGTGTCGCGCGGCCATGCGGGACCCTTTGAGGCCTCACCAGTGCGAACGTGGACTCCTCCTGCGCTGGCTCTGGCGCATTGTCCTCTGCCTGCGCCCGCGGTGGGCTGGCGCGACGGCCGGCCAGCGCAGGCCTCCGGCGCGCTGCCTGGCGCACACTGGTTGTCGCCCGGCATGGCAGCCGGGCGCTGGTGAAGCACAGGGCACGCTGCATAGGGGTCGGTGTGCGCTGAAGACCTGTGGGCGGCTGGCGAGGCTGCAATTCAGATCCAGATGTTCACGAGAGTCGCGCTGTCAGTTCTGTAAGCGGCCGCGACGCCTGGTGGCCATGGCGGCGCCGCCACAGCGCAGCGCCCCATGCAGCGCGGCGATTCTGGAAGCGTGCAACCTCCAACTGACCTTTCCAGTACTGCATCAAGTCTGCCACCTCTCTACAGCGGCCTGTATTGTTACATGCGTGCCACCGCATACTATTCAGTAGGGCGCCGCTCGCCGCTGGTGCTGCTGCTGCCCCGCATGCGGCCGCCCGTGTGGCTGCTGCTGCTGGTGCTTGCGCACGGCACCGCCCTCCCTGCTGCCACCGCCGCCGTGCTGCTGCCGCTGCTGCGCCCCTGCAGCTGCTGCCTGGGGCTGGGTGCTCCACACACAGATCTTGGAGTCCTCGCCGCCTGTCAGGCACAGGCTGCCGGCCGCACCAGGCCACAGCACCGAGCGCACGACATCGGTGTGGCAGCCGCCCGGCAGCGCCGCCTGCGGGTGCCCAAACAGCGGCACCGGCTGGGCGCCCGCCTGCTGCTGCTGCTGCTGCACAGTGCCCGCTGGCGGCTCGAGGACGGGGAAGAAGCCTACTGCGCCGCTATTGTTGCCTGCCAGCAGCCACAGCTGGTTTGCTGCGGCATTGTACTCGCAGCCTATCAGGTAGTCGAGCCCGGGGGCAAGCGCCTGGCCTGCTGGGCACGCTGCTGCTGCTGCCGTGAGCTGCTCGCGGGCATTAAGCGCCTCTCCCAGCGCACCGTTGCCGCCTGTGTGGGGAGGCAGGTGAGCGGCACGGGTCAGGGTGCTTGCAGGCAAGCAGCTTGCAACAACGAATAGCAGGCCTACAGACACCTGTTGCACACATGCAGGCGCCCTCCACACATCACTGCTGCGGCATTCAGCAGAGCCCCACACCAGCCAGCCCCACACCGACGCACCCGCCGCCTCGTCATTGCAGGCTGCAGCCCACTCCCAGAGGTGCAGGCTCTCCACGCCGCTGCGCGCCCACAGCCGCTCGCCCTGCTGCCCGTAGAAGCCCAGCTTGGCCACCGACGTGTCGATGTTCAGCGCCGCCTTGAAGCCCTCGTCCTCGTCTGCAGGTGTTGGGCAGGGAGAGGAAGCATAAGGCTCCGGCAGCATGACAGCTGGGTCTCAGCCTGCACAACAAGCGCACCAGCCTGCACAAGCTGCGATCCACGGCAGCACCCTTGCATCTGTTGCATCCTGTTAGCGTCAACACAACGCAGCGCAGCAATCCACTGTACCCTCACCCAGCTGCGGGGCGGTGTCAAACACCGCAATCAGGCCGTCCTCGCTGCCCGACACCAGGATGGAGCGGTGCGCCGGGTGGAAGGCCACCTGCGCCACGTCCTGCGCGTGCGTGTCGTCAAACGACGTCACCGGTCGCTGCAGGAGTGAGGGAACGGCGGAACAGCATGAGGGCGGGATGGGCGTGACAAGCAGCAAGCTGGCCGGTGAGGTCGGTGCCTAGTGCGCAGGCGGCGGCAAACCAGGCAGCTCCGCAATGCAGGCGGCAGCAGGCAGCATTCCAGCCAACCAGTAGCCTTTTCATCCCTGTATCCCACCCTGCATCCACAGGCGCGCACCTGCGTGCGCCTGTCCCAAAACAGGACTTTGTCGCCGCCGCCCGCTGCCACAAGCGTGCCGTTGGTGCTGCAGGACAGCAGCTCGAGGCGCGGCACGCGGTAGCTGCATGGCACGAGGGAAGAGGGGCCGGCAGCACCGCTTTTCAACGGCCAATAGCTGCAGCATTAGAAGTTCTTGGCGGAGTGCAAGAACATGCCCTCTCTCAGCCCTGATCCAGGCCTCCAGCAACATTCCCAGTCTGCTACAGCCATCCAATGTGGCCGCGCAGCCCCGCTCTCTTGCTCTGCCTCACTCACCACTCCACCTGCTGGCCGCTGCGTGTGTCCCAGCCGCAAACAGTGCCATCAGCGCCGCATGAGTGCAGCAGGTGCGGCGCGTCCGGCAGGTCGAACTTGAGCTCCCGCAGCATGCCTTCGTGCCCCACCAAATCGCCCACAAAGGAGAGTCCGCCCTCGCTGCAGCAAGGGAGAAGAGCAGGACGGGCAATGGGGTGGTGTCAGCGGCAACCATGTGCGACAAGCATTATGAGGGGCAAGTGCTGCAACATCCAAGCTGGGCGCCAGAAGCAATCTTGAGCGCTGGCAACATGGCATGCAGGCAGTGCCACAGTGCAGGCGCCGCACCCAAAGTTGAACAGCTTGATGAGCTTGTTGCTGAGGGCGGCCGCCACTAGCGAGCTGCCAGGGCTGTGCGCCAGCTCAAAAACATAGCAGGTGTCCTTTGCATCAAAGTCGGTGCGCACTGTGGACACGCAGTGGAAGGGCCCCTGCTGGGCTGCTGCCGCGCTTGCTGCTGGCGGCACGAAGCCAGCTGCGGCAGGGGCAGCGGCCGGCGCAGCGCCCGAGGGCCCCGGCCCCTCATCATCGCTGTCGCCGAAGCGAAGGTGCATGCTGCTATTGTAGCTGCACCAGCTAATGGGAATGTGCCGGCCTGCAGAGGGGGACGGTGGGAAGGCTGAGCGGCGGCTGGCGGCAGCAGCGGCGGGCGGCTGCAGCAGTGAGGCCAGAGACGGCGCGGCCAACGTGCATGTAATTCTGAGAGATGTTGCAACTTTCAGAAAGCGCAAGCAGCACCAGAGAGAGTCTGAGCGCGTGAATGGCAATGGCCTGCGGCGGCAGCCCTCACCTGGTGGCCTCCGCTGCCTTGACACGAATGTATATATCGCCTGGATTTTGAGGCTGGACACGCCGTTCGCCGAAGCGTGCGGTCGCGACCAATGCAGGGTGCTGCGCCGCACCGACCGCAGCAGGAGCGACCAAACCCGCTGCATTCATTGCTCCGATGCAGATCAACTGTCTGTAAATCCGTGGCAGATCGCAGAGACTCTCTCCTGCCCCAGCAGCCTCTGGCCTTCACCCAAGTTCCTCTCTGAACGGCGTTGCGGCCATGGCGCCCTCCGAATGGATCGTGCGGGGCGTCAGCCTGGCCGTAGGCGTGCTGCTGGGCATCTTCGTGCACTCCCGCGCCCAGGTGGGTCGCCGCCGCCGCCGCCGCCACTGCACCGCCGCTGCAAATGCAATTTTTTGGCAGCTTGCCATCTGCTATCAACCAATGGCGGCTTTCTCGATCATCTACGCAGCCCTCCGACTATGACCTGGAGTACGACAGCGACGACAGCGGCGAGGGGCAGCCCGCCCGGGCGCGACGGCGCGGCCCTCGTGCCCTGGGCTCCCAGCCGAGGGAGGAGCTCAAGATGGTGCTGGTGAGCTGCCGCAGATGCCTGCTGCTGGCTGGTTTGCCCCTGGATGTGCACATGTGACTGCGGGCACTGCGCTGACACATGGGTAGTCCATCTGCTGCAGCACTTGGCTGATTGCGGTTGTCTGCCTTCCCTTACTGGCCACAGGTGGTGAACGACGAGCTGAAGATGGGCAAGGGCAAGGTGCGCTTGCGGCTGCAGCTGCATTTCTATCATCTTTGCATGCACAGGGGGATGGGCTGCCAGCGTGCTGCCACCCATCTTTGGATGCACAGGGGGATGGGCTGCCAGCGTGCTGCCATCTGCTGTTCCTGCAACCCGCTCGTCGCTGATGCGCAGCACATCCAACCGGCCGATCCCCGCCCCGCCGTGCCGCCCACCGTTCCCCCTGCTCTGCAGATAGGTGCGCAGTGTGCGCATGCGGCAGTCGGCGCCGTGGAGCGCCTGCACGAGCTGCGGCAGACAGCAGCGCTGGCATACTGGGAGCGGTGCGGCCAGCCCAAGGTCTGCCTGCGCGCCTCCTCCACCCAGGTGAGGGTGGGGGGGATGGTTGTCCAGCTTGGGACAGCCTGGTGGCAGTGGCTGGAAGAGCACCAAGCTGCGGCTGCGGCAGTGTGCCCCTTAGATCGGCCTAGCAGCAATGGCCGGGGGCGGCTGACTGCGCTTCACGCGATGGCATCACTGCCGCTGCTGCATCGAGTGACCTGGGTTAACTTGCCCCTGATCTGCTGCAGGAGCTGAGGCAGTTGGCGGCGGCGGCGGCCGGCCAGGGACTGCCCACTTTTGTTGTGCAGGACGCCGGTGAGCACATTGAGCAGAACAAGCAATGCTTGCTGAAGGGAAGCTTCGCTGCTGCTGCTGCTGCTGCTGCTGCTGCTGCTGCTGCTGCTGCTGCTGCTGCTG
>VFQQ010004210.1_pt1 | contig 12942 bp, 10 predicted proteins | sample 3512341 | NCBI WGS metagenome assembly VFQQ01 (sample SAMN10412373, study PRJNA504923) | tailings metagenome | isolation source: Relicate 2 Philex TSF1 revegetated site | place: Philippines: Tuba, Benguet | collected 2017-08-29 | reverse complement strand
CGAAATTGATCATGAACACCTGACCGCGCAGCGCGACGTTGTCGCTCAGGCACTGAACGAGCGAGTGGATCACGCGGCCGGCGACGAACAGCCATGCGGCCAGCACGTCGAGCGTGCTCACGTTCTTCGTCGCGACCAGCAGGATCACCAGCGCGTAGAAAATCACCGGCAGTTCGAACTGGTTCGCCAGATTGTAGGCGATGCGCGCGACATGATGCGGCTCGTCGTGCCGCGCGAAGTCACCCAGCACGATCTCGCCTCGCCCGACCGCACGCTTGCGCGCCAGCGTGAGCCAGACATAGAGCACGAACACCCAGCCGATGTGGGCAAGCATGGGAAGGATGAGGGACATGGCGGGGTCTCATCCCTCCCCGTTAGGGGAGGGTGGCCGCGCAGCGGCCGGGTGGGGTTCTGCTTCCAGTGCAAGCCTAATGGATTCAAGGACGCCATCGAATTCGCGATCGACTTCGTGATTGCCAAAACGGAGGACGCGGTAACCCATCTCGGCGAGCGTGCGGTCGCGAACCTCGTCGCGCTGGCGATGATCGTCAAAGCCGTGCTGATTGCCGTCCACCTCGACAACGAGACGCGACTTGCGACATTCGAAGTCAACGACATAGGTCGCGAGCGGTGATTGGCGGCGGAAGTGATAACCGAGGGCGCGAAGCTCGCGCAGCTTCGCCCAAAGCTTTACCTCGTGGCGGGTCATCGTCTTTCGTAGCTTGCGTGCGACTTCGTTCGCCATGAAGAAGTCCCCACCCGCCGCCTTCGGCGGCACCCTCCCCTCCGGGGAGGGACTACATCCGGCTCGGGTAGTTCGGGCTTTCGCGCGTAATCGTCACGTCGTGGACGTGGCTCTCGCGCAGACCGGCGGCGGAGATCCGCACAAATGTCGCCTTGTCGTGGAGTTCGGCGAGGTTCTTCGCGCCGACGTAGCCCATGGCGGCGCGCAGGCCGCCCGCAAGCTGGTGGATCACGGTCGATACAGGCCCCTTGTACGGCACCTGCCCCTCGATGCCTTCGGGCACGAGCTTGAGCGCGTCCTTGATGTCCTGCTGGAAGTAACGGTCGGCCGAGCCGCGCGCCATCGCGCCGACCGAGCCCATGCCGCGGTACGCCTTGTAGGAGCGGCCCTGCCAGAGGAACGACTCGCCTGGCGTCTCGTCCGTGCCCGCGAACAGCGAGCCGACCATCGCGCAGTCCGCGCCCGCCGCGAGGGCCTTCGCGAGATCGCCGGAATACTTGATGCCGCCGTCGGCGATCACCGGGATGTTCGACTTCTTCGCCTCCTCGACCGAATCCATGATCGCGGTCATCTGCGGCACGCCGACGCCCGCGATGATGCGCGTGGTGCAGATCGAGCCCGGGCCGATGCCGACCTTGATGCAGTCCGCGCCCGAGTCGATCAGCGCGCGCGTGCCCTCGCCGGTCGCGACGTTGCCGGCGACGACCTGCACCTTGTTCGACAGGCGCTTGATGCGGTTCACGGAGTCCAGCACATGCTGCGAGTGGCCGTGGGCGGTGTCGACCACGACGACGTCCACGCCGGCGGCAATCAGCGCCTCGGTGCGGGCAAAGCCCTTGTCGCCGACCGTGGTGGCGGCGGCGACGCGCAGGCGGCCCTGCTCGTCCTTGCAGGCATTCGGATTGGCGACCTGCTTTTCAATATCCTTCACGGTGATGAGGCCGACGCAGCGATAGTTCTCGTCCACCACCAGCAACTTCTCGATGCGGTGCTGGTGCAGGAGCTTCTTCGCCTCGGACTGGTTCACGCCCTCGCGGACCGTGATCAGCTTGTCCTTGGTCATCAGTTCGGAGACTGGCTGATCGGGATCGGTCGCGAAGCGCACGTCGCGGTTGGTCAGGATGCCGACAAGCTTGCCGGCGCGGCCGCTGCCGCCGCCTTCCACCACCGGGATGCCGGAAATGCCATGCGCCTTCATCAGTTCGAAGGCATCGACCAGCTTGGCGTTCGGGCTGATGGTGACCGGGTTCACCACCATGCCGGATTCGAACCGCTTCACGCGCCGCACCTGCTCGGCCTGAAGGTCCGGTTCGAGGTTGCGGTGGATGACGCCGATGCCGCCGGCCTGCGCCATGGCGATCGCCATGTTGGCTTCCGTGACGGTATCCATCGCGGACGCGATGATCGGGAGATTGAGCGGGATTTCCCGCGTGATCCGGCTGCGGATGTCCACATCGGATGGCATCACGTCCGACAGGCCCGGCTTCAGCAGGACATCGTCGAAGGTGAGCGCCAGTTCGGGGCTGCCGTTCGACATCTTCGCCATCGTCAACTCTCCTGCCCCGCAGGGTTAAATAGGGACCCCGGCCCGGCTTTTCAGCCCGGCTTGCGAATCTGGCCCCTGTGCGGAGTTGACGACGGCGGGTAGCACGCTCCGGAACCTCTGAATAGTCCGCCACACACAATTTTGTTCGCACCTGCAACATGGCTCGTGAACCGATGGTCATGTCGCCGCGACCAACCCGACGACAGCACCAGCGCCGTCCGGCGGCTGCGACATATTTCGGCATCCGGCGCACGCCGGGATGCGGCCTGTCCGTTTCAGGAGAAAAACATTGATGCGCATTCCGGTTCTGCTTGCGGTCTCGTTGATCGGCTGCACCACCGCCTCCCTGCCCGCCGCCGCCAACGACTTCGAGGAACTCAAGCGCGCCTGGACCGAGTGCATCGGCAAACACTCCGCGACGGACAAGCGCATCATCGATTGCAGCAAGGTCATCGCGTCGACGCGCACGCGTGACGAGCAGCGCGCGCAGGCATTCATGGCGCGCGGCCTGGCGCGCATCCAGAAGAACGATCGCGCGGGAGGACTATCGGACTTTGACGAGTCGATCCGCATTCACCCAACCGCGACGGCGTACGGCTATCGTGGCTCGCTGTTGATCAGCCGCAACGAATTCGCACGCGCCATCGCGGACTTCACCCAGGCGATCGAGCTCGACCCGAAGAATGCCGACTACTACCGCATGCGCGCTTTCGCGCGCTCGCAAAGCAAGGATTCCGCTGGCGCCGCCGCCGACCTGACGCTCGCCATCGAACTCGGCGTCGACCCGAAGCGCGACTATGTCTTGCGCGGCATCGCGTACGAGGACGCGGGCGAGACAGATAAAGCCGTCGCGGACTACCAGCGCGCGCTCGAAGCCGATCCCGACAGCAAGCTTGTGCGCAGTTCGATCCACGCGCTCGGTGGCACCATTCCGGACTCCGCCCAGCTTCCGCCCGGCGATTGCAGCGCGAACGGCATCTCGCCGCAGACGCGCGCGACAGCATGTGCCGACGTGATTGCAAGCGGCAAGCTGACCGGCTGGACGCTGCGTACCGCCTATTGCAACCGCGGCACCGCGCTCACCGACATCGGTCACCACGATGTGGTGATCGCCGAATCCGACAAGCTGCTCAGCTTCGACCAGAACGCCGCCTGCGGCTATCTCAATCGCGGCCGTGCGCTGTACTACGAGAACAAGGTCGACCGCGCGATTGCCGACTACAATCAGACCATCAAGCTCGATCCGCAGTTCCATGAGGCCTATGCCAATCGTGGCACGGCGTTCCACTCGCGCGGCGAGTACGCACGCGCCATCGCAGACTACGACATTGCGATCCGGATCGAACCGGACGAAGCGATGTATCATTCGGACCGTGGCAACTCGCGCTTCATGATGAGCGACAACAACCGCGCCATTGCGGACCTGAGCCGCGCGATCGAACTCGAACCCCGCGACACGAAGACCTACATCCGTCGTGGCCAGGCATTTCTGGAGATGCGCGAGTTCGCGCGCGCCGAAGCCGACTTCAACCGTGTGCTGGAACTTTCACCGGGCAACGCCTACGCCCGACAGGGCCTCGCGCAGATCAAGGACCGGCAAGCAGGACCTGCTTCGAAGGGGCACGCGCGTGCCGAGGCACCGCGCAACGAAAGCAGCTTCGAACGATTCCAGCGTACGCTGCGCGAATGATCGAAGCTTAAAGTTTCATTTGCGAGCCACATTGCTCCCGGCATAATCCCGAGTGGGGCCTTGCCGGGAGTTCGATCACAGTGACGCGTCTGCTGACTTCGCTCGCGGCGGCGATTGCCATCCTTTCAACGCACGCGGCGCACGCGCAACAAAAGTCCGACAAAGACAAGGCGCAAGACAACGAGAAGGTTTGTCTCTCGCAGGTGCGCGCAACGCCGCAGGAACAGGCCGACGCCTGTACCGCCCTGCTCGCGTCCGGCCGGTACAACGAGCGCAACCGCGCGATCATCCACAACAACCGCGGCGTCGCGCATCGCGCGCGGCGCGACCTCGATGCGGCGATTGCGGATTACGACGCCGCGATCAAGCTCCATGCGGACTACGCGCGCGCCTACGCCAATCGCGGCAACGCGCATTACGACAAGGGCGAGCACGACAAGGCCATCGCGGACCTCGATCAGTCCATCCGGCTTGACGCCAAGAGCGCGGCGGCTTTCGTCAGTCGCGGCAACGCGTGGGATGCGAAGGGCGATGCGGACCGCGCCATTGCGGATTACACGTCGGCTATCGAATTGACGCCGAACAGCGCCGTCGCGCACTTCAATCGCGGGCTCGCGCTGCGCCGCAAGGGCGCGATCGATCGCGCGCTCGCCGATTTCGATCAGGTCACGCAGCTCGATCCGAAGCATGCCGGCGCGCACAACAGCAAGGGATTGATCTACGCCGAGCGCGGCGACAACGCGCGTGCGATCACGAGCTACGACGAGGCCATTCGTTTGGCGCCCAAGCTCGCGAGCGCCTACAACAATCGCGGCAACGCGCTGCGCGCCACCGGCGAGCCGTCGCGCGCCCTCGCCGACTTCGACAAGGCGATCGAGCTCGACGGCAAAATGGAGACCGCGCACAACAATCGCGGGCTCATCCGTTACGACATGAAGCAGTTCGACGCGGCGATTGCCGACTTCACCGCCGCGCTGGCGCTCGACCCGAAATACGCACGCGCCTACGCGAACCGCGGCAACGCGCACGACGAAAAGGGCGAGCGCGCGCAGGCCATCGCGGACTACGGCCGCGCCATCGCGGCCGATCCGAACTACGTGCTCGCCTATTTCAATCGCGCGGTGGCGCAGCGGCGTGCGGGTGCGGCCGATGCCGCCATGAAAGACTTGGACACGGCGCTGGCGCTCGATCCGACGCTGGCGCGCGGCTACAACGAGCGTGGCCTCGCGTGGTACGAGAAGCGCGATCTCGACAAGGCGATTGCGGACTACAGCGAGGCAGTGCGGCGCGATCCGGCCTACGCCAGCGCGTACAACAACCGCGGCAATGCCTACGACGACAAGGGCGAGAACTCCCGCGCCATCGCGGACTACACCGAGGCGCTGCGGGCAGACCCAAACTTTGCGCTGGCCTATTACAATCGCGGCATCACGCTGCGGAGAACCGGCGACCTGGACCGCGCGATCGCGGACTACGATCAGGCGATCCGGCTCGATCCGAACTACGCGATTGCCTACAACAACCGCGGCAATGCCTTCGACGACAAGGGCGACCGCGACCGCGCGCTCGAAGACTACAACGCGGCGATCCGCATCGATCCCAAGCTCGCCATTGCGTACAACAATCGCGGCAACATTCACCGCTCACGCAGCGAGTTCGACGCGGCGCGCGCCGACTACGCCAAGGCACTGGAGCTCAATCCGCGCGACGCGATGGCCTACAACAATCGCGCATGGGCGAACTACCTCTCCGGTCAGTATGCGGAGGGTGTCGCCGACGCCAGCAAGGCGGTCGAGATCGACGGCAAGTTCGTCAGCGCGTGGAGCCGGCGCGCCCTGCTGCACGAAAAGCTCGGCGACCGCGAGAAGGCGGCCGCCGACTTCCGGCAAGCATTGGCTCTCGACGCCGCCTATGCCGAGGCGGCGGATGGGCTGCGGCGCGTCGAGGCGAAGTAGCCGCGCGGGAGGCTGTTACCTCCCGTACCCCGGCGGCGGGCCGTGGCGCTCGATCGCATCCACGATCTCCCGGTGCTTGCGGTCCTCGCGCGTCATGTAGACCGACACGATGCCGTGGAGCGACGGCACGAGGAAGAGAACCGGGAACAGAAGCCCGAAAATGACGCAGAAGATGATCAGCACCACGCTGAAGATGGCCGAAAACGGCTGTCCGTTGAGGAGCAGCCCGAGCGGCGGCAGCAGGGCAGCGAGGACGTAGATCATCGGTCTTCACCTCCAGTTGCGGCGGCATTCCGGCGATCCCGGTTCCGGCGCGCGAATAATCTAGGAACGTATGCGCCCAGCGCAATGTTCCTGCGAAAAAATAGACGCTAAAAGGCGCGCCGAGCTGGATTCCTGATGAACCGCGACCGCCTGATCCCCCTCATCGTCGCCGTCGCGCTGTTCATGGAGAACATGGACGCGACCATCATCGCGACCTCTCTCCCCGCCATCGCGGCGGACATCAAGACGAACCCGCTGGCCCTCAAGCTCGCCATCACGTCCTACCTGCTCTCGCTGGCCGTGTTCATCCCGGCGAGCGGCTGGACCGCGGACCGCTTCGGCGCCCGGACCGTGTTCAGCACCGCCATAGCGGTGTTCATGGTCGGCTCCATCGGCTGCGCGCTGGCGAGTTCGCTCGAGGGCTTCGTGGTGGCGCGCATCATCCAGGGCATGGGCGGCGCCATGATGACGCCGGTGGGGCGGCTGGTCGTCGTGCGCTCGGTCGACAAGCACAAGCTGGTCGACGCGATGGCGTGGCTCACGATGCCGGCGCTCGTCGGGCCGATCATCGGGCCGCCGATCGGCGGCTTCATCACCACGTATGCGAGCTGGCACTGGATCTTCATCATCAATGTGCCGATCGGGCTCGTCGGCATCGTGCTGGCGTGGCGCTACATCGAGGACGTGAAGGTCGAGGGGCTGGAGCGCTTCGACCTGCTGGGCGCGGCGCTCGCGGGCGCGGGTGTCGCGGGCCTTGCATTCGGACTTTCGGTCGCCGGGCTGGGGCTGATCCCGCCGCTGATCGTCGGCGGGCTTATCGCGGCGGGCGCGATCTTCATGGGCGCATATCTGGTGCACGCGCGCCGCGTGGCCGTGCCGGTGCTGGATTTCTCGCTGCTGCGCATCGCGACGCTGCGTGCGAATGTGGTGGCGGGCTCGCTGTTTCGGCTGGGCATCGGCTCGCTCTCGTTCCTGCTGCCTCTGATGCTGCAACTCGGCTTCAACTACTCGCCGTTCGAGTCCGGGCTGCTGACCTTCACATCGGCAGTCGGCGCCTTCACGATGAAGTCGCTCGCCGCGCGGATCATCCGCCGTTTCGGCTTCCGTCGTATCCTGATCTATAACGCGATCATCAGTTCGGTGTTCACAGCGGCCTGCGCACTGTTCACGCCGGCGACGCCGTTCCTGCTCATGGTGCTGGTGCTGCTGATCGGCGGCTTTTTCCGCTCGCTGCAGTTCACCGCGACGAACACGATCGCCTACGCGGATGTCGAGCCGCGCACGATGAGCCGCGCAACCTCGCTGGTCAGCGTCGCGCAGCAGATTTCCATCGCGCTCGGCGTCGGCGTCGGCGCGCTGTGCGTAGAGCTGGCGATGGAGTTCAACGGCGGAACGACGATCACGGCAGATGACTTTCGTCCGGCGTTCCTGGTGATCAGCCTGATCGCGGCGTCATCGGCGATCCTGTTCTGGAGGCTGCCGCCGGATGCCGGCGCATCGATGTCGAACCGCCAGCCGGTTGCGGCGCCGGATGCGTCGGATCAGAGAGTTGGGTGATGTGTCCCGGATGCGATGCAGCATGAGCCGCTTGCGAATGGTGCATCGCTGATCCGGGACCGCCGGAGACTCGGGTGATCCCGGGTCTGCGTCGCACCGTTTCACGCTGCGCCGCGCCCGGGAAACGCGGCTAGCCCCTAAACCCCGTCGCCAGCAAATAAAGCTCCGCCGAATCCGACCGGCTCGCCTGCGGCTTCACGTGCTTCACGGTGGCAAAGTCGCGCTTCAGCGCAGCGAGCAGCGCCGCGTCAGTGCCGCCCTGCAGCACCTTGGTGAGAAACGCGCCGCCGGGCTTGAGCACCTCGCGGGCAAACTCTGCGCCTGCCTCAACCAGCGCCATGATCTTGAGCTGATCGGTCTTTTTGTGGCCCGTGGCGTTCGCCGCCATGTCGGACAGCACCACATCGGCCTTCCCGCCGAGCATGTCGTGCAGCACCTGCGGCGCAGCCGGATCGAGAAAATCGATCACGCGGAACGTCACGCCGGGGATCGGCGCCATCTCGAGGATATCGATGCCGACGACCTTGCCCCTTCCCGCCTCGACGCCGACGCGTTTGGCGGCGATCTCGCTCCAACCGCCCGGCGCCGCGCCGAGATCGACCACGGAGCCGCCGGGCTTGAGCAGGCGATACTTGTCGTCGATCTCAATCAGCTTGTAGGCGGCGCGCGAACGCATGCCCTCGCGCTTCGCCCGCGCGACGTAGGGGTCATTCAGCTGGCGCTCCAGCCACTTCTTCTGCGAGACCGTGCGCTTCTTCTTCGACTTGAGCCGCACCGCCAGCGGCCGCGCGTCGTGCTTCTCGACCATCAGGAGCGGCCCCGGTAGGCCCACACATCGTCGGCGCGCATGAGTTCAACGAGCATGCCCTCGCGCAAGCCGCGGTCGGCGACGCGCAATCGCTCGCACGGAAACACGCGGCGGATCGCTTCGAGGATGGCGCAGCCCGCGAGCACGAGGTCCGCGCGCTCCGCGCCGATGCAGGGGCTCGCAACGCGCTCCTCGTAACTCATGTCGCACAGGTCATCGAGCACGGTCTGGACTTGCGTGTCGAGCATCCAGCAGCCGTCGACCTGGCGGCGGTCGTAGCGCTTGAGCTGCAAGTGGATGCCGGCAATCGTCGTCACCGTGCCGGACGTGCCAAGCAGGTGCGTCTTCGAAAGGTCGATCCCCTGCGCGTTCTCGGCGGCGAAGCGGCGCACATGCTGCTCCACCTCGGTCGCCATCGCGTCGTAGAGCGCGCGGTCCACCTTCACGCCGCCGTAGCGCTCCGCGAGCGAGACGACACCGACCGGCAACGAGGCCCATCCCAAGATCTGCGGGCTCGGCGGGCCGCCGTTCTCCGGATAATTCCGCCCGAGGCGCACGATCTCGGACGAGCCTCCGCCGATGTCGAACAGGATCACGCTCTCGCACTGCGGGTCCATCAGCGGGGTGCAGCCCATGGCGGCGAGCTTCGCCTCGGTCTCGCGATCGACGATTTCGAGATCGAGCCCGACCTCGCTCTTCACGCGGTCGCGGAATTCCACGCCGTTCTCGGCCGCACGGCAGGCTTCGGTAGCGATTAGCCGCGCGCGCGTGACCCCGCGGTTTCGCATCTTGTCGCGGCAGATCGAGAGCGCCTCGATGGCGCGGCCGATGGCGGCATCGCCGAGCCGGCCGGACGCCGACATCCCCTCGCCGAGGCGAATGATCCGCGAGAATGCGTCGATGACGCGGAAGCCCTCGCGCACCGGGCGGGCGACCAGCAGCCGACAATTGTTCGTGCCGAGATCTAACGCGGCGTAAGCCGGTCGCTCATGGCTCCCGCCGCCCTCCTGACCAGGATGGCGGGCAGGCCAGCGACGACCCCACGGAGGCCGAGTTCGCGGCTCCCTGTGGTGCGTGGGGTCGAGGCCGGACCTCGTCCGGGCCTCGTCGTCCATTGTTCCGTTCCCGCCTGGCCGAAGCTTTTCCAAAGCTCGACGGCCGTGGCCGTGTTTTGTCCCAAGATCGAAAAAAGTCTAACAGCCCTGAAACCAGACACAAGGCTGCACGTTTCTCGCATGGCGGGAACTGCAACCAAAGATAATCGCACCGATTTACATACGGATTTTTACCTAGGGGAAGTAACCACAAATACGCGTGTAGCTGTTAACTGGTAGTCGGACGATCGTGAAAAGAAAATTACACATTGCGCCGATGCAAAACGTTTGGTTGTTGGAAATAGCGTTGAAGTAGCGCGAATCAAGATGGGGGAATCGTGCGCCTTCCGCGCGTCAACTTACCCACCAGAGACCAGGGAATAGAAGACTCCAAATTATGAAACAGGCCAAGAACGTCGACAAACACGTACGGGCCCGAAGGGCCGACAACCGCGATGCGGAAGTCGGGCGGCGCGTGCGTTCTCGCCGGCTGGAATGCCGGCTCTCCCAGACTGAACTTGCCGATCGCATCGGGGTGACCTTCCAGCAGGTGCAGAAATACGAAAAGGGCGTGAACCGCATCGGCGCAGGCCGGCTGCAGCGCATCTCGGAAGCTCTCGAAGTGCCGATTTCGTTCTTCTTCGGTGCCGGCACCGGTGGTGCCACCGCGAAGGCCGAGGCGCCTGCGAGCGGCGAGAGCGTGTTCGGCTTCCTCCAGACCTCCGGGTCGGTGCGGATCGTAAAAGCCTTCCATAAAATCAAGAGCCGCAAGGCGCGTCAGCTTCTGGTCGAGATGGCTGAAGAACTGGCCGACCAGCAGGCAGCCTGATCGAAAGTCACCATGTCGAAGTGCCGCGGTGGGGCGGCTCTTTCGAACCTTCACACGCTGACGGACCGGGCCACCAAGCCCGGGATTCCAAGGTTTTGCGCGGTCAATTTTCCGCTGCCATACCCCGTGGTAGGCTCGCCGCATTGAGCACGCGAGTCCCACGATGATTGAGTCCCTCGGCTACATTGGCATTCGCTCGACTGATCTTGAGCAGTGGGAGACGTATGCGACGCGCTTTCTCGGCATGCAGCTTGTCGACCAAAGCAGCGCGAGCCTGTCGCTGCGCATGGACGATCGCAAGCAGCGCGTGATCGTGAGCGCGGACGCCGATAACGGCGCCTCCTTCTACGGCTGGGACGTCGCGGATGCGGCTGCGCTCGATGCGCTGGCGGCGAAGCTGGAGCGCGCGGGTGTGCGCGTCACACGCGGCAGTGCCGCGCTGGCGAACGAGCGGCGCGTGCGAGACCTGATCGTATTCACTGACCCGCTGGGCAACCGGCTTGAAGCATTCCACGCGCCGGAGATTGCAACCGACGCCTTCCGGCCCGGCCGTTCGATTTCAGGCTTCCGCACCGGCCCGCTCGGCATGGGCCACGCGGTGCTCACCTGCGAGCGGATCGACGACGCGATGGCGTTCTATCGCGACCTGCTCGGCTTCGGGCTCAGCGACTATATCCTCAAGCCGTTCAAGGCTTTCTTCTTCCACGTCAATCCGCGCCACCATAGCCTGGCGCTGATCGAAACCGGCAAGAACGGCATTCATCACATGATGGTCGAGCTGTTCAGTCTCGACGATGTCGGGCAGGCCTACGACCTCGCCCTGATGAAGCCGGAGGGCATCGGTTCAACCTTCGGGCGCCACACCAACGACTACATGACGTCGTTCTACACGTGGTCGCCTTCAGGATTCATGGTTGAGTACGGCTGGGGTGGACGCGTGGTCGAGCCCGGCAACTGGACACCGGAAGAATACACCACCGGCCCAAGCCTGTGGGGCCATGACCGCACGTGGCTATCCGACGACAAGCGCGCGCAGGCTCGTGCGATGACTTTGAAAAACGGCGCGGACGGCCTGCGCCATCCCGTGCAGGTGATGGACGGCAACCACGCCATGATGGCCGGCACCTGCCCGTGGTGGGACCAGACGACCGCGACCCGCAAGGCAGGCTGACCGGCCTACTTCAATCCGTCATATTAGCCGACTACACGCCGGTTTTCGGCGCTCACCGGAGATTCCATGCGCATCGTGATGATCGGCACCGGGTATGTCGGGCTCGTCTCCGGCGCGTGCTTTGCGGACTTCGGCCATCGCGTCACCTGCATCGACAAGGACGCCGACAAGATCGCGGCGCTGCGCAAGGGCGACATCCCGATCTACGAGGCGGGCCTTGCCGACATGGTGCGCAATAACGCGCGCGAGGGCCGGCTCGATTTTTCGACCGAGCTTGCGCCCGCGGTGAAGGAAGCCGAAGCCGTGTTCATCGCGGTCGGCACGCCGTCGCGCCGTGGCGACGGGCACGCGGACCTCTCCTACGTCTACGCCGCCGTGCGCGAGTTCGCGCCCCTGCTCTCTCCCGGCGCCGTGGTGGTGACCAAGTCCACCGTGCCGATCGGCACCGGCGACGAGGTGGAGCGCATCCTGCGCGCCGCGCGGCCGGACGCGGAATTTGCCGTGGTGTCCAACCCGGAATTCCTGCGCGAAGGCGCCGCCATCCAGGACTTCAAGCACCCGGACCGCATCGTGGTCGGCACCGACGACAAGCGCGCGCGCGACGTTCTCGCCGAAATCTACCGGCCGCTTTATCTCAACGCTGCGCCAATCATCTACGTCGGGCGCCGCACCGCGGAGCTCATCAAGTACGCGGCGAATGCGTTCCTCGCGACCAAGATCACGTTCATCAACGAGATCGCGGACCTGTGCGAGAACGTCGGCGCCGACGTGCAGGAGGTCGCGCGCGGCATCGGGCTCGACAACCGCATCGGCGGCAAATTCCTGCACGCGGGCCCCGGCTACGGCGGCTCGTGCTTTCCGAAGGACACCCTCGCGCTGATCAAGACCGCGCAGGACGCGGGCGCATCGCTGCGCATCGTCGAGACGGTCGCGGCCGTCAACGACCAGCGCAAGCGCGCGATGGCGCGCAAGGTGGCGGCCGCGCTCGGCGGCGAACTGCGCGGCGCAACGGTGGCGGTGCTTGGCCTCGCCTTCAAGCCGAACACAGACGACATGCGCGAAGCGCCATCGCTGGCGCTGATCGCCGCCCTTCAGGATCAGGGCGCGACGGTGCGCGCCTACGATCCGGCCGGGATGGAGAACGCCAAGACGATGCTGTCGAACGTCGTCTATTGCGACGGCCCCTACGCCGCCGCCGAGGGTTCGGACGCGCTCGTGATCATGACCGAATGGGAGCAGTTCCGCGCGCTCGACCTTGGGCGCCTCAAGAGCGCAATGAAGCG
>VFQQ010004209.1_pt1 | contig 12947 bp, 7 predicted proteins | sample 3512341 | NCBI WGS metagenome assembly VFQQ01 (sample SAMN10412373, study PRJNA504923) | tailings metagenome | isolation source: Relicate 2 Philex TSF1 revegetated site | place: Philippines: Tuba, Benguet | collected 2017-08-29 | reverse complement strand
AGAAACTGAGTGGATATGTAGCTCAACTCGCACTTACTGTGGAAAGGTAGTAAGTGTAAACGGATAAGAGCCGAGAAGTGTTGAAAAGGCGTGTAAACATTCATAAATATAGCTGAAAATATGTTTGGAGGTAGTTCTTTACAGTTCTAGAGTAAAGTGACATACAGATCATGAGTGACACCGAATAACTTACCTAACGCGCCAGCGATTTCGCTACGCGAAAAGGAACAGACAGAAGTTAACCACAGAGGGTAGACAGTCCCGTAGAGATACAGATGCTTACTACATTATTATTTGCAATTCTTTTGGTTCAATGTTGGGCAATGTGTTCAACTAACAGTGTATTCATGTCAGTAATGTACACTGTGTTACTGTTCACAACTGCGGCAGTAATCTTACTACAGTTAGGTTATGAGTTTATGGCAATTATTAATGTATTGATTTACGTTGGTGCTCTTGCTGTACTTTTTATGTTCGTAGTTATGTTGATTCACGTACCAGCATCTACATTGTATGGTTACTTTGTTGGTGTTGGTGCACTTAGTACATTGGGATTAATTGGTACTCGCATCTGGTTATCATCACAAACAACATCTAGTTTATTTACAGCAGTATTTGCATCAGAGTCACTAACCCACATTGGTCAGGCATTTTACATTCACTACGGAGACATTTTAGTACTGAATAGCATTGTATTAACTGTGGCATTACTTGGTGCACTGACAATTGCTCACACACGAGCATAACTAACAATACACACAATATAGCAATAAACACCATCAGAAAACGGGCATTTATTAGATAAGCACTTCCGTTGTTTCACTGGGGCGGTGGCCTGTGCAAAAGTATCGCAGGTAAGCAGAAGTGTACACTAAACTAACCGAAGTGTGTACAATTGACTACGAGAGACACAACTCAAGTAGGGTTGATTCGAAGTAACATTTGATTGACTGTGGTAATGACCGTATATGACAATCTGTTGTATACATCAATAGTAACAAGGTACGCTAGGGATAACGGGTCCTCCCGCACCTAGGGATCACCGACGTGCGGACAGGGTACATCGATGTCGACTTGTCTTGTCCATCAACAGAACAGGGTTGAAAGGGTGTGACTGTTCGTCACCTAAGAAGGCACATGAGTTGGGTTTACACCGCCGTAAGGCAGGTGGGTTTAAATACACAGCTACACCGTTCAGAAGTGTGAAGTCGTGTCAGTACGCAAGGACCACATACAACGCAACCTCTGGTACTTTAGTGCTACGTTGCTTACACTTAATACACTGATGAACATAAGACACTAATAAACACACACACAATAGAATGCGTAATTCTTCGTATAACTTCGCACCTGGTTTGATTAACAGTAGTACACACAACTCTGCCACAACTGTGGATTAATTACTGCTGTGTCTTATCAGTAAACCAAGACAAATGGTTCACAGTGGCTACGCAATAACTGCCACCTCTTTGAGCCAGCAGTGAAGAAATGTGGACAATGCAAGTTTCTAATAGTACAATAGTGCTATGTGGTGATCCTGCTGTTCGAAATAGAATACGCACCAGGCAATACTCGTGCCAGCAGCTGCGGTAAGACGAGATTGTGCAAGTGTAGTACGTAGGGATAGGTGTGATTGTACTAAATGCAAGAATAACCAAAGTTAAGTGCGGAAAGCTGCAGGTACTAGTGAAATAGATATATACTCAGTTGAACGTCGTTGGACAAATCAGCTTCTCTGGTTATTCTGGTGTTATTTAATACAATGTAGGTCGGAGTAGCGAACCGGATTAGACACCCGCAGTAGTTCCGACTGTCACTTCAGTACATCTCTAGATTAGTTGAGTTTGTATTGCACCTGACGTCACGTACGCAAGTATGGTAGTCAATGTGCCAACGGGCAATGTGTACGCACTGTGGAGTACGGGGTTTATTACGATGATCCTCGCACAACCTTACCACTCTCACTAACATTAGTTAGACATAACACAAATTAACCGAAGATGTCATTCATTGGTAGCAGGGCGTACTACAGTGAGTAGTATTGAGTATGTACGCATAAGTAGACAAAACAGAGTTTTTGCTGGTGCCAAATGTCAAAGGCACAGGTTGAACCGATATAAATACATAACACAAAATAACCACAGTATGCTATAGTAACTTACGTTGTGACAGCAGTTAGTATTCAATATGTAGTGTTTGGCATAAGCTCAGTGCGCACGCAACAATGAACGGTATACACATGCTAGGCAACTTATGTTGTCAAAGGGGTGAGTAATGTGCGAAGTCAGTAATATACAACAATAAATAACTACAAACTCTAAGAACATAAGTGCAGATGTACGGTGACGGAAGAATATTAAATAAACCACCAACACAGACTTGTCAATGGACAGTACTTCTTGAATTATGAGCGTATGAGTTCTAAGTCGACATTATTACAACACACACTAAATAAGCAACAGTAAAACATAATTGGGTAGGTATTTAGCTTAATTGGTAAAGCGACGGGCTCATGACCTGAGGATACTTGTTCGAATCGAGTAATATCAACAAATAAATGTCGTGCTGATTGAGACACATCTAGACTAATTCAGGCATAGACCAGTAAAGATTTCTAAGGAACTCGGCAAACATTGGTGTTGTACATATTAGCAAGGCACTCCTGGTGAGGTATATTGAGGGTGGCGACTGTTTACTACAAACACAGGACACTGCATCGATATTTATCTAGTATAGTGTTCGACGTCTGCTCAAGGGCGAAAGCAAACAGCAGCCGTAACTCTGACGGTTCTCAGGTAGCACAATACGTGGCGCATAATTGGCGCAGTTGTGAGTGACGTAACGACTTCCCGTCTGTCTCAGAAATCTATGGGTTGAAATTGTGGTATGAGTGCACATACTCATGCGTAGCTGTAGTACAGTAAGACCCTATGCACCTTTTAAACCGGAGCGTTTGAAAAGTCTATTTCTGATGGTACAATAAACATACACAAATAATAACAATAAATGCAGTTGTGCATGGCTGTACGTCACCTATCATTTGCTAAGCAACATAGTGTGAAAGTGTGGCTAGTATTATGCACTCTCCGCGAAAGAGTGGGCAACACCTATACTACTCTAGTTACAGCGAAGTAACAGTCGAGTGGGATCGAACAGATCAGTACATGCAAGTGTATTGTGAAGCAGTAATAGTGAGTAATTGTTGATCAGTAGTGCAACAATGAACCTGACAGGGCGCATCGCCGATTTCTTGCTCGTCAAGGCACTCAACACAGTTTATTTCAGGGGGTTGTGTGATTACAATCGAGTAGATCGTAGACTGCGGAGAGTGCTTAAGTCGAAACAAGGTTAGAGTAGGGGAACCTGTTCTAGAAATAACCTAATAACAAACTACAATCGTACAAATGTTGACACGTTGGCTTTATTCTGTATCACATAAGGAGATCGGATTGATGTATTTAATGTTTGCTTTGTTTGCAGGACTTATTGGTACTGCTTTGAGTGTCTTTATTAGGTTAGAGCTTGGTGTACCAGGTACCGGTGTATTGAATGGTAATGGCCAGCTTTACAACGTCATCATTACTGGACACGGTTTGATTATGTTGTTGTTCATGGTAATGCCTGCATTGTTCGGTGGTTTCGGTAACTTTATGGTGCCAATTTTGGTTGGTGCACCTGATGTTGCTTTCCCACGTTTGAACAACATTTCCTTCTGGTTAAACCCACCATCTTTTATCTTATTGTTGCTTAGTACTTTGGTTGAGTCTGGTGCTGGTATTGGTTGGACTGCTTATCCACCATTGAGTGTACAACACAGTGGTGCATCAGTAGATTTGGCTGTACTTAGTTTGCATTTGAATGGTCTCAGTAGTATTTTGGGTAGTATTAACTTGCTTGTTACAGTAATGGGTATGCGTGCTGCAGGTATGCGTGCAAGTCAGATCCCATTGTTTGTGTGGGCAATTTGCTTTACTGCTGTGTTGGTAATTCTTGCTTTCCCAGTACTTGCTGCAGCATTAGTAATGTTGTTGACTGATCGTAACTTAAACACTAGTTACTTTGTTGATGGTGGTGACCCAGTATTGTATCAGCACCTCTTCTGGTTCTTCGGTCATCCGGAGGTTTACATTCTGATTTTACCAGGTTTCGGTATTATTAGTCATGTTGTAAGTTTCTTCAGCCAGAAGCCAGTATTCGGTATTCAGGGTATGATCTGTGCAATGGGTGCCATTAGTATCTTAGGTTTCATCGTCTGGGCCCATCATATGTTTACTGTTGGTTTGGATCTTGACACTGTGGCATACTTCACTAGTGCTACAATGATCATTGCTGTACCAACTGGTATGAAGATCTTTAGTTGGATGGCAACTATTTATGCAGGTCGTGTCTGGTTCAACACTGCGATGTGGTTCGCATTGGGTTTCTTATGCTTGTTTACTGTTGGTGGTGTAACCGGTGTAGTACTTGCCAACGCTGGTGTAGATATGTTGGTACACGATACTTACTATGTCGTTGCACATTTCCACTATGTATTGAGTATGGGTGCCGTATTTGCAATCTTTGCTGGTTTGTACTATTGGTTGCCATTGATTACTGGTTTGACATTCGATGAGCGATTGGGTCAATTGCATTTCTGGTTGTTCTTTATTGGTGTCAATGTCACATTCTTCCCAATGCACATGCTTGGTTTGGCTGGTATGCCTAGGCGTTATATGGACTACAATGACGCATTCTATGGATGGAATAGCCTTGCTACATTTGGTTCATTGTTGACTGTAATTAGCTTGGGTGTATTTGCTATGAATGGTAGCGCATTGAGCCAAGGTGTTACTGTACTTGCGGTCCGCGAAGCGGCAAGCGCAGCCGCTACTACTGCACCAACAATTGAGTGGACTCTTGCTGCAACTCCAGCAAACCACTTGTTCCAGGACTTGTCAGTTATTCGTACTACTCGATAATATAATAACTAACAAATGCTTAACTTAGTAACATGTATCTTGATTCTTACAGTAACTGTGTTGTTGACTGTTGTATTATTCACTCTCACTGAACGTCAAGTAATGGCCAGTATGCAGAGGCGATTGGGACCGAATGTGAGCGGACCTTTCGGACTTGTGCAGTCTGTATACGACGGACTCAAGTTAGGTTTAAAGGAGTTCATTTTACCATCGTTGAGTTTGACTGGTGCTTTCACTGTTGCACCTATTATTAGTTTTGTATTAAGTCAGGTTGCATACAGTGCATTGTTCCTTAGTGACGGCACATATATGGGTCTGGTTTTAATGGCAATCAGTAGTTTGGGCGTATACGGTATTGTGTTGTCTGGTTGGGCCAGTAACAGTAAGTACGCATTCTTAGGTTGTGTACGTTCAGTATCACTTATGGTATCGTATGAGCTTGGATTTGGTGCAATGTTACTTTGTATCAGTCTTTTCTTAGTTGACCCGAGTGGTATGAAGTCACTTAACTTATTTGTGCCAGACAGGGGTATTATGTACGCACTGTTGCCTATTTTGTTTGTATTCTTGGTGTGTATCCTAGCTGAAACCAAGCGTACACCATTTGACTTACCAGAGGCAGAAGCTGAGTTAGTAGCAGGTTATAATGTAGAGTATTCATCACTCGCATTCGCATTGTTCTTTATTAGTGAGTACGCAAATATGGCTGCAATGAGTATTCTTGCCAGTATGTATTTCCTTGGTGGTTATAGTGTATTTGTATTGGTTGGTGTTTACTTTGGTTTCATTTGGGTTCGTGCTACATTACCACGTTACAGGTATGACCAGTTCTTACGCCTCGGTTGGAAGACATTGTTGCCATTGAGTTTGAGTTTGTACAGTATTTATGCTGTATTTGACTACATTGTATAACATTAACACATAATAATAACAATGTTCAACCTATTCATGAACGAATCAACCACAGTACTTACAATGACTGGTGTGTTTACTTTATTGTCTGGCATTACTACACTATTTTTGTATCAGAATCCGGTTGTATATCGACAGGTTAGTTTGTTTGTTACTTTAGTGCCTATGTTTCATTCAGTGTTGTTGTACTATTTGTATGATGGCAGTGGTGACACATTTCAGCTTATTCAATACATCCCACAGTTACACTTAAGTCTCGGTGTAGATAGTGTTGGATTAGCATTGGTGTTGTTGACTGCAATGTTGTTCCCGTTGTGTGTAGTGTTAATGCGTACATCTTCGGGTATCTTGTTGTTCCTTGCACTTGAGTTAGTGATTTTGTTGTCTTTGCTTGTATTGGACATTCTTGGTTTCTACATTCTATTCGAGGCAAGTCTTGTATTACTATTCTTATTGATTGCTCGTACTCCGTTTGGTAGTCTCGAGGCAGCATACTACATTGCTATTTACACAATTGCTGGTAGTTTAGTGTTATTACCTGGTATTTTCTTGTTGTATAGTGACACAGGTACTACTAACTTACTTTCATTATCAACCAGCACTGTTACACCAGAACGCCAAATGTTACTTGGTTGGGGTATGTTAGTAGTGTTTGGTGTGAAGATTCCACTCATGCCATTCCACTTATGGTTACCACAGGCTCATGTTGCTGCACCAACTGCTGGTAGTGTATTACTTGCTGGTGTATTACTTAAGTTAGGTGGTATTGGTTTCTTACGTTACATGTTGCCTATTTGTGGTTCATTCGGTACATATATTTATCCATTGGCATGTGTATTATGTTTAGTATCATTCTTGTATAGTACTTTGTCTACCATTCGACAGCTTGATTTAAAGCGTATTGTTGCTTATAGCAGTATTGCACACATGGCAATCATTACATTGGCTATCTTTTCTGTTGCTGAGTTCAGTACTGTTGCAAGTACTTATATGATGGTTGCACATGGTTTGGTTAGCCCAGCTATGTTCTTACTTGTTGGTTACTTATACGAGCGTACTCATACCAAGTACATCATGTATTTGAGTGGTATTGGTATGACTATGCCACTGTACAGTGTAATGCTATTCTTGTTAACTTGTGCTAACTTGAGTTTTCCATTGAGTCCAAACTTCGTTGCTGAAGTGTTGTGTCTTGTGTCATTATTTGCAGTACATGAGTTAATTGCATTTGTGTTCTGTTTGTGTCAGATCTTAGGTGCTGTATATGCATTCTGGGCATACAATCGTGTCGTACATGGTTACTCAACTAACCTACAAACTGCAGGCGCAGATTTAACCCGATTTGAGTTGCTGTGTGCATTGCCACTATTTGTTGGTATTGTGTGGCTTGGTGTACTTCCAATGGTATAATTAATATTCATACGTGGTTTACATTACATTAAACGAACGAAACAACATAACACCGCGATCACCTACTACAAACGTGACTCGTCCCAAATCAAGTACATTGTGTACTATTGTACGTGCATACAACTGATCAAAACCCCATCGTACACCAAACAATCGTGCAACTACCCAGGTTTGGGTTGTGACCCCGGCAGCTGCAGTAAGTGTACCAGCAATTAATAAACCTACAGGCAGTGTCTTTACACCCCACGGTAAGAACAGTAGTACACCACTTAACAAACTAGTGCCAATCCAGATCTTACTCAATACGTCAGCAAGTAATACTACAAATGCTACTGTAATCAATGAATGCACTGGCTTTGTAGAGTTAACTAAGGTTAGATTCTGGTTACTGTAACTCAACACAAAACACTGCAAAAGTAACTTTACAGTGTATGCGCAAGTAATCATAGCAGCAATTACCAACATAGTGTGAACCCACTCTGCTAATGGGTTGAAACATACAAGACTCAAGTTAATAATCAACTCCTTACTAAAGAAACCAGAAGTACCTGGTAATGCCATTAAACAAAGACTAGCAATTAACAATACTTGATAACTCAATAGACTACCATGTACAGATGCTAATGTACCGTATCGTGCCATATGTTGATTTGAACCACTACTCCGTGAAGCGGCGGCCATAATTACTGTACCAGCACCGAGGAACAATGCTGCCTTGAAACTGGCGTGTGTCATTAAATGGCAAATACTGGCATCTGCACCAAAGTCACCCAAACCTACACTAACAAACATATAACCTAACTGTGAGCAAGTACTGTATGCAATAACACGCTTTAGATCCATTTGATACATGCCAAAGATACCTGCCATGAATGCAGTAATCGCACCAACAAACAATACATCAGTACTATACAATGTACTTAACCTAACTACAACATAAACACCTGCACAGACTAGAGTGGCTGCATGAATCAGTGCACTCACTGGAGTTGGTCCCTCCATGGCGTCAGCTAACCAAACATGAAACAAGATCTGTGCACTCTTACCCATTGCACCTACCAAGATTGCTGTACTTAAAACACCACTCGGCTGTAGTACAATTAAGTCATACTCTAGTGTACCAGTATAGTAGTATACGTACAAAATGCCCCACAGTAACAAACCATCACTCAAACGATTCACAACTACTGCCTTCATTGCTGACTTACTGGCACTCAGTCGGTGTGACCAATAACCAATCAACAAATACGAAAACACGCCGATACCCTCCCATCCAACTAACATAACCATTAAATCCTGTGCTGATACCAATACCTGCATAAAGAATGTAAAGAAAGACAAGTAAGAAATGAATAGTGTTAAATGTGGGTCACTTTGCATGTATACCAATGCGTAACAGTGTACTGCAAAACTGACTGTAAGTACTGTTAATAACAACTGCATTGCAACCAAGTCAAAGCGCAATGTCCAGTCAATACTTAGACCACCCACACTAAACCAATTACCAAGTACTGAAAGTGTTGCTGCAGTACCGGCTACTGTTACTGCATAATAAGTGTACACACAAGCTACCAATGAAACACCTAGTCCAATTGGTGCAACAAAGTGTACTCCACGCATACCATAACTACGACCGCCTAATAATCCATTTAATACTGCACTGCTTAGTGTACCAATCATTAATAATAAAGTCATAAGTACGCATATTTACTGTACCGATTATGTGTTTACATTATACAACTACAAACGGGCGCATCAAGAACACTGGCAATACAAACAACAATACTGTTGCAACTGATGTCCATACAATCATGCTATTTTGTGTACTGTTTGGTGTACTAACTGTCAGTACTGTAGGTTGGCAGTAACGTGTGGCACTGTCGGAACGATTGTTATAAAACAAGCGCACGAGTCGCAAGTAGTAAATCAAACTAAGCACAGTAAATACCAATGCTACTGTTAGTAATGTGTAACCACCAATTGTACCTAACTGCCAGAAAATCCATGCCTTACCAAAGAATCCTGCCAGTGGTGGTAAACCTGCCAAACTTACAGCTAGTGTAGTAAACATACGAGTATCCAACAAATTCCATAACAGTAATTGTGCAGTGATGTATACTACCAAATGCTGGAACAGTGATGTGAAACCAGCTGTCTCTGCTGCACTTAGTAACAATCCAATCTCATTAAGTGTACTATATGATAACAACATACGAATCTTAGACTGTGAATATGCTCCCAATGCACCAAGACCAGTACTTACCAAAGCAAATGCAATGACACTGTACTCTGTCCATACACCCTGAAATGCACCAATCCAGAAACCAAATAGACTAATCTTTGGTGCTGTACTAATGTAGAACAATAACCAACGCTCCACACTACCATACACTTGCACAACCCACAAATGCACCGGCGCTGCACCTAACTTGAACATAACAACACTCAACAATAGCAATGAATGTAGGAACTTAGTACAGTCTGATAACTCATCACCCCCGGTTTCGCTACGCGAAAACAATACTAATGATGTCATACCAGTGACTTGGTACATTAAACTAAACCAATACAACAGCACACCACTACTAAATGCACTCAATACTAAGAACTTCAGTGCAGCTTCGACTGTGAATGAACCTAAATTACCACGTGACTTAGGTAATCCACACAGTACCATAAATACGAAGTTCTGTAGCTCTAATGTTACGTAAAATGTCAACAAATCAACACTATGAATCATGTACACCTGACTAATGTAAGCCAATAGTAACAAAATCATGCCCTCCAAACTACGTACATGTTGTAACACTACAACCATAATTACTGCCAACAAACCCTCGATACTTAACAACGATGTGGCAAAGTTGTAGATGTTTGGTGTTGTACTATACGGTGTATTTAACAAATAAGGTGCAGTTAACAACATAAGAACACAAGAGAACAGCAATACGTCCGGTAACTGAATACTGTGGTTACGTAGACTGATAAGTCCATAAACAATCAAAAGTAACAAAGAAATTACAAGACTTAACTCAAAGTAAGTACAACTCATCATACTTATGTTAACTGCTTAGTTTGTTCTGTTGTGTAGTTGTATGCTATATTATCACTAATGTTTAACAGTTAACAGTACTTGTTAACGGTTGTATTTAATTGCTTGTATACAGTGCTATTTGTCTATTGTTGTTTTATAACACTGCATTACGAACAATATGAATTAACTGGCAAACTTCAATAACACGCACATTACAGGATGTTGCGAAGCAAAAACCAAATAAACCCTACACTACAATGTTTCACTGCTTTGGTACTGTTAAACATTGTTGCGAAGCAAAAACCAAATCAGTGTCAGCATATTTAAGCAACTATCTAGCAATTTTACTGATATGTGGCATAATGTCCGTTACCGGTTGTTGTTGTATGTAGCGTGTTATGATACTAAGTAACACACAGCAAATTACACACAACACAACACAGTAACCCTACAAGTCCGTACCATAAACAGGTTGATTAGCATTCGAATACCATTCATTGTATAATATTAATTGTTGGTGTTTTTTGTGTTATAACATTGACTTAACTCCCATTGGTTTGTTGTTGTTTATTTGTGGTTATCTGTGTTTGATTGTTGTTGCTTGCGTATCACTGTTGTTTTTACCCTATTGTACCGCATACACTACGATTGAGACATCACACGATTAAAATGTGTTATTTAATTTTGTTGCTGTTCCTTTTCGCTACGCTTTGCCGGTTCCTTCGGTTTTTGCTTCGCAACAGCCTGTTCCTTCGCTACGCTTTGCCGGTTCCTTAGGTTTCGCTACGCGAAAAGGAACAGGAGTATTGAACTGAAAACATACGCAAATAACTAAATGTTTATTAATAATTGACACAAAATAAGCTACAATCAATGCGTATTCAGCAAAAGAGTTCACTTCTTCGCGTAGCAATTAGTCATATTGTCACTTATGGTACACCAGGTAACCTTAGTTATATGTATAACTGGGGAAGTTTGGCAGGTATTGTATTAGGTGCACAGATTGTAACCGGCATCTTATTAGGTATGCACTATGTACCACAGGTCAACGAGGCATTCGCAAGTGTAGTGCACATTATGTTTGATGTACCGAGTGGTATGATCTTACGTTACTCACATGCAAATGGTGCTAGTCTGTTCTTTGTAGTAGTTTATGCTCATATTTTGCGTGGCGTGTACTACAACAGTTGGACACAACCACGTGGTCTTGTATGGTTACTTGGTGTAGTTATCTTGTTAGTTATGATCATCACTGCATTCATTGGTTATGTACTCCCTTGGGGACAAATGTCGTTGTGGGGAGCCACTGTGATTACTAGTTTGGTAACTGTGATTCCAGTCGTAGGTAACGCAATTGTTGGTTGGGTATGGGGCGGCTTCAGCATCGATCAGGCAACGTTGAACCGTTTCTATAGCCTACACTTTGCTATGCCTTTCGCATTGGCAGCACTTAGTGTATTTCACATTGCAGCATTACATCAGTACGGTAGTAGTAACCCAGCAGGTGTAAATGCATCTGGTTATTTGGTACCATTCGGCACTTACTTTGGACCAAAGGATGTGTTGGGTTTGTTTGTATTGTTATTTGCTTATGCTGTGTTAGTGTTCTTCTATCCGGAGGCATTGGGTCACCCAGATAACTGGATCCCAGCAAATCCGTACAGTACACCAGCACATATTGTACCAGAGTGGTATTTCTTATGGGTTTATGCTGTATTGCGTAGTATTCCTAGTAAGTTAGGTGGTGTATTAGTTGTTGGTCTTGTATTTGCAGGTATGGCATCATTACCATACGCAAGTACTGGTCACCAAGGATCACCAAAGTTCCGTAGTGTACATGAGACATTGTTCTGGATCTTTGCAGGTGACTTGGTATTACTTACTTGGGTCGGTCAACAACCAATCGAGGAGTCTACAATGCTCTTGGGTCAGGTTTGTACTTTAGTACTGTTGGCTTACTTGTTTGTAATCTTACCACACGCTGGTTTACTCGAGGCAACTCTGGTAACTTGGTATGCTCAGTTGTTCCCTACGGGAAATCGCGAATCCTGTGCCCTCGGTTTCGCTACGCGAAAGGAAAGTGGTACTGGTACACTAGACAATACATCTACAGAAGCACCTACAGTATTACTGGGCTGCGCTTTGCGCTTTCCCGTAGGTATCTCGCGACAGTAGTTAATTTCATTTTATAACACATAATAACAACAAATGAACTTGACATAACCACAGACATATTGTCGAATGGAGTACAATAGCAGATTGGCTTAGAAACAGTCACACACCTTGGAAAACGTAGTAGTTCGGTGTTGTATTATTGTCAAGTTACGTCGTATTACAACTAAAGTGCCGAATCACACTATTGAATGACACATAATAAGCAACAGTATCGACTCAGAAACCCGATACCATACGAGCTACAGCAATGGAGGTACACCAAAAGTGTAGTGACCGAACCTATGTACGTTGTAAAGTACTTGGATCACATTGTTGTAGGGGTGATAGGCCAATCAAGGTTGGAAATAGCTGGATCCCTGCGAAAGACTTGTAGGAGTTTGTGGGTCTGTAATACCAATCAGTAAGAAACTGAGTGGATATGTAGCTCAACTCGCACTTACTGTGGAAAGGTAGTAAGT
>VFQQ010004208.1_pt1 | contig 12951 bp, 11 predicted proteins | sample 3512341 | NCBI WGS metagenome assembly VFQQ01 (sample SAMN10412373, study PRJNA504923) | tailings metagenome | isolation source: Relicate 2 Philex TSF1 revegetated site | place: Philippines: Tuba, Benguet | collected 2017-08-29 | reverse complement strand
GCACTTCTGGATCGCGACCATCGGCATCGTTCTCTACATCTCGTCGATGTGGGTCTCGGGTGTGATGCAGGGCCTCATGTGGCGCGCCTACGATCACCTCGGCTTCCTTACCTACTCGTTCGTCGAGACGGTGGAGGCGATGTACTGGCCGTACATCATCCGCGCAACCGGTGGCCTTCTGTTCGTGCTCGGCTCGCTGATGATGGCCTGGAACGTCTGGAAAACCGTACAGGGCGCCAAGCCTGTCGACATCAAGCAACAGCCGCGTTCCGCCAGCGCTCCTGAGCTGCGCGCGGGTCTCTTGGCCCATCCGGCCGAGTGAGGGGGAACAATCATGAAGCATGAATTCTTCGAAAAAAACTCGATGGTGCTGCTGGTCGGCATCCTGATCGTCGTGTCGATCGGTGGCCTGATCGAGATCGCGCCGCTGTTCTTCCTCGGTTCGACGATCGAGAAGGTGCAGGGTATGCGCCCTTACTCTCCGCTGGAGCTCGCGGGGCGCGACATCTACATCCGCGAGGGATGCTACAACTGCCATAGCCAGATGATCCGGTCGTTGCGCGACGAGGTCGAACGCTATGGCCACTACAGTCTCGCTGCAGAGAGCATGTACGATCATCCGTTCCAGTGGGGCTCGAAGCGCACGGGGCCGGATCTGGCGCGCGTGGGCGGCAAGTACTCCGACGCCTGGCACGTGGACCACATGAAGGCGCCGCGCGAGGTGGTTCCTGCTTCCGTGATGCCCGGTTATCCGTTCCTCGCCACGCGCAAGGTCGATGCCAACGACATCGCCGATCGTATGAACGCGCTGAAGCTCGCCGGCGTGCCGTACAACGACGAAATGATCGAAAAGGCAAAGGTAGATCTGATCGCGCAGACGCAGCCTGACTCGAAGGAGGCGAAGGGCGTGCTCGAACGCTATCCCAAAGCGCAGGTGCGTAAGTTCGACGGAAATCCCGAAGGGCCTGCCACCGAACTCGATGCGCTGATTGCCTATCTGCAGATGCTTGGTACGCTGGTCGACTTCACCAAGTTCGATGCGGCCGGACCGAACTTGAGATGAGGAGAGGAAGATGAGCTACGAAAATCTTTCCGCTCTCTCGCAAGTTGTCGCGATGAGCATCTTCGGCGCTGTTTTGCTCGGCGTCGTCATCCATGCGCTGCGCCCTGCCAACCGGGCGCGTTTCGAAGCAGCAGCACGACTTCCGCTCGAGGGCGACGAGCGCATTGGGGAGCAGTCACATGGCAATCAATAAAGAGATCGATGCCGTCACCGGCGTCGAGACCACCGGGCACGTCTGGGATGGAGACCTGAAGGAACTCAACAAGCCGCTGCCCAAGTGGTGGCTCTATGTGCTCTACGCCTCTATCGTCTGGTCGATCGGATACTGGGTGCTTTACCCCGCTTGGCCCGGCATCAGTGGCTATACGCGAGGAACACTCGGCTACAGCCAGCGTGTCGAGGTTGCGAAGGACTTGGCACTCGCCAAGGAGAGCCAGGCCAAATTCATTGAGGCCATCGGCTCGAAACCGATCGAGGAGATCGAGAAAAACCCCGACCTCATGGAATTCGTGCTGCGGGGCGGTGCGACACAGTTCGGCAACAACTGTGCGCCGTGTCACGGCAAGGGTGCTCAGGGCTTCAAGGGCTATCCGAACCTCAATGACGACGATTGGCTCTGGGGTGGCGGTAACGAGGCCATTCAGAACACGATCCGGTATGGCATCCGCTCGGGCCACGAGAAGGCTCACGAAGGCGCCATGCCGCGGTTCGGCATCGATCAGATCCTGACCAATGCGCAGATCTCGGATACGGCCGACTATGTGTTGTCGCTGTCCGGAAACACTGGCGATGCCGCGGCTGTCGAGCGTGGCAAGACCGTGTTCGCTGAGCAGTGCGCCGCCTGTCATGGCGCCGAAGCAAAGGGCACGATTGAAATGGGTGCGCCGAACCTGACCGACGGGATCTGGCTTTTTGGCGGTCGCAAGATCGATGTCGAGGAAACGATCCGCAACGGCCGCTCCGGCGTGATGCCGGCGTGGGAAGGAAAGCTCGATCCGGTGACGATCAAGATGCTCGCAATCTACGTGCATTCGTTGGGTGGCGGCAAGTAGCGGAACCAGAAGGAAACCGCCGTGACACAGATGGAGCCCATTGCGCGGACGAACGGTGGCAGCAAGCCGACCGAGGCCGCGCCCGGGATCGAACGTATCGATGTTGCGGCGGTTTCGTCAAAAAACCTGCGCTCGCTCTACGGAGAGCGGAAGACCATCTATCCCAAGCGCGCGCACGGTACGTTCCGGTCCATAAAGTGGATCGTGATGGCGGTGACGCTCGGGATCTATTACCTGCTGCCGTGGATACGCTGGGAGCGAGGTCCCGGGCTTCCCAATCAGGCGTTTCTGCTCGATTTCGCAAATCAGCGTCTTTATTTCGGTCCGATCGAGATCTGGGCGCAGGAGCTTTATTTCATCACCGGTATCCTCGTCCTCTCGGCGCTGGGGTTATTCCTCGTCACGGCGATCGCGGGGCGCATGTGGTGCGGATATGCCTGTCCGCAGACGGTGTGGACCGATCTGATGATCGCAGTCGAGCGCTTCTGGCAGGGCGATCGCAATGCGCGGATGCGCCTCGATCAATCGGCGTGGACGCTCGAGAAGGTATGGAAGAAGACGGCCACGCATATTTCGTGGCTGGTGATCTCGGTCGCGACCGGCGGCGTTCTCGTGTTCTATTTCCGCGATGCGCCGACGCTGGCTGCCGAGTTGGTGCGGGGCGATGCGCCGCTGGTTGCTTACGTTTTCCTCGGCATCTTCACCGGAACCACTTATCTGCTCGGCGGCATCGCGCGTGAGCAGGTCTGCATCTACATGTGTCCCTGGCCGCGTATCCAGGCGGCGATGTTTGATGCCGAGTCGCTGCTCGTCTCCTACCACGAGCATCGGGGCGAGCCGCGAGGCCCACATAAGAAGGGGCAACCGTGGCTCGACCGCGGCGACTGCATCGACTGCAAGGCGTGCGTTGCGGTGTGCCCGATGGGGATCGATATCCGCGATGGCGTACAGATGGAATGTATCCAGTGCGCGCTGTGCATCGACGCCTGCGACGACATCATGGACAAGGTTGGACGTCCGAAGGGGCTCATTTCCTACGATACGTTTCTTAACGTAGAAGCGCCGGCAGGTTCAGAGCCGGTTCCGGTCCGGATCGTTCGGCCGCGCACGGTGCTCTATTCGGCTTTGATCGCCCTCGTGGTCGGGCTTATGGCGTGGGCGTGGCTTGCGCGCTTGACGACGCAGATCAGCGTGATCGCCGATCGCAACCCGATGTTCGTCGCGCTGTCGGATGGCGGCGTGCGCAACGGCTACACGCTCAAGATCTTGAACAAGACACACGCTCAGCAGACGTTCCAGGTCGAGATCGACGGGGTTCCGGGCGCGACGATGACCATCGTTGGGTTCGAGGGGACATCGGCGCCGCTCAACATCGAGGCCAACAATGTCCGTGCGTTCAAGATCTACGTCACGGCCCCGGCGCCGATCTGGCGGAAAATGAGCGGTGGCGCCGTCCCACTGCGTTTCAAAGTGAAAAATCTCGACAGCGGCGAAACCTCGATCAACAACGCGACCTTCAGAGGCCCCGGATCATGATGAGCTTCTCTCACCCTACCGAACAACGGGCCACTGGACAAAAGCGCGGCGGCTTGACCGGCGCCCATGTTCTTTTCTCCCTGCTCGGATTTTTTGCGGTGATCGTCGTGGCCGATGCGACGCTGATCTACAAGGCGCTGACGACATTCGGCGGTGTCGACAACGTAAACGCCTATCGCGACGGGTTGGCGTACAACACGCGCATTGCGGCCGATACGCGACAGGACGATCTCGGCTGGCAGGATCTGACGGAGATTTCCGGAGATCCTGTTCGCCTTCGCGTTTCCCTCAAGGCGAAGGATGGCGCGCCCGTCACGAACCAGAAGATCGTCGCGAAAGTCGGCCGGCCTGCGACCAATCGATTTGACAGCAATGTCGCGCTCGCCGAAGCCACGCCTGGTGTCTACGAGGCGGTGCTGGAAGCGGCCGACAGCGGAAGCTGGGTTGTCGAGGCGCAGGTGTTTTCCGGCGCGGAGGCCGCAACGCCGGTGTTCCAAATCCGGAGGCGCCTGTGGGTCGCACCTTAGACATCTCCCTTTCTGATGCGGAACTGCGTTCCGCCGCCGATGAGGGCCGGCCGCGCGTCGAGACGACGTCGCTCGTGGTCGAAAACATGCAGTGCGGGGCTTGCATGTCTTCGATCGAGGGGGCGCTGCGCAACGTGGCAGGCGTCATCGATGCGCGCGCCAATCTTTCGGCGAGGCGCGTTGCGGTTACGTTTCATCCCGAGAAGGCGCAATCCCAAGCGCTGATCGATGCGCTTGCCGGCGCCGGCTTTCACGCGGCCGAAACGCCCGAGACGTCGGTCAGTCAGTCCGAGGCGCGCGCGGACGATCTGCTCCGCAGGCTCGGTGTCGCAGGGTTCGCGGCGGCCAATGTGATGCTGCTTTCGGTATCTGTGTGGGCCGGCGAAGCAAGCGACATGGATCGCGCCGCCGCATCGCTGTTCCACTGGCTTTCAGCGCTGATTGCGATGCCGGCTATCGCCTACGCTGCCCAACCCTTCTTCCGTTCGGCCGGTGGGGCGCTTAGCAGCGGCCGCCTCAACATGGATGTGCCGATCTCGCTCGGCATCATCCTGGCTACGGGCATGAGCCTGTTTCAAACCATCCGCGGCACGTCGCATGTGTATTTCGACGCCGCGATCATGCTGACGTTCTTCCTGCTGATCGGGCGCTATCTCGACGAGCAAGTGCGGCTTCGGGCACGCGGCGCGGCTGAGAACCTGATCGGCCTCAAGGCGCTGACGGCGATGGTGATTGGTGCCGATGGCACTGCAACACGCGTGCCGGCCCGGACTCTTTTACCCGGTATGCGCATTCATGTTGCGGCGGGAGAGCGTATTCCTGTCGACGGACGGATACTCGACGGGTTAACCGACATCGACGCCAGTTTGATCACGGGAGAAACGCTTCCTGCAGCGGGTGCGCCCGGAAGCAACGTTCATGCGGGCACGCTTAATCTTACGCGTGCGATCACGGTGGAGGCCACCGCGACCGACGACAGCACGTTGTTGGCTGAAATCGCGCGGCTGATGCAGTCGGCCGAACAGGGGCGGGGGCAATATGTTCGTCTTGCGGACAGAGCATCGCGTCTCTATGCGCCGGCGGTTCACGTGCTCGGAGCTGCAACGCTTCTCGGCTGGATGATCGCGGGTGCGGGGTGGGAAGTCTCGCTGACGAATGCTGTCGCCGTCCTGATCATTACCTGCCCGTGCGCGTTGGCGCTGGCGGTTCCGGCGGTGCAAGTCGCGGCGACGAGCCGGCTGTTCGGCAAGGGCGTGATCGTGAAGGCTGCGGACGGGCTCGAGCGGCTCTCCGAGGTTGACACCGTCGTGTTCGACAAGACCGGAACGCTCACCCGCGGCGAGCCTGCGCTACGCAACGGCGCCGAGATCGACGACGATGTGCTGAGGGCGGCTGCGTCGCTGGCCATTTCGAGCCGTCACCCTTATTCGCGTGCCGTCGTGAAGGCGGCGCGTGACAGAGGCCTGGACGTCGTTCCCGCCGAGGATGTGACCGAGGTGCCGGGCTCGGGACTTTTGGCGCAGACGATTAGTGGAGAACGCCGGCTCGGCTCCGGCGCATGGGTGAACGAGGGCGCTGCTTCTACGGGTGCGCCTGGCTCGCTGTTCTATGCGGATGGCAAAGGCGCGCCGATTGCGTTCCATTTCGACGATATCGTCCGCGACGATGCGACCGAGGTCGTGGCTGCACTTCGGGCCAAAGGCTATGCGGTTCACCTGCTGTCGGGTGATCGGCCCCAAGCCGTGGCAGTCGCTGCACAGGAAGCCGGTATCGCCAATTGGTCCGGAGGCGTGCGTCCCGATGGCAAGATTGCGATGCTGGAACGTCTTAAGGCCGACGGCCACAGGGTCTTGATGGTGGGCGATGGGCTCAACGATGCGCCGGCCCTGGCAGCCGCCCACGCGTCGCTTTCGCCGTCGTCGGCCGCGGACATCAGCCAGACTGCGGCGGATGCGGTGTTTCAGGGTCAGCAGCTTGCGCCGATCCTCGAGGCGCTCAAGGTCGCGCGTGCCTCACAGCGCATGGCTGTGCAGAACTTCGGAATTGCGCTCGCCTACAATGTCGTGTCGGTGCCGCTGGCAATGGCGGGACACGTGACGCCGCTGATTGCGGCGCTTGCGATGTCGCTTTCGTCCATCGCGGTCACGGCGAACGCGTTGAGGCTCAGGCGGCGGAAGCTCGCGCTCGAACCCGCCATTGGAGGAGGTCAATCATGACGGCGCTTGCCTGGCTCATTCCGTGCGCACTCGTGTTGGGCCTCGTCGGACTGGTCGCGTTCCTGTGGGCGCTCAACTCGGGTCAGTTCCAGGATCTCGAAGGCGCGGGCTGGCGGGCCATTCAGGACGACGAGGATGCGCCCTCGACGGCGCCTGATCAACGCTCAGCGCCGCTTTCTTAATTGGTTTTACTCGTCGATTGCCTTCCCGCTCAGGCGCGCGCGGTGCGGAGCGCTTGCGGCGTTGTGCCAATTTGCAGTGTCGCGCGGCGTAGCGTGCTGTCGTCGTCGATGATTTCGATCTTAAATCCAAGATCCTGGCACATCGTCAGCATGGTGGTATTGGTGGCGAGGATCTCGCCGAAGAGCTGCTGCAGGCCTTCCTCGCGGGCGTAGGCGATCAGATGCTGCATCAGTAGCCAGCCGAGCCCTTTTCCCTTGAGATCGGAACGGACGAGCACGGCGTACTCGGCGCGTGTGTAGTCCGGATCGGCCGCGAGGCGGCTTACGCCCAGCAGCTCGCCATCGGGAGAGAGCGCCACGAAGGCCATCTCGCGCGCGTAGTCGATCTGTGTCAGGCGCGCGATGAACTTGTGCGAGCGATCGGGCTTCATGGTGAAGAAGCGCATGTGCGCATCCTCCGGCGTCACGTGCTCAAAGAAGCGATCGTAGAGCTTTTCATCTTCGGGGCGAACCGGGCGCAAGTGGAACTTGCCGATGCGCGGCAGTTCATGATCTTCTTCCCACTGGGCGGGATAGGGGCGGATCGAAAGCGGCAGCCGCGGTTCCTTGACCGCGTCGGCAACACGCACGCGCGCATCGAGCGCGATGCAGCCGCGTTCGTCGGCTAGAAGCGGATTGATGTCGAGCTCGCGGATCTCGGGATGATTGGCGATCATGTAGCTCACGCGCACCAGAACTTCTGCGATGGCGTCGAGGTCGGCGCGCGGCCGGTTGCGGTAGCCCTGTAGAAGGCGGCTGATGCGGGTCTGGCGGATGGCATCGTGGGCCAGCATGAGATCGAGTGGCGGAAGCGCGTGGGCCGTGTCCTTGATGACCTCGACCGCGGTGCCGCCGGCGCCGAACAGCAGCGTGGGACCGAAGGTTCTGTCCTCGCTCATGCCGACGATCAGCTCGTGCGCGTCCGGGCGCTCGATCATCGGCTCTACGGTGAAGCCTTCGAGATGGGCATCGGGGCGGATGCGTGCGATGTCGGCAAGCATGGCGCGCGCGGCTTCCCGGGCTTCCTCGGGGCTTCTGAGGCCCAGGCGGACGCCGCCGACATCCGATTTGTGGGAAATGTCGTCGGAGAGGATCTTGATCACGCAGGCAGGCGTGGTCTCCATGATCTTGCGGGCGGCGTTTGCAACGGCGTCCGGATCCCTGGCGATGACGGTTTCGGCGACAGGAATGCCGTAAGCGGAGAGGATTGCCTTCGATTCCTTTTCCGTCAGCATGAAGCGGTTGCGCGCGATCGCCTCTGCGATCACGGAGCGTGCGAGGTCGGTATCGAAGTGCAGGTTGCCGGGTGCGGTCGGCGGTGTGCGCATCAGCTCGTTTTGCGAGCGCCTGTAGGCAACAAGCTGCATGAAGCCTTCGATGGCTTCGGCGGGGGTATCGAATGTCGGGATGGCGGCTTTCGCGAATTGGTGGCGGCTTTCGGTTGCGGCGCCGGCGCCGAGCCAGTTGGTGAGTAAGGTTTTCTTGCGGCCGGTTTTTGCAGTGTCGGACGCGTGGGCGCGAATGACTGCGCTGGCGGCGGCTTCGCTCGAAGCCAGGGCGGTCGGGCAATTGATAACGAGAACCGCGTCGAGCGCCTTGTCCGCCAGCAGAATTTCGAGGGCCGCCTCGTAGCGATCCGGGCCGGCGTCTCCGATGATGTCAACCGGGTTGCCTCTTGACCACGTTGGCGGGAGCACGTTGTTCAGTGCGGCTTGCGTCTCGGGGGAGAGGTCTGCAGGGTCGACATTGAAGTCCGCGAGGCGGTCGGCCGCGAGCACACCCGCGCCGCCGCCGTTGGTCAGGATGGCAAGTCGCTCGCCTTCGAGCTTTGGCGTGAATGAGAGAATTTCGGCGGCGCTGAAGAGCGAGTCGAGATCGCCGACGCGGACGAGGCCCGCACGCCGGAACGCGGCGTCATAAACGGCATCTGCGCCGGAGAGCGCGCCGGTGTGCGAGTGTGCAGCTTTGGCGCCCGAGGCGTGGCGGCCGGATTTCAGCACGATGACCGGCTTTGCACGCGCGGCGCGACGGGCTGCCGAGAGGAACTTAGGGGCGCTGGTGATTTGCTCGACGTAAAGCAGGATCGCTTTGCTCTGCGGGTCGCCGGCGAGAAAATCCAGGAGGTCACCGAAGTCGACGTCGGCCATGTCACCCATGGAGACGACCTTCGAGAAGCCGATGCCGCGGGCGTGAGCCCAGTCGATCACCGCGGTGACGAGTGCGCCGGATTGGGAGAGGAATGCGAGGTCTCCCTTGAGCGGCATTCCATGTGCAAAGCTCGCGTTGAGCCCCAGGCGCGGCAACAGCAGGCCGATGCAGTTCGGCCCCACGATGCGCATGCAGGTTGGCCGCGCCGCGTTGAACATCTTCCGGCGGAGCATCGTGTCGATGCCCGCCGTTATTACGATCGCCGCGCGCGTGCCTTTGGCGGCGAGGTCTGCGATTACGGAAGGAATTGTTTTCGGGGGGGTTGCGATGACGGCGAGATCGGGTGTCGTCGGAAGTGCCGCGATGGACGGATAGCAGACGGTTCCTTCGATCTCGGAATGCTTCGGGTTGACCAGGTAGAGATCACCCGAAAATCCACCTGTCTTGAGGTTGGACGTCACGATGCGGCCGACGCTGCCGGGCTCCGGGCTCGCGCCGATGAAGGCCACCGATTTCGGTGAGAACAGGAATTCGAGATTGCGAACCGTCATTTTGGGGCCTTTCGGGGCATCGTGGCACGGTCCTCGGTGGTGGAGGGAACGCACGTGCTCATGGGATCCGGCCTAGGCGGCAACTGATATTCCGTCAACCTCCGGAAGGATTTGACGCAAGCTGCTGCACGTTCCCATCGAATTTGGTCAACTCAATCAAAAAAATCTGAATCGCGCGTTTGGCCAATAGTCTAAACCGTGCAACGATACACTTCAGTGACGCAGCTCTAAGTCGAATGAAGCCGTCATGCGGCTGCAGGTTTCCGGCGATGCGCAGCCTTCGCAGCATCCGGGCTCGCTTGCCGGGGCGTGCTCGCGATCTTGGGCGCTTTTGTTGGTGGCGCGGACATCGTTCGCGGCGGCGGGCTGGACGAAAGTCTGGGCGATCGCCGCGGATTGCTGCATCAGGACCATCCCGATTCTTATGATCGCTTCGAATGCAGCGCCGTTGATCGAGATCCAGGCGTCGAGCGCCCGCACAACTGGATGATCCCAGTGATCAAACTCGATGGGTTCGGCGGCATTGGCTTCGATCATGGATATCTCCGGTTCGGATTTGGAGTTTCGGCTGCGCTCAGTTGAGGTGCGCCGCCATTTCATGGGTCAGCAGAACTTCGCAGTTCGCATCCAGGAGCGCGCGTGAGGTCGCCATGCGCTGTTCGGCATTTTCCGTACGCACAACAACCAGCGTTGCCCCACCTGCGAGGCGGTTCACGACATGCTGGAAAAGGCGCTGCGTGCCGAGCGGGGTGATGCGAAGGTCGACGGCGCTTTCTGCATTGATGCTTTTCCACAGAGCCCTGAAGGGCTGAGAAGTTTCGCTCGCGCCGGGCATGTCGCGCCCCGATTTCAGAAAGGCTTCGCTGGTGCAGCGGCTTATACGATCGCTCGCCGTTGGTGCAGAGCGTCGGCTTGGTGCCGCTTTGGATACAACGAGGACGTCACAATTGCGCGCGGTGCCGGAAGTGAGACCCTCGATGGCTCTGTCGGCCTGGGTCGGATCCGGGAAAATACCGAGGACGAAGGTTTGCCGGCGCGCCGTCTCACCCAGTCCGGCATCGGCGTACGCGGCTGCTTCTACATTTCCGGTCAGAGGCGTTTGGTCCTTCGCGGCTGTCGTCACCAAGCCCTCTCGGGTAACCTTTGCCTAGCCTCGACGATGCAAATACATTCTTTACGCCGAGGCATTTGGCGCGCTCGCCAATGTGCGATAGGCGGATAAGATTGGTCCCGCGTTTCAGGCGTATGGTCCAATTGTAAGAATGTGTATCAGCGTGTGTCAGAGAGCCCATAAAAGTGGGACGTCTGACGCTTTTGACGGTCGGCTCGGGTGAAGAGAGAAAAATGTCTCAACACGAGATCTCACAGGTCCTGATCGTGGACGACGAACCGGAAATCCGCGCGCTGCTGAGGGCTGGGCTCGAAGCTGAAGGTTTCGGCGTGGTCGAAGCGGCAAGCGGCGCGGAGGCCGAAGCGCATCTCGATCGCCAGCCGATCGCGCTGATGACCCTCGATCTCAAGCTCGGTGGCGAGGATGGGCTCAAGCTTGCTCGCGATTTCCGGGCCAAGCGCAATACGCCGATCATCATGATCACCGGCAAGGGCGATCCGATCGACCGCGTGGTCGGGCTCGAGCTCGGCGCCGATGACTACATCTCGAAGCCGTTCTTGATGCGCGAGGTGATCGCGCGCGTTCGAGCGGTGTTGAGGCGCTATGTCGGCGCCGCGGAAGAGGCTGATACGGGTGTGGCCGAGCGACCCGACGGGACGCGCTTTACGTTCGATGGATGGTCGATCGACCTGAAACGGCGCGAGGTGCGCGATCCAAAAGGCGCCAACGTCGAGTTGACGACTGCGGAGTTCAATCTAATCATCATTTTCGTGCAGCGGCCCGGCCGCGTGCTGTCGCGGGACGAACTGATGGACCTGCTCAAGGGCAACGACTGGACGCCGATGGATCGGTCGATCGACGGGCTCGTTGCGCGGTTGCGCAAGAAGATCGAGCCCGAAAGCGAGCGGCCGCAGCTGGTCAAGACCGTGCGCGGCGTCGGCTATGCGTTCGCGGGGAGCGTCAAGCGGATCTGACGCGCTTTACGCTTTAGGGGCGAGAGCATCGCGCAGTGCGACCGCAAGCTCTTTTCTAGGATAGGGCTTGCGCAGGATGGCGGCGTCGATCAGGTCCGAGGGATCCTGGTTGGCCTCCTCGGCCGCGTAGCCTGTCGTCAGCACGATCCTGGTTTGTGGCGCGTTGGCGCGAACCCAGCGGGCGAGGTCGTATCCCGAAAGCCCGCCTGCCATGACAATGTCGCTCAGGATCAGATCGATGGGCTCGCCGCTTTCGAGAATGCGGATCGCGGCCTGACCGTTCTCGGCCTCTTGAACCACATAGCCCAACCCTTCGACGCGCTGCAGAGTCAGTTCGCGGACCTCGGGATTGTCTTCAACGACCAGCACCGTCTCGCAGTTTTCCGACAACGGGATCGGCTCGGAGGTTTCTTGGCGGATCAACTCGGCTTGTGCATCGGCGCGCGGAAGATAGAGGTTTACGACGGTTCCTTTGCCGAGCGTGCTCGAAATCGTCGAATAGCCGCCGGACTGCTCGGCGAACCCGTAGATGGTGCTGAGGCCGAGTCCGGTGCCGCGGCCAGGTTCCTTTGTTGTGAAAAAGGGTTCGAACGCCCGATCCAGCACTTCCGGCGGCATACCCTGACCTGTGTCGCTCACCGCGATATGTACGAAATCTCCGGGATGGGGAACCTCTGCCGCGGTTGCCGACACGTTCTTGGTCTCAATGACGAGTTGGCCGCCCATGGGCATCGCGTCACGTGCGTTGATTGCGAGGTTCAGAATGGCATTTTCGAGTTCGCTCGGGTCGGTGCGGGTGTGCCAGAGCTTACCGGCAAGCACAGTGGTGAGCGTGATCGGTTCGCCCAGAGAGCGCTTCAGGATTTCTGTGAGGCCAAGCACCAGCTCGTTGACGTCCACGACCTGTGTCGCGAGCCGGCGGCGGCGCGCGAAAGTCAACAGACGCTTGGTCAGTGCGGCGCCCATGTCGGCTGCGTCGGAAGCTCGCTTCAGATAGATGCGAGAGCTTTCCTTGTCGATTTCGTAGCCGAGAAGCTCGAGGTTACCCGTGACGATGGTCAGCAGGTTGTTGAAGTCGTGTGCGACGCCGCCGGTCAGCTGGCCGAAGGCTTCCATGCGCTGGGCCTGGATGAGGGCGACCTGAGTTTCCTCGCGACGACGAATCTCGGCTTCGAGATCGCGCGTGCGATCGGCAATACGCTTTTCCAGCTCCGAATTGGCGAGGGCGAGGGCCGCTTCCGTCCGTTTGCGTTCGGTCACGTCGCGCAGCACGACCATGTAGACCTTCTTGCCGCCGACCTGCTGCTTGGCGATGGAGGCTTCGGCAGGGAATTCGCTGCCGTCCTTTTTCAGCGCAAAGATTTCCTGGCGGTCGCCCATCTTGCGGGCGGCGACTGGGGAGGTGGAAAAATCGGCGACGTGGCGGTGATGTGTGGCGTGAAACCGGCTCGGGATAAGCTTGTCGATCGAATCGCCGATGATCTCTTCGGGCGTGTAGCCGAAGATGGCGGTCGCGCCTTCGTTAAAGAGCGTGATGCGGAAACGGTCGTCC
>VFQQ010004206.1_pt1 | contig 12955 bp, 11 predicted proteins | sample 3512341 | NCBI WGS metagenome assembly VFQQ01 (sample SAMN10412373, study PRJNA504923) | tailings metagenome | isolation source: Relicate 2 Philex TSF1 revegetated site | place: Philippines: Tuba, Benguet | collected 2017-08-29 | reverse complement strand
CATAACCTGCTTTTTCAAGCATAGGAACATGTTCCATTCTGCTTGAGAAGGTTTCAGTAAAAAGTTTATAAAGTGATAATTCTTCGAAAGCTATATGATTCATTAAGGTAAGAAACAAATGGAAAACTGATTCATAATATTTTCCTGGAAGAATTGTAGGATTCAGCAAGAAAGAGATTTCTCCAATTTTATGTTCATATGAAATATGAACTATGCCTCCATAACCGATGAACTGATCTTCATAAAAGCAATTAAAAAGTATTTGCTCAGGAAAATCGCTTTCGTAAAGCGAAAACACATTCTTATTAAAGTAATCAATTTGTTGCTCCTTAGAAATCAGCTTGTCTTGCCTTAGAATATTTATCTGACTATTTCTCCACTCTCGTATAACCTGTATATATTGATCATTAATAGTAGAGATTCTTAGATTCTGGAGTACATAATCAGATTTACGTAATACTTTATACTTCATTAGAATTACAAAAGTTTTCTAAATACAGGTTTAGCCGGTTCCCCAACCAATAGCTTTTCAATCCCAATAGAGGCAGCTTCTTTTAAAACCAATAGAGTTTCCCCAAACGCATAAACGAAATATTTTATATCCTCTAAAGTATGACTAAAGCATGGCGCGAAGGCACCCTGAAACAAAATTCCGCGTTTTATCATTTCTTGCATTGCAAGTGTACGCATCGCTGCACTAATATTACCAGAAACATCCCTAAAATTAAATGCCACAAGCCAATTACAGGGTATTACTTCTACTAAATTAGAAATACCAGATTTGATAATCTCTTGTTTACATCCTTCAATTAATTCATTACCGATTTTATGGTTGTGCTCAATTACATGTTGGCTTGTAAATACATCAATCGTTGCTATTGCAGCTGCCATAGCATGTGTTTCACCTCCGTGAGTTGTCGAAATCAAAAAAACTTTTTCAGCACCAGGTCTATTAATCCCACCTAACTGCATAACTTCTTTTGTACCTGTTAAAGCACAGAAGGAGAATCCATTGGCTATTCCTTTACCCCATGTTGCCATATCAGGTTTCAACCCATATTTGGTCATAGAACCCGGAAATGCAGATTTAAATCCGCTTACCATTTCGTCAATAATAAATAAGGCTCCATTTTCATGAGCCAGATCAATAGCTTCTTTTAAAAAAACTTCTGGTTTTTGCTTACAACTACATCCATTACCACAGGGACTCTTCTCGGGCTCAGTAATAACACATGCTATTTGACCAGGATAACGCTCAAATAACGAACGTAAGGATTCAATATCACAGGATTTAAAAGTTACAGAAAGGCTACTGAATTCCTCGGGTACGCCTTTATTACAAGGAGTGGAACCAATAAACCAATCATCATAAGAATAAAAAGGGTGATCGCCTGGAAATGCAACCAAATTGCGTCCAGTAAAGGCTCTTGCCAATTTCACAGCTGCTGTGGTAACAATTGAGCCATTTTTAGCAAATTTGATCATATCATGCTGAGGAACAAGCGCCAAAAACTTTTCCGCAGTTTCCTTTTCGAGTACAGAAGGTCGTTGAAAATTAACCCCTTTATTTAATTCCGACTTTACAGCATCTAATACTGGTTCATAAGCATGGCCCAAACTTACACTGGTTAATCCCATTGAGCAGTCTAAAAATTTGTTACCGGCTATATCCCACACATAGGCACCTTTTCCATGACTGATAGCTGCCGGCGAGAACTGAGGAAACTGATCATCACCTTTAGAATAGGTATGTGCACCTCCAGGTATTAGATCGTGGATTTTATTCCTGTAAGCATCAGACTTTGTATACTCAGAAATGTCCCGCAACTTATTTGTTTCCATAATTCAATTAAATATTATCTGAAAAATACTTTTGTACATCTATATTATTTTTATCGAACAATGCCATTCGTATTGCATCACAAAATTTACCATCATATATTCCATGCATTTTGTAAATACCCTCTGTATTAAAACCCATAGAACTATACAGTTTTATTGCTGCAATATTATCCTTCACTACACCGAGTGTTATTTTTCTTAAACCGATGTTATTAAAACAAAAATCAATTACAGCTAATGAGGCTTCACGTGCATATCCCTTTCCCCAATTTTGTCTGTCTCCCATCAAAATCCCGTATTCGCCTATTTGATGCTTAAAGTTAATAGGGGCTATTTTAATATTTCCAATATGCTGATTTGTATCTTTTATTGTTATAGCCCAAAAAAAAGTTTTGGATTCAACTTGTTCTCTGATGAATTTTTCGAGTTCGAATTTTCCATAAGGCATATTCGTCTCTAGATATTTACATACCTCCGAATCGTTCATCCACTGTAGATAGGCTTCGGAAATGAAGCTTTCATTCATTGGATACAAAACCAACCTTTCTGTTTCAAGGATATCCTCTTTACTTATGAGTTTAGCTTTATTATCCCATTCCATATTTGGCATATTTCTCCATCTCATCAGAAAAAGCTGTTATTGCTTGCATATCATGCAAAGTATTTAAAGCTATAGTATCATTACATAAAAAAGAATTTGAAAGCATATGTCGATATAGTGATTGAGTCCACTGCCCGTTTGCGCTAATGTCGTTGAGTCTAATTGCCCCATTTAAACGCTGTATATTATAGGGTAAATTATACTCGTCTTTTAATTGTTTGACTTTATCAAAAAGGATTTGACTCCGTCGATTAAGAGACTCCCAAAAAGCGTCCTCAGTATAATCGCCATGCAAAAAGGAAAGCATACTAGAAAAAACTTCATTATTAATTAAATTTAAGGATGAGTCATTATCCTGAATTAAGCGGTTTAGCTCACCTTTAATAATTAAAACACCTACTGATAGTCCATTAGCAACAGATGATCCAAACAAACAAACATCAGGTTCACAATTAATTCTCCGATGCACCCCGCCTATATTAATTCTATTAGCGGATTTCGACTCATCAAAAGCTAAAATAATTTTACTTCTAATGGTAGCTCTTTTAAGAATTGAAATCAAATGGCCTTTATCTGCTGGAAATGATAACATATCAAGCATTAATATGCCGATTGCATTTTGCTCAATAAACAGACTTAATGAATCTTCTAACAAATCTTCCTCATCACAAGAAAAACATCCGTCTAACGTCATGCCTGCTGGATGTGATGATTTGGGGTTAATCGTAAATGAAAGCTGGTTATTAATTGAATTATAACTACAGGTATATAAAAAATTATGCTGCGTTTTACATACATTAATCAGTTTCCATAAAGATTCTTCTAAAGAAGAACTAAACTCTATTACTTCAGCCCAATCATGAAGCTGCATAAATTTTTCTCCTGCTTCAATCTGCTCTATAGAATAAATATTATTGGAAACAAACCTGTTCTCACCTCCTCTTATCTGACAACCAAATGGAACAAATAAGTTATTCTCAGAAAAATCTATAAAAGTTTTGTTATCGCTATCAATAAGTTTATTATCGAGACTTTTCTGCCAGAAAAAACTAGTATTGTTTGATACTTTGTTTTTTCTTGTTAAACCTAACCTAAATGCGCGTTTAGTATATTTTTCATTGTTTGTGAGTAATGCACCTTCATTCCTGGTTATCCCTTTATTCTTTTCAAACAAAGAACTTTTCACTTTTTCTGCTTCAATAATCCTTTCCCAACTAAAGAAAATATCAGGATGAAAATGGTCAAAAATATTACAAACAACTTCAAAGTCTTCTGGCTCATCTACAGTCCATCTTTTATCGGAAAAATCGATATCATTGACTCGATTGTAAATCTTAAACTTACCTGAGTATCGAATATAAGGCGTTACATGTTCTCTTTCATTTGGCGCTTTGGCTTCATAATAAGCCTGCTCAAGCGAACGGAAAGAGAAGACTTCCACATCAAGCCCATCAGGATATGTAGGTGGAAGCGTATTAGTAGTATAATCAACATTATGATATTTAAAATCTCGTATCAGGTTGTCGATTATTAGAGGATCTACCAGGGGACAATCTGCTGTAATTCTCAATACGATTGTAGCGCCAAATAATTTTGCTGCTTCATAAAATCTACTCAAAACATCTTGTTCATCTCCTCTGAAAGAATCAAAGCCAATCGACTTCACATATGAAACGAGGGGATCATTATTTGGATTGATTGAAGTTGCGACAACTACCTTGTCGACAAATTGCGCTTTCGACACTCGATTTAATACGTATGAGATTAAAGGCTTACCATTTATCAATTTCATTACTTTATTAGGCAATCGTACTGACCCCATTCTGGCTTGTATTAACGCTACTACCACTTCTATCAATTATTAAATAATATTCTAGCCTCTTTTAAATGCCCCAATTGTACATGAAGAAATGAATTCCAATCTTTGATATTCTCTTCTACATTAAGTCTCAGTATTATGGCAATCCGTCTTAAAACTTCAGCAATTGCCAGATCTCCTAAATCTAAAAATATTCTTTTTTCTGGCTCAAACTGAGATGTCATCGCGCTGGTCCACATATCAGCAACTTTTCTAGGATCATTTTGCGAGAAAACAACAGCTTGTCTGCATAATTTTAAGGAAGCAAAGCCGATAGCATATCCTACATTCATTAACCTAACTGAATCAATATCTAAAAAAGAAGATAGTTCATCGCCCTGCATTAAGATATTATGTGGATGCAAATCAAAATGTGAAAGTTGAAAAGAGCCACAATATAGATTAGCATTAAAAACTCGCGAAACTTCATCTTTAAGAACATCCCAGTATAATTCCAATACGCTTTTTTCTGCTTCGTTAAATTTAGCCAGCGTTTGATTTTTATTATCAAATATTTTTTTAAAAAAATTAGCGTCTTGTTCGGATCGAATTTCCGGCGCATGAAGCCATTTTCCCTGTGAGTCGATTAATGACAGTTTATTAAACAAGACTCCGGTTGAGATTGCTATTGAGTGAAGCTGATCTAAGTTTCCTGAATAAAAGTTCCCATCATTGAAATAAAAAAGAGACCAAATATTATCAGAAAAATCTACTATTGGAGACCGGTTATTTGCAGTAATTAGAAGAGGGAATGGAACCTGATTCTCATTCAGCACGGATAAAAGGCCACATAAACTCAAAATATGCTCTCTGGAAAGCCGCCCTCCCCACTTTTTAAGCAGATATTTACCTCTAAAAGTTTCAATACAATAATTATTAGAATTTAATTCTATACCACCAACCTGGGTCACATTTAGCACAGAACCCAACACATTACCATAATTTTCAGAAAATAAATTATCTATAAAATTGTAACGATCAATATGACATTCGTTCCAGACTGGTTTAGGTATCGAAAAAAAATCTGGCTTAAAGAGATTCATTAAAAATAGCTTTTTGTAAGACCTCCATCCACCATTATACTTGTTCCAGTTATATAACTAGCACCGTTTGAACATAAAAATAAAGCTGTATTAGCAATTTCTGAAGGATCAGCAAATCTTTTTGCAGGTATCATTTGCTGACTTTCGTTTAACACTTCTTCATAAGTGCGTTTTGTCACTGCAGCATTTTGAGTTAATAAGTCAGATAATCTTTGCGTTAATACGCCCCCCGGACAAATAACATTTATAGTAATATTATCAGATGCAAATTCCGCTGATATTGCTTTTGTAAACGCAGAAACTCCGGCTCGTAACGTAGCAGACAACACCATTGCAGGAGAAGGTTCTTTGGCTACTGTAGAAGTAATGGAAACAATTCGACCCCATTTTTTTTCCTTCATACCAGGTAATACCGCACTCGTAAATCGAATAACACTTAATAAATTCATTTCAATTGCTGATTGCCAAACACTTTCTGTATGCTGTAAAACAGAACCAGGGGGAGGTCCCCCTGCATTATTAATCAAGATATCTGGAGTATCAGCCCATTTTTTTTTAACTAATTCCAGTACTTTTTCAGGTAATAGCAAGTCAGTGACGTCACCAATTAAATACGCAGCTGTATAGCCCTGATTCGTAAGGCTTTCTATTTCTGTCTTTAATAAGCTTTCGTTTCTTGCTATCAATAATACTTTAACTCCTTCACTGGCTAAAGATTGTGCAATAGCCTGACCCATGCCCTTACTTGCACCAGTAATAACAGCTATTTTGTTTTTTAAACCCGAATCCATTTTTTTACAAAAATTTACTTTTATCGATTATTTCGTTTTTTCGATTATAGCTAACTAGGCTTTTCATATACTCTGTAAGTATTGGTAAACTATCCTCTACTAATGGTAAAACATAATTCTCGATTTCAGTCAAATAGCTTGCCTTTACATTCGAATCTGGATTTAAGCCTAACATAAAAAGATTATCAATCTTATCAATGATTTTAACAATTGATAATTTGTGAGAAGTCGATGCAATAGAATTGTAATATTGATTGAGATATGCTGGATCTTCTTGTAAATCCCTTGTTACAGTTAGCTTTTGAATATACTCTGTGGTTATATTGTCCGTCCTCAATCTTAGTTCTTCAACGTTTATACTAGATACTTCTAAAACATTATGAAGTAACGCAACTGAACCCAATAACTGTTTTTCCGATTCATGTGATAGTATAAGCGTCATTCCTGCTACTCTAATGGGATGGGCGCAATAAGCTTTCGAACTCAACCCAACATGATGATACTGTATCGAAGATGCAAAGGATAATATTTTGTTCAAATAAGTTTGAGTATTAGGAGACAAAGACTTTATTCCTTTCTCCCAGAGGCTTTCAGAAAAAGTTTCCGTTTCCGGATTTTCAAGCGCATATAATCTTTTACTTATCTCCTTGTCAATAGATTCAAGAAAATCGCAGGTGAGCATACATTTCCCAATTTAAAGGATTACAAAGGGCATCATCAGTACTTATGAGTTCAGCAGGTACATCATATATTTCTCCAATTGCTGAATCAATAGTTTGTTTGAGCTGATTATAATTATCTATACCAATTATTACTTGATCGATCTCTGTATTCCCAAGTACATACCTCAAACAAGCCTGCAATGGTGTAATATTATAATCATTACAAAAATCGTTTAACGTATGCCATAAAGACTCCCATCTTTTAAACTGACGAATTTGTTCGTCAATTGGCATAAGCAATAACCCCTGTAGGTAAATAGATCTAGCATGGATTTCAATATTTCGTTTTTTTAGCTTTGAAAGTGTATCACTCACTAAGAGTCTTCCGTCAATAATATTGAAAGGGATTTGCACAATATCGATATCAAAATTTGCTAAAATATGATCAACTTCATCTGAATCGTATACAGATACACCAACTTTATTAATTATACCTTTAGCTTTTAGTGATGATAGCTCATTTAGTAGATTATCAATATTAGGATCATAAAAAAGTCTTGGGTTATGAATCAATACCCCATACAAATTACTTATGTTAAGTCTACTAAGAGACTCTAATACACTTTGTGTAAATGAGTCAGAATTAGTAATCTGATTTCCGGTTTTTACTTTTGTAATAATCTTCCAGTTTTCAAGACCGGCTTTACCAAGTTTTATCTCGGCATCTCCGTAAGTTGGTGCAGTATCTAAATAAAAAATTTTATATTCAGCCGCTAATTCTAGTATACTTGAAATCTCGTCCACAGATAAATGACCAGTTTTATTGGTCAGGCCGTATGCAGAACCAAATTGCGCAGTTCCAATACAAATTTTAGAAAGTTGAGTATTCATTATTAAAATAGATTCTGAAAACCAGATGGTTTAATAATTTTTTCAATCACTTCCTGTTGCTCTTCTAATTTTAATGACGAAAATATGGGTATACTGATAGCTTCCTTGTAATAAGCTTCTGCTTCAGGAAAATCTTCATATTTAAACCCTATTTGTTGATAATAAGGATGCCTGTATACAGGTATATAATGTAAGTTGACCAATATACCAGCATTACGAAGTCTTTCAAATAACTGAAGATGTGAGATAATCTTATTCCTTTCCTTTATTCTTATGATATAAAGATGCCATGCTGAGTAGGTATCTCCATGTTGCCAAGGCAATTCAAGCCAGTTTTCAGAAAGTGCTTCATTGTATCTATTGACTATTGAATGCCGAGCATCTACAAATTGATCCAATTTTTTCATTTGGCTCAATCCTAGTGCAGCATGGATATCTGTCATCCTGTAATTATATCCAAGTGCAACTTGCTGATAAAACCATGGCCCGTCGGCCGGATGTGTCATTTCGCTGGGATGCCTTACAATACCATGGCTACGAAATCGGTTCATTCGTGTGGCCAGTTCCTGGTTGTTAGTTACACACATTCCACCTTCACCAGTTGTTATTATTTTTACTGGGTGAAAGCTAAAGACACAGATATCACTATACTTGCAATTTCCTACAGGCTCGTTCAAATATCTGGCTCCAATTGCATGTGAGGCATCTTCAATGATCTTAAATCCATATTGAGTACTTAATGCGTGGATTTCTCGCATCTCACAAGATTGTCCAGATAAATGTACAGGTATTACTACCTTAGGCAATTTCCCATTTCGATTAGCTAACTCTAACTTTTCTTTCAGTTTTTCAACAGACATATTGTAGGTACGTGAGTCTATATCTACAAAGTCAACTTTTGCTCCACAGTATAAAGCACAATTAGCAGATGCCACAAATGTTATTGGACTAGTCCATACAATATCGCCAGGCCCTACATCCAAAGCTAAACAGGCTATATGCAAAGCAGATGTAGCACTATTAACAGCAAATGCATATTTTACATTACAATAATCAGTAACTGCTTTTTCAAATGCGGGTACTATTGGTCCTTGTGTAAGGAAGTCAGATTTCAGCACATCTACAACCGACTGAATATCTTCATCAGAAATATCTTGTTTGCCGTATGGTATCATAAACTCTTTATTTGAAATGAACTTTCGCTATGTTCTGTCATTTTCAGTCTCATAAACATTTGTCGTAAAGAGCCAACCTTAACTCCCAGTGCTGATTCTAATTTATCGATTGATAATCCCATATTCGATGGTCGAGTCACTAGATTTGAACGATTAGCAATCTTATCATCGCAAATCAAGGTCTTATCAAACCCAAAAACATCTGCAAGCAATAGGCCAAATTCATATTTTGAGACTACATTGGGAGAGGATACATTGAAAATGCCATTAAATCTCAACTCTTGCAAAGAAGATATCAATTCAACCAAATCATATATAAAAATTGGTGTAAAATTCACATCCGAAAATAGATGCACATTTTGATTATCAGATATCTTGTTTAAGATGAGATCTGAAAAAGAATGTCGATACTGTGGCCCCCATCCAAAGAAGTTTGTTCGCACTATCAATGGCGAATCATGAAATTCCTGAACAAATTGCTCCCCTAAATATTTATGCTTTCCGTAATTGTTCACCGGGTCCACAGGATCATCTTCTGTATACTTCTCCTTGTCTCCTCGATACAAATGGTCAGTAGATATGTGGACTAAGCTAACAAAAGTTTTATTAGTCGCAATAGCTACATTCTTTGCCAACTGTGCATTCGCATGTAATGATAATTGCGGATCGCTCTCGCATAGTTCAACATTAGTGAGCCCTGCCGTATGGATCACCATATCTGCGCGACTAGCTTCCAATAGCCGAGTCAACTCATCAACATCATCTAGATTACAAGCAACAGAATTGGTTCCGGCTATTTCAACTTTTCGATGATGGGTAAGTAAAGTTATTTGCCAATCATCTTTCTTTTGAACAGCAAAATTTGTCGCCAGTAACCCTGCTCCCCCCGTTATGAAAACAGATTTCATTCCAGATTAGATTCTTCCTATTTTTTGACTATTGGATTTGATCCAGTTCCTTAATTCTTCAACACTCATCCAGTCAGTATTATTATCTGATGTGTAAACGAAGTCATCTGCCACTTTTTTCCCATTTCCGATTCGTTTAGGATCACTTGACCTGGAAGAATCTTGTAATATCCGTCGTATTCAAATGTATGAGGAGAATCCTCAAATCCGATCATCTGCTCATGAATTTTTTCTCCCGGTCTGATGCCAATTACTTTTTGCTTAGCTTCAGGTGCAACCGCTTTTGCTATATCACCGATTTGCATTGAAGGAATTTTCTTAACGTAAATCTCTCCGCCAAACATATCATCGAATGCTTTCCAAACCAACTTGACACCTTCTTCCAAGGTAATCATAAATCTTGTCATGCGTGGATCTGTTATTGGCAACTCCCCAGTTTCTGCAAGAGATTTAAAAAATGGTATTACAGAGCCTCTAGACCCCATTACATTACCATAGCGAACTACTGAAAAAGTAGTACTGCTGATATCGGAATAAGAATTTGCGGCTACGAATAATTTATCTGATGCAAGTTTAGTTGCTCCATAAAGGTTAATCGGATTACTCGCTTTATCTGTCGATAATGCTACTACCTTTTTTACTCCAGCTGTAATACATGCATCTATCAGGTTCATTGCGCCATTGATATTGGTTTTGATACATTCAAAAGGGTTATACTCAGCTGTAGGAACGATTTTAGTAGCAGCAGCATGAACAACATAATCTATGCCATTAAGCGTACTAACTAGTCTTGCCTGATCTCTAACATCTCCTATTACGAATTTCACTCTATTATCATTAATAAAGCGCTGAGACATATCCCATTGCTTCATCTCATCTCTCGAAAAAATAATGATCTGCTTAGGATTATATTTTTCTAAAGTCATTGGAACAAATGTGTTACCAAAAGAGCCGGTACCGCCTGTAATTAAAATTTTACTGTTTGTAAGCATACTATTATAAATTATAAATTTTATACCCGTGGTTTTATTTGTTTAATTTCATGAACAGCAATAACCAAAATAGAACAAATCAAAAACGCACAAAATGCCCCAATTAAGGCAGTCATACTTCTGCTAGTACGTATCATGGTCAATGGGAGTATGGGTTCATCTATTATTTGAACAAGCGGGGTTTCGTTCCTTAACATTAGCTTGGTAGCTTCAAGATTCTGAACCAGTTGTGTCAACATTGCTGTGTTCGTTTGTATATCAACCTGACGTTGAGAAGATGGCAATTTTAATGTATTGGCCAATGCAGGATTCAGATTAAATGTCTTATCATTAGAACTTGCAATACCAGACATTGCTGCATTCAACGCATACCGTACGGAGTCAACTTGTCTTTCAAGAATTTGCACTGTTTGAGTACTTTTCCCAGTTTTTATTTCTTTGTACAACTTTGAAGCCTCATCAATTAATGCTTCTGCAAATAATTTGGAGAATAATTCATTTTCCGAAGTTACTTGTAGATATAATATATTAACTTTTTTATCTTTTTGTGAAATCATAATAGAGTTGCCTATCAGATAATTACAAACCTTATTAACCGCACTGTCTATTACTCTTTCCCCTGAACCCATTTTATAATCTATAAAATTCATTGAGTTCAACTTTTCATGTTTGCTCCAGCTTTTGAACAACGAATTGTGTTTTATAAAGAAGGATAATAATGTGGTGGTTTTATTATCAATGTTTCTTTTTGCAACAATGGCTCTTTCGATAATGAGTCTTGTTTTCATCAGCTCCATCAAACTTGGCCCAGAAAAAATTGAACCGGATGCCCCGCCCCCTACATCAAACCCGAATTGACTAGCTATACCTCCTATGCCTAAAGATGATTTTGATTTTTCATCTTCGACTGTAAAACTTACAACTGCAATGTATTTTGGGGTTTGCAGATAAGCATAGATATATGCGAGAATACTTGTTATAAAGCATATTAACAATACCAGCCTGATTTTTTTCTTAACAGCTGTTGTCCATTCTTGGATTTTTTGAACCATTAATCTTACATCAAGTGAAGACGATGGAACAGAATTTGTTTGGCTCATTTTTAAAGTCTTAATAATGCTATTACTACACCAGCCAAACTAGCCAATGCACTAGAAAGTCCAATGATTTCTCCTGTACTAAGCCCTTTTTTATCAAGACGTTTTGGAACAACGATCTCTGATCCTGGCAGGACTTTAGGATATTTTTTAAATCCAAGAAATTTCTTTGTTGTTGAAGCTTTTCCATTCGCATAGATTATATACGCTCTTTTTCGCCAGGAGTCTGCAGCAAATCCACCTGCACTACTGATATAGTCCTTGAATGAGTAATCGGGAGAATACGGAACCTGTGTTTCTAATAAGACACTTCCGCTAACCTTCACTTGTCCATCAAATTTTGGAATCACTAATTCATCATTAGCCCGCATCACCAAATCCTGAATAGAACCTGGATTTTTCATAATATAAGGCAGATCAATAGGTACTTTATGATACTCTTTCTTTATACCCTCTTCTATATCCTTGATGGTAGTAGTATCCATCAAACTCAAATTTTTCTGAATATCTTTCGCAGTTTCCTTTTTTTCTTTTTCTTCTTTGGTAAGCATTCGCTTCAAGTAAGCTCCGGATGGATTGGCATCAGGTGTATAGCCCCCCGAACGTCTCAACAAATCGCTCACACGCTCTGTCCGCGAAGCAAGAGCATATGGCCCAGGATATTGAACCTGACCGTTTACAAATATTGACTCTGGGAGTGTATAACCAGCTTTACGCCTTACTGTAATTACATCATATGGTTTTAATAATACCGAAGCATTGGCCATACTTAAATCTCCATCGATTTCCGTATTTATAATTGTACTTGCCTTAAAATCATATGAAGCAATACTATCACGCTTAATAAGCCGGGCAATTTCAATGTTCTTGAATGCTGCATCTGTAAAACCACCAGCCTGCAATATGAGGTCACGAAGTGTAATATTTTCCAGATAATCGTATTCACCCGGCAAGCGCACCTCACCCTGGATGGTAATTTTAAAAGAATCTTTTAGTTCTTGTACCGAACTGATCAGTATTTCATCCTCTCGTTTCAGAGGAATATTATGCATGGGATCATTAGCAAGTGCCTTTCGTACATCAAATGAAAGTAAA
>VFQQ010004205.1_pt1 | contig 12956 bp, 13 predicted proteins | sample 3512341 | NCBI WGS metagenome assembly VFQQ01 (sample SAMN10412373, study PRJNA504923) | tailings metagenome | isolation source: Relicate 2 Philex TSF1 revegetated site | place: Philippines: Tuba, Benguet | collected 2017-08-29 | reverse complement strand
CCGTATACAAGAATGCCGTGTACTGCATCTCCTCCCAGGTCTGGTCGCCCCAGCGTACATCCTTCGTGGCGTCGGGGTTGTGCTTGTTGGACGCGGAGTTGTCGTACCACGCCGTGCTCACGAGTTTCGCGCCGGGCGGAATGGTGAGAGGTGTCTTGAAGAAGTAGTACGTCTGCCAATTGAAGTCGTAGCGCGGAATATCGAGCACCGGCTGCGTACTGCCGTCGGGCATGCGCAGTTCGTACTTCCACCGCGTGCCGCGCAGGTGCGTGTGCGGCAGGAGACCGTAGATCTGCACGGTGTCCGTGGGTTCGAGCTCCGTGCGAACCGGCACGTCCTTCGCACCGGCCGGCAGGGTGAACTGGCCGTTGATGAAGGCACTCATGCGCATCTCTTCGCGCGGTGGCGTCTTGGCAAAGCGGAAGCCGATCTTCGTGCGGTCACTCATCTCGTGACCGTGCGCCGTGTAATGCATCTGGAACGTGATCACCGTACCGGCACGCAGGCGAAGGGCCGTGCCTTCCGGCAAGTACATCGTATTCGTGCCGGGGGCGGTGCCGCCGATGAGCTGACCAAGCTGACGTGGCGGGGGATGCTTGTCGCCGGGCTGACGCGGCGGATCAGGCGGCGTCTCGTACTCGGGCTTGTTCTCGAACAGTGGACGCGGCCGGGCTGCCGGGGCAGCGGCGGGGCGCGCAGGGGCAGCCCCCGCTGTTGCTGCGCCCGCCGTGTTCACCGCGGGTGCCGAGGGCGCTGGTACCTTGGCGTACACCAGCACGTGATGCACCACCTCACGCGCACCCGGCATGAATTCGATGGCCGTCACCCACTGGTCTTCGGTAAAGCCCGTGGGAATCTCGAAGTACTGGTAGTCCACCGTGCCGCTGGCCGGCACCGTGAACGACTCCTGCATTTCCACCACGGCATCGGGGGTGCCCAGCTCCCATCCGCTGGCAAAACTCGGGCGCGGTGGCAACTGCTTGAGATTGCCCGGACGCGCGCCACCCTTGGCCCAGCGCGCGATGAGCGACTTCTCGAGATCGGTCAAACGACGATCGTTGCTGAACACCTCGCGCGGGCCGTCGGCGTGCCAGGGCGGCATGTAGCCATCGGCCACCGCGCTGGCCACGTCGTCCACGTTGGCGCGCACGCTGTCGTAGTCGAGCAACGAGAAGGGACCAAGTCCCCCGGGACGATGACAGGACACGCAATTGCGGTACAGAATGGGCGCCACGTCCTTCGCGAATGTGGGCACCGCATCCTGCGCCACCAGCGGCGGCGTGGCACGGGAGACTTGTGTGGCGAACAGCGCGGTGGCCACAGCCACCACAGCGACGGACACGGACGAGGGGGACCGCATGCGGGCTCCGGGAGGGGATATCGACGAACATACCGCGCAAGGACCACGCCCGCACGCTCAACCGTTAACCGGGTACATTCCACATTCGCACGGCACGGCGCTTCATGCGACACCAGCGCCTGTCTCCATCCGCCCCTGAGGATGTCATGGCTCTCATTCCTGCACGTTGCCTGAAGTTGTTCACCGGCGTGGCCGCATTGTGCACGGCCGCTGTCACGCTTGCGCCCAAAGCGGCCGACGCCCAGCCCTCGCTGGTGATTGTGGTGCGGCACGGCGAAAAGCAGCCCACCCCCGCCAATGACCCCTCACTGAGTGAGGCTGGTGTGGCTCGTGCGCATGCGCTGGATAGCGCGCTGGCCCATCTGTCGCCGAGCACCATCGTGGTGTCAGCCACCAAGCGCACACCGGAGACGGCGGCGGTCGTGGCCAGGCGCGTGGGCGTTACCCCCACCGTGGTACCGCTGCAGGGGCCGCATGTGAAGAACGTGGCCGAGGCGGTCATGCAGGCCAGTGGTGTGGTGCTCGTGGTCGGGCATTCCAACACGGTGCCGGCCATCGTCAACGCCCTCGGTGGTCCCAAGCTGCCCGACATCTGCGACGCAAGCTACGCAACGATGTTCACCGTCGTACCGGCACGTGACGGCAAGCCCGCGCAGGTGCTGCGTTCCAGCTATGGCAAGGCGGACGCCGTGGGCGCCGACCAGTGCCCGGGCATGACCGCGCGCTGATCGCCAGATGGTAACGGGCTGGCCGAGGCCACAATCGCAGTAGATTGCAGGCATGGAGTCCAGCCTGCTGCCCATCGGCATCGTGACCGTCTCGGACCGCGCCACCTCGGGCGTGTACGAAGATCTGTCGGGTCCCGCCATTCGCGAGGTGTTCACGCAATGGCTGGCGACACCGTGGCGCGCCGAGTACCGCCTGGTGCCCGATGAGCAGCCGCGCATTGAGGCGGCGCTCGTGGAGCTGGCCGATGTGCAGCGCTGCCCCATCATCGTGACCACGGGGGGCACCGGCCCGGCGCCGCGTGACGTAACGCCCGAGGCCACGGTAGCCGTGTGCGATCGGGTGCTGCCAGGTTTTGGCGAGCAGATGCGCGCGGTGTCGCTGCGTTCGGTGCCCACGGCCATACTGTCGCGTCAGTTGGCCGGAACACGCGGCTCATCGCTCATCATCAACCTGCCGGGCAAGCCCGGGGCCATTGCCGAGTGTTTGGGTGCCATCTGGTCGGCCATGCCCTACTGTGTGGAGCTACTCGGCGGCCCCAGGCTGGCTTTCACCGAGTCGGCGCCACGCTATCATCGCCCGTCGCCGTAACGCGGCGGCCATGGCGCGCACACTTCCTGTTCTCTCCACTCACCCGCTCGTCTCATGAGTCTTGCTCCCGAGCTGCTCGCGATTCTGGTCTGTCCGCAATGCAAGGGCAGTCTGTCGCACTTCACGAGCCCCGACGAAGTCCTGGTGTGCCGCAGTTGCCGCGTGATGTATCGTGTCGACGACGGCATTCCCGTCATGCTCATCGATGAGGCGCAGCCACTCGACGAGACGCGCTATCCGGAGCCCACGCCGTGACATCGCGCGCGTGGCAGGACGCCACGCGGGTCGTGCGTGCGGGGTTGCCGAAGGCCACTGCGGGCGCGCCGTACATGCCCGGCCCCGTCTTCGCGGCGCCCTTTCATGCGCCCGGTGATCCATCGCAGTCGGCATTCACCTACGGACGGTTCGACAATCCCACCTGGTCGGCTTACGAGCAGGCCCTCGGCGAACTCGAAGGCGGTCCCTGTGTGCTGTTCCCGAGCGGCATGGCCGCGAGCAGCGCCGTATTGGCGACACTGCTGACGCCAGGCAGTCTGCTCATCATGCCCGAGGAGTCGTACTACACCACGCGAATCCTGGCCACACAGGAGTTCGCGGGCGGGTGGCTGGCCGCACAGGGTGTGCAGGTGGTGCAGGCGCCCACCACCGGCACGGGGCTCGTGGATGCCGTGCGCGCGCACAGTGGTCGCGTAAAGCTGGTGTGGCTGGAGACACCCACCAATCCCGGGCTCGACGTGTGCGACATTGCCGCGCTGGCCGACGCGGCGCACGCGGCGGGCGCCTTGCTGGTGGTGGACAACACCACGGCCACCCCGCTGCTGCAGCAGCCGCTGGCGCTGGGCGCCGACGTCTGCGTGGTGAGCGACACCAAGGCCATGACCGGTCACGCCGATGTCGTGCTGGGTCATGTGGCCGTGCGCGATGTGTCGCTGGTGGAATCCATCCGCACCTGGCGCACGCGACTGGGCGTCATTCCCGGACCCATGGAGGCATGGCTTGCGCACCGCTCGCTGGGTACGCTGCATGTGCGCCTCATGCGCCAGTGCGCCACGGCGCAGCGCGTGGCGGAACTGCTGGCCACGCGGGCCGGTGTGACGGGCGTTCGCTACCCGGGATTGCCCGGCGACCCGTCACATGCGGTGGCCCGGCAGCAGATGTCCGGTTTTGGCGGCGTGATCAGCTTCACGCTGCCAAGCGCGGCGGCGGTGGAACGCTTTTTTGCGGCGTCTGCGCTGGTGTATGAAGCCACGAGCTTTGGTGGACTGCATACCAGCGCGGAACGTCGCGCGCGTTGGGGCGGTGATGTGGTGCCCGAAGGATTTGTGCGCCTCAGCGTCGGGCTCGAGGATGCGGACGACCTGCTGCAGGACATTGCGGCGGCCCTGTCGGCGGCGCTGACATGAGCAAGACCGTCAATCCTGAACCGCCGCGCCGCGCCGCCCTGCTGTCGCTGCTGATCACGGTGTTGGTGGGCGCAGGTGCCTGGTGGTGGTTCAGCCGAGCGGCGGATGTCGGCGTGGAGCGACTCGCGCGCATCGACAAGCTGCGCACCTTGTGCACGGGCTACTACGCCCAGGCCCGCGACCGGCAGGACAGCATGCGGGTGGACCGCTTGCCGCTGCCCGATACCGTCGATGCCGGGTCCAAGACCGCCATTGATCGCTGCGGGGATCTGCGTGGTCCGGAAACGCCAACCAGCCTGCCCAATCCGCGGGAGATGGGTGAGGAAATTCCGCGAGGGCTGCGGTGATGCGCGCGCGGGTCGGGTGTGGAGACCGCGCATGAGTGTGGAAACGCGCGCGTGGCTCTGGCTGCTGATGGCCGGCGTCCTCGAGGTGGTGTGGGCCATTGGACTCAAGCAGAGCAATGGCTTCCGCAAACCCGATGTGGCCGCGTTCACGGTGGTGGCCATGATTGCCAGCTTCTACGGACTCGCGCAGGCGCTCAAGGTGCTGCCCGTGGGTACGGGCTATGCCGTGTGGACGGGCATTGGCGCCGTGGGCACAGCCATCGTGGGTGTGCTCTACTTCGGTGAATCGCGTGACCTGGGCCGCGTGCTGAGCATGCTGCTCATCGTGTGCGGCATCGTGGGGCTCAAGCTGGCGTCGCGGGCCTGATCACGTCGGCGCTGCCGACGGTCACCGCCGGCAGCGCGTCTGTGGCATTCGCATCCGGTGCAATCGCGTCAGATGCAATTGCGTCTGATGCAATCGCGTCTGATGGGCGCGTTTCCGTCGTGCGCCGCTCGGCACGCGTGGTGTGCGCGGAGCGGATGAACTCGCGGTACCACTCGGCACTGCGCTTGAGCGTGCGCTGCTGCGTCTTGTAGTCCACATGCACGATGCCGAAGCGGGGACGATAGCCGCTGGCCCACTCGAAGTTGTCATACAGACTCCACGCGTGATAGCTGCGCACGTTGGCGCCGGCCGACAGGGCATCCGCCACTGCGGCCAGGTGCGCGCGGTGGTAGGCAATGCGTGACTCGTCGTGCACCACGCCGTCTTCGCCCGGCGCGTCGGAGAAGGCACAACCGCTTTCACACACATGCAGCGGCAGACCGGGGTACTGAATGGACAGCCCCGTCAGCACGTCGTGCAGGGCGCGTGGCCAGATTTCCCAGCCCATCTCGGTGCGCTCACCTTCGCTGCGACCAAACGCCGAGAGCACCGGCGAAACCGAATCCTGCGTGACGGTGAAGTCCGCGTGTCCACCCGTGCTGCGCGTGTCAGCCCGCAGGCCGAAGAACAGCAGCGGCAGATTGTCGGGCAGGTGTTCGCCGGCGCTGATGATGAGCCGGTAATAACAGTTGATGCCGATGAAGTCGAGCGGAGTGTGCACCGCTTCCATGTCACCGGGCTGAATGTCGAGCGCGCGCGCCGGAATGTTGTCGAGGAACACCTGCGGGTAGGCGCCGCGCATGAGCGGATCGACGAAAATGCGATTGAACAGCGCCTCACCATACCGTGCGGCTTCAATGTCCACCGGTGACTGCGTGGCCGGTTCGACAGGCGCCATGGCGAACACCGAGCCCACGGCCACATCGGGGTTCACGGCCTTCACCGCCCGATAGCCCAGCGCGTGCGCGCGCACCACGGTGTGCACCGAGCGCAAGAAGCTGCGCAGATTGCGGCGACCGGGCGCATAGCGGCCCAGCAGGTAGCCACGTGAGGTGAAGATGTACGGCTCGTTGAACAGCGACCATTCGGACACACGATCACTGAGTCGCGACGTGACCAGCGCCGCGTACTCGGCAAAGCGATCCGCGGTGTCGCGTGACGCCCATCCACCGACATCCTCAAGCGCCTGTGGCAGGTCCCAGTGATAGAGCGTGGGAAAGGGTCGCAGCCCCCGCTGCAGGAGGCGATCGACGAGTCGGTCGTAAAAATCGAGTCCGGCCGCGTTGACCGGCCCGCGGCCCGTGGGCTGAATGCGCGGCCAGGCGATGGAGAACCGATAGCTGTCGACACCGAGCGACGCGATGAGCTCGACGTCAGACTCCCAGCGTCGATAGTGATCACAGGCCACGGCTGCGGTCTCGCCGCGCTCAATGGCGTTGGGCCGCGCGGCAAACGTCTCCCAGATGGACGGGCCGCGTCCATCGGCATCGAGTGCGCCTTCAATCTGATAGGCCGAAGTGGCCACCCCGAATCGGAAGTCGGTGGGGAAGCGCGCCGCGAGTCCTGCGTTTGAATCAGTCACCTTTCGTCATATGCCGAGGTGGCGGTGAGGTTCCCATCGAGCGCGAGGAAAATGCTCCGATGGCCAGCACCGTCAGGTTGAGCGCGAGTGCGAAGAGACCCGGATTGATATCGTACACGAAGAAAGGCAAACTTGGCCACCACTGCGCGACGCGTGTGGCCACCTCGAGTGCGGGCCACAGCGATGCGGCCACGCAGAGTTCGCCAACCACAATGCCGGCGATGATGAACGAAACCCGAAGACGTCCTGGTGCCCAGAGCGCCACGGCCAGCGCCGGCGCGAGCTGCGCCACCATGGCGTAGGCCAGCAGCAGCATGGGCACGAGGGCCGCGCTGGACTGCCGTGACCACCACCAGGCCACGAGTGCCACGGCCGGCACCAGCCAGCGGGCCACGTGCAGATCGGATGCCGCGCGGTCGGCATCCGGGCGCGCGAGTGGGGCATGCCGGAGTTGTGCCAGAATCGTGGCCATGGTCATGAGGATGATGGCCGAAGGCACCAGCGCGGTGAGCAAACCCGCCGTGCCCACCAATGCCATCATGGCTGGCCCGAACAGGCTGCGCGTACTGCGCAGCAGGGCCAGATCGATATCAGCGCCGGTGAGTCCCGGCACCACGTCGCGTGCGGCAAAGCCCACGAAGAACACAAACAGCATGACCAGCAGATACAGCGGCATGGTAATGGCCGTGCGTTCAAAGCCGCGCGAATCACGCGCCGCGAACAGCGAGGCGAAGGTGTGCGGCCAGAGATAGAAGCCCACCACCGACACGATCAACGTGCTCACGAACCACGTCGGTGAAAAGCCGCGGGCCGGCAGCACAAAGAAACCCGGGTCGCGCGCGATCTGCGTGTCGAACATTGCACCGACACCGCCGTACACCGACTGCGGAATGAGCAGGCCCAGCGCCACCACGACCACGAGAACCAGCACATCCTTGGCCAAGGCGACGTAGGCCGAGGTCCTCATGCCACCGAGCACGACCCAGCCCACCATGGTGATGGCGCCAATACTCATGGCCAGCTCCCGGGAGATGGTGCCGTAGGCACTTTCGTGCACGAGAATGCTGAGGCCGCGGAACTGCAGTACGAGATAAGGCAACAGCGACAGCACACCGACCAGCGCCACAAAGCGGCCAAACAGCGGACTGGCGAAAGCCCGCGCAAAGAACTCCGGCTGTGTAAGCACACGATCCCGACGTCCGCGTGTCCAGATGGCCGGCAGCAGCCAATACGACATCAGGTACGCGAGTGCACCGTAGCCAAGAATGTAGAACGTGGGCGCGCCGCGTCCGTAGGCCCAGCCACTCGCACCCAGCAAGGTGAACGTGGTGTAGATCTCGCCGGCCAACAGCACGAACACCAGCACCGAGCCGAAGCTGCGGCCACCCAGGGCCCAACGCTCGAGTGGTGACGACGATGTCGAGTGATGGCCGTCACGCAGCGCCAACACCGCCGGTGCCGGCTCGCTGCCACGCGGCATGACTGCGAGCACGGCCGAGGTGGCAAGCAGTGCCACGAGCATCCAGGTCAGCAGGGCCGGGAGGCCCAGCAGTGTTTGTCCCGGCGTGTTGGCCAGCCACGGCGCGGTCGCCACGATGAGCACCGGCAGGGCAGCCAGCCATCGCCGCCCGCCGGGTGGTGTGCTGCGGTTCACGCGCTCATGGCCAGCGGGCGTGTTGGTGAGGCATCCAGCGGCGCGCCCAGCAAATCAAGGGTGGCCGCCTCGAGGTAGCGCAGGCCGATGTCGAGCGAAGCTTCATCGAGATCGAAGCGCGGATGATGATGCGGGTGGGTGATGCCGCGCGCGTCATTGCGCGCGCCGACAAAGGCAAACACCCCCGGCGCGCGCTGCTGATAGGCGGAGAAGTCCTCGCCGCCCATGGTGGGGCGCAGCGGCACCAGGGTGTCGGCACCGAAAGTGCGCTGGACGACCTGAGCCAGGCGTTCGGTGAGCGCCGCATCATTGACGACCGGGCGGTAGCCGGGCTCATAGGTAAACTGATAGGTCGCGCCGAAAGCCTCGGTGATGCCCCGCACGATGCGTTCCATTTGCTGAGGCACGCTGCGCCGCAGCTCGGCGTCGAAGGTGCGAATGGTGCCGGCGAGGTACGCGCTGCCGGGAATGACGTTGAAGGTGGTACCGGCCACGAACTGCGTGATGGACACCACCACCGGATCGAGCGGGTCGACGCCGCGCGAGACCACCTGCTGCAACGCCGTCACCACCTGTGCCCCAATGGCAATGGGGTCGATGGTCTGGTGCGGCACGGCCGCATGACCGCCTGCACCCACAATGGTGCAGCTGAAGGTGTCGGGGGCGGCCATGGCCGCTCCGCTGATGAGGCCGATCTTGCCCACCGGCACCGGCGACCAGAGATGCAGACCGATGACATGGTCGACCCCATCCATGACGCCGCGCTGCACGAGTTCTTCGGCGCCACCCGGTGAGAGCTCCTCGGCGTGCTGGAAGATGAAGCGCACACGACCGGCAAGGTCGTGCTGCCGCGCCGCCAGTCGCGTGGCGAGGCCGAGCACGATGGCCGTGTGCCCATCGTGACCGCAGGCATGCATGGCGCCCGGCACGGTGGAGCGATACTCGACATCGTTCTCCTCGTGAATGGGCAGGGCATCGATGTCGGCGCGCACGGCCACGGTGGGGCCGGGCTTTGCCCCGTCGAGCTGGGCCACGACACTGGTAGCGGTGGGGCGCGTCATGGCCAGACCCGGGATGCGCTCGAGGGTGTCGGCGATGAATTGGGCCGTGCCATGCTCCTGGAAGGCCACCTCGGGGTGGCGGTGCAGGTGGCGGCGCCAGGCGATGACGCGGGAGCTGATGTCGTCCATGGGGGCGGTTCGGCGGGTTGACGCGGCGATGTAACCGGCGCCGTCCTCAGAGCGTAGGTTTCTGTATGCCCTTTGCGCAAGCTACCCCGTCACCCGCCGCTCCGCCCGCCGCCGCGCCGGCGCCTGCGCCGGCGGCTCCCCAGGCTCCTGTGGCCCCCGGCGCCCCAGTTGGCCTTCGTGTGGGCGAGACCACCATTCCCATCGACGCGTCGCGGCTCACGTCGGCGGATCTCGAAGGACTGCGCGCCCGAGGCGCCGAACTCTCGACGCAGATCAACAGTGCCATTCGTCGACGCGATGAACTGCTGCGCAAGATGGATCGGGCCGATGCGTCAGCCCGCGACGGCATGCAGCCGCAGCTCGCGGTGCTGAACTCACGCATTGCGGAGCTGGAGCAGGCCATCGCACTCAATGGTGAGCTGCGGGCGGCGGCGGCGCTCAACGGAACAACGCGGGAAGCGTCCTTGCGATACGGGCCGTTCTCGTCCGGTCAACTGACGGCCATCTCGATTGTGGGCACGGTGACGGTGCTCATGCCACTGGCATTGGCGTTGTCGCGTTTGCTGCTGGCCCGGGCGCGCAATCCCAAGCCGGCGCCGGTGGTGCTGGAGAGTGCCGCGCGGCTCGAGCGGATGGAGCAGGCGATTGATGCGGTGGCGGAGGAAGTTGAACGCATCAGTGAGGGGCAGAGATACGTGACCCAACTCATGGCATCGCGGGAGAGAGTTGAGATTGGGAGAGGTGGGACTTCGTAAGGTGAACCGCGTAAGGTTGAACTGCGGGAAGAAACAGCGGGCGAGGTTACCGCGGTTTGTGCTTGCGTCGGGGTCGGGGTCGGGGTTTGGGTCGGGGTCGGGGTTTGGGTCGGGGTTTGGGTCGGGGTCAGGCAGGCAGGTCGTCGATGCTGCGATCGGCCAGCAGCGTGACGTTCGGCAGAATCTGACTCGTCGGCCCCTTCTTCATCACGGCGCCGGTAAGGCGCTCGTAATTCAACCTGAATAGCGCAATGGCGTTGGGCACATCGTGCTCACTGCGCAAGCGCACGCTGATCCAGCCCGAATGCGGCAGGGTGTGATGGGCCATGGCGCGGCCGGCGGCCACGAGATCGCGGCGCAGGCGCACGGGCACGAGCAGGTCGGCCACACCGCCCACGTGCACATGACCGATCTCGCGCCCACCCACACGGAACTCCACACCGCCGAAACGATGCGGTGTGACTTCCACTCCATCCCACTGCCGCACGACGCCGGCGATGACGGCGCCGAAATCGATGGTGCCCATGTTGGCTCCTCAAGCCCAGGTGTGCTACGTCGCGTGCGACTTCGCAGCTCCACGAGCTTGCACCCGAACCGGCGGGTCGGCAAGTTCGGGCGTGGAGGGCCGTCACATATCCTGTGCAGCACCGGTGTCGGCAATCCAATGTGACGGCAGCGGCGTATGTCTCATGTATGACGCTGCCGTCCACGCCCCCGCACCCGTTTGCCCTCGCGACGTTCAGTCCCGCTGTGGCTCGTGCACCACGCACGAACTGCAACGAGCACCGCGACGCGAACCGCGAGGTGTGGCACATCGGGAACTTCACTGCCAGCTCCGGGGATTCGCCATGGCACATGACTGCTGATCCCCATACTCCGGCTGATTTGCCCACACACCACGATGTCGAGCTGCTCGCCGCCATGGCGCGCGGCGATCGTGGCGCGGCAGCGCCCTTCTACGACCGCCACGCCGCATTGGTGTACGGCCTCGCGCTGCGCATCACCGGACAGCGGGCCGACGCCGACGATGTCGTCTGCGATGTCTTCGCGCAGGTCTGGCGCGATGCGGCGCGCTTCGATGGCACCCGCGGGTCGGTGGTGGCCTGGCTCACCACCATTACGCGCACGCGGGCGCTCGACCACCTGCGGTCAAAGAAGCGTCGGGATCTGGCTGAAGAGCGCGCGGCTTCGCACAGCGACGAACCCGTGGCCATGGGCTCTGCCCCGGCCGAACCCACGGCACGGCTCGAAGCCGACGAGCGTGCCTCGGCCGTGCAGGCAGCGCTGGTGACCTTGCCGGCGCCGCAACGCAAAGCCATAGAACTGGCCTTTTATCAGGGCCTCACACATCACGAGGTGGCCGCGACGCTGCAGGAACCCCTCGGTACCATCAAGACCCGCATTCGACTCGGTCTGCTCAAGCTGCGCGAGCGACTTGCCGGCCACGCCCCAGAGGCCGTCCCATGACGCATCCATCTCTCGACGCACTGCGCGACCTGGCGCCGGGGTATCTCCTGCAGGCGCTCACCGATGTGGAGCGCGCACAGTTCGAGCGCGCCTTGCGCGATCCGGCACTCGCTCCCGAACTCGAAGCGGAACTCGCGGCACATCGCGAAACCTTTGCCATGCTGGCCGAGGGGCAGGCCACCCCCGCGCCGCCAGAACTGCGTGAGCGCGTGTTGGCACGCATCGAGGCGGAGGCAAACGCTTCGGCCGCAGCGGCCGCCTCGCAACGCGCCGCGCCATCGGCGCCTGCTCCCAACGTGTCGCCAACACGCTCGCCGCACACCGGACCACGCATCCGCTGGGTGCCGGCGCTCCTTGCCACCGCACTGGCTGCCAGTGCGGTGTTTGCCGTGAACCTGCGTGAGCAAGTGCAACAACTCGAGTCGCAGCTCAGCACACAGGCCCTGGCGCTCGATTCCACACGCCAGCGGCTCGCGCAGCGCGAGTCCACCCTGCAGACACTTACTGACGGTGGCAACGATCTCGTGCTGGTACGCCTCACGCCAAATACCCAGGCGGGGCCCGCGTTGCAGGTGTACTGGAATCCGCGCAGCGGCAAGGCCGTCATCCATGCCTCGGGGCTCGCGCCCATTGCCGAGGATCGCGCCTACTGCCTGTGGATGATCCGCGACGGCAAGCCCGTGCCGCTCACGCTGTTCCGGCCCGGCAGTGACGGGTCGCAGTTGCTGCACGACATCACCGTCGCCACCGGGACAACAGGTGTGGCCGCATTTGCCGTGACGGAAGAAGCGGCAACCGGTTCGCCCGTGCCCACCATGACGCCCTTCCTCGTGGGTGAAGTGAAGACCGAGTAGCCCTGTCGCGTGTGGAAGAGTGCACATCGGGCCGCACGCCACCGTATCGCCTCGCGATACATCCGGCGCCTGCGGCCCGGCGTACATGCAGCGACGCCGGACGCAAACACCACAGCGCACCGGCGCAATGCACGAACCAACTCACTCACACGATCGCCGAGGATCTCACCATGTCGCGCTCACTCACCACAATTGCCGCGTTTACCTGCTCGCTGTTGCTCGCCGGTACGGCGTCGGCCCAGTCCAAGCAGTCCATGAACCCCATGGTCGGTGGTCAGGCCATGTATGCCTCCAAGGACATTGTTGACAATGCCGTGAACTCGGCCGACCACACCACGCTCGTGGCGGCCGTCAAGGCAGCGGGTCTGGTGGAGACGCTCAAGGGCAAGGGTCCGTTCACCGTGTTCGCGCCCACCAACGCCGCCTTCGCGCAGTTGCCTGCCGGCACGGTGGACAACCTGCTCAAGCCCGAGAACAAGGGCACGCTCACCAGTGTGCTGACCTATCATGTCGTGCCCGGCCGTCTCGACGCCGAGGCGCTCATGGACGCCGTCAAGAAGGGCAACGGCACGGCCACGCTCAAGACGGCCAGCGGCGGCACGCTCTCGGTCATGATGAACGGCCCGCGCAACCTGGTGGTGAAGGATGCCAAGGGACAGG
>VFQQ010004204.1_pt1 | contig 12957 bp, 9 predicted proteins | sample 3512341 | NCBI WGS metagenome assembly VFQQ01 (sample SAMN10412373, study PRJNA504923) | tailings metagenome | isolation source: Relicate 2 Philex TSF1 revegetated site | place: Philippines: Tuba, Benguet | collected 2017-08-29 | reverse complement strand
AAACGCGGCGCGACGGGCCCGCCGACCCGGGACATGCCGTGTTTGGCGCGCAAAGGCTAGATTGATCGACGCAACGGTCTCCTGCGGCCGCCTCAGAGGCAGACAGCCCTTCTGGAAGGCGGCGCGCTCGCGCGGCCGCTCACGGCGGCCATCGGGCGCCGGTCCGCGAGCCCGGCCGACCTGATGCTCAGGAGATCAGGGGCAGCGGGCGCACGTCGTAGGCGGCCGCGATCCGTCGTCCAAGGCGCGGATCGACAAGCTCCATTTCAAATCGGGTTGAGGGTCGCACGCCGGCGATCGCGCCCAGCGTTCCGCAGAACATGGCGCCGCCAGGCGCGAGGTCCCGCGACGGCGAACGGGACAGAAGATCGGATGGCGTTCGCAAGCTCCTCAGCGATCCTTCCTGATAAAGCGTCCGTTCCCCGTCGATCGTCGCCCAGGCGCGCAGCATCAGATCATCCCAGTGCGCCTCCACGTCATCCAGTCGCCAGAGCGTCTGGCCGACAGGCTTGCCGCAGAGCTGTTTCGACAGTGCGACGCCCATCGTCTCCGCCTTGCGATCGGTGTGGTCGGAGCCAAGTCCCAGCCACAATCCGTCCGCGAAAGACACGAGCACGGGTTCGACTTCCCCTGACGTGTCAGGGCCCAGCACCGAAAGAACGGGCGACTGCGTGAGATGGCTCGCCGCGACACGATAGAAGAGCGGCGTCGCACTGGGACGCGGCACGCCGATGGCGGCGAGCTCCTCGATATGATGCTGGATCGCCGCATCGTCGCGACCGGCCCAGCCGGCGATGATCAGCGTCTCGATCTCAACAGCGACATGGTCAACTGCATCGAGGCCGAGACGGTCAAACCGCAACATCGGGTCAGTACATCAGTTTTGGAAGATAAAGCGCGATCGACGGAAACTGCATCAGGATGACCACCGCGAGGATGTAGACCAGCATGAAGGGCATCACGCCGGAGAATACATCGGTGATCGGGCCGCCGTCGCGTCGCATGCCCTGCAGCACATAGAGGACGGTTCCGTCAGGCGGCGAGATCAGTGCGATCTCGACCAGCATGGTGACGATGACGCCGAACCAGATCGGATCATACCCAAGCGCGACCACCACGGGAAACACCACGGGAATCGTCGTCACCACCATGGAGAAGCCCTCCATGAACGTGCCGAGCGCCAGATAGAAGCCGATGATCAGGAGCATGATCGCCCATGGCGGCAGCGGCATGCCGCTGACAAGCTTGGCGAGCGCCTGCGGCACGCCGAGGCTGACGAAGACGTAGTTGAGAACATAGGCGCCAAACAGAATCAGTCCGATGAGAGCCGTGTTGCGCGCCGTCGCTTCAGCCGAGGCGTTGAGCATGCGGAAGCTGAGCCTGCCTTCGATCGCGGCGAAGAAGATCGCGCCGATCACGCCGAGCGCAGCTGATTCCGTCGCCGTCGCAAGCCCTCCGTAGATCGTCCCGAGCACGATGATGATGAGAGCGAGGGTGGGCAGAAGATCGACAAGGCTGCGCAGCTTGACCGCCAGCGGCGTCCGCGGCGCCGTGTGATCGATGGGCGCGGCGGTGCGCGCTTTCCAGAGAATCACGAGCACGAACAGGAAGACAACGAGCAAACTGGGGCCCACGGCGGCGAGATAGAGCGCGCCGACGGACGTCTCGGTGATCAGCCCATAGATGATGAAGGTGATGCCGGGCGGAATGAGGTTGCCGAGCGCGCCGCCGGCGGCGAGCGATCCCAAAACCATCTTCGGGTCGTATCGCGTGCCGCGGAAGAAGGGGAGGGCGACTGATCCCATCGTCGCAGCTGTGGCGACCGATGAACCGGAAATCGCCGAGAACACGCCGGACGCGGCGATGTTGGTGTGCAGGAGTCCGCCCGGCAACCGATCGAGCCAGACGTTGAGCGCACGATAGAGCCGGTCCGACAGACCGGCGCGCAACAGGATTTCGCCCATCAGCAGGAAGAGCGGCACCGCGACGAGCACGAAGCTCGACGATGGATTCCAGACCGTCTGGCCGAGGAAGGTCCAGAAAGGTCGATCAGAGAAGGCGAATCCAATGATCAGACCGAGCACGCCGAGCGCCGCGCCGACATAGATGCCGGCGCCGAAAAACAGCAGAAAGAGGCCGATGAGGAGAACGACTTCGCCGATGACGAGATTGCCCGGACCTGCGCCGGTGAAACTCATACCGACCATCAACCCAACGAGAACCAGAAGGAAGATGATGGCGATCACAGTTTCTTCTCCACGGTCTTCACGGCGCCGACGGCTTCCAGCGCTTCCGCCGCTTCCTCGTCGTAGGTGCGGGCGTGAAGGTTCGCTTCCAGCTCCGCGCCGTGTCCGGCGGCGAGCAGGAGCGCGTTCTCCGCGAGCATCAGAAGAATGAGAACAAGGAAGACGCAGATGCCGAACGCCCACAGGCCCTGCGGGATCCAGAGAGGCGTGCGCAGCACGCTGATGTCGGTGGCGTTGAAGAGCAGCGATTCATCGACGAGGTCCCATGCTCCCTTGGCAATGAAGCCCATGAAAACGGCCAGCGCGGCGAGGCTCAGAAGGTGCATGGGATAGCGCACCTTCGCGGGAAGGTGGTTGATCAGCACGTCGATGCGCACATGGGCGTGCTCGGTCAGCGCGTGGGCGAGCGCCCAGGAGATGCCGAACGCCAGCGCATAGCCCGTGAGTTCCGTGGTGGATTGCGAGGAAAATCCGAGAAAGCGCCGCGCCAGCACGTCGAAGGTGATGAACGCGGCGCAGACAATAAAGCCCCAGCCGGCGGCGTATCCCATCACGGTTCCAAGACGGGCGACAGTCCGCCGGCAGAAGGAGGCCGCGACAATCAGGCGATCGAGCATCGCGGCCCCTTTCCTTTTCAGCGCGCTTCGTAGCGAACGCCGGTGATCGGCGCGACGAGGCGGTTGTAAGTTTCGCCGCAGCGCTCGCCGCACCGCTTCACCCAGGCGGGAAGCACGGCGCTGCGCAGACTGCCGCGCAACGTCTCCATGTCGGCGTCGGTCGGGCGCGTCACCGTCATTGGCCGGTTTTCGACGACGTGACCGATCCTGCAGCCGTCGCGCTTGCCGGAATTGCAGGCGATGCCGTCCTCGGTCGCTTCCTGCCCCAGCGCCCATTGCTGGTTCTCGACGTCCTTGAACGTCGCCTGCAGGAAGTCGCGCACGGCCGGGTCTAGCTTGTTCCACCAGGCGAGGTTGGCGACGTAAGCCGAGTTGCCCCACGAGACAGGCAGCGCATACATGTGACGCGTCACCTCATACCAGCGCGCGCCGTTGCCGGTCGCCGTGCCGGTGATCGCGCAATCGACGACGCCGCGCTCCAGCGCCGAGTAGACTTCCGGGAACCCGATCGCCACGGGCTGCGCGCCGATCGCCTGAACGAAATCGTTCGACGAGCCGCCGGCCGTGCGGATGCGGCGGCCTTTCAGGTCGGCGAGGCTGGTCACCGCGTCGCGGCAGAAGAAAACCTGCGCCGGATAGGGGAACGTCGCGATGATCCGCACGCCGAACCGTTCGAGCTCCTTGTTCACGTCAGGCAACACTGCGTCGATGACCCGGCGCGACTGCGTGTGGGACGGGTTGAGGCCCGCAAGGTCTGACATTTCGAGCATCGGCACGTCGCCCGCCACCGTCGGCAGCGCTGGCGCGCCGATGTCGATCTGACCGGAGCGGATGACGCGCAGCAGCTCGGGCCCGGTCAGGGCGCGTTCGGGCCAACTCGCCAGCGTCACCTGGATGCGGCCGCCGCTCTTTTGCGGCACGCCTTCGCGCAGCATCGGAATGTCGACCTTGGTGTATTGCGGAATCGACGGCGAAAGCTGGGTCACCATCGTGACATTGACCGTCGGGCCTGGCGGAAGGGTCTGAGCCCCGGCCAATCCTGCCCCTGCGGCGGCCAGCAAAGCCGTCGCGAGCGTCGATACGATTCTCATTGCTGATCTCCCCGATGGGCGTCTTAGGCCCAAAGGTCCATCATGGATGGAAACGACGCGCCGGCAATCGGGTTTCCCGTCCGGCGCGTCCGATGCATGGCTGCTATTTCGGCTGGTAGGGCACGCCGCTGATCGGTGCGACCACGCGGTTGTAGGTTTCAAGGCAGCGCGGCCCGCAGCGTTCGATGAAGCCGGGGAGAACGGCGGCGGTCAGCGTCGTGCGCAGCACGTCCATATCCGCCTGAACGGGCCGGTAGGTGGTCATCGGACGGTTGTCGACCAGCTTGCCGATTTTGCAGCCAGCCTTGTCGCCCGAATTGCAGGCGATGCCGTCTTCAGTGGCTTCCTCGCCCAGCTTCCATTGCGCGTCCTCCACCTCCTTCATGGTCGTTTCGAGGAAGGCGCGCACGGACGGATCGAGCCTGTTCCACCAGTTGAGATTCACGACATACATCGACACTGACCAGAAGAGCGGCAACGTGTAGAGCGACTGGCTGACTTCGTACCACCGCGCGCCGTTGCCGGAGCCCGAACCGGTGATGGCGCAGTCGACGACGCCGCGCTCGAGCGCCGCATAGACTTCCGGGAACCCGATCGCGGTCGGCTGCGCGCCGATCGCGGTGACGAACACGTTCGAGGATCCGCCGCCGGTGCGAATGCGCTTGCCCCTGAGATCGGCAAGGCTTGTCACCTTGTCGCGGCAGAAGAACACCTGCGCCGGGAACGGATACATCGCGATGATGCGCGTGTTGAAGCGCTCGAGCTCCCGGTTGAGCTCCGGGAGAAGCGCGCCCGCCACCTTGCGGGCCTGCCCGATGGACGGGTTGAGGCCGGCGAGGTCGACCATGTCGAGCATCGGCACCTCGCCTGACACGGTGTTGAGCGGAACTGCGCCGATATCGACCTGACCCGAACGAACCAGCCTGATGATTTCGGGGCCATTGAGATTGCGCTCCGGCCAGCTCGCAAGCGTGACCTGCACCCGCCCGCCGGATTTCTGCGGAACGCCCTCGCGCAGCAGCGGAACGTCGACCTTGCTGAACTGCGGCAGGGCCGGCCCCGGCTGGGTCACGACCTGAATGTTGAGCGTCGGACCGGGCGGCAGGCTCTGCGCGGCCGCACCGGTCGCAAACAGGCCGGCGATGGCCGGCGCGAAAAATCTCATCGCTTGTCTCATCTGCAATCTCCCCTCCAACGAGTCCCGAGCCGGCGTCATGCGATCGCCAGCTTGCTGTTGAGCAAATCCGTGACCAGCATCGCGCCGGGCGCGTGCGTGATCGCGAATGGAAGCCGCGCCGCGGCGATCACCGCCTGCGGAGTCACGCCGCATGCCCAGAAAACCGGCAGCTCATCGTCGTGGATATTGATGGGATCGCCGTAGTCAGGTTGTGAGAGATCGTGGATGCCGATCAGGCGCGGCAATCCGATATGCACCGGCGCGCCATGGACAGACGGAAAGCGCGAGGTGATCTGCACGGCGCGGATCGCATCCGCGGGGCGGAAGGGCCGCATGGTGACCACCATCGGCCCGGCGAAAGGCCCGGCCGCCGCGCAGGCGATTGACGTCCGATACATCGAAACGTTCACGCCCTGCGTCACGTTGCGGATCTCCAGTCCATCCGCGATCAACGCTTCCTCGAAAGAAAAGCTGCAGCCGATGACAAAGCCGACGAGATCGTCGCGCCAGTGGTCGTGCAGATCGACAGGCTCCGCGACGAGTTCGCCGTCGCGCCAGACGCGATAGCGCGGCGCGTCGGTCCGCAGATCGATATCGTCGCCCAGAGCCGGCAAACGCGGATCGCCGGGTTCGCTGACGCCGATGATGGGGCAGGGCTTGGGATTGCGCTGGCAGAAGCGCTGGAAATCGTCGGCGAAACGCTGCGGCAGAATAGCCAGATTGCCTTGGACGAAGCCAGGCGCGATCGAGGATGTCTGCTGCGCCAGTACGCCGGCGCGCGCGGCTCTGCGGGCTTCGGCACCACTGGCGTAAACGACCGACGTTTGCGTGCTCATGACGATTTCGCCGCGTCTCCCCGCTCGACGGGCGAAGTGCAGACCATAACGCCCATATCGTCCAATTGTTGTTTTGGATCAGTTTTGATAAGCTAGATTTATCAAAGGGAGAGGCTTGCGATGGTGGAGTTTCGCACGCTGGAGACTTTCGTCTGGGTGGCGCAGCTCAAGAGCTTCCGTCGCGCGGCGGAAAAGCTGAACACCACGCAGCCGGCCGTGTCGCAGCGTGTGGCGCAGCTCGAAGATCAACTCGGCGCGCGACTGATGGCGCGCGGCGCGCGCGTTATAGCCCTGACGGACGCCGGCCGAACGGTGCTCTCTCACGCCGAACGCTTGCTGCGCCTGCGCGCCGACATGATGGCGTCCGTCATTGATCCGGCGCAGGTGAAGGGCGCGCTTCGTCTCGGCGTGGCCGAAACGATTGTTCATACATGGCTGCCGCGCTTTCTCGAGATCATGTCGGCGACGCATCCGCGCCTTACGCTCGAAATCGAAGTCGACATCTCCCCCAACTTGCGGGAACGTCTTCTGTCGCAGCAGATCGATCTTGCGTTCCTGCTCGGCCCGATCAGCGCGCCGACGATCGTCAATCGCCCGCTGCAACATGATCGGATCTCATTTCTCGCAAGTCCCAAGCTGGGGCTGGCGCGGCGCCGCCTTCCGCTGGCGCGCATCGCGGAATTTCCAATCATCACCTTTGCGCGCAACACCCAGCCCTATGTGCATTTGCGCGAACTGCTCGCCGATCCCGGCATGCCGTCGCCTCGTTTGCATGCGAGCGCATCACTCGCGACCGCCGTGCGCATGGCGCTTGACGGATTGGGCGTCGCGCTGATCCCGCCCTCAATCGTCGCAGAGGAACTGAAAAATGGCCGCCTTGTCGAACTGAACTGCGACATCGAGATTCCCGGATTGCAGTTTGTCGCAGGCTGGCTGGCGACGCCCGACGCCAACCTTATTGCGCCGGCGGTTCGGATCGCTCAGGAAGCGTCCAGCGGGAAGAAGGGCAAGGAGAAGCGACCAACCGCTTCTGCGCCGCGTCGCCGATGAGAGGCCGACGGAAGCATCAGCCAAACTTTTCCGGCGCGGCGAGCATGTCCGGCGCCACCGCAAACGACTCCCCGCGCTTCAACGCCGATTCGACGGCGGATATGTCGGCGTCGGTCAGCCCGTAGATCGATCTGGCGGATTCGACGGTAATATAGCCCAGCGCAAGATCGCGAAGCGCTCGCACATGATCGCGATCGGCGACGCGCCCGTATCCGGCGCCGCCGGGCAGGGCCAGCATCACCTTGCGCCCTTCAGGAACAGGCTGACGACCCTTCCCGGCCATCCGTGTTCCATCATCAAGGCTAATCGTGGTCGCTCCGCCGTTCGCGCCGCCGAGGCGTCCGCGGGGAGGGTGCTTCACCCTGTCGAACATGGCCGAGATGTCGAAGACATGGCCTTCACGCGCGCCGACTTCCATATACTGACCGAGCCCACCTCTGAATTGGCCGGCGCCGCCGGAGTCGGGGCGCAGCTCCTTGCGCCAGATGATGATCGGCCCGGCATGTTCGGTCGCCTCGATCGGCATCGTCATGACGCCTGACGGAAATGCGGTCGTATTCATGCCGTCAAGATGAGGGCGGGCGCCGGACCCGCCGCAGTTGAAGGTCAGAACCTCAGCGCGACGCGCGCCGGCCCTGCGTGCGTCTTCCGACGCGGGGCGCAGGGAGACCTGAAAATTGCACAGCGGGCCGGCGCCTTCGGCCGGCACGAGCCCGGGCAGGAGTTTGTCGAGCGCATCATAGACCGTATCGGGAATCAGGTGGCCGATGACGTGCCGAAGCGCCACGGGCGCTGGATGAATCGCGTTGACGATCGTGTTTTCGGGCGCGCTGATGTGGAACGGCGCCAGCGATGCGGCGTTGTTCGGGATCTCCGGCGCGATCGCGCATTTCAGCGCATAGCAGGCATAGGCCTTGGTGTAGACCAGAGGGCAATTGATGCCTTTCGGATCGGCAGGAGAGGTTCCCGCGAAATCGACCGCAATGCTCGCATCGTCGATCGTGAGTGTCAGTTTGAGATCGATCGCCGTACTGAAGCCGTCGCTGCGCATCGATCCTTCGGCGACGCCTGGCGTGAGCGCAGCGATCCGCTCCAGCGTCGCGCGACGCGAATTTTCAAGAATGAAATCGCCTGCCGCTTCGATGTCTTCGAGCCCGAATTCCCTGAGCATATCGGCGAGGCGGCGAAGCCCGACATCGTTGCAGGTCGCCAATGCATAGATGTCGCCGACCACCTGATCCGCTTCGCGCACGTTGGCGCGCACCATGCGGACGAACGCGTGGTCGATACGCCCCTTGTCGGCGAACTTCATGATCGGAATCTGAAGGCCTTCTTCATAGACCGAGTTTCCGTCCGCGCCGAACCCGCGCCCGCCGATGTCGACGACATGCGCCGTGCAGGCGAAGAAACCGATATGCGCGCCACAATGGAAAGATGGCGTCACAACGGTGATGTCATGAAGGTGGCCCGTGCCCATCCAGGGATCGTTGGTGATATAGATGTCGCCTTCCAGGATGTTCTCCCGTCCGATTTCGCGGATGAAGTGGGCGACCGCGTCAGCCATCGCATTCACATGGCCGGGCGTGCCGGTCACGGCCTGAGCAAGCATCAGGCCCGCCCTGTTGTAGACGCCGGCCGACAGGTCGCCGGCTTCGCGCACGGAAGTCGAGAAGGCAGTGCGAATGAGGGCCTGCGCCTGCTCTTCAACGATGGAGATCAGGCGATTCCACATGACCTGGAGAGATACTGATGACAGCGCCATCGATCAGGCCTCCTTTGTCGCGTCAGCAGAATGGCTGGAGGTCGCGGCGCTTCGCCTGAAGATCTCGATGCAACCGTCGGAGCGGCACGTCGCCGCGCAATTCGACGGCGCAATGATCGTCGTCTCATCCTCGATGATGACGCAGGGGCCTTCCGCGACCCGCCCGACGCCGATCTCCGAACGCAGGAACACGCCTGCCGAAACGCGGCGCCCCAGCAGGGGGTCGAATATCTCGCGGGTCGACGCCGCTATCATCGGCGAAAGGGCGCCAAGCGCGTCTGCGGGCGCGGGGTCGACTTTCGCGGTCCTGGCGTTGACGGCCCAGACGGTGATTTCGATATCGAGGCCCTGTACGGTCCGCGAGAACAGCTTGGCGTACTCAGCTTCGAAGAGCGCGCGATAGGCTTCGGCGGTCGGCGCGATGTTGTCGACGGCGACCGGAATCTCCCATCCCTGGCCGACATACCGCATGTAGACTTTCGCCTCGCTTGTGATGCCCGCGTCAGGGTCGCACGAGCGAACGAAAGCCGTCGCTTCGTCCTCCAACTCGGCGAGCAGCTTTTCGACGGCGGCTGGATTGAAAGCCGAGAGCCGCATATACGCGCTTCGCGTCGCCTCGAAGCTGAACGGCGCGCGGAGGAAGCCGATCGCGGAGCCGACGCCCGCGCCGGGCGGCACGAGGAATCGTTCAATCCCGAGCTTCTCGCAGAGCCGGCCCGCGTGCAACGGCGCGGCGCCGCCGAAAGCGATCATGGTGTAGCTGGCCAGATCTTCGCCATTCTCGACGGCGTGAACGCGCGCCGCGTTCGCCATGTTCTCATCCACAACCTCGATGATCCCAAAAGCGGCGGTATCTTCATCCATTCCAAGCCGATCGCCGATGTGGGCGCTCACTGCTTCACGCGCCGCGACCGCGTTGAGCGGCATGCTGCCGCCGGCGAAATTGTCGGGATCGAGCTTGCCGAGCAAGAGGTCCGCATCCGTCACAGCCGGCCGAACGCCGCCACGGCCATAGCAGGCGGGACCGGGTTCAGAACCAGCGCTCTCTGGTCCGACCCGGACCTGGCGCAGGGAATCGACCCGCGCCAGCGAGCCCCCGCCTGCGCCGATTTCGACCATGTCGATCGCAGGAATTGAAATGGGCATGCCGGAGCCCTTCTTGAAGCGGTAGCTGCGCGCGACTTCGAAAACGCGGCTGGTTTTGGGCGCGCAGTTTTTGATGAGACAGATCTTCGCCGTCGTGCCGCCCATGTCGAACGAAAGCGCGCGTTGCAAGCCGAATCGAGCGGCGAAATGCGCTGCGTAGATCGCACCGCCGGCCGGCCCTGACTCGACAAGCCGGACAGGAAATTCAGACGCGGCTTCCAGTGAAATGACGCCGCCGCCGGAATGCATGAGAAAGATCGGGCAATCAGCGCCTTCGCTCGCAAGCCGGGTCGACAGGCTGGCGAGATAGCGTTTCATCATCGGCTTGACATAGGCGTTCGCCGCAACCGTGTTGAACCGCTCGTACTCGCGCATTTGCGGCGAAACCTCCGATGAGATCGAGACCGAGAGGCCGGGAATGCGCTTGAGCAACGCGTCGCGGATCGCTCGCTCGTGCCCGGAATTCAGATAGGAGTGGATCAGCCCGATGGCGACGCTCTCGTATCCGGCTTCGGCGATCTCATCGGCCAGTCTTCCGACGTCCGCAAGCGAGAGCGGGATGAGAATGTCGCCGCGCGCGTCGACTCGCTCACGGAGCGTGTAGCGTTGATTTCGGGGCAGCAGCGGTTCGGGCAGCACGAGATTGAGGTCGTATTGTTCGAATCGACTCTCCGTGCGCATCTCGATGACATCGCGAAAGCCGGCGGTCGTGATCAGGGCCGTTTTCGCGCCCCGGCGTTCGATCAACGCATTGGTGGCGAGAGTAGTGCCGTGAATGATGCGGCCGATCGCTGCGGGCGTGACGCCGGCCTTCTGACAGACCCTGTGCATCCCGACGATGATGGCGCGCTCGGGAGCGTCGTAAGTGGTCAGCACCTTGGTCGAGAAACTTCCACCTCCGATCTCCAGAACCACATCGGTGAACGTTCCCCCGATGTCGGCGCCAAGATGTCCTTGAGTGGTTTTGTCGGGGTTCACGATATCTTGCCTTCGTCGAGTTCAGGAGCGCACCTGCCGCGCAATTGCATCGCCGATTCCGAGCTGAGCGACCAGCATCTACCTGCATGAAGGTCTGGTCAAAAGAGCACCCCGGGAACGCAGATGCCCGTGAAGGGCGAATGACGCGATGGCGAGGCGCAGCTGGCGTACAGCCGATGATCCGCATGTCGCTCCCGAACCGGATATCGCGTTATACAGCGCGAAAAGGAAGGCTGGCTCGTCGAGCCGTCAAGAACGAGACGCCGCCAATTCTTGCCTCGTCAGCTTGAAGGCCCATTGACCTTCGACGATGTCCGTTCCACGCGAAACGCGAATCCGAATTCTCCACTCGGGAGGTCGTCTCTCGAGCGCGCCTAGAGAATTGGTGCGAGGCAGAAGCCGAAAGATGCGGAGTGCGCGTGAGCGGAATTGTGCGGCGCAGGTTTGGGATAGGCGCCTTTCCGAGCGAGTATTCGGCGTCGCTCGCCGGCGTCGAACAGCGCGGCGTTCGCGGGCAAAAGCTACCCCAAATGAGGTATGTCGACGAAACATTTGAGCCGCGACAGCCGGCCCTCCTTGTGAACGCAATCCCTTTGTGCATGCTCGCCGCCGGAAGAGGTCTCCGTTCTCCGGGCTGGGGCGGCCCGATCAACGGCCTGTCTAAAAATCTGCGGTCAGCGTCTGCGACGGATTGAGTCATGCGACTCCAACGACGTTGCGCTCTCGGGGGGGAGTAAAAAATGGCGATCTTCATCGGCAACAACAGCAACAACACCATCAATGGCACGAATTCGTCCGACATCATTCTCGCCGGCAATGGCGATGACACGGTCAATGGTGGAAACGGTAGCGACATCATTGATGGTGGGAATGGCAACGATACTCTTCGTGGCGGCGGCGGCTCGGACCTCATCGATGGGGGAAATGGCAACGATATCCTGGATGGCGGATCCGGTTCCGATCTTCTGACCGGCGGCGCTGGAAAAGACACGCTTGTCTATATGTCTTCGGAGAACGCCGGCGCGTTCGACATTTATGATGGCGGCTCTGGCAGCGATACGCTGAGACTCGTCGTCAGCTCGTCGCTCGCGAATACGGCCGCTTTTCTTAGCGACATGGCCGCGCTGATGGCGAAGCTTTCTGGCGGCCGGAGCGCTTCGCACCTGTTCAGCAGTGTTGGGCTTCTGGTCACGTCCATCGAGCGTGTCGAACTTGTGATTGTCGGTGGGAACACGGGGCCGACGGCGAACGGCGACAGCCTGAGCGCGAATGAGGATGCGGCATTGACGATAGCCGCGTCGGCTCTGCTGGCGAACGATTCCGATCCAGACACCGGTGATTCGCTAACGCTCGTTTCAGTCGGCGGCGCGGTCAACGGCGCTGTTGCCTACAACTCCTCGACAGGGTTCGTGACCTTCACGCCTGCCTCCAATTTTCACGGCGCCGCAAGTTTCACCTACACGATCCGCGACGCCGCCGGCGCAACGTCCACGGCGACTGTAACGGTTGCAGTGGCGTCCGTCGCTGATGCGCCGATTCTGGCGACGCCATTGACGGATCGATCCTCGCCGGAAGCTGTCGCGGTCTCTTTTACGCTGCCGGCGAACGCCTTCACGGATGCGGACGGCGACAGTCTGACGCTGAGTGCGACGCTGACGGGCGGCGCCGCGTTGCCGACCTGGCTGACGTTCGATGCCGTCACGCGCACCTTCTCGGGAACGCCGCCGCAGGATTCGTTCGGCTCTTTTTCGATCCGCGTCACGGCGACGGATTCAGGAGGCCTGTCGGCGAGCGACGACTTCGTTCTCAACATCACGCCCGTCGCAGATGCGCCGATTCTGGCGACGCCATTGGCGGATCGACCGTCCGTGGAGGACACCCCCGTTTCTTTCACGCTCCCGGCGAACGCCTTCACGGATGCGGACGGCGATAACCTGACGCTGAGCGCGACGCTGACGGGCGGCGCCGCGTTGCCGACCTGGCTGACGTTCGATGCCGCCACGCGCACCTTCTCGGGAACGCCGCCGCAGGATTCGTTCGGCTCTTTTTCGATC
>VFQQ010004203.1_pt1 | contig 12957 bp, 22 predicted proteins | sample 3512341 | NCBI WGS metagenome assembly VFQQ01 (sample SAMN10412373, study PRJNA504923) | tailings metagenome | isolation source: Relicate 2 Philex TSF1 revegetated site | place: Philippines: Tuba, Benguet | collected 2017-08-29 | reverse complement strand
GCAGCAGCAGCAGCAGCAGCAGCAGCAGCAGCAGCAGCAGCAGCAGCAGCAGCAGGGGAGCGCACCTCGCACATGGCGGGGAACTTGGGGTACGTGATGGGCAGCAGGGAGGAGGTGCACTCCTGGGTGGTGTCGGTGGTGATGGTCACCTGCAGTAGGGGCGCAAGTGCGGCAGCAGGCACGGGCGCGAACGTCAGCAGTCAGGCAGAGGGGATTAGGGCGGCCGCCAGAGATAGCAGCCTGCACAGTCTTCAATGCCCTGCCACGGCCACAATGGGACCATGTCCCTCAGCTGTCCGCTGTCCAAGCTGCAACAGCCAAGACTTGCCACAGCAGCCAGCAGCGCAGCCTCCACCTGCCCCTGCTGTTCCATGCTGCAGCATGCAGCATTCTGCACTTCTGTTTTGCAAGTGCCGCCCTTGATTCCCGCCGCACCTTCTGCCCCTGCTTCAGCCGCAGCTGCTCAAAGATTCCGGGCCAGCCGTTCTCGTCCACGCCATATCTGTGAGGGGGAGAAACCATGAGTGCGTCAGGCTCAAAAATAAAGCATTCCTTGGCAGGACTGCACCGCACCAGCGCAATTCAGCCAGTACGCAGCTGGCCGCCGCGCCTGCTCGATTGGCGTGCGCATACTCAGCTGCCTGCCCAGCCTTGAGCAGCTGCCAGTCAGCTATGTAGCCTCTCATCAACATCGAAGACACCCAGCAGTGTTCCTCAGCAGCATTGATTGCTCACTTCCGCTTGATCATGAGCTCGCGGCCCAGGCAGTCGAGCATGACGGCACACAGCCGCTTGGTGCGCCGCATCGCCTCTTGCAGGTTGAGCAGGGAGGTGCGGTGGTACTCAATGGGCGCCCACTGCGGCAGCGGGGAGCAAGGGTGGCAAGGGCACAGTGCATTGGTTAACGGTGGGAAGCGGCTGCGAGGCAGAGTGCCGCGCAGGCAAGGCGCCCAGTGCCGCCGACGCTCCGCAGCGAGTGGTACTTGCAGTTGTTGCCACGCCACCCCCACAGAATGTCCCATCCGTGGGCATGCCGCTCCCATTGAGCCCCGCTCTGCCAATAGCAGCATGCAGTCAGGCGAGCGTGGCGCGGCGGGGGGCTGGGGGCGGTACGGGCGGCGGCCGCGCACCGTCAGGTCGATGCGTGCGCACGTCACACCCGCCTCCAGCAGGGCCACCAGCTGCTCCACCTTCTGGCATGCCGGGCCCACGGTGATGGCGACTGCGGGGTGGGGACAGCACGTGCGCATGCGGCATCAGCAGCTGCGGCAGCGGAGAGGCGAGCGGCCAGCAGGCAAGCTGGCGGCGGCGAGGGCAGCGGCGGCGGCAGCAGCGCCGCAGGGAAGCATTGCGGCCTGCGGGCCTGCCTGCGCATTTGTGGGCCTGCACACGGCTCTGCCAGGCCTGGGCAGGCCCTGGAAGCGCGCTAGGGCTGCCCACGAGCGAGGGCCTCACCTTTGGTCTTCGCCACGCTGCCCTTGGCGGGCAGCTCGGTCAGCACCTGGTTGAAGTCGTCATTCTTGAAGAAGTGGCACTTGGCCTTTGTGATATGGCGCCCTACCGACATAGCTGCAGCCGCTGCTGCTCCTGGGGCCGCGGCGAGTGGGCTTTTGGACCGTGAGCACCGTCGATGCCGCAAATGCGGGGCCCTGGGGCGTGCCGCGCGACTCCGGGCTTATCAGCTGCGACTGCGAGCGGGCTGCGGGGCTGTCTGGCACCACCACACGCTTCGCACGATCGTCGGGACGCAATGCATCATGCTTGCAGCCGTGTGGCCGTGCAGCGGAGCTGGCCACGCATGCCCAGCAGGGGCTGAACTGGGCCGATACTGCTCTCGAACGCCCAGATCACGCCATCAATACGCCCTGCAAGCATGTCCGGCCCATCTGGGATCGGTTGCATGACCGGCCGCGAGTGCCACTCCTCGCCGCCGCCGCCGCCTTGCCTTAGCCGCCGGGCGTGGCGCCTTGCTGCAGCAACGGCTCCTGCTTGCTCTGTTGCTTGAGTGCTGTCAGCATAACACGCACTAACCACCAATAAGAAAGCCACGAAGCACACTTGGTGAAAACGTGTGCGGGCTGCGGCGCTGCTTGCAGCTGGGCCGGGGCGGCAGCATCTTGCAGCAGCAGCCCCCTAGGTGGCGGGCTTGCTGTGCGGCACGGCCGCCTCTGCACCTGTGCAGTCCATGTGTGACCTCAAATTGGCATGCAGAAACTGCTGCAGGCATCTACCTGGTTACCAAGTCCAGTGAAGTCCAGCGACACACCGCCGACTGACGCAAGGGAGCTGGTGTGCCGCTTGGCGGAGCAGGTGCGTCGCTGGGCGGGAGCAGCGCCGGACCACAATTGGCACTGATTCAGGCAGCAAGTTGCAAGGAAGGCAATCCAGCAGGCTGCGGGAGGGGCTGATGCACTACTACAGCCGCGTGCAGCTGCCGGCAGACGCGCCAGCTGGGCAGAGGTGCTTCGCGCACCTGCGGCGCACAGCGCTGGCACAGCGCAGCGGCATGAGCAGAACGCGGCTGCCGTTGGCTTGTAAGCGCCCATCTGCGCATTGCTCCAGCACTTCCAGCCCTTGCTCCATCTCTCCAGAGCTTCGGCAGGCCCCAGCACCAGTCCATCGAGTTTACCAGCCCGACCGGCACCACCCTTCCTGCCCCTCGCGCGCTCGCACCCACAGCAACGAGCCGGCGGACCGCCAACATGCCGGTGTTCAGCCTGGCAGCGCGCCACGTGACTGCCTCGGCCGCGGCGCCCGCACGGGTACCCCAGCGCTCCCCTCCGCGTCCCGGGCCCCAGCTGCCGCCGGCACCCCACGCCCCGGCCGCGAACAACATCGTGATTGCGGCAGCAGCGGTGTCCTCGTCCGCCGTGTCTGCGCCGCTGCCCACGGTGCGCGAGGCGGCGCCCGCCGCTGCGCCGGGCCCTGAGCCGCAGCCCGAGCTCACCGCCCGCCGGCGCGTCACCAACCTGCTGATGGAGTGGGACAAGTTCCAGTAGGCCCCCTGCCCCACCCGCCCGCCCGCCTGCCCGGCTGCAAAAGCCCCCTGTGCTTTTCCCGCCGCGCCGCCGCCGCACCGTGGCGCACCCGCCCCCTGCCTGCACTGCAACCTGTGTACTCCCTCACTCCCTCTTGCCCCTGCCCTGTGACCGTGATTCATTCGGCGTGAGAGCCCTTTTGCTTCGCGCCGCTCTCACTTGAGCCTGACTCCGCAAACCTGCCTCTGCCGGGGCTTGCCCGCGGCGGCGGCGGCGGCGCTACCGCCTCGCCGCCGCCCGAGCCTGCCCCTCTTTGCCACTGATACCCGTTTCCACTGCTCCACCCACCTGCCTTTTTCACACACCCCGATTCGTCACGATTGGTCCCCCTCAGTGCCCCGCCGATGATACTATGAGTGCGGGCGCTGCCCTCCTTTCCACCCCCAACCTTCCCCGACTGCCTTCCTGCCCTATGCCCAGTGGCAGTCTTGTGCCATAGCATTGCTGACTAACCAATGTAAACCTTGAGTATTGACAATTGTGCGCCATTGACAAGTGTGCGCTGGCTGAGCGGATGGGAGCAGCAGGGCCGGAGGTGAAGGGCGCATGCATGGAGCGCTGTGCGCCGCCAGACCTGCCTGCCATCATGCTGCAGCTTGGCAGCCTGAGTTGGCATGATTGCGCCTGCAGTGCACTCTGAACCATCTCTACCTGCAAGCAGGGCCATTCCTGCCGCAGGCGGCCCGGTCAAAGTCGGAAATGGACCAGCCCGGCTCGCTAGCGTCGCCCGCCCAGCTATTGCAGCTTCTGCAGCAGCAGGGAGCAGCGGCAGAGGGCGAGAGCGCTCCGCCGGTGCAGGTAGGCCGGCTCGCAACTTGGGCAGCGCGATAGACGCCTCCAGAGGCTGTGTTCGCTGCTGATACGTAATTAGTATCACGTGAATTGGCGTACCACCGGACCGGTGCCCTGCAGGAGCTGCTGGAGGGCGCACGCCGGGTGCAGGCGGGCGCGCCGCCGCCGGCCGCCGACCAAGTGGAGGTGTTTCCGGAGCCAGGGTGCGCCTCTGCGCTGTGGCACCAGCTCTGTGGGCTGTGGCGCTGACACTATATCAGGGTGCATGTTGCAAACAGCTGGCAGCTGCTGCCTGGCACCCTACGCACCACGGCTTTTGACCTAGCTCGCTCACTGCTCCTCTTGCAACCAGGTTTGTGATCAAGACCGCCAACGAGCAGGGGCAGAAGGTGTTCATCAATGTGTGCGGCTCGTCCAAGCTGCCGCTGCCAGGCGGTTGGACCAAGGGGCAGGTCCCGCCAGAGGTGCGTACTGCGCTGTGCTGGCCAGCCTGCGCTGGCTGGGGGAGGCGAGGGGGCTGCTGGGTGCTGCACGCTAGAAAGCAAGGATTGCTGGGTGGTGGGTGCTGCTGCCTTTATCCGGCGTGCTGCTGCAGCAGGCCCACCCAGCCGGATGCCAGACCTCGCATTTTGTCTGCCATCACCCCAATTGCAGGTGAAGCAGCACCTGGAGGAGAGGCTGGGTGGCGAGGCGCCCGCCGCCATGCGCGTGTCGCTCAGCTTGGGCCTGCCACGCATCGAAGCCGACCACCGGGGAGCGCCCTGCCTGGGTGGGTGCTGCCGCTTTTGATGTCTGGTGGCGCCGCTTGCTGCATGTCAGCACGCTGGCAGCGTAGCCTGGACTCGCCCGGCTGTTGCTCGTTGCAGTCGCAGCATGGCATGCTGTGCCTGCTCGCCCCTGCACCTGCCCAGCTTGGGTGTCGCACCTCTTGTTGTGTGCCCGCAGTTGCGGACTGCATCTTCAGCAGCGAGATGCTGGAGCGAGCGGCGGAGTACCGCCCCCTCAAGCTGTTCCTCATCCAGCTGGCGCTGGGCACCACCGCACAAAAGGTGGGTGCTGCCGCCAGCTGTGGAGCCGCCTGCACAGGTGCTGTGGATGCCTGCAAAGGATGCCGCAGAGCAGCCTGCCCCACAAGCTGGTCGCAGATGCTGGCTGACTGCGGGTGTGGGTCTGCACTCTTGTGCGTGCCTCTTGCTTGCCCTGTTTGCTTGCTTGCAGGTAGAAGCTGACGCGTAGTGTGGCATTCATCCCTGTCTCTGCCGAAATGCTTCCCTTCCAAAAGCAGGTGGGGCTGGAGCTGGACCCGCAGTACAAGCTGCCCAAAATGCGGTACAAGGGCGGCACCCCCCCGCCACAGTTCATCCGCATGCAAGGAGGCCCCGGCGGCGGCGCCGCGGGTGGCGGCAGCGGCGGCGGCAGCGGCGCGGGCCCTGCGGCAGGCGGCGCGGCGAGTGCTGCAGAGGCGCCAGCGGTGGGCCAGGCGGGAGCAGGCAGCAGGGGCAGCACAGCTGCAAACAGTAAGCCGCTGATTGCAGAGGTGGGGTCAGATGGGGAGGAGCCGCCTGCGTTTGCGCTGCTGGCCAGCAAGCGGCAAGCGCGGCAGCGGCAGGCGCCGGTGCAGGCGCAGCAGCAGCAGCCCACCGCTGATGCCCCGCAGGCGCAGCGGGACAGCGATTTGCAGCCAAGCACTGAGCAGCAGCCAGCAGCGCCAGTGCAGCTGCTACCCCAGATTGAGTATGTGGGCAAGCCAGCCACGGAGGTGTGCATCCGGCTGCAGCTGCCGGCAGCGGCGGCAGCAGCGGCACAGCAGGACCTAGAGACCATCAGCACAGCAGTCTGTGCTGAGACAGTAAGAGTGGAGGCGCCTGGCTGCGCTCCCCTGGAGGTCCGCCTGCCATTTGCGGTCAGCGCGGCAGGCGGCAGCGCAGAGCTGCGGCCGACAGCGGGGAGCATCAGCAGAGGTGGGAGCAGCGACGGCGGCAAAGCCAGCGGGAGCGGCGGGAGTGGTGCCCAGCTGGTGCTGCGCCTGCCCTACCACCCGTTCAGCAGCGTGCTTGAAGAGCTGCGGCAGGCTGCTGGTGCGGCAGAGGGGCAGCCAAGCGGCGGCGGCGGTAGCATGATGGATCTTGACTGACCAATTTTCGCCTGCTGCAACTCCGACTGAGTGCGCTGGCTGCCAAGATTTACACAACAGTGCGCGCTTGCAAGGCGGTGCCTTGTGACCCAAAGTGGCAGGCAGGCAGGTGGCAGTGAGGTGAATGCAGGGAAGGATAGGTGGGCGCTGTGCTGTGGCCGAAAAATAGAGGGCATGCAAGAATGGTACAGGCAGGAATGGCGGACATGGCATGCAGGCAGGACATGGGGGCAACATGTGCACGGCACAAGGGCAAGCAAAATTCGACAGGCGGCAAATCGTGAAGAATGGGTGGTGCAGGGGCTGCTGCTGTTATTGGCGGTCTGTCCGGTAGAGTTTGAAGGCACAGTCAGGCTGGAGTGTGCGCTGCTTGCACAAGCAGGCGGGAAGCACGAGTCGGTGGGTAGACACACACGGGCACTGCACACACGAGCTGCTAAAGAGCGTTGCGCATCAGCAGGCAACCTCCTCCAGTTTGACAATCAGGTGGCCTGCTGCATAGCCGCCCTTATCAGTGTCCAGCGGAATAAACGCCGACTGGTAATCCGCGTCGATGGCTGCGGCAGGAGAGGAGGAGAGGAGTGAAGTTTTGGTTGGGCGGCTGGATAGGGTCTGGTGGTGCAGGTGCAGGCTGGGGCTGCGCAGCAAGCACAGTCAGTGTCAAAAGCACTGTGTCATATGTCACCCTGCAACACCAGAAACTCTGCAGTGCGTAGTACAACATGGCCATCCGATTAGCCCCGCTGGCTCACCTCCATGGCCGCACATGTCCACAATGCGGACGATGACTTGGGAGGCGGTGCGGCTGTTGGTCATGCGCAGGCACTTGCCGCAGTTGGCCTGGCTCATGCCGCCCATGTAGGGGGCGCAGTAGGCCACCTGCAGGAGAGGGAGGGGCAAGGCAACACAGTTGTTGTAAGGAAATACGGTTGATGAGATGGCAGTGCCGGTGGGGGCCAAGCAAGGTGCACAGAGCCAGCGGGTGAGGACAGCTTGCAACCTGGGTCGAAGGGTAGTGAGAAATACTTTGGCTGCCACCAGTCCGGCAGGCGCACTCACCCAGGGGTAGGCCATCAGCCAGTCTCGAGACTTGCCGGCAAATGCATCAGCGCAGTACGTCGTGCTGCAGCCAGGGGCAGCGGTGAGGGTGTGGAACTGAGCAGCGGGCAGAGTTGGAAGGAGGGCACTGGACACCAGCCGCCTTTCGTTGCCACCGCCGCGCTGCTGCTGTGCACCCAACGTCTGTTGCTGTGCCCACCTGACACGATACTCTGGATGGTAGTAGTGATAGGTGCTCTTGGAGGCGCCCAGCACCTGTGCGAAGCGAAGGGGGACAGGAGAGAAGGCAGCGGGTTGGAGGGCTTGGCCAGGAGTGGAGCGGACAGCGAGAAGCAGCCACCGCGCAGAGCTGCACACGCCACCACACAATCAGCAGCCGCATCCTGTTAAGTATGGTACCGGCCCCGTGCAGAAAAGCCGTGCCGCACCTGCAGGACCCGGGGCTCGCTTCCATCTGCCATCTTGCCCAAGTTGATGCGGGGCACAGTGGTCCCCGCGCCCGGCGGCTGCTTGACGGGGTTTGAAGGTGCCGGCGATGGAGAGGGCGAGGGCCGGGGTGAGGGAGAGGGGAAGGGGCGCGGCGAGGGAGAGGGCGAGGGGCGTGGCGAGGGTGGGGGAGGCGAAGGGGAGGGCGAGGGCGAGGGAGAGGGCGAGGGAGAGGGGGAGGGCGACGGCACAACGACGGGCGGGCTGACCGCACCGCCGCCGCCGCCGCTGCTGCTGCCGCCCTCCATGACGGCTGACGCCATGCCATCTGCCCGTTTCATCTCCCAGCCGCTGGCGCCCTTGAGGTAGCAGCGGCTCTGTGCGGGCGCAAAGGTGAAGCTGCCGCAGCCGGGCCAGACGGTGCATGCGGCGCAGCAGTCGGCAAAGGTGCGAGCCGCCATGTCAGCCAGATCGGCGCCCCAGAGGTCCACGTTGCGCAGCTGCATGCCGCACTGCCGCGGGCCGCCCGCCGGCTGCTGCGGCGAGGGAGTGCCGCTGCCGCCGCCGCTGGCTGGAGGCGGGCTGGCGGCGGGTTGCTCAGTGGGAGGTGGGCTACCGGCAGGCTGGCCGGGCGGGCTGGGGACAGGCGGTGGGCTGGACGGCGTTGTGGACGACTCAACGCATTCTCCGAGGCCGTCATCCCTCTTACTCAACGAGTACCCAGCGACGCTGCAGGCGAGGAGGGGCAGCAGCAGAGTGGGACATCCTTGCATGGCGGCTGCAACACGTGGGACGCAACAGGCCAGCAACCCGCTGCAATCAAGCGCAGTCTGCTCTGAGTACCATCCACACCAACTCACCAGCTGGTGCAGCCCTGGTACCTCCGGCACCGCCTGCAGTTCTCCAGTTCCCAGCAATCTACCGACGGCCGCCACGCCTCGGCCGTACCAGGCATCGTCTGCTGCGGCTGTGTGGCTGCAGCCCCGGCCGCTTGCTGCTGCTGCTGCTGCTGCTGCTGTGCCGGTAGTACTGTTGCATTGGCTCCTGCCTGTTGCTGCTGCTGCTGAGCTGCCGTGGCATTGGATGGCAGATAAGGCTGCTGCGCTGTGGCGGCGCCGGCTGCCTGCTGCTGGGCGGCCACACGGCGCGGCAGCCGACGGCGGGGCTGGACCGCCACTGGATCTGCGCGGCAGCGTAACAACATTGCTGTCAACTAACGCCATACCACCCGCCACATGGGAGCACGCAAGCCCAGCAGGCGGGCAAACACACCTGAGAGACCGCTAGGCACTGCCGCCGCTCCTGCCGCCGCCAGCAGCAGCAGGGCGGCTATTGCGGCCCTGCGCGGCCCGCTCATGGCCAGATCTAAGTCAATGTAAGGCCCGAGAGAGGCGCGACGGCTGCTTTCAGCGGGTGCGACGAAAACAAAAAGACCGCGCGCTCGTGAGTGCCAGGAAGAGTAGATCGGGCGGCTCAGACTGTTCGCACGAGTCTTATAAGGCATTAAGTGCGCCGCATCTGGGCTCCAGCGGCCTTCAAGCGGCGCCCGCTCGGAGGCTGGCGCACAGCGTGCTCAGCGCACTCGCCGCTGGACTGCATCCGGGGCGCCGAGGAGCCGAGTTGTCAGGCTGACGCCTCACAAACGCATGGTTGTGCCTTGCCGTTGCAGTTCTTTGATTCCGTCCATCAAGGATGGCTGGCAGAATGACAGTCCGCTGTCATTTTCTAGCAACGGCGGCGGCGCCGTCTGGGCACCATCGCTTGTCGCTGCCGAGTCCGTCTGCCCTGACGTTAGTCACAGCAACGCGCCAATCCAGGTGGGGCCAGGCTCAGTGAGGCCTTCAGAAGTACTGGTAGATACTATGTGCTGGACGTTTCTATGCCTGATGAGGATGCAGAGCACCACACATTGTGTATGGCAGCCGACCCCCACGGCAGGGCACCGCCGTGCGAGAATGCGCGGTACCCCGCACCCTGGCCAGTGGGGCAAGCCAGATGCCCCGACCATGATGACAGTCAAGTTCATGAACGATGGTTGAGTGCGTGTTTGACAGCAGGACGGAGCCAAGCGCCCCAGCAATGCATGGTGGCACATGTGAGGCTGAGAGCGGCCGTGCGGCGCACAGCGCGGCTTCCAGCCCTGCTCCCTCTGCCCAGCGCGCAGTCTACATTCGCTTTCCCTAGTGTTCCTGCGCCTTGATCAACTCATCGGCGGCGTGCAGGGCCTCCTTTGCGAACGGTGTGGCCAAGTCTCGAAGCCCTACCAGGCGCCCCTCCAAACATGGCGAACAAGGCATTGATCGCGGCTGCGGCGCTGCTGACGCTGCTTGCCTGCGCGATGCCGGCCTCCGGTGAGGCTGGCCCGCCACCGCCCGGCCGCCGCCGTCGCCGCCGCCGCTCGTGCCGCTGCCGCTGCTGCTGCCCTTACTGCTTGGGAACCACAACTGCGCTCTGGCCCCAATTGCTCCCTTCTACGGTTGGTGCAACGCTCTGCTCGGCCGTGTGTCTGCTACATACACTCATCCACCTGCTTGGTTGCTTATAAGTGCAGGTCGCAGCCTGCATGCCGAGGAGGAGATGATGGCCGCCCCTGCTCCCGCACCAGCCGGCGGCATGGGAGCGGTGAGCGGGAATGCATTGCACTTTGCCACAGCTAGCCATATCCTTGCTGTGCTTCCTTTCCAGCTCGGCATGTCTGGCTGCTGCTGGCTTCAACACGTCTGCGCCCACACTTCCTGTGCTTGCAGCTGATCCAGGTCGAGTGGGGCTTCCCCTCGGCCCTCGGCCTCACTGCCTTCCCTACCACGACCCTCAAAGTGAGAGGCGCCTGGCAGTGGCCCGCAGCCAGTTACCAGAAACACAAATCACAGAGGAACATGCAATGGAATGTGCTGGCCCAACTGCACTAGTAGCCTGTCACAAATTGGAATACACATGGTGTTGATCATCCTTGCTTCCAAACCCTGCAGGTGGGCGATGCCGTTGAGTTCACCTGGAGCGGCAACCACGACGTGTGGCGCGTGCCTGAGGCCGCCTGCCCCTCGGTGCGCTAGCTGCACAGCAGTGGCTGAAATGCATGGCGGCATTATCTTGGTCTGCATGTGCGTGTGGCAGTATGCGGCTCCAGAACCTGAGCGCAGACGCAACGCCGTCCCTGCTGCAGTGCCACAGCAGGGAGGCTCGCTGCCGCTGTTCCCAGCAAATCACCCTGCTACGCTACCTCTGCTGCTGCTCCCTCTCCAGCGTATCTTTTCCTGCTCCCTTTGCTGCCCATCAGGCATTTGAGGCTGGCGCAGGCCTGGAGGAGGTTGCCCCGCCAAGCGTTGGTGGCAGCACCACTGTCATGTTTGACACGCCCGGCACCTACCAGTGAGGCTGGAGGACGGCGCTTGAAATGCCTGCATGCGGCTGTCCCTGCTGCTATGCCTGCTGCTGTGGGCCGTTTGACGCCCTGCTCGGGCTACAGGAGCGCCGCGCATGCATGCACCGTGTCAATCTAGCACCTTTGGAGCCACGCCCATCACACACTGGCTTGCCACTCTCCCTGCCCGTTCTTCTGCCCGCAGCTTTGCTTGCTCCGTGGGCGGCGGCGGGCACTGCAACAATGGCATGCTCATCACCTTCGAGGTGGAGCCCTGAGCGGCAGCTTGCTTGGCGCAACTTTGGCACTAAATGTGAGTAGCCTGAGGCTGCCCTTCATGCGGTCGGGCATCCCAGCCCCACAAGGTTCAGGACTGAATGCACCTGCACACAACACATCAACAAGCATCTCGCGGCGGAAATTTCCCCACGGTGTGTCGCCCATTCTGGACACCTCTTTCTGAGCACTGCACCCCTCTCTGACGATCAGTGACCCCACACACCTGCCTCCCAGCAATGCAGTCTGTGACTCTGCTGCTTTTGCCTCTTTAGCGCATCCGCCTCCATCCCGGCAGCACATTAACATGTAACACGACGCACACATTCAAGCAGGAAGCAGTGAATGGGGGCGCTAAGTAGCGTCTGTAGCCTGTTGGCAGAGCAAGTATGAAGTAGGCGGCTCTCATGCGCGGGCCGACAGGCTGATTGTTGTGGCATCCTCAAGGCTGAGGCTGAACTGCTGCGCTGCATGGCTCCTCAATAATCATAGTAGCCGTCGTCACTGTCATCGAAGTAAAGCGCTGGGTGGGCGGCATGGAAGGCCACCATGGCAGCAGCAGCCGTCTCTGCACTGCCCTGGCCGCTGTTCACAAAGTCCAGCACCTCCGGGCAGCGGTAATATAATCTGCGGGTGGCATGGCCAGGCAGCGCATAACACATCATTGCAGATGCATAACCTTCGGTGGCGCAGCTGTCAACTGCCGGGCAGATGATCATTGTGGACATGCTGCATGCTCTGGTAGACCGCTGTTTGTCAACGACCCTGCATCCCAGCCCTCACATGACTCGTAGAGCACACCAGGTGGCAGGCGAGCTACCACCTCTGTGCGGTGCGCTATGATTTGCAGCTGCCGCTGGTGCTGGGCACGGCAGGCTGCCAGCGCTGCCTCCTGGCTGCCATCGCCTGTACTGATGTATGCCCGGGCTGCAGGCGCGGCAGTCAGGTGGCTGCCAAGCCCCTCTGCTGTGAGTGCTGCGACCAGAGCAGCGCTGCGCTGCTCCCGAGCGTGCTGCGCCTGCGCCGCCGCCAGAAGCTCTGTGAGGCTGCTGCCTCCAAAGCGAATGTAGGTCTGCGCCTCAGAAACGAAGCCAGCGGAACGGGCCGGCAAGCCCTCTCCCTCCAGCAGCTGGCTGACCTCCTGCCGCCGCTGCTCCCGCGCCTGGTCCTCCGCCTGCTGCCGCAGACATGCCTGCTGCGCCTCCGCCTCGCTGCAAGCCCCCAAGATATAGTGGTCCACCACTCGCACGATGTATCGGTAGTTGTCGGGCATCTGCTGCTCAGCCAGCCAGGCTGTGATGCGCTGCGTGCGCTCCACCGCCGCCTGTTGCGCCGCCTGCTGCTCCTCATGCTGCTGCCGGCATGCGGCCAGCACCTGTGCCTCGCTGGGGGTGCCCGTGCGGATGTATTCGCTGACGCCTGGGGCGTAGTTGAACCCGCTCAGGCCCTCCCGCTGCAGCGCAGCTGTGATGCTCGCCTCACGCTGCGCCCTGCGGGACGGATGGGGGACAGGGCAGGCAAGGACTGATGTGTGCCACATTTTAATGCAGTGCAGCGCTGGCTCGACTTCTTAGCACTGACTCCTGGTAGGAGCAGGACGGCCTAAAGGCGGCAATGTGCGCTGACGGCATGCAGGTGCCCCGCCGCACAACGCCGACATGGCAGCAGAAGCAGCAGCCGAAGCGGCGACAACATTCCAGCGGGCTCACCGGGCCTCCTGGGCCTGCTTGGCCGCCTTGAGCCCAGCCACGTACTGCTCCACGCTCTGCCCGCTGGTACCGGCCAGCACAGCAAAGTAGGTGCTGTCCCAGGGCAGCGACAGGCCCTCCTCTTGCGCCCTGCAGGCGGAGAATGGAGCGCAAGCAGGAGCG
>VFQQ010004202.1_pt1 | contig 12958 bp, 16 predicted proteins | sample 3512341 | NCBI WGS metagenome assembly VFQQ01 (sample SAMN10412373, study PRJNA504923) | tailings metagenome | isolation source: Relicate 2 Philex TSF1 revegetated site | place: Philippines: Tuba, Benguet | collected 2017-08-29 | reverse complement strand
CGTGGCGCACTTCTTGGTGTTGCACAGTGCCCACCACCAGCGCGGCGTGCAGAATTGAAACGGAGCAGTGGAAACAATGTGGCAGCGTGGGAGGGCGAGACACGCAGCACGAGTTCTGAGCGCAGCGGTGGCATTCAGCAACAAGCAAGCCGGCGCCGGCTGCAAGATGGCTTGGTTGCGGCTTGCTTCCTGCTCAGCACCGCTGACGAGTTGGTGCCGCCAGCCGAACACGCACCTGAACCAGCCTGCCTGCAACACCGGGGGCTGCTGCAAGCACATGCGGCTGCAGCCACTCAGCAGGTAGGCCCGGCCTTTGTGCATCAAATGATCCACAATGAATGCCTGCATGAGCTGCCCTCAGTAGCTGCCCAGCCAGGCGTGCCAGCCGCTAAACCAACCCTGCAGCGTGCTGGCGGTTGTGCTGCCCACATCCAGCTTGCGAGCCTGCGGTAAGCAGGAGCGTGGGTCGGGGCAAGTGATCAAGGAGATGGAGGGAGGGAAGGTTTTGAGCTGAGTGAGTAAGGCAAGGGAAAGGGGGTCGGCGAGTGAGCAAGGAGAGGGAGACCGAGGGTCGGGCGAGCGTGAAACAGGTGTGGGCCAGTGGGCCAGGCACTCTTGCAAGCATGAGGGTTGCTGCACCCAGGCTCCCCCAAGTAAGCTGGCCAGGGCTGTCCTTGTTCTTGAAGACGTAGGCAGGGAGAGTGGCCAGCCCCGCACTGACCCAGGCACATTTGTTTGTTTCAACCAGCCCACCTGGCCGGGGTTGTCTTGGTTCTTGTAGACGTACGCGGGGAACGTGGCCAGCCCCGCTTGGCCATCACGATCAAGAGTCTGGTTGCGCTTGAGCCGCACATAGCCGCCCTCGCCCCAGGCGGAGCCCCAGCTGTTTTTGATCAGCCAGCTGCAGGGGCGGTGCAACACAAAATAGATAGATTAGATGGAATGCAGCGTTCGAGTGCCACCAGGCGGAGCCCCAGATGTTCTTGATCAGCCAGCTACGGAAGTGGTTCAGATTCGGAACAGCGTCAGCCAGCTGCAGGGGCGGTGCAACACAAGATAGATAGATTGGATAGAATGCATTACAACATTAGAGCGCCAGCAGGCCGAGCCCCAGCTGGTCTTGATCAGCCAGCTGCAGAGGCGGGGCAGCATTTGGAACAGCAGCTGTGAAGCCGCTTGCAAGCCGGCGTCGCGCCCGAGAGAAGGGATGTGGGGTAGAATCGCGTATCAGTGGGTGGCGCCCTTTGGCTCAGTTGATCGACAGCAGGTCATGAAAGGGTGGCGCTGCTGTACAGCCAGTCAAGAATGCAACAAGCCGCTGCACATTGCAAGCGAGCAACATTAGGTGCTCCCTCTTGGTGCTATGCTGATGCCGCCACCAGCAAAGCCTCGCTTTCGCAACAAAGACACTCTATGCCACAAACAGCAGGTTGCGAAGTGCAAGCAGGGGGTTGTGACTCACTACTGCTCGCCAGTCGCTTCATCTGTGCCGTAGCCTGCCACCAGCACAGAGTGGTCCAGCGGGCGAGTGCACTGCAAGCAGCACAGCCGGTAAGAACGACAATGAAAAGTGTGTAGACTAGACTAGCACGGCCGGCAGGTAAGGTCTCAGCACGAGACGCATTGCGCGATAAGGAATGGCTGCTGCGCTGCTGTGGCAATGCACTCTCACGCCGCACCAGCATAAACACATCCCGAACAAGACACGGCAGGGATCAAGTCTGACCAAGGTTTGTTCACCTGCACAGAATCGCCCATGATGCCAGACTTATAGAGGTGCCACTGATCCAGGAACTCTCCGCAGCAAATGGCCGCCACCGTCGGCTGCAGCAAAACCGCAAGCACAACAAGGTGTTGGGCTGTGCAGTGAAAGGGCAGACTGGGCAGCTGGCCACAGTGCAGCGGATGGTCGCCACAGTCGGCTGCATGTAGAGTTGCAATGGGCAGAGCAAAGGTGCTGACATGAGGAGCAAGCCTGGGCATGTGCTGTCTGATAGAGCAAAGGCATGGTGTTGGCTATGCAGCAGATGGCCGCCACCGTCAGCTGCAAGCGAAACCGTAAGTAAGCAAGCAAGCAAGCAAGCAAGGTGTTAGGGTGCGCAGCAGACAGCCGCCACAGTTGTGCATGCAGGGACGCGCAGCGTTGTCGAACAATGCGGTCAAGCGGGCTGCTGTTGCCGCCACCAACCTCACCGTGTGTGCCACCGCCTGCAGCAGCGCGCTTTCGTTGTGGCGGGGCACCTCCACTAGGCCTTGCACAGTCACCGCCCGCGCCCTGCAGGGAAGACATGATGGGTGCATGGGCGTGTGCAGGTGCAACGCATGCTGCTTAGGCAGTACGGCCGGGGTGCAGGTGCTTGGCGATGCCGCCATGGGTGCAGGTGGTGGGCAGCCGAAAAAGGCATTGGGCAGCAGGAAAAGGCATTGGGCAGGCCAGTATTCTGGCAGGGAGCCGCAGCACCAGCAGCCCCCAGACCAATGCACGACTCCCCGGATGCACCAACCTCACTCACCGCTTGACCCGCTTGTGGTGGCAGGCAACGGCTTTTGTTCTTGCACAGCATCCCTCACCAGCAGCAGCACTAGCTGCCCAAAACGGCACATTAACCAATTCCCTGACGCAGCCAAAAGTCCTCACCGCTTGATCCGCTTGTGGTGGCAGGCGGTCACCTCAGCCTCGTAGGGCCAGTCGGCATCAGCGCTGATGCCATTGCGGATGACCCAGCGGTACACGTTTCTAAAATCGCCGCCTGTAGAAGGGTGCACATGAATTGGAAACCCGTTCAAAATCAGCTGTGAAACAAGAGACGCACAGCGGTTGGAGCGGCGGCGGCGGCGGGCTCGCGCAGCATCCATGGCGTTGGCAAAGTCATCACTAAGGACCACGAAAGGGGGCAGCTCACCATCGCAGCCGTAGTCGTACTCGTCGCAGCTCACGATTTCCTGCTCACTGAGTGTGGTGCGCTGCCCGGTGTAGCTGCGAGGGGCACGAAATGAGGGCAGGCAGTGAGCCTGTGTGGGCAGGTGCGGCAGACACTCCTGATCGAGCAGCACGGTACACGGCCTGGTGAGAGTCTGGGGGAAGGAGCAGTGCAATCAGCACAGCGGTCACTGGAACACGTGTTGGCTGCCCCCAACCCAATGCAATGTTCTGGTTGGACAGTGGAAAGCCGGCAAACACAGCAGGCAGGGCGTGGACACAACAGCTGGCCAATGCGCTCACAGCGTGTTGGCTGCTTCCACGCCCGCAATACCGCCGAATGCGTAGCAGCAGCCGCACGGAGCGCCGCCCACGTGCCTGCAGGCGGGGCCGAGTGACGGGGCGGAGTGGGCAGGTGGGCGGACGAAGCTTCGCCAACACAGGAAAAGTGCCGGCTGGCCCTGCTGGGTAGCACAGCATTTGGCGTTTGGTGTGGGCCAGCAGCTGGGGCTGGGGCTGCATGGGGTTTGGCGCTGCATAGGTGACAGTGAGAGTGTGCGCGCTTTGGTGCACACCAGCCAAAGCACCAGCCAGCCAGCCACACTCACTGATCTTTGACCGGAGTCATGATACCCTCAGCAAGCCAGTCATGCGCCGGTGGGGGCACCTACGCATATAAGGTGGCCGGAAGGCGCAGGGGGCAGCAGCCAGTCAGGAGGCGAGGCATGCACATGCCATGCACGCAAGCCCGGCTGCGCCACGGGCCTGTGACAGACCCTGTGCCACAGGCTAGTGCAGGCGGCTTGACCCAAAGAGCAACAGAGCTCTGGTTGTCCAGCTTTCTTCCGGTGGCTGTGCACTGCACCTTCAGCTTGAGAGGCAGCCCCAACCGCGAAGCTTGAGACACCGTTCGCCACACAAAGAGTCGGCCCACCTCTTGAGAGTAGGGAAAGGGGTCGGATGGTGGCCCGCTGGGCTTGGGATGCTTCTGCAGGCAAGCCAGGACGCGGAGGCCGCAAAGCGGGGTCTGAGAGGGTCCATGGCAGCCGGCTGGCTAGCCACAGCACACACATCGGGCGATTACGGCGTGCAGCAGGCAACACGCCAGCGTCCCTACCAAGAAGGGCAGTTCAGTGGGAGAATTGGACAACCGTGATTGAGGCAGGCAAGGCACCTGCAGCTCCAGAGCCTCATTCGCCTCGTCCGCCTGCCGCAGCGCAAACAGATCGGCGGGCCTGCGGGCACAGCAGGCACAGCAGGCACAGCACGCAGTCTCAGCAGGCAGTCATAGCAGGCGCAGCAGGCGCAGCAGGTGCAGAAAGCAGTCACTCGGCGAGAGGGGCGAGGATCAAGCGGTGACGCTCAGCCCCAGCAATGCAGCAGCACCAAACTGCCTCCCCTTGGCCCCCCTGCTTCTCAGGGCAAAGCTTGCTTGACCCCAGCTGATGAATCAGTGTGAGATTGTGTTTGTTGATTGTCTTTGTTTGCTTGTTCACCTGGCTCCAAAGTAGCGCTGCCTGAACTCCTCAGTTGTCAGGTCGGCGTGGGGGTTCAGGCCGAGCGTGAATGTGGCATCGGCGCGAGCGTTGTGCGCCACAATTTTGGCCACATTGGCCTGCGGTTGGATGCAGTTGGGCGGCAGTCGAGGGCGGGAGTTGTGCCACGATCAGTCCAGCCAACTATGCTGTTTGCAGCTGGTCATGAGCAGATGTGTGCGGTGCACAACAATGCAAGAGGCGCCAACTGCCCCGCAACGGGCACACCTCGAATGCGGCACGGCGCCGGCCGTACTCTGCTGCGTCGCCCAGGTATGCCTTGTTGTGCGACTGGGCAAACTCCTGGAAAGCCACGGCAGGGTCCGTCTACAGGCGAGCGGCACACAACCCTCAGTGAGGCAGTGTCCCGGCAAAGGGCAGGCGGCAGCGGCGGCGGCAGCAGCAGCGGCGGGTGGGCAGCGGCGCATTGTGGGTACCTGCGCGACTGCTGTGAGCTTATCGTAGAACTCCGTATGCAGATGCGTGGCTCCCAGGCATTGCACGGCAAGCAGCAGCGCGGCCGCCGCCACTAGGGCAACCCGGCCGGCGTGCATGGCCGCTGGGCTTGTTTCGGCAAGGCTCTGGGATCGTAAACTGCGATGCAAAGCGATCAGATGCCGACACCATACACCATGAGCCGTCGGCCGCCGCCGCCCTAGCGGCCCCAGCGCCGCGCCCCCCCCCTCTTCCTTCCTCACGCCTAATTTGGTCCAACTTTCGGTTTTTGCTGCATTACAGTCAAACCCGTTTTAAATTATCCAGCGGCTCATGTGGGTGGGTGCCTCGAGCGCTGCGCTCTGCTGCTGCCCAGGCTGCGTTGGCTGTACGTAAGGCTATCACCGCTGGAGCTGTCTTCCACGGTGCTGTGCACCTGCACTTGCTTCAGCAGGCTGCCCTGCGCGTCTAATTCTGCCAGGGACACGCATGCGCCGACCCCCACTGCATCGGCGGCAGCCACCAAATTCGAAGCCACCCTGCAGCGCAGTGGGGGGCAGGGGACGGTTTGCGGTTGGTGCGAGCACGGATGCAGACAGGGCTAGCACACCGGCCTGAAATTTGCAAGCATGAGATTTGCAAACAACGTGCAAGGAAGGAGCGCGAGGCAGTGCATTCAGCGTGGGGCCAGGGTGCTTAGGCCTCAAGATCAACTGCCGCAAGCCGGAGCAGAGCAGTATGCGTTGCGGGTGAGCAGGGGAGAGTGGCCTGCCGGCTGCGGCACTCGGCGCGTGTCACTTCACCTAGAATCAGAGCCCTGAATGGGCAGAGGGGAATGCGGCCCACCTGAATGCCGTCGCCGCATCATATAGGGCAGGCTGCGACGTAAAGGCATTGAAAGCCGCATCAAAGTCGCCAACCGCCCCAGGGGGGCACTCGTAGCCCAGCAACGCTGCCACTGCCGTTTCAGCCGCCACGCCGCCTTGCTCAAATGCTGCGTACAGGGCCTCGCCTGATACGCTGGCCGGCGATTCGCAAATCAACATGCCGAGGTCCTGTGACAAAGTAGAGCAGCCAAGCCATTGTTTGCACATGTTGATATGGATTGATGGCATGTGAGGCGATGTGCGAAGCGAGCAGGAGGCACAGTTCAGGGCGAAGCGCAGGGGGTGGCACCGGTCGCACTGTGCGCCAAAACAAGCACGCATCGCATGTTCGGCAGTGGCAGGAGCACAAACACACACGCTGTCGTGGTTGGCTGCCAGTGGAGGGACCCGCACTGCTCACCTGGGCTGCTGCCTCTTGCACCTCGGTGCCGCCTTTGCCGGCTGGAGAACAAGGACCGCCAGAGAAACGATGTGGTCACTTGGTCACGAAAAGGCAACAGCTCAGCACAGCAGCAGCAGCAGGGGCAGCAGCGACAGTTGGTGTGGCACGACAGCACAGCGGGGCGTGGCGGAAGTGCCGCCTAGAAGCCATCCACCCGTACCTTTGCAGCATGACTGATTTGCTGACTGATCTGCTCCAATGCAGCCCAACACACTGGCTCCCTCCCGACAAATCCTCCCGACAATCTTAGAGCAGTCTCACCCCAGGCTTGTGTGTCGTCCACCCACTGACCCAGCTGGGTATATGTCGAGCACCGAACAGGGTCGAAGCTGAGCGCCCAGTCGGACTCTACATCTGCAGGAGGCAGCTCGCCGCTGCTGCCGCCGCTGCTGCTCCTGCCCGGGCTGCCGCTGCCGCTGCTGCCTCCGGAGCTGCTGCCGCTGCCGCCGCCGCCACCGCCTGTGCTGCTGATGTTGGCAGGCGGCGGCCCCGATGCCAGAGTGTGGTACTGTGCCCAGGCCTGGACAGCACCGGTACTGTTAACCAGTTCTGCCGTCACACAAGCACCCACGCCGACTTCGTCGGCAGCCCGCAAAAACGCCTCGATATAGCTGCACATGGGTGACCACAACAGGGCAGAAGGGCGTTCAGGCGTGTGTGCTGCTTGGCCCCGCGTTCTCATGCACGCCTCAAGGCCTGAGCCCTGTCCCATGGGATTGCTCGGGGCTTGCACATCGAACGCACACACAGGCATGGCATTGAACGCACAAACAGCGATGGCACAGTTGATTGGCCGAGCCATGCACCCGACTGCCATCAAGTTGAGCGCTTCGGCCGGGCCCTTTGGGTTAGCAAAACAAATTTCAAGACAAGCCTAGCCTAGCCATGCACCCACCTGAGGGCAGTCACCGGATTGAGAAGCCGCGGGTCGCTTTGTAGTACCTCCAGCAGGTCTATGCCATAGACACACTTGACCCGGTACAGGGCTGACGCCAGGACCTGCAGGCAGCAACGGGGTAGCACAGCGCAGCTCAGCGCAACAAATCACGCATGCTGCCCAGCACAGCCGGTGCAGCAAGCTGGAACTGCAAGGAGTGAGACGTCTGTTGGGGCTGCCACAGAAGCGGGTTCGCAGCCACCGCCGGCCGGTGGCGGCATGAGGCCAGGGGTGGAAAGCCTGCACCGCTGCCATGCAGCCAAGCATGCGTAATGCCCCCTGTCGTCCCAACCGCCTTGCCCGAGCCCGCTCCCCGCCAGCCGCCAGCTTTTCAGCCATTGGCGCTGCTGTCATTCTTTGAGCAACAAACCCACTATTTGACCCCTTGAGGCCTTGCCTGAGCCCGCTCCCCGCCCGCCGCAAGCTCTGCAGCCATGGCCGCCCCCGCCTGGCTGGGCTGGGCGCACAGCGGGCCTGCCAGCTGGATGATTGATTCGTTGCTGGGCTTTGACTGGTTGCTTGAGGGGCCTGGGGACGTGGGGCAAGCAGGCACAAGCACGAGCATGCTGGGTGGGCAGGGCTGGCATGCTCGGCGGGGAGGGTGGGCGTTGGATAGCCGGGAATGCATGGCCCAAGCAACGGAGCAAAGCAACCAATCCCTGGGAGCTGAATGACTCCCCACGGCAGCAGGCTGCAGCGCCCTGGCGGGTGTACCGGCATGGCTGCACCATGGGCGGCGCCCCCTGGCGGCGCATTGTATGACGCAATGTATTGCGGCACACCAAGGCGATACACTCACCCCAGGTGGGTGCTGTGGGGTCCAGCACCCATGTTCCGTTGGCTGCGCTGTACCGCGGGCACGGTACCGGCCCGCCATCTATCGCCCAGTCTGTGCGCAGCTCGCCGACAACTGGGAAGGCAGCCGAGCTTCCGTTGGTCAGAAATGGCGAGGGCTGCACTGGTACTGTGCCGCTGGTCAGCGGGGTGGCGGTCAGGTTGCAGCTGAGCAGCACGCGATCGCTGCAGGGTGGGCAGGTGGGGTGGGCAGGGGAGGGACGGGCCAGCTGTGAGGGGGTGAAGCCGGGAGGAATGAGCGACCTGGATTGCAAGCGGTGCACCCAAGAAGGGTTGCATGTAACCTTGCAGGCAGGCCGCTCTTGCTCCGCATGGCTGTTTGTAAACGGGAGCCTATCAGCAACCCCAGGGCTCACAGCGTGGGCTTCACAGCAGCGTCCGAGGCGTTGGCTGTGAGGTTGCTAGCCACCGCCTGCAGGCATCCAGGCGTCAGCTTGCCCAGCGCAGCGCAGCATGAGCTGCTGGGTGTTAGCAGCGGCCCTTTGGTCCAACACGTGCCCAGCGCTGTGCGAAAGGCCGCATCACAGTCTGGCTCCGGCTGCAGTGCGGGCGCCTTGGCGCCGCCTTCGGCTGCCTGTGGGCAGGGGCAGAGGGGTGGCGCAAGGGTGGCGGCGGGCAGGCGGCGAGCGGGGCGGGGGCAGTGGGTTGCGGCGCGGGCCCTGCTGGGCTCACGGCCACTCAGCGTCTTCAGACGAGCCCGTCAGCCGCTCACCTGGACGCGGGGCGCCTCTAAGAGAGCGGCCGGGCCCCGCTGCGCTAGCGCGCTGCTTGCCGCGAGGAACAGTGAACAGCAGATAACCAGCAGCCCCTGCGGCATGAGGTCTGAAGGCTCGGGCTGGCGGAGGTGGTCGCAGCTGCCCGCGATACTTGTTGGCCGCCAGTCCAGAGGCCCCGAGAGCTTGCGGCGCGACGGAGAGATTGATAAGACAAATATCAAGTTAGAACAACACATGATGGCCTTGCGCGTGGCCTGAGTGCCGCCGCCTGGCCGCTGCGCCGTGCGCCGGCGCCCGCAGCCCTGGCTGGATCAATATTTACAGCAAATGGACGGATAGCAAGTGAATTGCATTCTTGGTTTGGGGTTATAGGTTTAGCAGTCAAGAGGTGGAATGCGGTCAAGCGGGGGTGTTGAAAGTCGGCAAATGAACGGCCAGAGAGCGAGCGGGCTGGATCTCCTGAATCTAGGCCGCAGCGCCGCCTTGCGCTGCCTCGAGCAGCGCCCTGCAGGCAGGCGGGGCAGAAGAGCCACGAGTAAGAACAGCTAGCTCCTTCTCAGCCGGATGCAGGGGGTTATACATCTCGCAGGCACTGTGCTGCTGCCGCTGCTGTTGCCCAACGGTACACAGGCCTGCATGGCCTCACGGCGCCCCAAACCAGGCTGACCCTCGCTGCTTCCAAAAGCTTTCCAACTCTGCCCCATCTCCGCCCCAAATCCACCCATCTCGCGCTCACCGCAGCTCCGGCAGCAGTTCGGAGAAGGTGGGCCGGTCGAACTTGTTCTGTGCCCAGGCCCGGCGAACGAGCGCCATGTAAGCGTCAAACCCTGCGACACAAGTGGACACGGGCCACTGCTGTTCATCCGCTGACGGGAAGCGCACTTGCTTCCGACGTCAGGTGCGGCAAAGCGCACAGTGCAGGCAGGCTTTGTGATACACAGACCCAGGCGCCGCCACTACTTTTCTCTCTCTAAGCCTAAGCCGTGCACCATCCTCTCCATGCACTGTCCTCATCCAGCCCAATGCATAGTGCACCCAGCCACCCGCCCGCCCACCCACCTGCAAACGCGCCGCCGGGCACCGCGTCCGCCGCCGGCACCTCGGGCCGCGCCCCGTTTTGCACCAGGCTGACCACCTGCCACGTCTGTGTGCCCGCCCAGGGCTCCTCCATGGTTGCAAGGCTCCACAGCAGCAGGGCAAACGAGTAGACATCGGCGGCGGGGCCGGGCGTCTCGCCAGACATGACTTCGGGGGCCTGCGGGGAAGAGGCAGGTCGGGGTGTCCGGTGGGTTGGAGTGAGGGGTGTTCGGTGGGTTGGGGTGATGACAAGGATCAAGGGCTGATGGGCTGGGGTGAGGACAAGGTTGACGGGCTGGAATTGGTTTGGGTGAGGACAAGGGATCAAGGGCTGGCTGGGCTGGAGTTTGAGCCACGGGGGCGAGGCTCGTGTGCAGGTGGTGGGCGGTGCAAGCGGCGGGCAAATCGCCCGGTGAAAGGGCCATGGCAGCAAACCACCAGCGTGGTCACGGCTCATAGCAACACAGCAGCATGGCATACCACAGAGCACGCAAGCACTCAGCATCCCCGCTGTGCCACGAGCACAGCACAGCACACTGCATAGCACAGCACAGTGCAGCGCAGCGCAGCGCACCAGCCAGCGTGCATCTCCCATCTGTGCAAGCGAGCTCTGGTCGGATGAGCCTCGCATCACATTGCTGCAACGGGCAGTCGGCAGGCATTGGTTTGGGGCAGCGGGTGGCGGCAGCAGGTGTGTGGGGTGATCTGGTGGGCGAGCAGCGGCAGGTGCTGCGGCACTCGGCGGCTGCACTTCACAGGTGCACATGCCACTTGGCAAGCAGGCCTCAACCATGCCGGTTGTGACCCACAGTCCACAGAACCGAAGTAACGCCTCCAAACCCTCACCCCAGGTCAAACTCGGAGGCTTTGGCGGCCCAGTGCATTGACTGATTGCTCGTCCCCATTCGAGCGCTTCACAATGATGAAAGCCCGGCCAAAACAAGCCTCACCCCAGGTCGAAGTCGGAGATTTTGGCGGTCCAGTGCTCGTCCACCAGCACGTTGCTGGCCTTGAGGCCGGCGTGCACCACGGGCGGGCTGGCGCCGTGCAGGAACAGCATGCCTGCAAAAGGGATGTTGCATTGGACAGGGCAGATGTGGAGCTCCTGGTGTGGCACAGGCGTCCCAGCCAGTCCCAGCAGGCACAGCACACACGGCGCGAGGCAGCACGGCATGCCCATCCGCCCACAAAGCAAAGCGTGCCGTCCTTGCCGCAGGACAGCAGGAAAGGATCCTGAAGTGGAAATAATTGCTCGCCTGTGGCAGCCCCAACCGCCAGCTCCAGGCGCAGCGGCCAGGGCAGGGCGTCCGAAGCCTGGCGGGCGGCGGCCAACACATCGGCCAGGGAGCCCCGAGCAAGGAACTCAGACAGGATGCATACCGGGCCGGGCGGCAGCGTCACGCCCATAAACTGCGCGTGGCAGAGGGCAGAACAAAGCGGCAGCGTAAGGACGGACCAAGCACTGCACAATGAGAGAGGCGCGGTGTGAAGCGAGCTCTTGGCCAGCATTAGGCGGAGGCTGCGCCCCGGCTGGGCACACCCAAAAGCCCAGGCCAGCATTCCCGCACCTGCACGATGTTTTCGTGGCGCAGCGCCCCCATCATGGCCGCCTGTCGCTCTAACCGCTCCAGCTGGTCGGGGAGCAGGGCCACCGCTGATTCGTAGTCTGCAGTGGGACGCAGATGGATGCAACCGGTGTGAACCCAACGGCATGTGGGAGCAGCGATTGTGCTACTCGCGCTGCCGCCCCGCCGCACAACTGCGGACATTCTTGTGTTGCGCTGCTGCCCAGCAAGCAAACCATAAGCAAACAAGCACACACCTACCACAGTCCACACTCTCGACCCAACAAACAACACAGGCAAAGCCTCACCAGTGATGGCGCTGGGGTCGGCCGCGCTGAGCAGCACCTTGCACGCCACGTCACACTCGTGCAGGCGGCCCAGGTATGTCTTTCCGTATGCCGAGCTGCCCACCAGCCGGATGAACTGAATGTCCCGAAATTCCACAACCGTGGAGCTGCCCATCTCACGCTCCAGCTCAGCAAAGCTGCCGGTACCGCCCTCGGCGTCTGCGGCGGCGGCGGCCGCCGCCAGCGCCGCCGCGCCGGCGGCGCCGCCGACCGCGATTGCGGCAGCGGAGCCCAGGGGCGGGCGGGTTGCTGGGGAGGGCTGGTCGATGCGGGACTTTAGGAAAGTCAGCAGCTGATCATCCGCCGCGTCAGCGCCGCCCACAGCGCCAGTGGTACTGCCATGCTGAGTCATCCATTGGTTCCAGTCCTGAGGCTGGCTGCCCGTGGCTTGCGAGGGCGGCTGCGGCGGCCTGCAGGCGAGCAAGGGGCGGCGGCATGGGGCACAATGGTCAGCTGCTGCAATCGGAAGAGGACACCTGCTCTTTGTTGGAGGATGCAGAGCAAGAGAGCTGTGCAGGCTGTGGATGCATTTGAGTTGTCCCAACATACAGCGGCCCTCCTAGGCTTGCCTGTCCTCTGCTTGTGAGCGCTGGCGGGCAGCCGTCGCCCCTACTGCTGCGCCAGCCACCGCCGCAGCGCCTGCCACACCTGCCGCCGCACTGGCAGACAGGCCAGCTGCTGCGCCGCTGGGCGGAGGCACAGGTGGCGGCGGGGCTGCGCCGCCAGCCAGGGTCACTGGCACAGAAGCGGCCGGTGGCTTGTTGGCTGCATGGGTGACTATGCCGACCTCTGCATCTGACACGGGTGGTCCTGAAGAGGGACCGCCGCCGCCACCGCCGGCAGCGGTACCGGCGGCGGCGCCGGCAGGCGGTCCTGCCTGCTTGGCAAACCAATACCATGCGGCCACGGCCACAGCCACTGCATAAGGAGGAAGCGGGAGCAGGTGTTTTCACCCATGTGCACGGGGCGGCCTGCTTCAACTCAAAAGCACCAGTGCCTTGGTGCAGCAGCAGGTGCGGTGCAAGCCTCCAACCAACAGCTGGCCGCCTGCAAGCACATCAGCCCCCTGCCCACCTGCGCCAAGCGCAGCGCCGACCGCGATGCCAGCAATGGCTCCGGTGCTCAGCCCAGAACTTGAAGATTGAGCTGGAGAGGGCGGCGGGGGCGGCCGTGCTGGGGGAGGCAGCCTCTTGGGCGGCGGGGGCGGCGAGGGTGGGCTGGGCCGAGGCGGCGGCGACGGCG
>VFQQ010004201.1_pt1 | contig 12959 bp, 21 predicted proteins | sample 3512341 | NCBI WGS metagenome assembly VFQQ01 (sample SAMN10412373, study PRJNA504923) | tailings metagenome | isolation source: Relicate 2 Philex TSF1 revegetated site | place: Philippines: Tuba, Benguet | collected 2017-08-29 | reverse complement strand
TTTGGCCTGGGGGCACTTGCCAGCAGGAGGTCAGGGGACACTCTGCCTCAGTGTGGCCAGGCTATGTCTGCTTTTGTACCGTGTCACCCCACTATCCGTGCTCTTCAGAGGCAAGGGTGTGAGGGGTGGGGTGGGGGGAAAGAAGAAGTGAGGGGAGACAGGGGGAAAAGAAGGAGGATTGGGTACTGCTGCCAAGTGCCCCAAAATAACCTTGCACTGAGTTGAGGCTGGAACGGCCACCAGGTCAAACCGACATTGCTGCCTGGGATGGCTAGATAGCCCTTGATGAGAGGAGCCCGGGGATGTCAACACATCTCAAAAGTTGATGTTTCTGTAGGCTTCAGCCCTACTTTGGTGACATGCACCTATGCCTGGTCCCCCCTGCCACCAGGAGCCCAAGGGACACTCTGCCTTTTGGTGGCCAAGCCATGATCCATTCCTTCCAGGCACCCCCTCCATCCCTGCCCTGGGGGGACAGTGGTGTGATGGGTGGGGTGGCAGCAACAAAGAGTTGGGTGCAGGAGGGGCAAAACAGCAGAAGTTGGGTGCTGTGCACAGGGTGCCCCAAATGCGCAGCGTGCGCGTACCCCTGCCCACCCCCAGCAAGCCAGGGCCTGGCCCATTTGCTATTGCTGCTGCGTGTACCCAGGCTATGCAACTCAGCCATGGGGTACATTGTCCAAATGAGTGGCAGCACAAACCTGGAACGCCCAACATTAACCCCCAACTCTCCAGCCAACCTGATGGCAGTGCCCAGTTTCTCCTCAAAACCACACTGCACTGCCCAGCTTGCTGTCGCCCCCATGCATGGCAGCCATGGGCATATCCTGCTGCAGCTTGGTAAGCTGAGCAAGAATGTGGGGGTCAAAGAACCAAAGCTCCAGCCATCAAGGGCAGGGCCACACAAGTTGAGGTACAAGCCTTTTGTGGTTCCATTGGCAGCTGCTGTAGAGTATCCTTGAGCTTGCTATGCATCTAATGCACAACCACCGATCAAGACAAACCAGCAGCGGCATGTCAGGGCCTCTCACCTGGGCACAGGCGGCCGCCATGGACAGTCCAATACTCCCGGTGCCGCAATAGAGATCTATCAGGACGTCGGTGGGCCGCAGCTCTGCGGCAATACAATGTGAGCAACGGGAGAAGGATGGGCGGCTGGACTTGGGCCAGCATTGAAGGCGGCTTGACTGAACAGCTCTGCACAAGGCGTGCATGCGATCAGCCCCGCTGACTAGCAGAGCTTCGGAGCTGCGTGGAACAACGGAGCAGCGGCACTACATTCCAGCAGTAGATTGTTTTGCCGCCATGCTCACAAAGCTTTCACCTACCTGCCGCTTCAGCCACGAGTCGGTACAGCACCTCTGCTTGCGCGGTGTTGGTCTGCGGGGCAGGTGCGGGCTGGCGGAGCCATTGTGCACAGCTGCAGGAGGAGGCTACTGTGAATGGTGCCGCACCGTTGGTGCAAAAGGAAAGCAAGCCGCTGAGGGAAAAAAAGTGTTGGAGCAGTGGATGCCGCTCTTCCAACGGGCAACAAGGCCCCAGTGATGTCAAGCCCTTCCATGCAGCCAACAACCCAACCACAGCAAAGACAGGCCTGCCTCAGCCAGGAGCAGCCCCCCAATCTCCAAACCTACAGGACCCACACCCACACGCCTGGAAGAAGCTGTTGGCGGAAACCTCCCACTCCCGCCCCGCCAGCCGCTCCACCAGCTGGCCCCGCCCTGCAAGCACATGCTCTGCTGCCAGCCGCCGCTCGCCGGCGGGCCGGCCGCGCTGCGACACGGAGTTGACCACACCGACAAGTCGGGGCATTGGAGTGGGTGAGCTTGACGCATTGGAGGGGGCCGCTGCCCCTGCCCCTGCACCTGCTGGCGCAGATGAGGCGCGGCCGGCTGCCGCGGGCTGCAGCGTGGCACCGAGGTCGAGGCGCATCAGGGCGGCGGCCAGGGGCGCGAGCTGGCGCCGCCCATCTGCAGCCGTCACGAGGTTGACTAGGTATTCCTCGCCGGCGTCTGCAGTGCCGCTGTCATTGCTGCTGCCGCTGCTGCCGCGGCTGCTGCGCCTGCTGCCCGCGGCCCGGCGAATCACCACATGCTGCAGCAGGCCGCTGCCGCTGGCAGGATCGTGGGCCTCTAACTGCAGCTCTCTGCACAGCTGCTCGATGCAGCGCAGCAGCTGGTTGGCTGGGTCTGGCTGCAGGTGGCAAGCAGCAATGGGCAGCACTGCGCTGTCGCTGCCCGGCTTGTGCAGCCCAAGCACAAAGCCGCCGCTGTCGCCGCTGCTGCCGCTGCTGCGCCCAGCTGCTGGCGCGGCCTTAGAGGGCGCTCTGCCCCGCCGCGCAGCGCCGCCGCGGGCAGCGCCACCAGCACTGCCGCTGCTGCCGCTGCTGCTGCTGCTGCTGCTGCTGCTGCGCTTAGTCGGCTGCCCGCCAGGGGCCCATGCCTCCTGGCTGAAGCTGAACTCCATCTTATTTCGGTAGGCATACTGCCGCCCCTCGGGGCAACCCACAATGGGCCGCAGTACCGCTGCTGCCTCGGCGTCTGGAAGCCCCGCTGTGCGCCGCAGCAGGTCTGCCACCTGGCGCTGCTTTGCAGCCAGCTGCGCTTCGTACTGCAAGCTCTGCAGGGAGCAGCCGCCACACGGGCCAAAGTGCTGCGGAGGTGGCGAGGTGCGAGGGGTGAGGATGTGGCATAGGTGGCAGGGTTACGGCTGGTGTGCTGCAGCGCGTGAGCTGCACAGTGCCAACTTGCAGCCATCCTGATCCTTAATGGGTGCATCTATGAGCACATGGCGGGCACAGCAACGACCACAGAAAGACGGAAATTTGCTGTCTGTCTTGGTTGCTTGCCACCCAGCCACCCCACCTGGCACGGCGGCTGAACCGCGTGCTCATGCGGCGCCAGCGTGGCCAGCTTGGCGGCCCGTGCGAAGCTCTTCTTGCTCTGCAGCACCCGCGCCGTCAGCTGCTCCCCCGGCAGCGCTCGGTCCACAAACACAACAAAGCCGTCCGAACCGTGGCGGCAGATGCCCTGTGGGGCCGGGCAGGAGGGCAGGAGCAGGCTTGGTTGCCACCGTGAGCTGCGCCATGCCAACTTGCAACCCTGCGCAGATTCCTGTCCGTGCTGTGCAAGGGGTTCCAGCGGGTGTGCAGCGCACCTCTCCTCCAAAAGCTAGGTCGGTGCACGTGAGCTCCAGCAGCTGGCCAGCCTGTGGCTTACCGCTGGCGGCGGCAGCGGCGGCTGTAGTGTCAACACTGCTGGCCGCTCTGCTGCATGTACAAACTGACGCTGGCTGCCTGTGCAGCCGCTCGCAGGCGGCAAACAGGCGGCGCAGGCTCGGCCCCCGCAAGCGAGCGCCCACCAAGCCTCTCCCGGCCTGCTGCACAGGCATCGTGCTAGATCGTCACGTTTGAAACCGATTGGCTATGCTTGCAATGGCGCTCGCTCCCCCGACACCCGCATTTCTGACGCCATTGGGGTGCACCCAGTGGGGACAGAGGCCTGTTCCACGTGCCAGCGCGTTCCTGACGAGCAGAACGCATCTGGGTCGTCTCAGAGGAGCTCACGAGGTCTCCGCCCGGCGAGTGCCACCCTCCCTCCGACAGCGCTGGGGGCCTGCCCTGCCAGTGCTGCTCACGCAACCGCCAGAAGCAGGCGGAGGCTGGACACGCCCGAGCGTATCACGGTCAGGGCCACCGCCTCTGCCGCCGCCGCCTCCCCGCTAGCCAGGTACGGTGGCACGAGTGGTGCACAACGCCGCTCACACTTCCCCCACCTGCTTCCCCCTGCCCACCTGCATTGCAGCGCAAGTTCCATTGACTGCCCGCTTCACAACCCGCCAGCTATCGGCTGCCAGCCGCTCTTTGACAGCGGCACATGTCGCTGCAAAGCTTGGATGATGGGCTGCTAGGCCAAGTGCTGGGCCGCTTGCCAGCGCCCTCCCTCTGCGCCGTCAACCAGTGCTCCCGCCGCCTCAGGCGGCTGACCAGCGAGGACCAGGGCCTTTGGCGGTGAGCAGCAGGGAGGGCGGGGATGCGTGGCAGCAGGAAGTGGCTGCGAGCTTTGCTGCGCAGGGCACATTCCCGTGCACGGGCAAATGACAGATCACGCCTCCCCGCCTTGCTTGCCACCCAACCCTGCAGGGATGTGTTCCGCCGGGACTTTCCACCCTACTTCTCAGCGCAGCAGGCGGTGCTGGCAGGCACCGGCTGGGACTGGCGCGGCACCTACCGCAGGCGCCTGCAGCACGATCAGAACTGGAAGCAAGGCCAGCTGGCCATGCCAGCAGAATTGCTGCGGTCGCACACGGGGTGGGTGCCGCCGCCGCAGCGGGCTAGGGGTTGTGATGGGTGTGCCGCTGAGGATAAAGAGTGCAGCTGCACATGAGCATACAGCAGCAGAAGGCCCTTGGAGTCGCCGTGCACTGCTTGCCGCCGCCTCCTGCGTCCATCGCTGCTCACCCACCACCTGCCCACCTACCGCCTGCCCTTCTGCCCAGCGCCCTGCCTCATTGTCCGTTCCCCGCACACCTCATTTCCAACCACCGCAGGCCGGTGTTCAGCACCGCCTTCCTCGGGCCGCCCTTCCAGGGCAGCGGGCTGGCGCTGTCGGGCGGGGTGGTGGGCAATGAGGAGCGCGCTGAGCTCACGCTGTGGGACATTGGTGCGCTAATATCAAGCCAACAGGGGTGCAACTGCTGGCTGTGTCAGTCGCATGAGTGGGGGGTTGCTGCTGCGGCGTGTTGGTGTGCCGCCGTGCAGCGAACCCTGATGCAGTCATTTGTGCATTCTGGGCCTCCTCTTGCGCATTCTCATGCCACTGCCACTTGGGCTGGCATCATTCCCCGACACACCTTGCCTCGCCTGTTCATCCTCCTGAACCGCTTGCAGGCCGGGGGCAGTATGAGGGGGTGGGGCGGCTGGGCTGGCAGCTGTCGCCCGACTGCATGGCCAACCTGAAGGGAATCTTCCACGTGCAGCAGCTGCCCGGCACTGCGCAGGTAAGATGGGAGATGCACTGGAGATGCATATTGTGGCGGCCGGACCTAGAGGGACGGCAGAAGATTAGGGCAAGCAGGAGTTTTCTGCTCCACTGCTTGCGAGCTGCACCTTGCCCCTGTTGCTCCTACAACGCCGACTTCACTGCTGCCACGTTCGTTGAATGTGTGTTGCAGGTGGTGCTGTGCGGCTTCGGGTCGGAGTGCAACATCGCCAGCATCGAGGCTCTGTCAGATGTGGAGCCTCTGGACACAACCAACACGCTGCAGCTGCTGCAGAGCCTGCAGCAGACGGCCCAGGCTGCGCAGGCACAGCAGGCACAGCAGCATATCATGCCACCGCCGCAGCAGCCGCAGCAGGCCCAGCCGCAGCAGGCGCAGGCGCAGCAGGCCCAGCAGGTGCAGCAGGGCCCGCAGCAGGGCCAGCAGGCGCAGCGGGGCGAGGAGCAGGGCGGCCATCCGCCCTCCAACGGCCCCTCATCCTCTGCCAGCTGTGCCGCAAGCCGGCCGCGCTCAGGCAGCCCCTCACCCCGGGCGCAGGACATCGCGCCGCGCGTGGCGGCAGGTGGTGTGGACGGCCAGCTGACGTACCAGATGATGAGCGAGCGCATGTCCGACCTATACAACTGGGTGGTGAGCAACACAGCAGCTGTTGTGTGAAGTTGGCTGGGCTGTGCGGAAAGTTTACCGCAGGTGTCAGCTGCGACACTCGACTCTGCCGCCATGCCTGTGGTGGGGCGCTGCTGCCTGTGGTGGGGCGCTGCATGAACAGTCAGCCTGCAACTCGTCTCAACATCGCCTGGATTATACCCCCATCCCACCCTGCCCGCAGCTGCGGGAGAGCTCCAACCTCAAGTACAGCGCGGTGCCTCGGGAGCAGCTGCCGCCCGCCACAGCCGGCTACGGCCTGCGCACAGACTGGGTGCTGCGGGGGCACGCCGGGGCGGTGGACCTGTCGTCCTGCCAAGGCAACTGCATCGCCACGGTGTCCTTTGATGGCACCGCCAAGCTGTGGCGCGTGCCGGTGCGTGTCCGGTTGGAAGGGCGGATTGTCCTGGGCTTGCACGCACCTTTGAGGGCTGCACACCATGCGCTGTTAGCCATCCAGCGCATGATCCTGCCTGCCTGCCACATCCGCCTCTGCCCTTTGCAGGACGAGCGGCCGCCCGCCGGCAGCGAGACAGCAAGCGTGGGCCCCGGCCAGGAGCCGGTGCCGGTGCTGTCTGCGGCCGCCACCTATGTGGATCCGCCGGAGCCTGGCACCACTGCGCCGCCGCTGTGCTGTGTAGCGCTGGCGGCAGACTGCTCCCAGCTGGCATCGGGGGGCAACGACAACCAGGTGGGTGGGTCTGGCTTGTGCTGGGGAAACTGTGCTGAGGTGCGGCGGGTGCGTTGTATGCAGTGCGCGGCCGCTCATCTGCCCAGCCCATTTGGAGCCAATCGCCCGCCATGAGCAGAAAGGAGAGACTGCTGCATTATCCAACCTGGATCCTTATAACACCCCCTCCCCTGCAGGTCAAGCTGTGGGACGCCGAGCGTGCGGTGCTGACCCGCCGCCTGCTGGGACACGACGGCTGGGTCTGGCACGTCATGCCGCTGGTGCAGGGTGGGTCGAGCCCAGCTGCAGCTGCCTTTGTAATGCAGCAGGCATGCCGTTCCAGGTCGGAACTTTTGTTAGAAACCGGATGTGTGCAGCACGCTGGCGATGCACAGCACCGCCTGGCTGAAACCAGCTTGCTCAAGCGCTGTTGCAGGGCCGGCAGGATCCGCCGCCAACCTCCTCGTCTGCTGCCTGACCTCCTGCTGCTCACCTAACACACCCGATCCACCGCCGTCACCTGCACTGCAACAATCGTCCCTTCCCGTCCCGCCCTTTTTTTGAGCAGATGACTTTGCTGCACTGGTCACCGGCTCCACAGATGGCACTGTGCGCTTCTGGGACAGCCGGCAGGGCAGCGGCCAGGTCGGCAGCGTGCACATCGACGCCTCGCCGCCAGAGTGAGCAGAGTTTTAGTTACAAAGGGCTCCTGCCCGCGGTTTCGCGCTGGAGGTGCTTGGCGCTGCGGGCATGTTCTCAATGCTGCCTTGCCAATACGAGCGGTGCGCATTGGATGCGCTGCTGACGGGCCGGCGCTGCAAGTTGCACATGTAATTTTGAGCTGCTGCATCTGTCCATGTATCTGTATGTTCCGCTCAATTGGGTCCTGTTGCCTAAAGCTTGGTGCCCTTGCCTTTCCTCCACCCTGCGCAGCAATGTGGTGCCGGTGGGCGGCCTATGCCCACGGCTGGACGGGCGGTATCTTGTTGTGGGATCCTTTGGTGAGCGCTGGCTGGCTGGCAAGGGGACGTGCTTTTGCAACGACCGTGGCTGCTGGGCAACCCCTTTCTGCGAACAGGTTAAACCTTTGCCTAGCTGGGAAGGTGGCGCGCGGCGCCTGTAGCAGCAGTGCAGGCTGCACCACTGCATTCGTGCGTCGTTGCAACTGTTGAGCCCCGTTTGCACCTGCCGCCTGCAGACGGAGACATGCACATCCTGGACAGGCGGCAGGAGAAGGTGAGGCAGCCAGCCCTTCCCCGGTTAGCAATGTCCAGAGCGTGCAGCGAGCGCCAGCCCTTTTTCGGCTCACAGTACCCAGAGCGTGCAGCGAGCTGCTGGTGTGCTCAGCATACTGCAGCTGTGTTGTATTGCGCTGCTGAACCGCAGGCGCTGCATGTGCATTGCGGCGCACGGCTCTCTCGCTCATTGCATGTCAACACTGGTTTCTCATCTCATTAATGTTGCTGCATGCCGCATCACCTTGTCCCTGCAGGTGCTGCATTCTTTCGAAGCACACAGCGACCGCGTGACGCGGCTGTCGTGCCAAGGAGACACCATCCTCTCCTGCTCCTTTGACGGCAACTGCCGCCTGTGGCAGTTCTGAGCAGCGCATGGTCGCCTGCCGGCTGTGGCCAGCCCTGATCAGCGGGTGCTCGCTCGCCGCAGCAAAACCGCCCAGCCCCGCTTTGCTTGTATGCCAACAACTCCCACCTCTCGCAATTCTAAGATCCAACCGGCCGCTGCTGGCTGCTCCGCTGTTGCCATGCGCCAGTCCGCAGCCACACCTTACCGATTTTGCTTGGCTGCCGTATAGCTGGCCATGCTTGTTTCACGGCCGGCAACGGCAGCCCTATTAACCGTAGCCAAGCTTCACCCTTCAAGTTTTTTTTTAAAGCCTCTTGCATAAAACCCTGTGCCGCTTATGATGAGCTCCATGTATGGGCCTCCTTTTTGCTGCGCTCTCTGCAGCAGCCTGTCCCACTTCTTTTTTATGCAGGTTGAATGGGCTTGCTGCCAACAACCCAACCGCGCCTTGTATGCTGCATTCATGCCAAGCCACTGCTCTTCTACCTGCCATAGCGCCGCCTGCCTGTTGTTCAACCTGCCTGTATGCATCATCTGAATGCAGCACTCCAAATCACCCTCTTCTGACAAGGACCACCGATGCACACCCATGTCGGTAGCTATCGGCCCGCCTCTGTTGCCATGTGTGGCCACTTGCCAGCCCCTATTGCGGGCCTCTACTGTTGAACGCATGCCTTCCCCTCAAGCCGTTTCATGCGTCTGCCTTGTGTTGCACTCGTCTTTAAATCTCGATGATGTGTCACTCGCAACCACACTCATGTAAAAATCCAACGCAAGCACGCTGTGCTAAGCATGCTATGTCACGCCAGGCAGCGCCGCACCGGCCGCCGCAGGCGGGAACACGGGCTGCTGAGCAAACAAGTGCGCCAGGCCCGCCGCCGGCTGCTGCTGGTCTATGCCTGCAAACAGCTGCTGGGGCTGCAGCAGCAGGTCAGCTTGGTAAATCGGCGCCTGCGGCTGCAGGAATTGCTGGTCTGCTGCCACCTGCTGTGCCGCTAACCGGCTACTCTGCCGCAGTCCCATGCCGCCGCCGCTACCGCCATCTATTCCCTGCTGCTGCTGTGCTGCTGCTGCTGCTGCTGCTGCAAAGCCTGCTGCTGCAAAAGTAGGAGCGACCGCCGCCGCTGCCACGGGCGCCACTACAGGCGCCAGCAGGCCTGCCTCTTTCCGCCGCCTGAGCTCCCTAAATGCCTCGAGATCCGCATACGGCAGCCCCGTGGCTGGGTCGCGGTAGCGAGCGGGCTGCCCGGTGATGGCGCACAGTGCCTTGGCAGGCGGCGCAGGTGCGCTGCGTGGCCGCATTTCATCAGGCATGGCCATGTTGCGGATCTCTAGTGTGCTCTGCGGGTGGGGGCAGCAGGGAGGGCAGGGAAGGGGGATGTGGATGGCGTGCGCAGCTGCAGGTTGTGGAGGCAGACCGACGGTTGCGTGTCCGCAGGGCAAAAGCCCCGGGTCTGCTCTGTGCTACCTGCCCAATTGCTCTGCGCTCCAGTGCCGAGCCACACACGTAGGGAGCGGCGATGCACCGGGCCTCACCATTTCGGCTTCGCCCACGCGCCGCGACTTCCAGCGTACCATGGGGCCCGCATACCGCCGCTTGGACACCTGCGTACCGAGGGTCGAGTCAAAGCGGCGGGCAGTTTAAGAAGCACAGCGGGGAGGGTCGAGCGACATGCAGCAGGCCACGCACGTGTCTCTTGGCAGGCAAGCGGTGGGCGATGCAGCGCCTTGACTGGGTGCCCAGCGCGCACAGCAGCCTCGTCCGCATGCACAGCAGCCTGTGCCGCGCACAGAGCAGCCTCGTTGCATGCACAGCAGCCTGTGCCGCGCACAGAGCAGCCTTTGCCGCATGTGCAGCAGCCTCTGCCGTCTGCTTGCACACAAACAGCAGTCCATTCCGCACCTGCGCCTTCTTCTTTGTCTCCTCTTCGATCATCACCAGCAGCTGCGGTTTGGATGGGAGGGGCAGCCGGCAGCAGTACTTGGCCAGTTGGTCGGTCGGTCGCAAGTGGCAACACGAGGGACAACAGCAGCCCGGCCGCGCTGCAAGGCCGGACTTTGCAAACCAAACCCAAACTTGCCTCCAGGCTCTTGGTGTTCTCAATCTCGGTGTGGGCCGCCTCAGCCAGCAACCGAGTGTGCAGAGCAATTATAACACAAGGATGTCACCACCCGACTTGCCTCCAGGCTCTTGGTGTTCTCAATCTCGGTGCGCGCCGCCTCGGCCAGCAGCTCCGCCTGAGTGAGCGGCCGGTACTGGCTGCTGCGGGCGGGAGCGCGCTTGGGCTTGTACTGCGATGGTGGGAGGGCGCAGGCGATGCATGAGAATGAGCCGAGCTCAAGGCGTACTGTGTTTCGCCGTCCCTGCCCACAGCAGACCATTAATCAAGCTCAGCAGTGCCTCGAACAACAAGGCCATCACAGCGCACCTTCTCTGCCGGCCGCCGCTCTGATCCTGCACGCCTCCCACTACCCAGAACCTGTGCCTCCCAGCCTTTTGTGCCTCTTTTTCCTGCACTCACCTTCTCCGCCAGCCGCCGCTCCATCTCCCCCTCTTCCACCTTCTGCCGCGTGCTCTCCCGCACCGTGCGCCGCCCCACCTGAGGCAACAGCCATGGTGGGGTTAGAATGGGTTGCATGCTTGGATTGAGAGCGAGCTGGGCAGTGAATGCATAGACGCTGAGCTTGCGCCGAGCAGGAGCACAGCGCCAACAGCCCGGCACGTGCAGAAGCACAGGCTTGAGCAATATGCAGACCCCACACGTGCCACAAAGTGCAGCCTGCAAGGTGCCAGAAAATGTGTCGCCTGGCCCTCACACTCACCGTAAAGTCTTCGGGCCCAATGCTTGCCCGCTTCTTCTTGGCCGCAGGCGCAGCGCCGCCACTCTGCGGTACGAACAGGCGAAGTTAAGGTTTGCACATTCCAGCGGAGCGGCAGCGGTCGTGCACAGTAAGAAAATTGATGAACGGGCCACCAGCAAATGGAAGCACAAGACGGGGGCAGCAGCAGCTGTGGCAGCAGGCACTGAGCCGTCGGCACCACTGTATGCGCACCTCAGTTGGCTTGGGCTTGGGCTTTGGCAGCGGCGGCTTCTTGTAGCCTGGCGGCTTGAGCACCTGCTTGATGGAGGGGCCAGACAGCAGCAGCCGGGCTTGACGCTCCATGCAAACCCAAGGTGCAGCACACCTCGTGCACGTCGACGCTCCTTCCCAGCTGTGACAAGCAGAGCGGCTGCAGCCGCCGACCCACTGCTGAACCACAGCCTTTCCAGCAGGGGTTGTGGTGATACAGTCTAACAAGCACTCATGCAGTCTGCTTGCGGCAATGGAAGCACGCCTCCCACCTTCTTCTTGACCTCCCGGCTCTTGGCTTCCGCCTCTGCCTCTGCCGCCTCTGCATCCTCATCCTCCTCATCCTCCTGCGCCAAGGAAGAAGGCAGAGCCAAACGACACTGATCAAGCGGCACGCCATAGAGGAACGCAGCCCGCAGCGGTTGCGTGCCTGCACCGAACTGCATCCACCCATTGCGCCCTGCTGCTGTGGCACACAGCCATGCCACAGTAACTGCAAGTCATTCACTGCTCATCAATGGCTGCTCACCGACTCGTTGAAGTCGGCATCAAAGCGATCCTCGGGCTCGCTCTCCGTCTCGTACCTGCAAATGACCAAACACGGAGGGTACGGCAGGCGCTAACCAATGCATCCGAGGTCAGCCAGCCCACTTTAAAAGCTAAGTCGGCAGCCGCAGGGTCGCTGCGACTTGAGTGCGCCAGGTGCAAGGCACAAGCCAGATGGGGGCAGGCAAGGGCAAGCCGGCAGCAAGTGGTCAGCTAGCTGGCTGCGTGGCGCAACCAACCCACCGCTCGTCGTTCTCCTCGTCCTGGAAGAACTCTTGGTTCTGCGAGGGCAGGCAGGGATAAATGGGCAGACATCAGCTCGATGCGATTGCGCTCGCTAAGGCCGATGTGCTTGGTAGCGTCGGTTGGCGGCACGGCATGCTACCGAATACTCCACCCCCCTCCAGGGACCCTCCCCACTCACCCAGAACTCCTCATCGCCCTCCTCTGCCACTGCACTGCCCATGCGCGCGCCGCGGGTGGTGCGCTGCGGCAGCTCACGCGGCGGCGGCGCCACAAACGGGCGGTGCTTCTTGCGCGGGCGGCGCCGCGCCGTCGGCGACTCGTCCTCGCTGCCGCTGCCCTCCTCCTCGTCGCTGCCCTCATCGCTGCCCTCCTCGTCATCGCTGCCCTCCTCCGCGCTGCTGCCCCGCTCCTCAGAGAGCTCCTCCTGCGCGGGCCGGGGAGCGGCGGACGGTGTGGGGTGCCGAGCGATGCCGAGCGTGCTGCTACCGATTCGGCACCACTGCCGGAGTGCAGGCAAGCGATCCAGGAGCCCGCACCTCGCTCAGCTCCACTTCCTCATCCGAGCCCGCCAGTTCCTGCTGCCCATCGCTGCTCCCCATTGTTGCAAGCGTTCCGGGGACAGCCGCCCGCTGCGTGTAAGGCGGCGGAAGCCTTGCAGAGCCCTCATGCCGCGCTGCCGCCACTCGGCGCCGCCTGCTGTGCCCGCCGTCTGGCGTCAAGGCCGCCCCGGCGCGCCAATGGGCATGATAACCGATCGCAACCAGGCGCTGGGAGACACTTGCGAGCTGCCCAGGCCCTTACAAGCCTGCCCAGCCGCCGGCCCAAAACCATCCGTCGCGCCTGGGTGCTTGCACGGCCGTCAGGATGCCACCCAACGTGCCTCACCCACAGTCCGTGCTGCGAGGGCACGCCGGCGAGGTGCAGGCGCTCGACTTTGACGCCGCCGAGCGCTTCCTGGTGTCGGGGTGCGCCGCCGCTCCGCTTGCGGAATCCTTGCCCTGCGTGGCGCTTGCTTCATACAAGTCGTAAGTCGTAGGCTCGTCAAACCTTCAACTTGACAGACCGTTCCCTTTTCTCCCTGACAGAGATTCCCTGGGCGAGGTGCGGGTGTGGGACCTGCAAGACCTGCGCCCCGCCGCCAAGCGCCGCCTGCACCCGCTGACCGGAGGCATCCTGTCGCTGCGCCTCTTCCGCTCCG
>VFQQ010004200.1_pt1 | contig 12960 bp, 13 predicted proteins | sample 3512341 | NCBI WGS metagenome assembly VFQQ01 (sample SAMN10412373, study PRJNA504923) | tailings metagenome | isolation source: Relicate 2 Philex TSF1 revegetated site | place: Philippines: Tuba, Benguet | collected 2017-08-29 | reverse complement strand
TTTCGACCTTGGTGATGCCGGTGATTTTCTGGATCGCGCCGCCGACCCATTTGATGATCAGCTGCATGATGCCCAGATAATAGAGGATCGAGATCAGCGAGGCGAAGAAGACGATGACCGGCAGCGCGGCGATCGCAAAGCTGTTGGCGCCGATTTCGGGCGAGGCGAGCGGGCCAAAGATGAAATCGGTCCCGGCCTTGGCATAGCCGAGCAGGTTCGACACCGCGTTCGACATCGCCTGGATGATCGCGCGGCCCCACGGGGTGCCGATCACCAGCAGCGCAAATCCGGCTTGCAGCAGGAAGGCGGGAATGACGACGCGCAGGCGAATCCAGCGGCGGTTCGACGAAAACAGCACCGCGATCGCGAGCAGCGCCACGATGCCAACCAGACCAATCAGGCGTTCCATATTATGTTGCGTCCCCCGCACCCGTTGTTGCGCCCTGTCTAGCGGGCTTTGGCGGCGGGGCAAGTGCCGGTGCCACGCGCATCTTTCCACGCTGCGCAAAACCGACTATCGGGCGGCATGACCGACACCACTTCGACGGCGCTGCCGCGCACGCTTTCGCCCTCGCTCTTTCTTTTCACCATCATCTATGGCGGCATGGTGGTGCTCGCGGGAGTGCTGGGGAACAAACAGGTGGCGCTGGGCGACTGGCTGGCGGTCGAGGCGGGGATATTTCCGTTTCTGATGCTGGTTGCGCTGTCGAGCGCGGTGTCCGAACTGCAGGGCCAGTCGACCGCCAACAAGCTGGTGCTGTGGGGTTTTGTGCCGCTGGTGCTGTCGATCATGCTGACGGCGCTCGTGCTGGCGCTGCCGGCGTCGCCCAAGATGGAGCCTGCGCGATTGGCGGCGTTCGACACGATCCTGGGCCAAAGCCCGCGGCTGATGGCGGCCGGCATCGTGGCTTACGGGACCTCGCAATTTTTGAATGTCACCATCTTTTCCAAGCTGCGCGGGCGCGAAGGCGCCGGGACCGGCGCGACCTGGCTGGCGATCCGCGGCGCGATCGCCAGCGCGCTCAGCCAGATCGTCGATACCCTGCTGTTCGTCACCATCGCATTTTACGGTGTGTTCCCGATCGCCAATCTGATGGGCGGCCAGATGCTGGCCAAGGTCGCGCTGTCGATCGCCGTTATCCCCTTCGTCATCACCGGGTTGGTCGCGCTCGGTCGCAATCTTGACGCCAAGAACGGCGGATGATGACGATGACCGACCCGTCGAAAATACCCGACCTGCTCGCCAAGGCCGAAACGCTCGTCGAGGCCTTGCCCTATTTGCAGCGCTACGCCGGACAGACGTTCGTGATCAAATATGGCGGGCACGCGATGGGCGATCCCGAGGCGCAGCGCGATTTTGCCGAGGATGTCGTGCTGCTGAAGGCCGTCGGGATCAACCCGGTCGTCGTTCATGGCGGCGGGCCACAGATCGGTGCGATGCTGAAACAGTTGGGGATCGAATCGACCTTCGTCGGGGGCTTGCGCGTCACCGACGCCGCGACGGCCGAGGTCGCCGAAATGGTTCTGGCGGGCAAGATCAACAAGGAAATCGTCAGCTGGATCGCGGGTCTCGGCGGACGGGCGGTTGGTATTTCGGGCAAGGACGCCAATCTGGTGCTCGCCGAAAAGGTCAGCCGGACCGAGCCCGACCCCAATTCGGGGATCGAGCGGCACGTCGATCTGGGCTTTGTCGGCGAGCCGGTGAAGGTCGATCCGACCATATTGACCAATCTGGCCAGCGACAATTTCATTCCGGTGGTCGCGCCGGTGGCGCTGGGTGCCGATGGGGCAACGTACAATATCAACGCCGACACAATGGCGGGGGCGATCGCCGGGGCGCTGGGCGCCAAGCGGTTTTTCCTGCTCACCGACGTCGCCGGGGTGCTCGACAAGGACAAGAACCTGTTGACCGACCTCGACCGCGCGGCGATCGACGCGCTCAAGGCCGATGAAACGATCACCGGCGGGATGATCCCCAAGGTCGAAACCTGCGTCGCCGCGGTCGATGCGGGGGTCGAGGCGGCGGTCATCCTCGACGGGCGCATCCCGCACGCGATGCTGCTCGAAATTTTCACCGCGAGGGGTGCGGGGACGCTCATTCACCGTTAAGACGCCTGACAAACACGCTTTATGGAGATGCCGTCTTGTTTCTCATGTTCCTCCAGATCGTCCACATCATCCTGACGGTCCTGTGGTGGTTCATCATCGCGCAGGCGGTGATGTCGTGGCTGATCGCGTTCAACGTGATCAACACGCATAATGATTTCGTCAATCAGCTGTGGACGGTGCTCGACCGGATCACCGAGCCGCTGTACCGCCCGTTCCGCCGCATCATGCCCGATTTCGGCGGGCTCGACCTGACCCCGATGCTGGTGCTGATCCTGATCATCATCATCGACGGGCCGGTGCTCAGCTATCTGGCGCGCCTCGCCTATGCGAACGGCATGGCGTGACGATGATCGACACCGCGGCGCATGTGATCGACGGCAAGGCATTCGCCGCCGGTCTGCGTGCGCGGATTGCCGATGCGGTTCCCGCCTTCGTTGCCGCGACCGGACGGGCGCCCGGGCTGGCGGTGGTGCTGGTCGGCGACGATCCGGCAAGCGCGGTCTATGTCGGGTCTAAAGGCAAGGCGACGGTCGCGGCCGGGATGGCGAGTTTCGAGCATCGCCTGCCCGCGACCGCGACGCAGGCCGAGGTCGAGGCGCTGCTGGCACGGCTCAACGCCGACGATGCGGTCGATGGTATCCTGTTGCAATTGCCGCTGCCCGGCCACCTTGACGAGCAAGCGGCGGTTGCGACGATCGACCCGGACAAGGACGTCGACGGGCTGACCCCGGTCAGCGCGGGGCGGCTGGCGCTCGGCATCCCCGGCATGGTGCCTTGCACCCCTTATGGCTGTTTGCTGTTGCTACATGACCGCCTCGGCGATCTGTCGGGCAAGGACGCGATCGTCGTCGGGCGTTCGATCCTGGTCGGCAAGCCGATGGGGCAGTTGCTGCTCGGCGCCAACGCAACTGTAACGATGGCGCACAGCCGCACCCGTGACTTGCCCCAGCTGGTCCGCCGGGCCGATATCGTGGTCGCAGCGGTCGGCCGCGCCGAAATGGTCAAGGGCGACTGGATCAAGCCGGGCGCGGTGGTGATCGATGTCGGGATCAACCGCCTGCCACCCGCGGAGGGCGCGGCAAAGGGCCGGCTGGTCGGCGACGTCGACTATGCTGAAGTGCAGGCGCTGGCGTCGGCGATTACGCCGGTGCCGGGCGGCGTCGGTCCGATGACGATCGCCTGCTTGCTGCGCAACACGCTGGTCGCCGCGCACCGCCGCGCGGGGCTCGCCGATCCGGAGGGTTTCTGATGCGCCATCTGTTCGCCGCCGCGCTGGGTTTGTCGCTGCTCGCAGGCTGTACGTCGCAATATCCGGAAGATCTGCGCAACCGGCCGCTCGGCCCCAACCCGAGCGCCTTTATCGCGGCCGAGATCGGCTTTGCGCGGCTCGCACAGCAAAAGGGGCAGTGGACGGCGTTTCGCGAAACCGCGCATCCCGACGCTGTGATGTTCGTGCCGCAGCGGGTAAAGGCGCGCGACTGGCTCAAGACGCAAAAGGACCCCGCCGAAGCGGTCAAGTGGCAGCCGCATGCGGTGTTTGTCAGCTGCGACGGCAACAGCGGCGCGACGACCGGCGCTTGGCAGAAGGGGCCGGCGCACGGCTATTTCAGCACGGTGTGGATGCGCGATCCACGGACGGGCAAGACCGACTGGATCCTCGACCATGGCGCCGAGCTGACCGTGCCGCGCGAAGCACCCGACTTTATCGATTCGAAGCAGGCGGTTTGCGGATCGCGGCCCGCGGTACCGATCGAGGCGGGCGGTGAAGGCGACGACATGGCGGTCGGCCTGTCGCCCGACCAGACACTCAGCTGGACCTCGACCGTGCGCGCCGACAAATCGCGGCGGATCACCGTCCGGATGTGGGACGGCAGCACAATGGCGACGGTGATCGACGACCAGGTCGCGGCGCCGGAACAGCCATGATCGACCTTTTCATCACCGCCTTTGTGACGTTGTTCGTCGTGATCGACCCGCCGGGGTGCGCGCCGATCTATGCCAGCCTGACCACCGGCGCAGGCCCGGCACAGCGCCGCGCGATGGCGATCCGCGCCACGTTGATCGCGGGCGGCATCCTGATCTTTTTCGCGATGTTTGGCGAGGCGTTGCTCAGCTTTCTGCACATCGACCTCGACAGCTTCCGCATCGCGGGCGGCATCATGCTGTTCATGATCGCGATCGACATGGTGTTCGAAAAGCGCACCGAACGACGCGAACAGCGCGCCGAAAAAGTGGCCGCGTCGGATGTCGAGGACGTGTCGGTATTCCCGATGGCGATGCCGATGCTGGCGGGGCCGGGATCGATTGCCTCGGTCATGCTGCTGGTCGCGCAAAACAACGGGCTCGACCGCGCATTCGTGATCTTTGCGGCGCTGTTGCTGGTTCTGCTCATCACGCTGGCGGCGCTGCTTGCGGCCGGACCGTTGATGCGGTTCATCGGCAACAAGGGCGAAGCGGTGATAACCCGCTTGCTCGGGGTTTTGCTGGCGGCGCTGGCGGCGCAGTTCGTGATCGACGGGCTGAAAGCCAGCTTTCCAACGCTCGGCTAACCAAAAAAAGGGGCGCCACCCGCAGGTGACGCCCCGTTTTTCCACGGGAACGGAAATCAGCGCGCGTTCACATCGGCCTGGGTTACGGGTGCGATGCGGATTTCGACGCGGCGGTTGCACTGATAATCGGCCTCGCTGCGTTCGGGCGCGCATTTCAGTTGCGATTCGCCAAAGCCCATTGTCGCCATGCGGGCACGCTGGATACCGCGACCGGCCAGATAGTCGGCGACCGACGAAGCACGCCGTTCGGACAGGCCCTGGTTATAGCTTTCGCTGCCGGTCGAATCGGTGTGGCCGTAAACGTCGATATAGGTGCTGGGATATTCGGCCAGTGTCGCCGCCACATTGTCGAGTGCGGTGCGGAACTGCGCCTTCACCATCGCGCTGTTAAGGTCGAAGGTGACGTCGCCGGGCATATTGAGCACCAACTGGTCGCCCTGGCGTTCGACGTCGATGCCGGTTCCGGCGGTGCGTTCGCGCAGCTTCTTTTCCTGCTGGTCCATATAATAGCCGACACCTGCACCCGCGACCGCGCCGATGCCCGCGCCGACGATCTTTTCGGTACGGTCGCTGCGGCCGCCGATCAGGTCGCCGAGCAGATAGCCGCCAAGCGCCCCGCCGACGCCGCCGATCGCGGCTTTGGAGATGCGCCGCTCGCCGGTTTCCGGATCGGTGACGCAGCCGCCGAGGGCGAGGGCCCCCATCGCGGCAATGGTGGTCAGCTTGATCGTCTTGATGTTCATCATGTTGCTCCCTTTTTTGGCGGGCGCATCTGGTCCTCGCGCAGGCCGCCGTCCATGCCGATAACATATGGCGGCGCATCTGGTTCCCGAATTGTGCTGAACCGCGGCTGATCGACGCGTTCAGCGGTCGGCCATTGTGCAGGGCGGTGTCTTTCGCATATAGGGCGATCATGAACGATCGATCCAGGGGCAGGGCGCGGCGGCGCCCCGACACCCGCGCATGACGCCTTTCCCCTGGTCCGACGTCGCGATCATCCTGATCCTGGTTTTGCTCAACGGCGTGTTCGCCATGTCCGAACTCGCCATCGTGTCGTCACGCGATCCGCGCCTGCAGGCCGCCGAAAAGCGCGGCAGCCGCGGCGCGACGATTGCCCGCCAGCTCGCGTCCGACCCCGGTCGCTTTCTGTCGACGGTCCAGGTCGGCATTACGCTGATCGGCGTGCTGACCGGCGCCTATTCGGGCGCGAGCCTGGGGCGGCCGGTCGCCGAACGGTTGCAGGCGCTGCTGGGTCTCGATACGGCGACGGCGCTGACCACCGCGTTTGCGGTCGTAATCGCCTTGACCACTTATGTGTCGTTGATCGCGGGCGAGCTGGTGCCCAAACAATTTGCGCTGCGCGCCCCCGAACGCATCGCGATCGTCGTTGCGCCGGTGATGTACTGGCTGTCGCGCATCGCTGCGCCGCTGGTGTGGCTGCTCGACACCAGCTCGGCGCTCGTGTTCCGTCTGCTGGGTCTGAATCGCGAGTCCGAGGACCGCGTTACCGCGGAGGAGTTGCATCTGATCGTCGCCGAGGCGTCGAAATCGGGGGTGATCGAGGAAAGCGAACGCGCGATCATATCGGGCGTCGTGCGCCTCGCCGACCGGCCGGTGCGCGAGGTGATGACGCCGCGCAAGGATGTCGACTGGATCGACCTGTCGCTCGACGCGCGGGCGGTTCGCGACAAATTGCTGGAAACGCCGCACAGCCGCCTGCCGGTAGCGCGCGGATCGGTCGACGAGCTGGTCGGCGTGGTGCAGGCACGCGACATTGCCGCGGCGCTGTTTAGTAGCGAAGCGATCGATCTGGAAAAACTGATCCGCCCGGCCAAGGTCATCCACGACCAGATCGACGCGATGGACGCGCTCGAGGCGCTGCGCGCCGCCGATGTGCCGATGCTGTTTGTCCACGACGAATATGGCCATTTCGAAGGACTGGTGACCCCTGCCGACCTGCTCGCCGCGATTGCCGGTGAATTTGCGTCCGATCAGGATATCGGCAGCGAGCCGTTCGTCGTCGAGCGCGACGACGGCAGCCTGCTGATCGCCGGATCGATGCCCGCCGACCAGATGGCCGAACGGCTGGGGATCGAGCTTGGCGAAGACCGCGATTATGCGACCGCCGCGGGTCACGCACTGGCGATCCTGAAACGGCTGCCGAAGGAAGGGGAAAAGTTTACCGACCGAGGCTGGCAGTTCGAGATCGTCGATATGGACGGACGCAAGATCGACAAGCTGCTCGTGACCGAGCTGTCGAAGCCCAAGGACGCCGACGAAGACTGAGTCCGGAGCGGCGTTCACCCATGGCTGGGTGACGTCGGTTGAGGGGTGAGGAACTGCCGATCCTCCCCGGAACGGCGGGGGGCCAGCGAAGCTGGTGGAGGGGTACAGGCGGTTTGCTTTACCGTTGCTGTAGTGCTCCGCTGCCAGGCTCCCGGCAAGTTTGACTCACCCCGTCAAGCGCTTCGTAAACCGCGAGCGCCCCTCCATCACCCTTCGGGTGGTCCCCCTCCCCCGTCGGGGGAGGATCGCTTATGGGCACTACCGGTCGTCTGCAAACCTCACAGTTCGCCGCCGAGGGCGCCATATTTGGCTTCGAAACCGGCCTTGTCGCCGCGCGCCAGATAGCCCGCCTGATCGACGATATTGTCGCGCGTGATGCGGCCTTGAAAGGCGCCGAGCTGGGGGTCGATGGCGGCGATATCCGCTTCAGTCCAGTCGGCGATCTGCTGGAAACTGGTGACGCCCAGTCCATTCAACAGCGCCATCATTTTCGGGCCGACACCCTTGATCAGTTGCAGATTGTCGATTTTGGCGACCGGCGGCGGTGCCGGTTCGGCGGGTGGCGGGGGCGCCGGTTCGGGGCTCGCCGCCCCGGCAACAGGTTCTGGCGCAATATCCGGTTCCGGAGCGGGAGGCGGCGGCGGTGTCGCAGCGACCGGTTCGGGCGCGCGAGGTGGCGGCGCCTTTGCTATCGATGCCGGTGCCGGTTCGACCGGCTTGAATCGCGCCGGTTCGGCGGCGACGATATCGGGTTTGACGGGTTCGAGCGGTTTGCGCGGCTCGGCGGGCGGCGCGACCGGCGTTTCGGTGGGCTCAGCTCGCGTCCGGCCGAACAGAAACCACAGCAGCACGACCGCGACGACCAGGCCGACGACCGCGACGACCCAATTTTCCTGAAGCCACATCACCATGTCTTTGCTCCTGTTTTGGCCAGCCTATGCCGCGTGGCCGCGAACCTCAAGCCTCGCCGCCCGAACGCGTTTCGCGCGCGACCTCGCGCCACCCGATGTCACGGCGGCAGAAGCCGCTCGCGAAATCGATCCGGTCGACCGCCGCATAGGCGCGTTGCTGTGCTTCGGTCACCGTCCGGCCGGTCGCGGTGACGTTGAGCACGCGCCCGCCTGCGGCAACGATCCTATCGCCGTCGCGCGCGGTACCGGCGTGAAAGACGCGCACCCCGCCGCTTTCCGCCTCCGCGATGCCATCGATCGCACCGCCCTTTTCGGGGGTGGCCGGATAACCGTTCGCCGCCATGACGACGGTCAGCGCATAGCCGCTGGCAAAGGCGGGCGGGGATGCGGTCGCCAGTGCGCCGGTCGCAGCCGCGTACAGCAGCGCGGCCAGATCGCCGGTATAACGCATCATCAGCACCTGGCATTCGGGATCGCCGAAGCGCGCGTTATATTCGATGAGCTTCGGCCCCGCATCGGTCAGCATCAGCCCGGCGAACAGCACGCCGACATAGGGGGTGCCCTCGGCGGCGAGCGCGGCGACGGTCGGGCGGATGATGCGGTCCATCACCTGTGCTTCGAGGTCGGGGGTAAGCACCGGTGCGGGGCTGTAGGCGCCCATGCCGCCGGTGTTCGGTCCGACATCGCCGTCGCCGACGCGCTTATGGTCCTGCGCGCTGCCGAACGCCATCACATTGGTGCCGTCGGACAGCGCGAAAAAGCTCGCTTCCTCGCCGGTCATAAATTCCTCGATCACCACCGCGGCGCTCGCGCTGCCGAAGGCGCCGTCGAACATATCGGCGATCGCGGCTTCGGCGTCGGCGCGCGTCTCGGCAATGACGACGCCTTTGCCTGCGGCGAGCCCGTCGGCCTTGATCACGACGGGAATGCTGAAATCCGTCAGTGCGGCCAGCGCCTCGTCGGCGCTGGTGCAGCGGACATAGGCTGCGGTCGGGATGCCCGCGCGCGCACACAAATCCTTGGTGAAGCCCTTTGACCCTTCGAGCTGGGCCGCCGCGGCACCGGGACCAAAGACCGCGACGCCCTTTGCGCGCAGCCGGTCGGCAAGCCCCGCGACCAGCGGTGCCTCGGGACCGACGACGACAAAATCGATCGCATGCGCCGCGCAGGCGGCGATCAGGCCGTCGAGATCGTCGGCGGCGACCGCCAGGCATTCGGCAAACGCCTCGATCCCCGGGTTGCCGGGGGCGGCATAGAGCTTGCGGCAAGACGGCGATTGCGCCAACTGCCAGCTCAGCGCATGTTCGCGGCCCCCCGAGCCGACCAGCAGGATTTTCATGTCTGTCCCTTTTCCCGATCCGGCGTCCGAAACCGACCCCGCGGCGCGGCTGTTAGCCGAGGCGACCTCCGGCGACAATGTTCCGCCGCTGTCGGTCAGCCAATTGTCGGCGGCGATCAAGCGCACGGTCGAAGACGGCTTTGCGCGGGTGCGGGTGCGCGGCGAGCTGTCGGGCGCGAAACGCGCGGCGTCGGGGCATTTCTATGCGGCGCTGAAAGACGATAATGCGCTGATCGACATGGTGATGTGGAAAGGGCAGGCGGCGCGGCTGGCGTTCCGGCCCGAGGACGGGATCGAGGTGATCGCGACCGGCAAGCTCACCACCTATCCGGGGCGCTCGAAATATCAGCTCGTCGTCGATACGCTTGAGGTTGCGGGCGAGGGCGCTCTGATGCTCTTGTTCGAAAAGCTCAAGGCGCGGCTGGGCGCCGAGGGGTTGTTCGACGTCGACCGCAAGCAGGACTTGCCGCGCCTGCCGCGGATCATCGGGGTCGTGACCTCGCCGACGGGTGCGGTGATCCGCGACATCCTCCACCGCCTGGCCGACCGCTTTCCGACGCATGTCATCGTCTGGCCGGTGCTGGTGCAGGGCGACGGCGCTGCGGCGCAGGTCGCGAAGGCCGTCCGCGGTTTCGATGCGCTGACACCCGACGGGCCGGTGCCGCGCCCCGACCTGGTGATCGTCGCGCGCGGCGGTGGGTCGATCGAGGATCTGTGGGCGTTCAACGAAGAGATCGTGGTGCGCGCGATCGCCGATTGCGGCATCCCGACGATCAGCGCGGTCGGGCACGAAACCGACACGACGCTGGCCGACTATGCCGCCGACCGCCGCGCGCCGACCCCGACCGCGGCCGCCGAAATGGCGGTGCCGGTGCGCGCCGAACTGCAGGAATTGCTGGCGACATGGAACGGCCGGATGATCGGCGCCGCCAATCGCCATCAGGCGCTGGCGAACGAACGGCTGACCGCGCTGGCGCGCCATCTGCCGCGGCGCGAGGCGCTCTATGCGCCGCAGCGCCAGCGGCTCGACGAAGCGGGCGACCGCCTTGACCGCAGCCAGCGGCAGCGGCTGACGATGGTTGCGGACCGGCTGGCGACGCGCGGCGCGGCGCTGCGCCCCGCATTGCTGGCGCGGCGCTGGGATCGCGACCGCGCGCGACTGGAGGGGCTGGGGCGGCTGCTCGACAGCCTCGACCCGCGCGCCTTGTTGTCGCGCGGCTATGCGATGGTCCGCGATGCGGGTGGCGCGATCGTCACCACCGCCGCCCGCGCGCAAGACGCCGGACACCTGCGATTGCAATTCGCCGATGGCGAGATTCGGGTTGCCTCCGCGGGCAGCGATCCGCCGCCGCCCGCCGCGCCGCGTCCTGCCCGCCGCCCGCCTGTTCCGCCGCCCAAAAGAGGACAGGGCGAGCTGTTCTGACATCGCCGGGGGTGGCCCCGTCGTCGGCGGCTGCTATAGTGGTCGCCGCCACCGAAGCTTTCTACGGACACAAATCATGCTGATCGCCAGCCGCAACCGCCTCGCCCGCCTCCACTATGGTCCTAACGGCTACCGCGTACTCGAACCGGGCGATCACGTACTGTGCTCGGTGACCGGCGTGCCAATCGGGCTTGACGAGCTGCGCTATTGGTCGGTGGCGCGGCAGGAACCTTATGCGAGTGCCGCGATTTCGGTGCAGGCCGATCTGGACGCCGCGCGCGGCGCATGATGCGTCACCGATACCGGGGTCGTTGCGCCGCTGCCCTGCCGCTGCTGATCGTCGCTGCCAGTTGCGTACCCGCCGGAGAGGCGCCCGCGCGACCGGTTGCGTCGGTCGACACACCCGCGCGCCCGACGCCTGCACCCGCTGCGGCAGTCGCGCCGCCTGCGCCGCTGGCTCCCGGCGATTTCATCCTGCGGGGCGTCGCCGAGCAGGGCGCGGCCATGCTGGGGCAAGCGCCCGGCGGGACGCGGGCGCTGACGCTGGACGGGCGGTCGATCGCGCTCGACCGCGATGGCGGTTTCCTGATCGCTTTCGACCGTGACGCCGCACCCGCGGCGCGGTTGGTGGCGACCTTGGCCGACGGGCGCAGCATCGCGCGCGACATCGCGGTCGCGCCGGGCGCGTGGCGGATCGAACGGATCAACGCCCCCTATCGCGGCAGCGCCGCGAGCGACGCCGATTTCGCGCGGCGGCGTCCCGCCGAACTGGCACAGATCGCCGCGGCGCGCGACATGCGGGTTGAATCGGACGGCTGGAAACAGCGCTTTCGCTGGCCGGTGACCGGGCGGCTGTCGGGCGTTTTCGGGTCGCAGCGCGTCTATCAGGGCCAGCCCGGCAGCTATCACAGCGGCACCGATATTGCGGTGCCTGCCGGAACACCCTTCGCTGCGCCCGCCGATGGCGTCGTCACGCTCGCGGCCGACGCGCCCTTTACCCTCGAAGGCTATCTGCTGATCGTCGATCACGGCATGGGGCTGTCGAGCGCCTTTCTCCATTGCCAGCGGCTCGACGTAAAGGTCGGCGACCGGGTCGTGCAGGGACAGGTGCTGGGGACCGTCGGCAGTTCCGGGCGTGCGACCGGGCCGCATATGCACTGGGGCCTGAAATGGAATGACGCGCGGCTCGATCCCGCCAAACTCGCCGCGCCCATGGGCCGATAGGCAATCGGTTGTCCGCAAAAACTGGTTTCTATTGAAACAATATGTCGTCGGTAACGACATGGCGACGCATAGTATGTCTTCGTTTCTCCGGTTTGTTGCAAATACGTCACAATGTGTCGCGAAACTGCGAATTAGCCCGCAATTTGGCTTTACTCGGTGTCAGTGAAGGATCATTCCGCACGCTATCGGGGTGTTTGTGCGTCGGCGTGCGCCGACAAAACAAGGACTCGGGTAATCCATTCCACCAGTAGCAAGGGACTGCACTGTGACGAAAACCCAATATTCCAAGCTGAAGCTAGGCGCCGCGCCGCTCGTACTGAGCGTGGCCCTGGCCTCGGCTCCTGCCTATGCGCAGGACGCGCAGGACAGCGCGACCACCGGCGGCGAAATCGTCGTGACCGGTACGCTGATCCGCAATCCGAACCTTGAGCAGTCGACGCCCGTCAACGTGACGACGGCAGACACGATTGAACTGAAGCAGTCGAACACCGCGGAAGAAGTTCTGCGTGAACTGCCCGGCGTCGTTCCGAACATCGGTTCGGCGGTCAACAACGGCAACGCCGGCGCCTCCTATGTCGATCTTCGCGGCCTGGGTTCGATCCGTAACATCGTGCTGCTCAACGGCAATCGCCTTGCGCCGTCTGACGTGAATGGTCGCGTCGATCTTAATAACATCCCGTTGGCGCTGATCGAGCGCGTCGATGCCCTGACCGGCGCCGCCGTGACGACCTATGGTGCCGACGCTATCACCGGCGTGGTCAACTTCATCACCAAGCGCGACTTTGCGGGTCTGGAAGTCACGGCTTCTCAGCAGATCACCGAGCGTGGTGACGGTAACGTGTTCCGTGTTGACGCCACCATCGGTGCCAACTTCGACGATGGCCGCGGTAATGCTGTGTTGAGCATCGGGTATCAGCAGGCAGATCCGGTCTATCAGGGCGCGCGCCCCTTCGCGGACAACACGCTCGACAGCTATTCGGACACCTTCCTGGGTTCGGGTACCTCGGTTCCGTCGCGCTTCTCGGGCACCCGCCCGCTGATCGCCGGCACCAACACCCCGAACACCACGCCCGACCCGGCCGGCACCGGCAACGGCGGCGTGCGTCAGGTCAATGCCGC
>VFQQ010004199.1_pt1 | contig 12962 bp, 10 predicted proteins | sample 3512341 | NCBI WGS metagenome assembly VFQQ01 (sample SAMN10412373, study PRJNA504923) | tailings metagenome | isolation source: Relicate 2 Philex TSF1 revegetated site | place: Philippines: Tuba, Benguet | collected 2017-08-29 | reverse complement strand
GCACTTGATTTGTTTTCTCGTGTTTTAGGTGGAACCGGAGGTGCAGTAAATGGAAACGATACGGCATTTAGACGCTGGTACGAACATACCATAAACCTTGTTATGCTGCCCGGCGATACCTTATACATTAAATGGGAAGACCGTCAATTAACAGGCGGAACAGGAAGTGGCAACGACGGATTGGCCATAGATAGTTTTACGTTAACGGCATTTGGCAGTGGCATTGCCCCGGTTCAAAACGTGGTAAATTTTAGCTTAAACCAAACCGATGCCAACAACCTTACTGCAAATTGGCAAAAACCGTCGTTGTATAATGACAACAATTACACTACAATGGTTTTTGCAAAACAAGGTAATAATGTTACCATTGGCAATAATATTAATTTTAATTTTAATTCATTTACAGCGAATGCAACCTTTGGCAATGGCAGCAAATGGCCAAACGACACATTGGCCACATGTATTTATAAAGGCGATTTAAATAGCGTATTGGTAGGTGGATTACAACCTTTAACAAGTTATACTTTTTTTGCCATTGTTGTGCGCGAAAGCGATACGGTTTATAGTTCTGGTGTAACAGCTAGTATAAACATGACGAGTGGCATACCGGCACCATTGCCTGTATCATCGTTGGTAACTAGCTTTGTGGGTTCAAACAATATAGTATTAAGCGTTACCCAACCTGCTAATTACAACAACGCAACACATACCACTTTGGTATTTCTAAAGCAAGGAAGCGCTATTGTGCAAGGTACGCCAACAGCAAATCCTGATGTTTATATTGGCGAAAGCAATTTTGAATTATCAAATAGTCGTTTTCAAAACGATACTGCAGCCCGTTGTGTAATGAATAGCGATAGTTTAAGCGTAAATATATCTGGTTTGAACCCACAAACCATATACCATGCATTGGTTTATGTAGTGCGTAATGACGACTCGGCTTATTCGGTTGGTGCAACATTAAACCGTACCACCTTAAGTGCTCCGTTGCAACCTGTAACCAATATTGCAATTGCCGGAACAACAACAACAACTGCAAGAATAACCTGGACAAAACCAAGCGGTTATATTAACAATCAGTACTCAACATTGGTATTTGTTAAAGCAGACAATGCCATTAACCAAGGTACAATAAATTTAGCACCTGTAAGATTTTTGCCTAATACAAGTGTAATTGGCAATGGCACACGTTTACCTTTTGATACATTGGCGAGATGCGTTTTTCGTGCAGATACCAATTTTGTTAACATTACAAATATGGTATTTGGTAAAACTTACCATATAGCTATTTATGTTGCACGCGATGCAGATAGTGTTTATAGCACTTCTGCTATAGCTAGTGGCACTTCGTTAGGCCTACCTCCTGTTTACCCTATTGGTGCGTGTGTAAAAACCAATACTACTACCGGCCTACCCGACTCTAACAATGTTCGTGCAACTTTTTATGGTATTGTTTATGGCATTAACCAACGCACAACAGGCTTGCAATTTGTAGTTAAAGATGCTACTGGCGGAATTACATTAAATAGTACCACGCGTAATTTTGGCTATACCGTAACCGAGGGTGATAGTGTTATGATTGCCGGAACGGTTGGTTCAAACAGAGGATTAGCTGTGCTTAATAACCCGGATACTGTTTTAAGAATTTCTCAAGGCAATAGCTTAAGATTGCCGGTTGCTGTAACAAAGCTGGATGAAAGCACCGAAAACAAATTGGTATTTATTCAAAACTTACGTTTTATAGTAAAGCCAACCAATAATACATGGCCAACCAACAACAGTTTAGTAGCTACCATAACTCCGGCCAACGATACCATAAGCATTCGTGTGCCAAATACCAGCGCGCTTGCCGGCAAACCTATTCCTACAGAAACCTATTTTGATATTATTGGATTAGGATCGCAAATAAGCACTAGTATAATGTCGCCTTTTGCGTTTAATGGTTATCAGATTAACCCAAGGGTAGAAACCGATATTATTCCAAATCCGGATGCAGATAGTTTACGTACATTTGGTTTACTATCGCCGGGAAATAATTTATCGCAAACCATACAGGGAGATACGAGTAATAGCCTTGCATTTGCCTGGAATGCAGCCCGCAAAACAAAAAATTATGCCGGCACGGTAATTTATTATTTCCAACTAGATCGCAGTACCGGAAACTTTAGCAGTCCGGTAATAAATGATTTAAGTAACTTAAATGGTACCGACACTAGTTATTTTATTTCTTTTCAACAAATTACCGATAAATTGCAATTAACCCCCGGGGTAACTACGCAAACCAAATGGCGTGTAGCTGCACAATTGGGCACATATGTTAGAATATCTGACGAAGTATTTAACATGCCATTAATTGGCGGCACTTTAACCATTGGCCTAGACAAATACATAAACGATTTAAGTTTGGTTGTTTACCCAAATCCGGCCAACGAACAGTTGTTTGTTACTAGCTCTTACACCATAAATGCACTTAAGTTATACGATTACAGTGGAAAAGAAGTTTTAAGCAATCAATCAAACACACTTAATACCGCACAATTACAGCCCGGTATGTATATTTTACATGTGCATACGCCGGTTGGAATTGGCAAACAAAAAGTAACCATAACCAGATAATTATAAAGCCGTTGCCAATTTGGCAACGGCTTTTTTGTAAAACCGTGTTTTTGCAAGTATTATTGCAGTTTAATACCATGTCTGAACCAAACAATATTTACGATAAATACGAAGCCGTTATTGGGCTTGAAGTGCATGCACAAATGCTTACCAATAGCAAAGCTTATTGTGCAGAGCATTACGATTATGGTGCCGAACCAAATACACAGGTTGGCGTAATTAGCTTGGGGCATCCCGGCACTTTGCCCAAGCACAACAAACAAGTAATTAATAATGCCATAAAAATGGGTTTGGCCTGTAAGTGTCAAATTGCGCCATACCAATATTATGCCCGTAAAAATTATTTTTATGCAGATTTACCAAAAGGCTACCAAATAACTCAAGACAAAACGCCCATTTGCACCGGAGGATCTGTAGAAATTAGCATGAAAGATGGCAGCGTTAAGCAAATTGGTTTAATTAGAATACACATGGAAGAAGATGCAGGCAAAAGCATGCACGACCAAGATGTGTACGATACATTAATAGACTTAAACCGTGCCGGCGTGCCACTAATAGAAATTGTAACCGAGCCTGATATGCGCAGCGGTGAAGAAGCCTACCAATATTTAACCGAAATTAGAAAGCTGGTTAGATACCTTGATATTTGCGATGGTAACATGGAAGAAGGCAGCTTACGTTGTGATGCCAATATTTCGGTTAGGCCTGTGGGCTCAACCAGTTATGGCACTAAAGTAGAAGTTAAAAACATGAACTCGATGCGTAATGTGCAAAAAGCCATTGATTTTGAAATAAAACGCCAAATTGATGCCATTGAAAAGGGCGAAAAACTGGTACAGGAAACCCGCACATTTGATGCATTAAAAGGTATTACCATAAGCATGCGTTCTAAGGAAGGCGCCAGCGATTACAGGTACTTTCCGGAGCCAGACCTGCCTCCTATTCACATAACTACCGATCATATAAATCAGGTAAAATCACAAATGCCCGCACTTCCGAAGGCATTGTTTGAAAAATTTACCAAAACCTATCAATTAAGCGATTACGATGCAGGTGTATTAACAGAGAACAAAGATATTGCCGAATATTTTGAAGGTATAGTTAAACATACCGCAAATATTAAAGCCGCTGCAAATTGGTTAATGGTTGGTGTAAAAGGTTATTTAAACGAACAAGCCATTGGCATTACCGATTTTGTATTACAACCCGCAAAAATAGCTGAGATTATTGCATTAATCGATTCCGGAAAAATTAGCCATTCTGCAGCATCGCAAAAGCTGTTTCCGGCTATGATTAACGAGCACCATTTATCGGCACAACAAATTGCAGAACATTTAAATTTATTACAAGAAAGCGACTCTAACCAGCTGCAGGAATGGATAAATGCAGCGATTGCTAAATTCCCCGAAAAAGTTACCGAATACAAAAATGGCAAGCATAGTTTAACCGGCCTTTTTATGGGAGAGGTTATGAAAGCCAGTAAAGGCAAAGCCGACCCAAAAGTTGCAAACCAATTATTAAAAACCACATTAGATAATTTATAACATGAAACAAACCTTAGTATTATTAACCGCCGGAATTTTGCTATTTGCTTGCAATAACAAAAGCAAAGAAGAAAAACAGGGCTTTAAAGTGTTTGGCAAAATAACCAATGCCGGCAATACACAAATTAGTATTCAAGAAATTACTACCACGGGCTTAATTATGCTCGATACAGCTACTATTGCAGAAGATGGTAGTTTTGAATTAAACGGAACCATTAAAGAAAAATCATTTTGCACCATTCGATTGGGTCAGGGAGATATTGTGCTTTTGGTAGATTCGATGAGTAATTTAGAAGTAAATGCAGACGCAACTAATATTGAAAATTACAGCATTGTTGGTTCAGAAGAAAACCAGCAACTTAAAGAATTATTTGCGTTAAACAATACATTTATGGTTGCTGCAAAAAATATAGAAAAACGATTTTCGATTAACCCTAACGAAGTACCCGATGTTGCTGTACAAAATGCAATTAGAATAGCATTTGACAGCTTGCAACAAGCACATAAAACGGCCATAAAAGACTTTGTTGTTAATATAAACAACTCGCTTGTACCCTATTTTGCAACCAATTTTTTAATGGCAGAAGCCGATTACGATTTTTTTAAGTTAATAGATGACAAGTTGTATAACCAATTTTCGGCATCTAAATATGCGGCTAATTTGCACGCACAAGTTATGGACTTAAAAAAGACCGCCATTGGTGAAGAAGCTCCGGAAATTGTATTAAGCGACCCATTTGGAAAAACTGTGGCTTTGTCGTCTTTAAGAGGCAAAGTTGTATTAATCGATTTTTGGGCAAGCTGGTGTGGTCCGTGCAGAAGAGAAAATCCTAATGTGGTGCGTATGTACCAAAAATATAAAAACAAAGGATTTGATATTTTTGGTGTAAGTTTAGATGATAACCGCGATGCTTGGGTAAAAGCCATAAACGACGATAAATTGTTATGGAATCATGTTAGCGATTTGCAAAAATGGAATTCTTCTGTAGTAAAGCAGTACAATATCGAGGGCATTCCTTTTACAGTTTTAGTTGATAAAAACGGAAAGATTTTAGCTAAAAACCTGCGTGGCGATGCGTTAGAAAAAAAGCTACAAGAGGTATTAAACAATTAGTAGCTTGAACCAACATGCGCGTTAACATTAATTTCACATTAGCTTAACATTGGCATAAAAGCATGTGCCTAATGTTACAAAAAATTTAATATGGATACGAATTATAAAATTCTGGTAGTTGACGACGAACATGATATTGTTGAGTTTATTTCATATAACCTTACCAAAGAAGGCTATGAAGTATGCACTGCGTATAATGGCAAAGAAGCCATAGATGTTGCCAAAAGCGAAAAGCCCGATTTAATTTTATTGGATGTAATGATGCCGGTAATGGATGGTATTGAGGCTTGTAAAACCATAAAATCGTTACCGGAATTTGCAAAAACATTTGTGGTATTTTTAACCGCACGCGCCGAAGAGTACAGCGAAATTGCCGGATTTGAAGCCGGTGCAGATGATTATATTGCAAAGCCCATAAAGCCAAAAGTACTTATTACCCGCCTGCAAGCCATTTTGCGCAGATTAAATAAGCCAAGTGCTGAAGAAAGCAACAGAATTAAAGTTAGCGATATTGAAATAGATAGAGAAACGTTTTTAGTTTACAAAGACGGTCAAAAAATTCAACTGGCACGCAAAGAGTTTGAATTGCTTTATTTACTAGCCGGCAAGCCCGGTAAAGTATTTACACGCGATTATATTCTTGAGAAAGTTTGGGGAGATGAGGTATTGGTTGTAGATAGAACCATAGATGTACATATTAGAAAACTACGCGAAAAAGTGGGCGATAAATATATTGGCACTGTTAAAGGTGTAGGTTATAAATTTGAAGCATGATAAGAAACCCCAAACCCATTGGTATAGCAGTTTTTGTTTCGTTAATCCTTTCATTTGTTCTTGGATTTGTAACATTAACGCTTAGCAACTGGGAATGGATAAACTTTGTTATTATTTTCACACTGGGCTTTGGTCTATCTTTTTTCCTTTTTTTCTACACCCTTGAGTTTTTCATTTACCGAAAAATTAAACTGATTTACAAAACAATTCACAGCCTAAAAACCGAAAAATACGATGCTATATTAAAGAATTTCGACTGGGATAAAGACCCTATAGCGGTAATGAACAAGGAGGTAATTCAATGGGCACGCGATAACAGGCAAGAAATTTATGAACTAAAAAAACTGGCAAACTTTAGAAAAGAGTTTTTAGGAAATGTTTCTCACGAATTAAAAACCCCAATCTTTAATATTCAAGGTTATATTCATACACTTTTAGATGGCGCCATAAACGACCCAAACGTAAACATGCGCTTTTTAACCAAAGCCGCTGCCAGTGCCGATAGGTTAAGTGATTTAGTAGCCGATTTATTGGCAATTTCTCAGCTGGAAAGTGGTGAATTGGTAATGGAGTACGAGAAGTTTGACATTAATTTATTGGTAAAGGAAGTTTACGAACAACTAGAAATTAAAGCCAAAAACAAACAAATTACATTAGAAATTAAAGACGGTTGTAATAAACCCTTTTTAGTAACAGCTGATAAGTACCGTATTAGGCAAGTATTGGTTAATTTAATTACCAACGCAATAAAATATGGTAACGAAAATGGCCATGTTATTGCATCGTATTATGATATGGATGAAAACATATTGGTTGAAATTGCAGATAACGGAAATGGCATTTCGCAAGAGCATTTGCCACGCATATTTGAACGTTTTTACCGTGTAGATAAAAGTAGGGTTAGACAAGGCGATGAAGGTGGCACAGGACTAGGTTTAGCCATTGTTAAGCATATTATTGAGGCACATAACCAAACCATTAATGCGCGAAGCACAGAAGGCAGAGGAACAACTTTTGGATTTACGCTATCTAAAGTAAATTAATTTGTTTGAACCTGATTTACATTGCCCATAGGTAATTAAAACCAAGCATAAGTCCACCCGGGCTAATAAAATTAAATACACGTTTGTTTAGTTCTACCAATTCTTTAGTGCCCACACCATCGTTGGCATTATTTATAGAAACATCTGGTGCAATTAACGGAATACTGTATCCAAATTCAAAGAAAAATCTATTGCCTTTACTCGAATAAACCTGCCATTGTGCACCTAAATTTAGTAAAAATCGTGGCGGTAATTTAACCGAAACATTTTGATTTGTTAAAATAACAGGAACACCAATTTGGCTGCTTGTATACTTAATATCAACATTTTCTAAAGGAAAATCGCTAATACCGGTAGCAACCGCTAAACCAATTACGGGAGTTAAGCCTCTTTCTTTTTGGGCATTAAAAACTAACCCCGCACCGGCTTTATAGCCCCAAGAGCCAATACCTGCAGAGAAATCGCCCATTAAATTAACGTTTAATGGCGTTTGTAATCTTATTCCAACTAAGCCTCCCGGATTATTTAAACCTCCTGTTATGCCCAATAAGGTTTTCATATCGCGGGGTTTTTCGCCATAATTATTGGTAAGTTCTCTTTGCGCAAATAAGCCTGAACCCACAATAGTAAGCCAAACAGTTGTTAAAATGTAGCGTTTCATGGCAACAAATAAAACGAAATTTTTACAACCAAAAATTAATCTTTTTTTAATTTTGCTTAGTTATTGTCTTCTATTTTTTGGTAGGCTTTTATAATGTCTTTTACCAATTTATGGCGCACCACATCTTCAAAGCTAAGGTATGCAAAATGAATGCCTTTTATGTCATTTAAAATATTAACTGCTTTTAACAATCCGCTTTGCGACCTTTTAGGTAAATCTATTTGCGATAAATCGCCGGTAATAATAAACTTTGCATTTGGCCCCATTCTGGTTAAAAACATCTTTAGTTGAAGGTCGGTAGCATTTTGTGCTTCATCTAAAATTACGTAAGCATTATCGAGCGTTCTACCTCTCATAAATGCCATTGGTGCAATTTCAATTACACGTGTTTCTAAATATTGCTTAAGTTTATCGGGCGCAATCATATCATCAAGCGCATCGTATAGCGGACGAAGGTATGGATCTATTTTTTCTTTTAAATCGCCGGGCAAAAAGCCCAAGCTCTCTCCTGCTTCAACGGCAGGTCGTGCCAAAATAATGCGCTTGATTTCTTTGTTTTTTAAAGCTTTTACCGCTAAGGCTACCGCAGTATATGTTTTTCCTGTACCGGCAGGACCAATGGCAAATAATATATCGTTGTCGTTTACCAATTCAACCATTTTGCGCTGATTGGGTGTTTTTGCTCTAATTACCTTCCCAAAATTGCCATAAACAATTACATCATCATCGGTTTTATGTTTTATGGAAGGTTCTGCAATTATTTTCGAACCCATTAAAATAGCTTCTAATTCGAGTTCATTAATTTTACCGTATTGAGATACGTGATTTACCAATTGGGTAAACTTTTCTTCGAAAAGCGCAAAGTCTGAATCCGGGCCGCTAACTAAAACCTTGTTACCACGTGCGGTTATCTTTAGTGCGACAAAATGTTTTGTAAGCTCGTTTATGTTTTTATTATTTGGTCCATAAACCATTGCCACATCGGCATCGTCAATTAAAATTTCTTTTGTGTTCAAATTGTTATTTAGTTAGCCTTAATTTGCACCAAATATAATCAACTTTTTTATAGTGTCTATTATAACCATAACAAGCGACTACGGATTAGACTCAACATACCAGGCCATACTGGTTGGAAATGTTTATGCCCAAATACCGGGTGCTAAAGTTGTATATTTACACAATCATATAGAAAAGTTTAACTTGGTTCAGGCAGCATTTGTTTTAAAAACCAATGCCGTTTTTTTTCCTAAAGGCACCTGGCATTTTATTTGCATTGATTGTAATATTGTAAAATACAAACAAGTTTTGGTGGTTGAGCACAATCAGCAATTTTATGTTGGCGTAGATAATGGCATTTTTAGCTTGCTATTTAACAATACTGCTGCAAGTGTTTATGAAATTGTATTGCCTGAATTTAGCAAATCGTTGTTTGCAGAAAAAGACTATTTTATTACAGCTGCTTTACATTACAATAAAAACAACAACCTAAAGGGAATTGCGCAACCCGGCATAATTAAAAACATAAAACAAAACATCGAACCTACACTACAGGGTAACGTTTTACGAGGCATAGTTATGTATGTGGATGGCTTTGGAAATGCCATTACCAATATTTCTAAAGAACTATTTTACAGCCATGTAGGTTCAAAAAAATACCTTATCTATTACAGCCGAAAATATAGCATAAAGCAAATTAGCGAGCATTTTGGCAATGAAGACCCAAGCGAGGAAATTGCAATCTTTAATTCGGCCGGATATTTACAAATATGCATTGTTGAAGGAAGTGCGCACCAATTGATGAGCTTAAAATACAACTCACCCATAATGATTGAGAAAAATGATTAACAGAATAGTACGATTAAGCTTTGAACCGGAAATGGTAAATAAATTTTTAACCGTTTTTAACGAAAGCAAATTGCAAATAGCGGCTTTTGAAGGCTGCCATGGATTAACACTTTTGCAAGATGTGAATTTTAATAATGTTTTTTACACTTACAGCCTTTGGGAAAACGAACACTGTTTAAACAAATACAGGTATTCAGCGTTATTTAAGGCAACATGGGCAAAAACAAAAGTATTGTTTAACGATAAGCCTGTTGCGTATAGTTTACTGGTTACAGAGGTTGTAAAGTAAACTAAATTATACAATTAACAACCAGCAATGCACATTTGCGCATAGCTTTTTTGCTATTTAAAGATACTAACTCCTTACCTTTGATTAATAATTAAGCTATAAATATGCCTAAAGCGCTGTCGATAATATTGTTAATTTTATGTTTTGGGGTAAGTAAAATTGCTGCCAAACCAACTGATAGTTTAAGGGTTGAACAAAGAAACGGTATGAAATATATTGTTCATAGGGTTATTAAAACAGAAAATCTATCCATATTAGCAGCAAAATACCATGTTTCGCCGGCAGATATTCAAAGCAATAACCCACTTATCGTTACAGAGGTTAAAGCAGGTCAAATTGTATTAATACCACTAAACATAGATAAGTACGGAGATATAGAACCTGCAAAAATTTCGCCTGCGGCCGGTGGCGTTTTACCTATTGCAAGCGCGTTGCCTCCTCCTTCCAAAAACAACATTTCGGAAATAGAACAAACAGAAATTAATAAAGCCCCCGAACAAATTAAACTTCCGGATGATTTAAAAGAACGAGACAAGCAAAGTGGCAAGGTTTTAAGAAAAGAAATTATAAACACCGATAGTTTTGTTGTTTTTCAAGTTGGCATGGAAGGTTCTGTGCCAGAAGTGGCAAAGAAGTTTAATGTAACAGATGATGCCATTAAATTGTATAACAACCTAACAAGTATTGTGCTGGTTAAAGATCAGGTTATACGCATTTTAATAAGTAAAAAAGCTGCATCTGAAGCTACCCTATTAGGGCAACAAACTGTTGAGCCTAAACAAACCAAGGAAGTAACAGAACAACGACCCATAGAAAAGAAACCAGAAGAAAAAGCACCAATAGCAGAAAATAATTTAGTTGGCGGGGAATATCCTTACACTTACACCAAATACAATAATCAAAAGGCAATTATATACACTACACGCGAAGGCGATGACTTACGCAGCATTGCTGCATATTTTAAAACAAGTGCCGACCAAATAAAACGTATTAATAAATTAGGAAGCAATAAGCTTAATCCGGGTAAATCTTTAACTATTGTTCCGTCTAAAAATTTTGTTGAACCTATTCTTACAGACAAACAACCTATAGCCAATAATCCTCAAAATTCACAACCACAACAAATTAAGCCAACTGAGAATAATAAACAATCAGTAGTTGCCAACAATAATTCTACACCAAAACCAACAGTTGCTGATAAAAAGCCCGAACCTAAGAAAAAAGAGGCAAGCAAAAATGTAACTAAAAAAGTAGACGATAACAAAGAACCAAAAACAGAATTAAATGCACTTAGTGATAATCCAATGATACGTGTGGCAATGATTAACAGTGGCATGGATAATATAGATGAAGATGCAAAAAAAGCCGACTCGTGGGCTATTAATAAATTAAATGAAAATGTTGTTGAAGTTGGAAGTAAAAAACAAAGTGCGGGTGTTGGTGATAGAAATACAACCCATGTAGTTAAAAAAGGCGAAACATTGCTAAGTATTGCACGCTTATATGGTGTAAGAACTACAGATATTATTAATTGGAATGGCATTACCAATTATCGCGTAAGAGAAGGGCAAGATTTAATTATAAACCAAAAACGTTTTGAAGAAGATTTTTACACGCGCAATAGCATAGAGGGCAATATTCCTGCCGATATACAGATGGTTGGCAATATAGAAGAATCCGGATTAGGCTATTTTGACAATAAAGCTAAGTTTGTTGGCATATTGCATGAATCGTTACCCATTGGTAAAATGATTAAAATTACCAACCGCGATAACTTTTTAGAAACCCATGCACGCGTTACCGGTAGGTTACCAAAAATGAGTGATGAAAAAATAGTTATTCAGATAGATAGTAAAACAGCTGAAAAGCTTCGTGTAAACAACCCTACTTTTAAAGTTAAACTTAATTACGCCATTTTAGATTAGTTTTGAACGCTATTTTTGAAAAGCCCTTCATAGAGTCGCATGCCCGAAGCAGTGCAAACGAACATGCATTGTTTAGTATATTAATTCCTAGTTGGAATAATCTTCCTTATCTTAAGTTATGCATTGAAAGTATTTTAAATAACAGCACATACAATCACCAAATTATTGTGCATGTTAACGAGGGTACTGATGGCACGCTAGAATGGGTGAAACAACAACCATTCGACTATACCTATAGCTCGGTAAATGCAGGTGTTTGTTATGCCGTAAATGCCATGGCAAAATTGGCAAAAACCAATTACATACTGTATTTAAACGACGATATGTACGTTTGTAAACTTTGGGATAAAGTTTTATTCGACGCGGCTGAACAAAAAAAAGACCACATGTTTTATTACTCCGGAACAATGATAGAGCCTGACGATTCCGGCAATGCCTGCGCCATTGCAAATAAAAACTTTGGCACAACTGTAAACGATTTTAATCCCATTGCATTGCATGATTTTGTTGGTTCAACACATTTTAACAATTGGTTGGGCGCATGCTGGCCACCGAGTTTGGTGCATAAATCTTTGTGGGAGAAGGTTGGCGGATATAGCGAAGAATATAGTCCGGGTTTCTACAGCGACCCTGATTTTGCAATGAAATTATGGCAAATTGGGGTACGTGATTTTAGAGGTTTTGGTAACAGTTTGGTATATCATTTTAAATGCAAAAGTACAGGCAGAGTTACACGTAACAACGGAAGAAAAACATTTGCTGCCAAATGGAAAATACCAGCATCGTACTTTTACAAAAACATATTAAGAATGGGAGAAAAAACAAATAACTCCCCTACTGCATTAAAAATGGAAAAATCGTTTACATGGTTTATTGCCAAAATTAGGGCTTGGTATATCTCAAACACAAAATAGCCCAAAATCATATTTAGGGCCTGCTGATTAACGCTCATATTATTAATATTAGGGCATTTAACTACTAAAAATGATATTTTTTCTGCAAGTGCTAAAAGCAATACTAATGGGCTTAAGTTGCTTTGCAGACGTTTTTTTGTTTTCGCTCATTCGTTAGCCCTTAAAAAGCCTCTAAAACAATCAATTTTGTTAATCACGTTTCAGGTACAATCAAAATTCCGGTAATATTTTCTTTTT
>VFQQ010004197.1_pt1 | contig 12969 bp, 14 predicted proteins | sample 3512341 | NCBI WGS metagenome assembly VFQQ01 (sample SAMN10412373, study PRJNA504923) | tailings metagenome | isolation source: Relicate 2 Philex TSF1 revegetated site | place: Philippines: Tuba, Benguet | collected 2017-08-29 | reverse complement strand
ACCACGGCGACCGGCACAAAAGCGCAGAGCAGGTTCCGGAAGAGCCGGAGTCCGGCGCTGTCCCGGCCGAGCAGTCCGCGCAGCATGTGCTGCACCTGGCCGGAGTAGAGCAGGAGGACGGCCAGGATGGCGCCGACCTGGATCACCACGATGTAGGTATCCGCCGCCAGTTTCAGCGTGAGCGGTTCACCGGCCGGATTTTCCGCAGTGGGGGGCTTGTGCCAGAGCGGCTCGCCTGCGGCATTGGTCAGCGGGGTGGAGGACTCCAGTCCCAGCAGATGCGTGGCGATGATCAAATGTCCGGTGGAGGAGATGGGGAGAAATTCGGTCACCCCTTCGACCAGGCCGAGCACGATGGCATCGCGGACGCTGAGCTCCGCGGCCGGGGCGGATTCCACGGGGGCCGGGTTGGCGGCCAGCGCCGCGAGGTTGGCCCAGCACAGAAAGCAGATGACAATAAAACGCACGGGTTCAGGTCAGGGCTTTCTGGAGACGGGGCAATTTTATTTGCGGTCAAATGTTTGGCCGCCTCACACTTTCCAAACATGGCAAGCATGAGCCTGACCGAACTTACCGCCCGGCTGAAGGAACCCGCCGACCTTTCACCCGGGCAAGTGGAGCTTGCCGCGGCCGCCTTGGCGGCGCCCGAAGTGCCCGCGGGCGAGAAGGAGTCCTTTTTGTCGGCCTTGGCCGACAAGGGGGAGAGCGCCGCCGAGGTGGCGGCCTTTGCCCGGGCTTTCCGTGCCCGGGCTGTCGATCCCGGGCTGCAGCGATGGTCCGCGGAGGCGGTGGATATCGTGGGCACCGGCGGCGATCATGCCGGCGGCTTCAATATTTCCAGTCTCGTGGTGCTGACCCTGGCCAGTCTCGGGGTGAAGGTGATCAAGCACGGCAATCGCGGCATCACCTCGAAATGCGGCAGCGCCGACCTCCTGGCGGGGCTCGGCGTGGATCTGGCGGCGCCGCCGGAGAAATTGCGGCAAGCCATGGCGGAGCTGGGTTTCGTCTATCTTTTGGCGCCGAATTACCATCCGGCCTTCAAGCACATCGCGCCGGTGCGCAAGGCGCTGGCGGCCAAGGGCCGTCGGACGGTGTTCAACATCCTGGGTCCGCTCATCAATCCGGCGAGTCCGGCGCACACCGTGCTCGGAGTGTTTTCGCCGGCATGGGTCCCGCGGCTGGCGGGTGCGATGGAAAGCTTGCAGACGGGTGCGGGCCTGGTGGTGCATGGCGTGATTGCGCCGGGGCAGGGTATCGACGAACTGACCACGGCCACCGCCAACGTGGTGCAGGGCGTGGGCCGCCTGCGGACGGTCACGGGCGAATGGCGGGCCGAAGATTTCGGGCTGAAATCCGCGCCCTTCGCCGAGCTGCAGGGCGGCGATGTGGCGGCCAACCTGGCGATCACCCGGGCGACGATTGAGGGCCGTGGTCCGCCAGGACTGGTTGATACCATTGTGCTCAACACCGCCGTGGCCCTTTGGATCAGCGGGCGGGTGCCCGAGGTCACGGCCGGACTGCCGCCGGCGCGCGAGCACTTGCTCGGCGGCGCCGTCGCCGCGAAGATCGAGGCGGTGCGGGAATTTTACGCCCCATGAAACGGATCTACTTCGGCACCGACGGCGTGCGCGGACCCTACGGCGGTCCCCTGATCAATCCTGACTTTGCCGGCCGGCTGGGTGAGGCAGCCGGCCTGTGGGCGCGCCGACAGTATCCGGCCGGTGGCCGGGTGCTGATCGGCCGCGACACCCGTGCATCCGGCGAGCCGCTGCTGGCGGCGGTGGCGGCAGGGCTGGTGGCGGCGGGCTTGGAACCAGTCGCACTCGGTGTCGTGCCGACCCCCGCGGTGGCCCAGTTCGTCCGGCAATCCGGCGCCATCCTCGGCGTGGTGATCACGGCTTCGCACAACCCGGCAACGGACAACGGCATCAAATTTTTTGCGGCCGGCGGGATCAAACTGACCGATGAAGAGGAGGCCGCCATCGAGCAACTGCTGCCGGTGTTGCCGCCGAAGCCGGTCGGACGGGTGGGCTTTATCGATGCGGAGGAGGCCTACGTCGAACTGGTGCGCGCCCTGTTGCCCGAACGGGCTCTCGCAGGCTGGCGCATCGTGCTCGACACTGCCAACGGCGCCACCTGCGTGACCAGCCGGCGCGTGCTGCGGGCGTTCGGAGCGGAGGTTTGGGGGATCGGCGACGCGCCAAACGGCGACAACATCAACGCGGCGGTGGGCAGCGAGCATCCCGAAAGAATGGCCGCGTTGGTGCGCGCCAGCTCGGCGCGGCTGGGCATCGCCCACGATGGCGACGGCGACCGCTGTGTGCTCTGCGACGAGGAAGGGGTGGTGCTCGACGGCGATGAGATTCTCACCCTGCTGGCCGTGCACGCACTCCACCGCGGCCTCCTTGCCCACAACACGCTTGTGGTGACGGTGCAGAGCAACCTGGGCGTGGATGCGGCCGTCCGCGCGGCGGGCGGCCATGTTGTGCGAACCTTTGTGGGCGACCGATATGTGGGCGAAAGCATGCGGGCCACCGGCGCCACCCTCGGGGGTGAATCGTCCGGCCACGTGATCCACGCCGATGTTTCCCCTTCCGGTGACGGCCTCGTCGCGGCACTCAAGGTCATCAACGTCATGCTTGAGACCGGCCAGCCGCTTTCCGCGCTGCGCCGGCTTCTGGTAAAGTTCCCCCAGGCCGGCACGGCGCTGCGGGTGCGGGAAAAGACCGACTTGGCGCACTGCCCGCATCTGAGTGCCGCCATCGCCGCGCTGGAGGGCGGGATGGGGGCCCGCGGCCGCGTGCTGGTGCGTTACTCCGGCACCGAGCCCAAACTGCGGCTGTTGGTCGAAGGCCCGGACGAGCCCACCGTTGCCGCCGGCCTCGCCGGGCTGACGGCGGCGGCCCGGCAGGATCTGGATGTGCAGGATTGAGGAGAGTCGCCATGCCCGACGTGCCCTTCACCGCGCTCGAGGCCCGCGAGCAAAAATTGGTCGAGAATGCGCGCAAGGCCCTCGCGCAGGGCAACGCGGACTATGTCATCACCGTGTGCGAGCCGATCCTCGCCCGCGTGCCCGGCTGTCTGCCGGTGCGCGGTTTGCTGCGGGCCGCGCAGCTTTCCCGGCACCGGGAGAAAAACCCTTTGTTGGCCAAGGTGGGCGGGGTGCTGTCCCGCGCGCCGTTTTTTCTGGGGGGCAAGGCCACCGGGCCCGAGACGCTGCGGGAGCAGGCCGACCGGCTGCTGGCGGCCGATCCCACCAGCGTGACCGCGCTCAAGCTGCTGGCCGGCGCCGCCGCCAAGCTCGACTGGCCGGAGACGGTGGTCTTTGCCCGCACCGCCGTGCGTGAACTGGCCCCGGCCGATGCCGCCAACCTCATTGCCCTCGGCGAAGCGTTGATCGGTGTCGGGCGGCCGGCGGAAGCGCTGCAGGTTGCCGACGACATCCTGCGCCGCAATCCCGTGGACGGTCCCGCGCAAAACCTGATGCGTCAGGCCTCCATTGCACAGACCGTGGCCAAAGGAAACTGGGACAGCCCCGGCGATTTCAGGGAAAAGCTGAAGCCGGGGACGGACCAAAGCTGACCGCCGCTCCGGTTCAGAGCAGCAGCAAGGCCGGGTGCTGCAGGTGATCGCGCAGGGCGTTGAGGAACCTGGCGCCGACGGCGCCGTCCACGATGCGGTGGTCGCAGGACAGGGTGAGGGACATGCGCTGGCCGATCACGATTTCATCATCCACCACCACCGGCTTCTTGACCGTGGCGCCCACGGCGAGGATGGCGGCGTTGGGCGGGTTGATGATGGCGGTGAAGCGGTCGATGCCCATCATGCCGAGATTGGAGACACAGAAAGTGCCACCGGTAAATTCGGCGGGAGTGAGCTTCCGGTCCTTGGCCTTCTTGCCGAGTTCCTTGGCCTCGGCGCTGATTTGGGTGAGGCTCTTCTGGTCGGTGTTGCGGATGACGGGGGTGATGAGGCCGTCGTCGATCGCCACGGCGAAGGAAACGTGGACCGCCCCGTGGGCCTTGATGCCTTTTTCCTCCCAGGAGGTGTTGACCGCGGGAACCGCGCGCAGCGCGGCGGCGCTGGCCTTCAGGACAAAGTCGTTCACCGAGAGTTTGACGCCGTCCTTGACGAGGCCGGCGTTGAGCTGCTCCCGCAGGGCCATGAGCGGGGCGGCATCGACCTCGATCTCCAGGTAAACGTGCGGGATCTGCGTCTTCGACTCGAGCAGCCGGCGCGCGATGGTGGCGCGCATGTTCGAGGGCGCGGCGGTGGCTTCGGCCTGCACGGCGGACTTGTCGGTGACGGAACGCCAGGGCCAGACCGGCGCGGCCTTGCCGGCGGGAGCGGCGGCTTTGGCCGGCGGGTTCTTGGCGGCGGCCAAAATGTCGGCGCGCAAAATGCGGCCGCCGGGGCCGGAGCCCTTGGCCGTCTTCGGATCCACGCCCAGCTCGGCGGCGAGGCGGAGGGCGAGGGGGGAAATTCTGAGGCGACCGCCCTTGGGGGCGGGCGGCGGGGCCTCCGCCTTGACGGGGGCGGCGGGGGCGGGGGCTGGCTTTGCGGCCGGGGCGGCGGGCTTGGGTTCTTCCTTCTTTTCCTCCTTCACGGGCTCGGTGGCGGGAGCGGCCTTCTTGGCCGGGGCCTCCACCTTTTCCCCGGCCTTGCCGATGGCGGCGAGGGCCTCGCCGATCGCGACCTGGCTGCCGGCGGCGGCAAACTGCTTCAGCAGCACACCGTCGAAGAACGACTCCAGTTCCATCGTGGCCTTGTCGGTTTCGACTTCGGCGAGCATGTCGCCGGACTTCACGGCGTCGCCTTCGTTTTTGAGCCACTTGACCAGCGTGCCCACCGTCATGGTGTCGCTGAGTTTGGGCATTTCTATGATTTGGGCCATGGTGTGAAAGTTTGCGTTGGCAGTTTAAGTTTTGGAGGGAGGGATGCGTTGAGTCTGGGTTGAGGTGCTCAGGATTTGAACTTCAACTTTTGACTTGAGCGCGCCCGCCGTCAGGCGAGGACTTCGAGGGCGGCCTGGAGGACGCGTTGCGGGTTGGGCAGTTGCTCGATTTCGACCGGCGGACTGTAAATGGCCGGGGCGTCCACCGTGGTGACGCGGTGAATGGGGGCGTCGAGTTCGTCGAAAGCCTCGCGCTGGATCATGTAGGTGAGCTGGCTGCCGACGCTGGCGAAGGGTTTCTGCTCCTCAACGATGAGCACGCGGTGGGTCTTGGCGACCGACTGGAGCACGGTGTCGATGTCGAGGGGGCGGATGGAGCGCAGGTCCACGATTTCCGCGGACACGTTGTGCTCCTTTTGCAGGACCTCCGCGGCGGCGAGGGAGTGAAGGACGGAGCGGCCGTAGGTGACGATCGTGAGATCGGTGCCTTCGCGCTTCACGTCGGCCGAACCGATGGGGATGAGGTATTCCTCGGCGGGCACCTCGCCCTTGTTGCCGTAGAGGATGGTGTTCTCGAGGAACATCACGGGGTCGTTGTCGCGGATGGCGGACTTGAGCAGACCCTTGGCGTCGTAGGGGGTGGCGGGGACCACGACTTTGACGCCGGGATGGTTGGCGAGGACGTTTTCCGGGGTGTGCGAGTGCGTGGCGCCGACATTGGTGCCGCCGTTGGCGGGACCGCGGATGACGATGGGGCAATTGATCAGGCCGCCGGACATGTAGCGGACATTGGCGGCGTTGTTCAGGATCTGGTCGAAAGCGACCGAGTAAAACGACCAGAACATCAGTTCCATGACGGGGCGGACGCCCAGCATGGAGGCGCCGACGCCCATGCCGATGAAGCCGGCCTCGGAAATCGGGGTGTCCACAATCCGGTCGGGGCCGAATTTGGCGAGCAGGCCCTCGGTGACCTTGTAGGAGCCGTTGAACTGGCCGACTTCCTCGCCCAGGACGACGACGTTCTTGTCGCGTTCCAGTTCCTCGGCGAGGGCGTGGCGGATGGCTTCGCGGTAAGTGATGGCAGGCATGGAGAGTTGGCTCAGTCGAAGAAGAGGCGGCCTTGGGATTTGCGTTCGGCGGGATGGTCCGCCTCCCAGTAGACGTCCTTTTGGATGTCCTCGGGCGTGGGGAAGGGGCTGGCTTCGGCGAATTCGGCGGCGGCTTCGGCCTCGGCGCGGGCGGCCTGGTCGATTTCCTCGGCCTCGGCCGGGGTGAGAATCTTGTCCGCGATGAGCCGGTCTTGGAAGGTCTGGATCGGATCCTTGGTGCGGCGGTATTCCTCGATCTCGGTTTTCGCGCGGTAGGTGTTGTCGGGATCGGCGACCGAGTGGCCGCGGTAGCGGTAGGTGCGGATCTCGATCACGGCGGGTTTGCATTCCTCGCGGGCGAGCCGGAGGTATTTGTCCATGGTGGCGCGGACCGCGTAGACATCGTGGCCGTCGCAGGTGTCCCAGGCCATGTTGTAGCCCTCGGCGCGCCGGGCCAGATCGCCGGCGGAGGAGCGCGACTGGCTGGTGCCCATGGAGTAGCCGTTGTTCTCGATGACGAAGATCACGGGCAGCTGCCAGAGGGCGGCGAGGTTGTAGGCCTCATGCACCGCGCCCTGGTTGACCGCGCCGTCGCCCATGAAGGCCATGGCCGCCCCCTTGCGGCCGAGGTATTTCAGCCCGTAGGCCAGCCCGGCGCCGAGCGGGATCTGGCCGCCGACGATGCCGTGGCCGCCCCAGAAATTACGGTCGGGCGCGAAATAGTGCATGGAGCCGCCCTTGCCCTTGGAGCAACCGGTGACTTTGCCATACAGCTCGGCCATCAGTTCGTTCGGTCCCATGCCGACGGCGATCGCGTGGCCGTGATCCCGGTAGGCGGTGATGACGTGATCGTCCTTGCCCATCAGCGAGCAGCAGCCGACGGCGACGGCCTCCTGGCCGATGTAGAGGTGAAGGAACCCGCCGATTTTTTTGGCCTGATAGGCGCGGAGCGAGCGCTCCTCGAAGCGGCGGATGCGCATCATGGTGCGGAAAAGCTCGATGCGCTCGACCTTGCTCAGGTTGCGGTTGACGGGAGCATCGGCCGGGGACTCCGCGGCGGCGGCACCGGTGGTTTTCTTGGATGTGGCAGTGGCTTTTTTGCTCACGTTCTTGGTGGGCTGGCGGTTGAAACGGGTCAGTGTTCGTCGGAACTTTTAGAAATCAAGTGTTTAGTCCTCGAACCCGCTGGCGGCCGGCGGAACGGTCGCCGCGGGAGTGATTTCCTCGATCTCCACCTGCACGGGTTTGCCGGGTGCGCAGTCCGCCCTGAGGGCCACAAACCGGTCCCGGTAGCGGTCGTAAATCGGCCAGAGGGCCTGGCGGTCCGTTTCAGGGATCGGGAGGGTGGCGATGGCGCTGCGGGCAAAGAAGCCGAAGCGGCCTTCACCGATGGCGGGAGGGAGGCCGGGGATGGGCCGGCGGCAGCGGAAAAGGAACATCAGCCAATGCGCTTCGCCTTCGTAGGCTTTTTCCGCGATCATGGCAAAGAGGTGCAGGTCGTCGGCGGTGATGGCAAAACCGGTTTCCTCGCGGGTCTCGCGCACCGCGCATTCGAACGGCGACTCGCCGGCGGCCGTTTCCAACTTGCCGCCGATGGGGCTCCAGATGCCGAGGTTGGGCGGCTTGGCGCGAAGGAGCAGCAGGTGTTCGCCGGCGGCGTTTTCCAGGAAAACCAGGACGGCGATTTTGTGTGCGAGGGAGTTCGGCATGCGGCGGTGCGGGTCCCTGAGCGTGCCGCCCGGCGCCGGGGCGACAACTTTTTTGTCACCGGGCGGCCCTTGCACCGCCCGCAAAAGCGGCGGGAAGGTGCCGTGGAAGCGGTCAGGGCAGGGGGGTGAGGTTGGCCGCCGGCACCTTCACGTGGAGTCCCTGCTGCAGCACGTCCACCGAAATGATGATGCCGGCGGGATTCGCGGGGTTGTCCACATAGCCTTCCAACCCGTGCAGGGGGCCGCCGCTGATTTTTACGCGCCGGCCTTTGGCCAGAAGCGGCATGAGGCTGAGTTCAAAGCCGGAAGCGACGATCGCCTTGACCTCGGCCAGCTGCCGGAGGAACACGGCCTCGTCGGCCACCGGAATCGCGCGGGCGATCAATTCCTGCTGGTAAATGCGGGCTTTCCGCTCCGCGGGCACCTGCGCGAAGACATAGCCCGGAAAGAGCGGCTTGGTGAAGCGCTTCGTCTGCTGCCGGTAGCGGCGCACGCTTTGGACCAGGGGCAGGTAATGCGTGAAACCTTCCGCCGTCATGAGGGCGGCGAACTTTTTCTCGCAACGCGGGCGGGTGTGGCAGACGAGCCAGGCCAGGTCCGGCGGGGAGTCGGATGTCGTCATGCCGAAACGGCGCGCCGCTTGAGCAGGTGCAGCGCTTCGACGTAGCCCGGAAAGCCTTTTCCGCAGATCATGGCCACGCAGGCGCCGGCGGTCATGGAGACATGGCGGAATTTCTCCCGCTTGCGGATGTCGGAGATGTGCACCTCGACCGCGGGTTTGCCGCTGGCGGCCAGCGAGTCGCGCAGGGCGATGCTCGTGTGCGAGTAGGCCCCGAAGTTGACGATGAACGCGTCCACCCCGCGGTCGGTCAGCGCATGGATCCGGTCCACGAGCGCCCCTTCATGGGCGGATTGGAAGAAGGTTGTGGTGAAGCCGAGCCGGCGGGCCTCGGTGCGAATGAGTTTCTCGAGGTCCTTGAGCGTGGCATGGCCGTAAATCTCCGGCTGGCGTTTGCCGAGCCGGTCGAGGTTGGGGCCGTGGAGGATGGCGATGCGCTTCATGCGGTTCAGAGCGGGTTGCCGGTGGCGATGAACGTCCAGGGCAGGTTGAACTTTTTGGCGAGCTCGGCGGCCAGCGCGCGCACCGCGTGGACTTCGGTGGCGTAGTGGCCGCACAGGTAGAGGTTCAGCTTTTCTTCCTGGGCGCGGTTGAACTGTTCCTCGCGGAGCTCGCCGGTCACGAGCGTGTCCGTGCCGGCCGCGGCCAGATGGGCGAGGGCGCTGTTCCCGCTGCCGCTGCAAAAGGCCACGGCCTGCGGCCGGGCGGATCCGCATTCGATGGCGATGACCCGCGGATAGTGTTTTTCGAGTCTCGCACGCAGGGCGGCCCGTGTCAGGCGGCTGGGCGCGATGCAGCCGATGTCGCCGCCGTCGCTCGGGATGAAGGTGCGGGTGGGCTTCAGCCCGAGCTGGCGGGCGAGCAGGGCGTTGTTGCCGATCTGCGGATGCGCATCGAGCGGCAGGTGGCTGGAGTAGAGGGCGCAGTCGCCGCGGATCAGCGTGGCCACGCGGTCGTAGACCGGTCCGGTGAGCGGGCGGGGCATGTCCCAATACATGCCGTGATGCACGATGAGAAAGTCCACCCCGGCGGCGACGGCGAGCCGGAAGGGCTCGACGCCGGCGTCCACGGCCGCGCCGATCTTGGTCACGCGGCCGGAGTTGGCGACCTGCAGGCCGTTGCTGGCGCCGGGGTAATCGGTGAAAGCGGTGCGCCGCGTGCGGCGGTCGCAATGGGCGACGAGCTGGGTGAGGCTGGGCATGGCGGGATACGGGTCGGATTCGAGAGAGAACCAGAACCGGGGTGAGAACGAGAACGATTTTTGTGCGCGGCGGGTTTGCAGAGGAGGATTGCCGGGGGCCGCGGGAAGTCCACAGTGGCACCCATTGCCATGAGCGAACCCACCGATCCCGTCCGCCTGATCGCCGCCGCCACCGCCCGGTTTTCCCACCGTCCCTCGTGGGACGAATATTTTATGGCGACCGCCCTGCTGATGGCCACCCGTTCGCCGTGCGAACGGCTCAACGTGGGCTGCGTCATTGTGACCGGCGGGGAGCGGCGCAACCGGCTGGTCGCGGCGGGCTACAACGGCTATTTGCCGGGTTCGCCGCATGTGTCGCGGCTGCGCGACGGACATGAACAGGCGACCGTGCACGCCGAACAGAACGCGGTGGCCGATGCCGCGCGCCGGGGCAGCTCGGTCGAGGGCTGTGTGGCCTACATCACGCACTATCCGTGCATCAATTGCGCCAAGATCCTGGCTTCCGCGGGCATTGCGGAGATCCGCTACCGGGAAGATTACAACAACGATCCGCTTGTGGCGCCGTTGCTGGCCGATGCCGGCGTGAAGGTGCTGCAGCTGGACTGAGACCGTTGCCGGCATGCGTGAACGTCGCACCTCCTCGAAACCGCGTCTGGCCGGCACGCTGCTGCTGGCGCACCCCTCCCTGCGCGATCCCAATTTCCGGCGCACGGTGGTCCTGATGTCCGTGCATGACGACGACGGCGCGATGGGGGTGGTGCTCAACCGGCCGCTGGGGCGGAAGCTGGGCGACCTGGGCGGCGAGTTTGCCCAGGGACCGCTCGCCGCCGTGCCGTTGTTTCAGGGCGGCCCCGTGCAGGACAAACAGTTGATTCTGGTGGCGTGGGAACCGCAGCCGGAAGGGTTTCGGATGCACTTCGGCATCGAACCCGACCGGGCCGCCCGGTTTCTGGCGGAGGCCAACGCGGAGGTGCGCGCCTTTCTCGGGTATTCGGGCTGGTCCCGCGGCCAGTTGGAGCGCGAATTGAAACAGGAAGCGTGGGTGGTGGCGGACATACCCGACGATCTGCTCGGACAATCGCAGGCTGCCGCGTTGTGGCGCACGATTCTGGGGCGGGTGGGCGACGAATGGAAGCTGCTGGCGGAGGAGCCCGAAGACACGAGTCTCAACTGAGTTACGCCGGCGCGGACATTTCAGTTGACAGGGGTGGGGTGGCGCTCTGTTTTCACGCCTTTTATGAAAGTCGTTTCCTCCATCAAATCCGCCAAGAAGCGTCACCCGGCCTGCCAGGTCGTGCGTCGCAAGGGCAAAATCTACGTGATCAACAAGGTCGAGCCGCGCTACAAGGCCCGCCAGGGTTGATCCACCCAATCCTTTTATTCCCGTGAAAGCCGAAGGCCATCCCACGCTCAACCCCGTTTGCTTCGTCGACGTCGCAAGCGGCAAACGCTTCCTGACCCGTTCGACGATGAAGTCCGCCCGCAAGGAGACCATCGACGGCAAGGAATACCACATCATCCTGCGCGACGTCACGATGGATTCGCACCCCGCCTACACCGGCGAGAAGCGCATCGTCGACACCGCCGGTCGCGTCGAGAAGTTCACCTCGAAGTTCAAGCGCGGCACCAAGAAGTAAGCGGTCCGCTTCCTTTTCCCGCCCCCGGTCATCGCACCGGGGGCTTTTTTGTGTCCGTCGCAGGACAGAAAAAACAGTGGGCAGCCGGTCCGGGATCGGCTTGGCTGCCGGGCATGGCGGCCACGAAGCTCATCTTTTTTGACTGTGACAGCACGCTGAGTGCGATCGAGGGCATTGATGAACTGGGCCGGCTCCGCGGACCGGAGGTGCAGCGCCAGATCGAGCACATGACCACGCAGGCAATGGAGGGCAAAATGCCGGTCGAGGCGGTGTTCAGCCGCCGGCTCGAACTCATCCGGCCGACGCGCGCGGAGGTCGCGCAGATCGGTGCGGATTACATTGCCACCGTCGAGCCCACCGCCCGCTCCACCATCCGCGAGCTGCGCGAACGCGGCTGGGAAGCGGTCATCGTGAGCGGCGGCTTCCGGCCGGCGATCATGCCGCTGGCCGAATTCCTCGGTATCGCCCGGGTCGAGGCCGTCGATCTCTACTTCGCCGGCGACGGCACCTACAAGGGCTACGATGTGGATTATCCCTCCACCCGATCGGGCGGCAAACCGCTGATCATCCAGCGGGTGAAGCGCGAACTGGCCGCCGGCCGCACCGTCATGGTCGGAGACGGGGTGAGCGACCTGGAGACACAGCCCGTGGTGGAACTTTTTGTGGGCTTCGGCCGCTATGCCGACCGCGCCCCGGTGCGGGCCGGCGCCGGCGCCTTTATCCAATCGCTCCATGAGCTGCTCGGACTGTTGAAGGCATGAAACGGAGACTCCTCGTTTGGCTGGTGGCGTTGACCTGGCTGGCACCCTTGCCGCGGCACTGTGCCGCCGCGCCGGCCGGCAACGGGTCCGAGGAGGCTTTTCCCGTGCCGATCGAGACCTACGTGGTGGACGAGACCAATTCGACGCTTTGGGAAATCCTGCAACACCGGGTGGAGGTCGAGCCGTTCAACCTCGTGGCCACGATTCTTTTCGTGCTCGCGGTCATCCACACCTTCCTGACCGCGCGGTTCCGGCACTGGGCGCACGTGATCGAGCTGCGGCACGCGGAGCGGCTCCGGCGGGAGGGCCGGTTTGTGGACCGGAACAACGACGGCGAGCCCGATGAGGTGAGTTTTTGGGGCAAGACCCTGCATTTTTTCGGCGAGGTGGAGGCGGTCTTCGGCATCTGGGTGATCCCGCTGCTGGTCGCGATCACCTGGTCCGAGAGCTGGCACACGGCGGAGGAGTATCTGAACAGCCGGGTGAGCTACACCGAGCCGATCTTCGTGGTCGTGATCATGGCGATTGCCGCCAGCCGGCCCGTGCTGCGGCTCGCGGAAAACGCCATGGCCAAGGTGGCCGCGCTCGGCGCCGGCACGCCGCAGGCCTGGTGGTTCTCCATTCTCACGGTCGGGCCCGTGCTGGGCTCGTTCATCACCGAGCCGGCCGCCATGACGATCTCGGCGCTGTTGCTGCTCGAGAATTTTTACCGTTACGGACCGAGCGAGCGATTGAAATACGCGACGCTCGGGCTGCTCTTCGTCAACGTCTCGGTTGGCGGCACCCTCACGCATTTCGCCGCGCCGCCGGTGCTGATGGTGGCCGGCACCTGGGGCTGGGATTTCACCCACATGCTCACCCATTTCGGCTGGAAGGCGGTCGCGGGTATCGTCGCTTCCAACCTGTTCTACTATTACCTGTTTCGGCGCGAGTTTGCCGTGCTGGCCGCGCAGCGCAACCCCGCGGGCGAGGCGGAGCTTTTCGGCGCCCCGGTGGACGATCACCGCGTGCGCATCCCGGTCTGGGTGACGGTCGCGCATGTCTTCGCGCTTTTCTGGAC
>VFQQ010004196.1_pt1 | contig 12972 bp, 18 predicted proteins | sample 3512341 | NCBI WGS metagenome assembly VFQQ01 (sample SAMN10412373, study PRJNA504923) | tailings metagenome | isolation source: Relicate 2 Philex TSF1 revegetated site | place: Philippines: Tuba, Benguet | collected 2017-08-29 | reverse complement strand
CGCCACCTCTGAGTAGGGCTCGCTCTGCAACAATGTAAGGAGTGAAAGAGCAGGCGTGGGCAGATGGCAAGCGGGAGAGAAGGGAGGAGGAAGCCTGCAGGTTAGGAGCAACGTTGGTCGCACGAGCTGGGAATCGGCTCAAGTTGCCGCCGGCGCTGGCGGGGCTGGCGCAGCGCTGCTAGCAGCAGCAGCCCTCCACTCAGCCACCCCCGCATCAGCCAGCAGCCGCCCACCGGCGCGAAGAAAAAGGTGTGGTGGGCCTGCCGAGGCGCCAGCCCATACTGCAGCGCCGCCACGCCAGAAGCGGCGGCGCTGAGGCTGAGCACTGCCTCGTCGGATGTGGGGGTGGGCAGCTCCAACTTCATGGCTGCGTCTGATCAGTCAGGTGAATGCAGAACAAGCAGCGGGAAGCCTCCCACCGGTAGGTCGGGCATCGGAGGCTCATGCAGCGCAGCGGCAGCGGCGGCGGCGAGCGGCGGCTGAGGAGCTCCTCAAGGCTTGCAGCCAGCGCTCGCATCGTGATGATCGTGTTTACCTGCTTTAATAGGCGTGTAGATCAGTAGTCTGCTGCTGTTGTGGTCGGGTTGACGGCCCCAAAAAACCTAGCGCTGTTTGCAGGCCGCTCCCGCACTCCTGGGGCCGTTCCTGCATCCGGGTCGCTGCCAGGGCACCTCACACCCCTGCCGAGGCTGCCGGCGTGCTCCTTCGGCTCTCACGGGTCGGTGGCCGCCGCCGCTGCCACTCGCGCTCTGGCCCTCGCCTGTCGCTCCACAGATAACCTCCCAGTCCCTTTTGGTACTCACTCCACACAGCGCAGCAGCGCGCCATGCCCCTGTCTGGCGAGGACTGTGCCCTGGGCGCACTGCTGGGTGCTGCCTGCGGCGATGCCGCCGGTGCCGGCCTGGAGCGCTCGCGCGGCACAGTGAGCCTGGCGAAGGCTCAGGCAGCGGTGCGCATGCCTGACAGCAGCTACCGCGGCCGCTGGCAACCGGGCGGGCGCACCACGGACGACACCCAGCTGACCATCTGCCTGGCCAGAGGTGGGCAGACTTGGTGGTCGGAAGGCGTGGCCTGCCTTGTTGGCACACACATTGAGGTTCGGCCTCTGCTCCAACATGTAGGGCTGCTGTATACAACTGCATGTGTTGATCTCCCTGCACCTTGTTCACCCCGCAGGCCTGGCCGGGCACCCGCCCACCAGCGGTTTTCCGGCCGGCACGGTCGCCGAGCAGTACGTGCGCTGGTTTGCAAACGGCGCCTACTGCGGCGGGCGCACCTGCAAGGCCGCCTTTGGCACGCCACGCAGCGCAGGCGGCGCTGACCTGGCGGCACGCATGCGGGTGAGCCCACGGGAGACAGGATCGAGGCTGGGCCAGCTTTGTGAGCTTTGTTAGGACGCTGGCTAGGCGCTGGCTGGCAGCAGCAGTCTGAGGAGCTGCAGTCATCAGTGGCTGGGCGAGGGCTTCTTGCTGCAGCGAGACCGCTTGTGACCTGTGGTTAGCCCCTGCTGTGCCGCCAACCCACCATTTCTCATTCGCTCACTGCAGGCCCGGGCTGACGCCAACCTGCGCGAGCACCCAGAGCGGGGCGAAGCCAATGGCGCCCTCATGCGCGCCACCCCTCTGGGCGTGTGGGGCCACCGCCTGCCACCCGAAGCAGTGGCCGCCGCTGCGCGGGCAGACGCAGCACTGTCCCACCCTGCACAGGCCTGCCGCGATGCCAGCGCGCTGTACAGCATTGCGCTGGCACACTTGGTGGCTGCCCCGGGCGATGCGCAGGGCGCGCTGGCTGCCGCAGAGGCATGGGCAGATGCTCACGCGGGTTGGTTGGGTTGGTGCTTTCCCTGCTTGTGTGTTTGTTGGGATGCCACTGAGAGCTTGCGACAGTGGAGGGAGCGGATGCACAATGCCGCGCATCTGTCGGCATCCGCAGTGTGAGCCTCGCTGGCTCCAAAACTGCTTGGTACGTCGAGTCGGCTGCACCCGTTCCCTGCGTGCCTCCTCCCCTCCCTGCCCTGCCCAACCGCCGCCTGTCTGCCTCTGTCCCTCCTTGGCTTAGAGCGCCGCGTTCGCTACTGGCTGAGGACCGAGTCGCGCCAGCCGCTGGAGAGCGTTGCCTGCGCCAACCCCGCCAGCAAGGGCTGCGTGCGCTGGGGCTTTGTGCTCGCGTTCCACCACCTGCGGCGCCGCACGCCCTTTGAGCAGGCCATTGTGCAGGCGAGCAGGGCCCAGCATGTTTGGTTTTTTTAGTCTAGGTGGACGCCAACCAGTTTCGCAAATTGTTTTGTATGAGTAGGCCGTTGTGCAGGCCAGCAGGGAGCTGTGTGTTGGTGGCAATCGACCGCTTGCCTGCAGCTGCCGCCTCGGCCTGCCACTGCCCTGCTGTGCTTCCAACCAGCTCAAACCCTCAAAACCATCCCTACGTGCGCCGCAGACGCTGTGCCTGCAGCTGCCACCTTGGCGTGCCACCCTGCCTTGTTGCCAACACAACTCGGTATGTCTCCCCGTGCGCCGCAGACGCTGTGCCGCGGCGGTGACACCGACACCAATGCTGCCATTGTGGGCGGGCTGATGGGCGCGCTGCACGGCACCTCAGTCATCCCAGCCTTCATGCTGCAGCCGGTGGAATCGTACAGCGGCGGCCGCTGCCCCGCAGACCTGCGTCCCAGCTGCCTGCGGGGCCTGGCGCAGCAGCTGTACCGTGAGGCTCGTGCCGCCGGCGGCAGGGCCCAGCCGGCTGGCGGCCGCCTGCCTGGCGCCGCTGCCAAGAGCAAGCGCAGCGCGCCTGGTGCTGCTGCCGCGGGCGGTCAGCAAGCGGGTGGCAGCAGCAGGGCACAGGCTGCGCTGAGCCCTGCACGTGCGGCCGGCCTGGCGGCGCTGCAGCGCGTGCAGCCAGCTGGTGGGGTGAGCTTGGAAGAGCCAGATGCTGCGCCCCAGCAGGAGCAGCAGGAGCAGCAGGAGCAGCAGCAGCCTGCAGCTCGCAAGCGCCCGCAGCGCCAGCCGCCAATGGGGGCCAGCGGCGGCGGCGGAGGCATCACTGATGTGGTTGACCTCACTGGCGAAGACGAGGCAGAGGAGGAGGGCGGCCCACCCGCACTGCCGCCTGCCAAGAAGCGGCACACTGCGACTGATGACTATTAGATGGCAGGCAGCAATCGGCTGCAAACTTGCCTGCTGCACTTCCTGATGTGTCCAACCTGTTGGCCGTAGCTGCCCACGTCTTGCCTGCACAGCCCTTGCTGACGTGCGAAGCCTGCTCCATGCCTTGACTGCATGCTGAATGCCTCTGTTTATGTTCATGCAACCTTCCCAGTCTGCACCCGTGCGCCATGCTGTTAGATGCGCATCGTCGTCCGCAGCAGCAAGGCGGCGGAACGGCCACCGGCGGCAAGTTGAGGGCACTAGGGTTGTGCACAGCAGCTTGCAGGTGACTCCAAACACTCTGGACCGATTGCTGAAAGGAGAGTCTGGCCCAGAGGGGCGCAGGCTCACGAGGGTGGGCGCGCTGAACCCAGTCAGCGCGAACAAGCCCACAAGCACCGGCAGCGTGGATGTTATGCATGTTTGCGGATTCAGCAACTCGATCGGGATTGAGAGAGGCGCTGTGGACCCGGCTTTGAGGAGGCCGCGGCATTTGGCGCCCATGCAGCGCGCGGTGGGCCTCAGGGAGGGCGTCCGCCACCCGCCTGCAGCCCTGGGCCACTTGCACGACCGATCAACGGCGCCAGACCACTGCTAGGGCGAGCCCATTATTTGAAGGGGTGGAGTGCCTTTGCGCGCGTTGTGGCGCCGTCGGCGACCGCCACCGCGGCCTGGCAGCGCAGATCAAGCTGCGGGGCCATGAGCGCCGCCGCGGGGAAGAAGGTGCGAGCCTGCCCACATGCGAGGTCGTAGTGCGGCCCCCCTGGCTATGCCCTGGCTACCGTGGCGCATCGTTGAATGCGGGCGTGATTTGTTGCGAGGGTCGCGAGGCCCGGCAGGCCCGCAGCGCGTCCGCCGCGCCGGTTCCCGCCGCTGCCGCCCTCTCCGTGCGCCCCCTGTGCTTTTCCGGCTGGCCGCCTGCCCAACCGCCTGGTTGCTGTGTCATAGCGAGGCGTTGTTGGCCCCTTACAGCAGCACTGCTGGTCCAGCTGCATCTCTGCTGCCACCCGCCGGCTCGCAAGCAGCCCCCTCTCGCTCGCAGTTCGCTTGCACTCTGACACTCTCGACCGCCCTGCTCTACTATCGCCATCCCTTCGCCCCACCAGGGCCCTGCTTTTCTCAAGCAACCCTCCTTGCTGACCTTGTGTTGGAGCACAGAATGCAAACGCAGCACAGCCCGCGCTGTTGTATGTATCCCTCACTGGCCCCCCTTGTTCCTGTGCAGCCCGGCGTGTGGACGGAGGATGAGGACGCATTGCTGGCTCTGTGGCAGAGCCGCGTGGGCAACAAGTGGTCTGAGGTGGCCAAGCACATCCCGGTGCGCTTATGTGCTGGTGGCAGTTGATCGCACATGATGGCCGGCAGCGGCATGCTGTGACTGGGTACCAAAAGCATTGCGGTTGCGGCTTCGGGAGGGTGCATCTCACAGGCAGCACCCCCTTGCCGCCGCAACGCTGCAGGGCAAGACGGGGCAGCAGTGCGCGCAGCGCTGGCGGCACCGCGTGAACCCAAACATCTCCAAGGAGAAGTGGTCAGAGGTACGCAGCTTTCGCGTGCGTTTGTTCAGGTGCCTGTGATGGCACCACTGTGGCTCTGGCACGCTGGCCGCTCTGGCAGGTTGATGTGTCCCCGCCCCTACCTGCTACAAGAGCACAGTGAGCTGACCCGATTGGTGCTTGCTGTCCCTCGTGCTTGCCTGATGGTTGCTCAGAACATTTCGACACGCCTGCTCAATTGTTTGTTTCATGGCCCCCAGGGCCGCAAGCTGGCCAGCCTGGTGCTTGCCTGCTAAAGTCCTGCAAGGTTCTGAAAACTGCTCACTCTCATTTGTTGGCCCACCCTTGCAGGATGAGGACCGCAAGCTGGCCAGCCTGGTGCAGAAGTACGGCAACAGCTGGGCCGAGATCTCGCGCTGCCTGCCCGGCCGCACAGGTGGGCGCATTGTGAAGAGGGGCAGTGGTGGGGAGAGGAGCGTATCTGTGTCGTGCAGGCAGCCATTTTACGGAAGGCTGGCGGCAGTTTAGGGCAGGCTTTCAAGCACAGCCGGGTGACGGAGCTGCCCATCGCGATCGCAATGGTTGGCAGCCTGCTCTCGCTGACCGTCTTCCACCTGCACACTTTTCAACGTGCACAGACCAGCAGTGCATGGGGCGCTGGCGTCGCCACCTGGACCCCACCATCAAGCGCGACAGCTGGACGGACGAGGAGGACGCGCAGCTGCGGGAGCTGTATGCCGAGTATGGTGCGTTTAAGGGGCTGGGGTACAGTAGTGTGAGGGGCTGGGTATGGCAAGGGATGCGCTGTGTGCAATGCGCAGCTGCGGGAGTTGTATGCCAAGTATGGTGCGTGTCGAGTGCAAGGGGTGGCTTGTGCGGGGTTTGGTCGCAGCGTTGTATGTGCTTGGTGTGGTGCGGACGGCACATGAGCGCAGCGGCGGGGTTACAGTGGTGCAACGAGCATGGGCTCAGATGCATTGCTGTGTGCTGCAATTGCGGTGTGTTGCGCTTGCAAGGGGCACTCTGTGTGCAGCAAGGAAGTCGTCCCTAATGCCTGCAACCCGCCCCACTGCCCCACCACACCACAGGCTCCTCCTGGAGCTGCATCAGCAAGAGCATGACGGGGCGCACAGCGCAGCAGTGCCGTGCCCGCTGGTGCCAGCTCACCAACGCAGTGGTGCGTGCTGCGCTCGCTTGTTCCCTGACCCAGCCGTCTGGCACTGCTCGTATCAACAAGCGCGCTGCGTTTGCCATCAGCAAAGTGCGCCTGGTTGCTCATTCGTCCCCTGCCACACCAACCCTCTCCTGGTTGCTCACACCCTACCTGCCTCCGCTCTCCACTTCCCTTGCCTGCAGCGCCCCAGCCGCTCTGCGGCGTCGCGCAGCAAGAGCAGCAGCATGGCGCGGCCGGCGGGCACCCAAGCGATGGACCCTCTGTCTTTGGCCGAGCTGCAGCAGCTGCAGGCGCAGGCCAACTTGCGGCGGCAGTCCACAGCCAACACCTCGCACCTGCTGGGGGCCGTGGGTGCTCCCGACCCCGCCGCCCTGTTTGCCGCCGCCACGGCCGAGGGCGCGGCGGTGGCGGCGGCAGCGGCGGCGGCGCTGGCGGTGCAGCAGCCGGTGCCGGCGGCGCGCCGCCTCTCGGTTGTGGGCGGCACAGACGGCGGCAGCAGCAGCTGGAGCCAGGAGGAAGGGGAGAGCGAGGAGTCGCCGGAATTTACGCTGCGACGCACCACAGCACGCACAGCGGGCGCGGCACCCCCCGTTGCGCCGGCAGCTGCGGCGGCAGTGGCAGCAGCGGCAGCAGCGGGCCTGGCGCTGCCGCCCGCGCAGCACCATTACCTGCAGCCACCGGCGGCGGCACCCAGCAGGGAGCAGCAAGTGCCCACGCCGGCACAGGCAGGCGCCACGCCGGCAGTGCAGAGCGTCGTGCTTCCCGAGGCGCTGCTGCCGCTGCGGCTGGATCTGCCTGTGGCGCCGGCTGCAGGGGCGGTGGGCGGACAGTCGCCGGGAGAGGTGCGCTGCTCCTCCTGCTTCTGTTGTGCTGCGCCAGGTGCCGGCTTGACAGTTGTTGTGCTGTGCACCGCATTGGGGTGTGATGCCTCGGTCTGCTCGCAGCGCACACGCATTGATGCTTCCCAGCACTGCGAGACTTTGTGGCTGACCCTATTTGACAGAAAGCCTGCTGCCCCGTTGTTCAAACCATCCCCACAGGAGGACTCGCCGGCCCTGACGCAAAATGCGGCGCCCCATGCAGCAGCAGCGGCGGCAGCCACCGCTGATCTGCTGTCCCCGCTGCGCAGCCAGCTGCCGCCTGCGCCGCCGCTCTTCACGCCCAGCAGTTCAGGTGCGTGGGGTACGGTGCTGCATGTTGGTGGCAGGTGGCTTGACCTGCACGCTTGCCTGCTGCTGTGCGTGGATGTGCAGCAGCAGTGTATGCACTTGTGGAGCTGCTTGGCCAGTGCCCTGCGAGCTATGCTGCCCAGCTGCAGACATCCCCCGTCTGCCGCCTGCGCACCCATTGCCTCGCTGCCTTGCTCCCTGTCCGGCTGCCTCCGCAGGGCGCAAGCGCACCGCGGCCTCTCGCATGGCGGCTTTTGGCCCCTCCCTGCCGCCGCTGGTCATCCCAGACTCTGCTGCCGCGACCGCCATCAAGAGTGAGCATCGATCCAGCTGCATGGTGCTCGCTACTATGCTTCATGCCTGGCCTCCAAAATCCAGTGCCTGCCTGCTGCTGGTCGGTGGCTGGCTGGTTGCTATACCTGGTGTTGGGGCTGTTTCAGCCAGCAGCAGCGGCCGCCATGGCTCTGCAACCACAAGCCCACCACCTGCACGCCTGCACACCCTGTTACCCTGGCATAGCATTCAATAAGCAGTCCCAGCTGCAATCAAAGGTAACCGCTGCTATGCTAGCAATTATTGCTGCTCCTGCCCTGCCGACAGGCACGCCCAAGCGGCCCACCCCCGGCAGCGGGGCAGCCCCCATGTCTTTGGAGCTCCGCTCACCCAACGTGCTCACCCTGCTGCAGTCGCCCCTGCAGTTCGCCGGTGAGCTACCATTTTGCATACTATGTTAAGTTTCCCAGCTGCTGGCTGGCTGGCTTTGCACTCGTGGGCAGCGGCGCAGGGATCGGATTGCTGTGCTTGCTTGTTGCCTGCACCCTACCTGGGGCTGCACCCCTGCCTCACCTCCTGTTAACATTCTGCATCTAAATTCCCCATTCGCCACCCCTCTACCCACCTTGCTTGCAGCGGGCGGCGAGGATTTGTTCCGCTCCCCAGGCTTTGGCTGCATGGTCACCCCGCCTTGGGCCAAGTGCGGCAGCAGCGGCGGCAGCAAGACGGTGCCCAAGACCGGCCCGGCCGCCGCACAGGCAGAGGCGGAAGAGGAGGAGGATGACAGGCGGCACTCGGTGGCCCGCCGCCTGGACAGCGCACCCACCTTTGCCAACTTTGCAGAGGAGGCGGCGGCGGCGGTGCAGGCGGCGGCGGCGCAGCAGGCGCAGCAGGCGGCCAGCAGCCTGCAGCCGGCGCACTCGTTTGAGTTTGGCGCGCTGCTGGGCAGCCCGCCCAAGAAGAGCAAGGTGGGTGCCTGAGCCAGCCGCAGCTTTGGGCAGGGAGAGGGGCATCTTGGCTGAAGGGCAATTTTTTTGCTTCCTCCCTGCTGCCTTGCTGGGGCTCACCCTCCACTGCCGTGTTGCACCCAATGCATGGCCCGCCCGCACACCTCCTGCCTCCCTCGCCCACTTTGCTGCGCAGACGTGCTCCCCTCCCGAGGCGTCCCAGGCCACTTGTGCGACCGCTGGCACCCCCTGGATGGCCCACACCGGGCACAGCTCTCTGGCACTGGCGGTGCAGCAGCACCTGCTGCTGGCATCCACCGCAAAGGCGCCGGCGGCGGGGGCCAGTGGTCCCGGCGGCGAGCAGCGGGATAAGGAGAATGGGCGGGGCGGCACCCTCACAGCGCTCAAAGCGGGCCCAGCGGGCGCAGCAGGGGCGGACAAGGAGCCCATCAGCTCGAGCAAGGTCCGCCAGCAGCTGACTGCACTGCTGGACAGCGTGTGAACCCTGCCCAGCGGGCCCTGCCTCGATCCTTTTACCGTACCATGTAGCATATACAACTTGCACTCGCGCTTTTGCCTCTGGCCCGCCCCGCTTCCTTTCTTTCTGCTGCAAGACAACTTGTTCACTCTGGGGTTTGCCGACCCGCTTGTGTTGCACCGACCGCGGCGCCCCCGCCGCCCTGCGCCGCCTGACCATTCGTTGTGCACACTGACCCATCCGCTGTATTCGTCCACGACCACGTGTGTATACTACTAATTGTGCGATTAGCGGTTTGCAGAGGGGTGGGCGGCAGCAGGGGGCGGGCTGCAGCAGGGGGCGGGTGGCAGCGCAAGTGTGGGCAGCAGCGGAGGTGGTGGCCCAAGGCAGTCGGTGGGTCTCACGGCTGCAGGTGTTGCACTTTGCTCGCTGGAAAAGCTGCCGAATTGAAGGTGGGAGGGCTGCTGGCACTGCTGTAGCAGGGCTGAACATGCTTAGGTTGGTGCGGCCAGGGAATGCACACCACGATAGAATCCTGCATGTGCCCCTTGGGAGCCGGTCACAGACGCACGTCAGGTTGGCCCCAGGGCGCCTCTCTCTTGCGACATCAGCGCGTAACTGACCTGGCTACAGCACAGAGGCACCTGGGCTGGTGTGATGTTGGGCTGAAGGGGGGCTGGCGGCGGATGTGCCCCGTGCCCAAGGAAGCCCACCAGCCACAAGGCCTTTCGGCTGGCTGGGCTAAGGTGTGCTCGGGGCAGTTTCGCTCATGCATCGGTCGCGCACTCCTTACCGCGTACATTCGACTGCTGACGTCCAAAAAACGCAAAGCCAGGCTAAGCACAGACACTTCGTGTCACCTGAGCAAGCAAGGGCAGGTTCACCTGGCCGCCGGGGCCACCCACCTGCTGGCAATGCGGCTGCTGCCTTTTCCGCGCCTGCATCGCGTGCCTTCAGCCTTGGAACCCACTGCATAGTGTATCAGCGGCGGCGCATGCCCGTGGGGGAGCCGCGGGGCGCGGGGCCGGGAGGCCCCGCCCGAGCCGCGGCTCTCCTGGCCCTGCTGCTGCTGGCCGCTGTGCAAGTGCAAGGTGAGGTGATCTGCAGACAGCAGCGCAGCACGCACACGCTGCTGTCACACCCGCCAGCACCCGCCCGCCCCCCGGCCCCGCTGGCCCCGCTAGCTCACCGCTGCTGCCCTGCCTTCCCACCCCAGGCATCGCGCTGGCGCCTGTCACCTCTCGCGGCACATTCACGCTGCAGCCTGGCGTCCGAATGTTCTATGCCGAGACGGGGCTGTGGGGCTCAGTTGGCAACCGCTGGGAGTGGCACCGCGTCACAAACGCTTCATCGCCAGAGGTGCGGTTGGGCCGGTCGGTTGGCGAGGCAGCCGGGCATCGATGTGCACAAAATGTGCAGCCGGCCCGCTCAGCAATATCGCACGTTTGCATCACGCTGCATCACGGCATGCAAGGCAGCACATCATTCGTATGCTTGCCGCCGCCACTGCCGTCGCAGAAATGCTTGCAATTGTGCATGCCCCACCGCTGCTCCACCAACCCCTGGGGTTTGCAGGACTGTGCGCTCAGGTGCCGCCGCCTCCATCTATATGTGCAAGCATAGCTCCTGCACTGCTGCTTCACTGCCTGCCCACTCGCACCCCGCAGGATTGCGCGCTCAAGTGCCTGCACGACGACAGCCCGCTGCTGGGCGACCCGGCATGGCTGGCGCAGGGCTGGGCCTGCAGCCTGTGGGTTTATAGCAACTACACTGAGATGATGCTGGGGGACGTGCTCGTGCCGGGTGAGGCTTCTGTTGCTTCATCGTGCCGTGCTTGGTGCATGTTTCAAGCAGATGTGGTCAGCACAATCAGCGAGCCACAGGGAGCAGCCCAGAAGAGCAGCCGCTGGGAATGTTGCATCAGTCGAGCGCTGACATGAAGTGTCTGCATGCTGCATCAAATTTTCCAGCCTGAAAACTAACACAACTGTTACCCTTGACGTCCCTTGCCATGTGCTGCAGAGTTTTCGCTGTGCCACCTGTACAGCCGTGACGGCATTGGCGGCAACCTGGAGGACCCAGTGCAGCAGGCGAGTGTGGGAACGGGTCTGGACAGTCTGGGCAAGCCTGATGCTGCTATGACCGAGATGCAAGTGTGTATGTGTGTATGTTCGTGCACATGTGCACAGCAAGCTGATGGTGGTGGCAGTTGTGCCAATCCCTGGCACGGCTTGGAGTGCGGGCATTGCAACCCTTAGGTGCGCTTTTTTGCCCCTAAATGCTGCAGGTTTGGCCGAGTGAGCACTCGGGCCTGATTGTGCCTGTCAGCAGCCCGCCGCCTAGCGAGCCAAGCAGCCCGCCGCCGCTGGCTCAGCAGGGCGGCGGCAGTGGGCAGGCAGCCAGCCCGCCACCACCGGCAGATGGGGACGGCGATGGCAGCCCGCCAGTGTCCTCTTCGCAGCCAGGCAGCCCGCCGCCACCACCCGGCAGCAGGGAGGCAGGCATCCCGCCGCCATCGCCCGAAGTGGCAAGCTCCCCTCCTAGGGAGGGTGCAGCTGGCCAGCCGCCGCCCTCGCCGGCAGAAGTACCCAGCCCACCACCGCCGCTGCGCAGCCCACCGCCGCCCTCACCAGTGGCGGCAGCCAGCCCGCCACCGCCGCTCCGCAGCCCGCCGCCGCCTTCCTCGCAAGCTGGCAGCCCCAGCCCGCCGCCAGCAGCCACACCGGACCCTCAGCTGCCTGTACCCGTGGAGTTCCAAGCAGTGCTGCCGCTGGAAACGCTGCAGAGCTTTGATGCCACGAAGCAAGCGGCTTACACTGACGCAGTGTCCCAAGGGGCGGGAGGTGAGTGATTGACCGCTGAATGAGCTGGGCAGCTGGGTGGATGGTGGGTGGTGGTTGCCACCCAAGGGCGGCTGGTGGCTGATGACGTTTCCGGCTGCTAATGTTGCATGCTGCCGCTGGTTGGTTGGCCCGGCTACTCCTGCCAGCTGCTCCCACTGCTAATTGTGGCAATTTCTTAAGCATTGTGGCCTTCCACACTCCATTCCCTCCCTCCAGCTGGTGCCAATGTGACGATCAATTCCATTGTTGCGTGGGGCACCCCTGATCGGCGGCGGCGGCTCCAAGCAGAAGCAGCAGCCATGCGCCAGGTGGCAGCAGCTCTGGCGAGTGTGGCAGGCAGCGGAGCGCCAGGGGGCACCCCTGGTGACACCTTGCGCAGCACAGGCAGCCGCAGCAGCGGAGTCCCGCCCCAGCAGCAGACACACTGGCGGCGCCTGCTGGGCTTGGGCCGCTCCCTCAGAGCATCCTACGGCCTGGCTGTGAACACGACAGTTGTGTTCCAGCCCGACCGGGCCAGCGATGCAGTGCAGTTTGCAGAGGCTCTTGCCAACAGCAGCAGCGGCGGCGGCGGCAGCAGCGGCGGCGGCGGCGGCAGCGCAGGGCTGCTCAGCTTGCTGCAGGCTCTGTTTCCGGGTGCCTCGGCTGGCAGTGTGGAAGTTGGCCAAATGTCGGTTGAGGAGTTTGTGCAGCGCTACATGCAGCCGCCGCCTCCGCCGCCCTCCCCGCCGCCCAGCCCCAGCCCACAGCAGCCAGTGCTCAGGTCTCCTTCGCCGCCGCCGCCCAGCAAACAGCCGGCGCCCTCGCCGCCGCCACCAGCCCCCCGGCCACCAGCACCACCGCCGCCGCGGCCAGTGCTGCGGGAGTCCCCACCGCCGCCGCCCCGGCCGGTGGTGCATTCCCCGCCGCCGCAGCCGCCGCCATCGCCACCACAGCGCCCGCCGCCGTCGCCCCCGCCACCGCAGCAGCAGCAGACAACCAAAGCATCGCCGCCGCCCCCACAAAGACGGTGGCCGCCACCGGCCTCACCACCCACAGTTGTGGTGTCGCCACCGCCGCCACGGCAGCAGCGTTCACCACCCCCGCCCTCCCCAACCAGCCAGGAACCGCCACCACCGCCTCCCGTGGCACAGCGCTCGCCACCACCGCCACCGCCCAAAGCAGCCAAGTCGCCACCGCCGCCGCCCAAGCCAGCCAGGCCACCGCCGCCACCGCCGCCACCACCCAAACCCAAGCCAGCCAAGCCGCCGCCGCCGCCACCCAAGGAACCAGACCCTCCAGCAGAACCGTCCCTCCTGGCCCCCAACATCACGGCAGTTGGCAACCTAACTGCCTCTGCAGCCAACCTGACGGTGGTCGTGCCACACACGGCAGCCAAGATGAAGTACCAGCGGGTGGTGCTGACGTGCCTGGACCCCAGGACCAATGCCACCGTGGCCAAGCTGACGCGGCCGC
>VFQQ010004195.1_pt1 | contig 12977 bp, 9 predicted proteins | sample 3512341 | NCBI WGS metagenome assembly VFQQ01 (sample SAMN10412373, study PRJNA504923) | tailings metagenome | isolation source: Relicate 2 Philex TSF1 revegetated site | place: Philippines: Tuba, Benguet | collected 2017-08-29 | reverse complement strand
CAGGCAGACAGGAAATCGCCGTGCCATCTCCGCCGGCTGAAGTAGTCGGGCCGAGGTGCTGCGCGCGCCGGGCACGATCTCATAAGGGAAAATCATCCAAGCGTTTGCTTCAGCACGCGTGTATGGATAGAGCCGAGCATCATGCAGGCATGGGCGAAGAATGCCGCGCTCGATCGGCCAGTCCCGATCGTCCCACCGCAGCGTTACAGTGGCAGCCGTCTCAGCAACGGCGCGGAAGATGTAAATCGGATCTTTGCTGGTCTGGACACCGACGAAAATTTCCGCAGCGTCTTTCAGTTCACGACCGCAAACGGCACGCACACGCGCAAAAAGCGCGCGCGTTTCATCGTCGGCGAATTGCCAAGGCTCGTCCGTAAGCTCCGCCGTCGGCAACACGCTTCGCGAACCCACCGTCCCGTAGCGCCAGGGCTCCAGAGCCTCCACGCGCTCAACAATGATATCCGCGCTGCCTTGTCGGTCGAGGATCATTAGACAAGTGTAATTTGCGGCCTGCCGACCGAAGACCTGCTGCACGCCGAAATGCACGATCTCTTCCAGGACGTGCTCGGCCGTGACGAGACGGCGCAGCGCCCGGCCCGCCTGAATGGTCATGAATTTGTGCGGGATAATGAAGCCAAGCCGACCATCCGGGCGGACGAGCGACAGGGATCGCTCTATGAAGAGCGCATACTTGTCGAAGTTGTCCTGCCGCGCCGTTGTATAGGGCGACGCGGCACTCCGGTAGAAGACCGCTTCCTCAGGCGAATAGGCCTGCATGTTCTGGATGCGGATGTAGGGAGGATTTCCCACAATCACGTCGAAACCACCGCGCGCATGCTCGGCAGGAAATTCGTCGGCCCAAGAGAACGGATTGACCTTCTCAAACAGGCGCGCTGGAAGCGCCCCGCACGCGGCTGTCCACTCAACTTCACTGACCAGGCTATTACCCGTCCGGAGGGTAGCTTCCAGCTCCGGCAGCGCGGCGCCCCCTGTGCGATCGACGTAGTCGCGCAGACCTGCCGCACTCTCATCCTCAATCAGCTTCAGCAGAAGACTGAAGCGCGCAACCTCGACTGCATTGGCGTCGATATCTACTCCACGGATATGTGCGAGCAGGATGCGCCGCTTTTCTTCGAAGGTGAGCCTCCAAATTCCAGCGCCGGCTTCGTAGATCGTGCGGCCGACATAAGCGGCGCGATTGTTTGCCAGATACCAGGAGAGGCAATGGTCCGTCAGGAATTCGAAAGCCGACAACAGGAAAATGCCGGAGCCGCAGCAGATATCAGCAACGGCAAAACCGCCCAGATCGGCAGGAGACCTGCCCGCGACATGAGGGCCAAGCGTCCGCTGAACGATGGCATCGACGATGTAGCGGGGCGTCGGCACGACACCGCCGCTTTCCCGCACTTCCGGCTTACTGACGATCTCGACCGCGCCGGCGGCGTCGATCGTGATGATCTCGCCCAGAAATTGCTCATAGATTTCCCCGAGCACTTCGGTCTCGACGACCGCGAAGGTGTAGGGACTCTGGGGATAATATAGCTCGTTGATGATGCCGCTCAGCACGTCGTCGCTAATGCGGACGCCGAGGCGTGCGTCATCGAGCAGCCGGAACAGGCCGGAATCGTAGAAGGCATCGGCACGGCGCAACTCCGCTACTAGCGCGTTGAAACTACTGCCGGCGGCGGCGGCAAGCCCCCGGAGGGTTTCATATCGCTCAATATCGCGATCTTCGCAGATACGCAGAAAAACGATGCGCGAGAGGAAGAGCTGCACTGCATAGGTCAGCTCTGCCGGCGAAAGTCCCGGGGCGTGCTTGTGGATATCCCGTGCCAGCCGCTCTCGCCACGATCGAACCTGGCGCAAAAAGAAATCGTCGAACTGACCAGCCCCGTGCCGCGTAACATCGACCGAGAAACGACGGTCGAAGTCTCCAGAGTAGACGGCCTCGCGCGAAAGCAGCGGCCACAGCTCGTCAAACCGTGCCTCAAATTCTTCGTAGCCAACGAGCAAAATGCGGGCGACATGCGCGTCGTCGGCGAGGTCCGGCTTCGGCTGGCAGTCATAAACCGCAAGCTGGTGGAAATTGGTTAGAATCGCGATTGGCAGGCTGGCCGAATATCCGTAGCGCCGCGCCTGGAAAGCCGCATCCCGATTGCGATCTATAGGAACGCTTGGCTTCTTGGCTTCGATGAACAGCTTTCGTTGCCGAGCCAGGCGCAGCTCGTAATCGGGCTTCTTGGAAAGCTTTTCCTCACCGACCTCGACCGTCGCCTCTTCGATCACCTCGCGCAGACCGAGCGGTTGCCCCGCTGCGTTTAAAACGTCCCAGCCAAAGGCGCCAAGAAGCGGCGTGATGAAATCCGTCCGGGCCTGTGTCTCGTTATAGGCGGTGCGCAGATAATCCGTTTCGTTCCGACGAAAACTCTGGACCAGATTTCTGACGCGAGCGCGGGCCGCCGCCTTCAGCTCCGCATCGGTCATGCGGCATCGCTCGCCGCTTTCCGGGCACCTCGACGACGCGAATTGCGGCGATCCCGCATTTTGGTCCAGACGCCTTTGAGCAAGGTGCAGTCAGCCGTCGACAGCCCCATGTGCTCGCGCAGAATGACGCGCGCGTTCTCTTCAAGAACAGAATCCAGCCGTCCCGCCCGCACTAACTGATCAACGTCGGTCAGAGGCATCGCGCCGTTCAGCTTTGCGGGCATCAATAGCCGTTCGGCTTCCGTGGGTTCCAGTTCCAAGACGCCGCCGCCATAGCTGCGACCCTCGATCTCCGCCGAGGCGGCCGTGAGCCAGGTATAGGTATTGGCAACCACCCGCTCCGGCTTCGCACCCTTGCTGCGCATCCGGTGGATCGTGTCGGTCGATGTTGCGCCGGAGGCATTCAGCACCATGCGCGGGAAATCATAAATCTGCCTGAAGGCAAAGGCATCCGGCACCCAGACCGAAGGAACCAGATACCACGGCCGGCGGATCGAGCACTTGTATCCTTTGTGGAATTCTCTGCGCTCGCCCTCCTCAATGTAACGGCGCAGCTTGGCCGTTAGCTTGCCGGCCTGAAGCTGGCTTATGTTCAACAGGTGGACACGATCTCCCGCCGCCGCTAGCGATCTCCAGTCCGCCTTGCCAATCTGGCTGCCCTTCAGTTGCGCCGATCGCGAGACGAGTGGCGTAGTGAAGCCCTCGAGGCCGAGCGCATCGACCTGATCCGCCGACAGCACGAAGAATTCGTTTTTGCCCGTGACCACGCCCACGTCGATGCTCGCGTGCGCAGACATCGGGGCGGTGATCTCTGCTTCGCGCAGAGCACGCATGAACGTGATTTGCCGGTTACTTAGGAAGTATTTCAGCCACTTTTCGCTATCGTGGCGGATCGTCTTGGGTTCGGCCTGCGCCAGCAGCACGGTTGGCTTGCTGTCCGTGATGTCTGCCACCGAGTCCGCCGCCGTCAGCGCGACGCGGCATTCATTCTCTTCCGAGGCCGCCAAAAGCATGCCATCCGCCAGCAGCAGCACGACCTCCTGTTCGGCGTTTTCAAAGAACAGCTCGTTGCACGCGATCACGTCGATACGTGCAAAATGATCAGTTAGGTAAGAGCGAAGCTGAGCCGCATAGGTGACTTGTAGGATTTCCGCAGGCAGTACGAGAGCCAGCCGGCCGCCGGGCTTCAAGCTCGCGGTTGCCGCAACCACAAACGGAACCCAGATATTCGTCAGGCGATTGGGGGTAAGTCCCTGCTCCCCCATGATCGACATTGCCAGCGTGCGATGCGGTTCCGGGAAAGATTGGTACCGGATGAAGGGCGGATTGCCGATAATTGCGTCATAGGCTGGCTGATCTGTGCCCTGCCACCAAGCGAAGAAATCCGAATTGCAAACGATCTTATCGGCCGCGTTTCCAAGATCGGACCGCAGGCGCGCGGTGGCCGTCCGCGCCTCGGCAGGGATGATCTCGACGCCAGTGAGTTGGCGCGCGATTTTGGCGGGCGTCGCGCCAAGTGCCAGCAGACGGCGGGCAGCCGCCTCGATGAAAGCACCATCGCCGCAGCTCGGCTCCAGTACGGCATCGCTGGCAGACTGAATAGCCCAGTCGCAAAGCCACTCTGCTATCCGCGCCGAGGTGTAATAACCGCCACGCAGCTTGTCCTCGTCCAAGTTTGTGAAGCGACGACGCGGAGCATCGCTCGTGGAAGCGCCCTTGGGAGAAGAGGGGCGGGATCTGGTATACAAGTCTGTCATTCTCCCCCCACATGAAGCAGCGGTACGTCTTCGTTCAGAAGGCGGTCGATCGCTTCACGAATGCCCCATGCCATCGATACCCGATTCTTTCGGGCAGTCTCGCTAAGTTCACGGCGACGCTACGCCGAGAGCATAGCGTAGGTTGCCTGGTGATCGACACAATGGCTCTCGATGCAGCTTCACCGCTGGAATCACGACCAAAACTTGCTTAGAACAGATAGCGAACCCCGGCAAGCGAGAGCACGCCGTAACTCGCGACAAGACGCGGTTTGGAGGCCGAGCGGATCTTGGTCCATCGTGTGTCGAGAGCCGAACTTTATCAGCTCGTGTGGTCTACTCCGGTAAAGCAGCTAGCACCCCGGTTCGGAATATCGGATGTCGCGCTCAAGAAGGCATGCGAGAAAGCTGCGATACCGACGCCAGATCGGGGATACTGGGCAAAAGTTGAAGCCGGCCAGCGGCCATCTACCAAACCGCTGCCGCAGCGCTTTCCAGGGATGCCTGACGAGATCGAGTTCGGGGCCACCCATAGGTATTGGGGTGGCTCTCCACTCTCGAACGACGAAATACTCGGACCGGTACCGTTACCTCCTACATTTTCTGAACCGCTTGACGATGTCCGACAGCGGATTGCCCAATCAATTGGCGACGTTGTGGTGCGACGAGATACGCGTAGTTGGCATCCATCGATCGCTGTTTTTCTCCGTAAAGACGAGCAAAAGCGGGAGAAGCAGCGGCAAGCTGCATATTTTTCGTCGTGGGACGCGCCAGTTTTCGAAGGACCGTTCGAAAAACGACGTCTGCGCATCCTGAATGCTCTGTTTTTCGGGCTTATGAAGGTAGGAGGCAAACCCTCGCTACGCGGCTTTGCCGCTCGCGAGGTCGTCATAACATTTCATTATCAGCACATCTGGATATCGCTTGAGGGGAAGAATGCGAAACCTCCTCAGCAGTATGTGGCTCGAAGCAAGGAGCCGGATGACCACTCACTTGTGCTGTCGATACTTGCTGGGTACGAGGCGAAAGAGACTCTCGGTAGCTGGTCGGACAATGAGCAACAGAATCTGGAGACACAGCTTGCCGAAGCGGCCATTGCGATCGCCCTGCAAGGTGAAGAGAGCTACCGCGCGCAGCTGATCCGAAGCCATGAGTGGCGGATCGAACGTAAGTCGCAGCTAGAGAAGGAAGAGCGAGAACGCCAGGCAGCGCAGATAAAAGCCGAAGCCGAGCGTAGAGTGCGCCTCGAACAGAAGCGCATTGATAATCTTCTGACCGACGCAAACGCGCTTGATACGGCGGACACAATCAGGCGGTACGTTGCGCGTTTGGAAGATCGAGTCGACACATCCAGAGCAGCGAGCTTTCAAAAATGGAAGCAGTGGGCTCTTTCTCAAGCGGACCGGATAGACCCGTCGCTTGACGCAAAATTTCTAAAAGCCTTGGACGATTGAGACAGGTGCCCCGGAAGGCATTCCGAGGCATGCAGTTCAAATTTTCCCATAATCCCCGATCTACGCAACATCCGTGTAGCGGCAACGTTCAAAGGTCAGGTGTCTGCAAAGTAGAAATGTCAGGCCGGCCTAAAATCTCTCCCCTGTTGACGGGAGAGCCTGATGGCGGTGCTGACGATGAGCGATGTGGAGCTGAAGCGGTTCGATACGCTGCGCCGGGTTGACCGTGGCGATATCTCGTTCGCCGATGCCGCCGGTTTGCTTGGCATAAGTGAGCGGCACGTTTTTCGGCTGATGGAGCGACTGCGCTCGGGTGGCGCGGCAGCCCTTGTCTCTCGGCGTCGCGGCCAGCCTAGCAATCGATTCCTCAGCAACTTAGTCTTTGACGGCGAAGGCGTTCAGTGAACAATCAGGGCAAGGAGATGATATAGAATAATTACAGAAAACGACGTATCATCGCCACATCCGTAACCAGAATTAGCCAATCAGGTTAAGTCATCACCTTGGTTTAAGACGCATCATCAGGTCTGCGCACCGACGGCTTTTTGCAAAGTCAAAATGCTAATTGCGCCGATTGTTTGCCCCCCAACGGATTTTTGCGACGGGCCATGAGATATGGCGACGATAGTCGCGCTAAGCGATTCTAAGCGGCGCGATATCGCCGCCGCATTTGCAGGGTCGATGTGCGCCATCCCTTCATCGAGAAACAATACGGCAGGCTTTCGGTAGAGCGCGCGCGCCAGCAGCACTCTCTGACGCTGTCCCCCTGAGAGCGTCGTGCCCATATCGCCAACCAGCGATTGATATCCCATTGGCATCCGCGAAATTTCATCGTGTATTTGAGCCGCTTGGGCGCACACCTCAACATGGGCTATGTCAGGCTCGGCGTCGAAGAAGGCGATGTTCTCGACAATCGAACCTGCGAAGAGAATGTCGTCTTGAAGAACAGCGCCGATTCGTGAGCGATATGCCGCGAGACCGTATGCATGCAATGGGATCCCGTCGATAAGCACTTCTCCTTCGCTAGGCGCAACGAGTCCCAAGATGATTTTCAACAAAGTCGTCTTTCCTGCGCCTGACGGGCCGACGATCATGCTCATTGAACCCGGCTCAATGACGAGTGAGACACCCCGCAACACCCAAGGCTCGCCGTCGCCATAACGGAATGAGACGTCGCGCAGCTCTATTCGGCCAAGAAGTGGCTTCTCCAAAAGACTGTTGGATTGCCCCTGAGTTTCCTCACGCGCCAAAGCAATATCCGCCAAGCGATCAAGATGCAGGCCGAGCAAACGGAACTCAATGCCACGCTCAATCAAGGCCCTGCCGCTTTGCAGAAAGCTCGTCTTATAAGACATGAAGGCGAAGATCATGCCGACAGAGAATGTTTGATCGAGCACCAAAGTCGCGGCGAGGTAGATGACCGCCACATTCTCGATCGCGAAGATCGCTGCATTCGTCACATCGAACATGATCTGCAGCCGCTGGACGCGCGCTGCTTCGTTGATCGAGTCTGCGAAGCGATCCTGCCACATGTGCTGGCGCTCTTCTTCGCGGCCAAACATCTTGATCGCCGCGATGCCGCGCACCGATTCCATAAACGTCGAGTTCTCCAGCGCTCGCACAGAGATCAGGCTCTCGTTGCGGCCGCGCAGAATGCCGTAGAACGCGAACCGCGCCGCCGCGTAGAGGAGCAATGCCCCGAACGAGATGAGCGCGAGCAATCCGCTATAGATTGTCATCATCGCAAGCGTCGCCAGCGCCATCACGCCGTCGATAAAGACGCTGACGACGCCTTGGGTCAGGAATTGCTGAATGGGTTGCGTGGAGCCGAAACGCGAGACGATGTCGCCGAGATGGCGACGCTCGAAGAACGAAAGCGGCAAATGAATCATACGCCGGAAAAGACGAATGACGGTGTGGTAGCTCAGGCTGGAGCCGGCGTAGAGCGAGACGTACGAACGCAACGCCGAGATCGCCGCGCTCGAAAGCCCGAGAAATACAAATCCAACGGCCAGTGCCGCCAATAACTGCCGATCGCCATTTACCACCACATCGTCGACGACCGTCTGCATGAAGAATGGGTTGATGAGCGCAAGCACCTGGAGGACCAGCGCCAGAGCCCCAAGCTGCGCAAGCGCAGGCCCCAGGCCGGCGACAGGACCGAAGAGCGTCCCGAGCCGCAATTGCGGCGGACTGCGGCGCGGCGTGAGTTCTGGCGTGGGAGTAAGCTCGAGCGCGACGCCCGTGAAGTGCTTCGACGCCTCCGTCATTCGGTAAGTTCTGAGGCCATGCGCCGGGTCGTGCACGGTTATCGTGCGGGCGTTGGCAGATTTCAGAACGACGAAATGCTTCAGATCCCAGTGCAGGATCGCCGGCGTGCGCAGCGCCGTCATTTCCTCCAACTCCAGCCGCACCGCACGCGGCGCGAGACCGATCCGCGCCGCCATACCCATTAGCGTCTTCAGCGTCACGCCTTTCAGTGAGATGGCGAACTGGCGACGCAGCGCAATCAGGTTGGTGTTGTGGCCATGAAAGCTCGCAACCATCGCCAGGCAGGCCAGCCCGCACTCGGCGGCCTCGGCTTGCAGAATGATTGGAAGCTTGCGCCGGCCTGAAAGATCCAGGCGGTCCAGGATGCCAGCACTCAAATACGGCTCCCGCATGCATAAATGGGCTCAAGCAGCCATTCGAGAACTGTGCGCTCTTCAAGAACGATGCGCGCCGACAACGTCGTGCCCGGCTGAAGCCGCCGCGCTTCGCCAAAGGCATCGATCGTGCGCTGCGCGAGCGCGACACGGACGCGATAAACGGGCTCCTCAATCGCTACAGGAAAGTCGCCTTCACCCGGCACAAAGATCGTCTGCGAGATGGAGGTGACAGTTCCCTCTCCGAACCCGAACTTCTGGTAGGGGAAGGCGTCATACTGGAGGCGCACCTTCTGGCCCAACTTGATGAAGCCAGCCGCACGCGATGGCACAAGCAGAACCGCTTCGGTGATCGCACCTTCTGGAATGAGCGTCAGTGCAGGACGCCTCGGATCTGCAACCTCGCCGGCCCGCGCTTGTACGCCCGTCACTTCCCCGTCTGTCGCCGCCCGAACGACGAAGGTCTGGCGCCCTTCCACTTCAGCGCGAACGCGATTTAGCTCTGCCTTGTTTTGAGCCAGTTTTGCATCGAGCTGGGCAACTTTCAGCGGCTGGGCGGCAATCTGCTGCTCTGTGTCGCGCAGCTTCGCTTCCATATCGCGCAAACTCACTGCGATGGCCGCGCCTTCGCGCTCTGCCTGAAGCAGCACCTGACGTCGCGCGACCAGCTCGTTTCGGGTGATAGCGCCCGATTTCAGGAGCGTTTCTGCCTGAACGACCATGCGCTTGGCCTCGGCTATCGCTTGACCTTGCAGTTCAGCTTGATGAACGAGCGCGTCATGGCTCTCGCGCAACCCGGCCGCTTCGTTTTGGAGACGCGACGTATCGGCATCGATGCTTTTAACCGCCGCTTCGCGCTCGACAGCGAGCTGGTTTGCCTGCTCGACGAGCGCGGCCAGCGCACCGTCCTCGGCGCTACCGCCACTGCCCGAACTCCGATCAAGCCGGATACGAAAAAGCGGCGCGCCTTTCTTGATCGGCAGGCCGTCCTGAACGAGCACTTCGTCGAACACCCCGCCGTCGCGCGCAAATACTCTTACGATGGCGGGTTCGGTTTCGAGATACCCAAGCGCTGTCGCCGTGCGCGGCATCGGCACAAAACTCAACCCACCGATCGCGAGAACAATCAGAAGCACCACCAGCGGCGTGATGATCCGCGTATGAGGCGGTGTTAACACGACCGCTCGCCCAGGCGCTCGTGCCTGCGCATACGCAAGCACCACCGGCCGAAAGAGTGGTTCGGCGTATTTCCCGGTAGCCGGTGAAGCTGAACTGCCCATTGGCACCCCAAGCCAGCCTAAAAACGAACAAACCATAAGGAGCCCGCCAAAACGACTGGCACTTCTCCAAACTGCTATAATCAATGTCCCAACAATTTCTGTTGCATACAAGCAGAATTTCCATGATGTTTTGCCTGCATCATTCTGATGCATACAAAATGGGGAATTTAATGCGCGATCTCACCGTATCTGAAATAGAGGGCGTTTCAGGAGGCTTGTTTGAGGGTTGGTGCCAAGGCGCAGTGGGCGAGTTTGCTACTTGGCTGGGCGCTGGCGGTGCTGCCTTATATTGGTCAGGAGTAGGCGAAGTTTTGGGAGTGTTGGCCGGAATCAGCTTTTTTGCCGGGCAATATGCCTGTTTTATGTCCCAGTACCCGGAGATAACGTCAAATCAATTACCAATGGGCTCTGCGTATAATACGCAATAACGAGATTGCCGGCGGCAAACCGGCCAAAAGACGGCGCACTTAACTTATACTGCCGCAGCCGGTAGCATCGGCAGAGCCCTAGGCTTTAAGGTCTCCAAGGGCTCTGCCATTTTCTACGAATTCATCGATACCGCGCAGGAGGTTAGCGGCATGCCTAAGATAAAGTCAGGCCAAGAAAAAAAATTAGATTATGTACTTTGGGGCATAACGGCGTCAATTATTGCAATTATCATAATGGAAATTATGAACTTGACTGGAAATACTGTTAATAGATATTTTTATATTTCGGCCGTGTCATTAATGTCATTTTTATTTCTATTATTTGGAGTTATAAAACTTACAAATACCTCACCTTCAAAATCTGAAGAAGAGAAGGCCGTGACTCAGAAAGCGGCATTGGTCTTGGCTGGCGTTTTATTGCTCTCGCTGCTAATTGCAAGATTTTTGCTGTCGATGAGCTAGTCTATTTTCTTGTCTGATTGATCAGGTGAAACAAAACTGTCAGCTTAACTTCATTTCGCCGACACCGACCGTGCGACCCTTGGCTCAGGCAGCGCGCGTGGCGGCGCTTCATGAAGCCAAAGCACGCGCTCGCATCTGGCGCATGTTACAGCGCTTGGAGAGGTGGGGTTGTGTGTTGAAGGTGTTGTAGACGGCGGCGTGAGTAGCGAGGAAGCGTTAAGCAAATTTTCGGGATTTCCCCCCTGCTCTTTCTGCTCTCGTCGCCATACGCCAAAGCGATCTGACCGGTCGATAATTTCCATAACATCGGTTAGGCGCGCGGGATTCCCGAAGCGGGCCGGCGCGGTAGCCGCACGTGAATGTCGCTGATCCCTACGACATCGCCGTCCTGATCCGTCGCCTCAACCTGAATCACGGCATAGTCGCGGCCATTGCCGAGCAAGTGCACATCACGAACCTTCCCTTTGCAGGTGACGGTTGTGCCAACCGGCCCAATCTTCGTGAACTTCGAATCCACCGAGACGACCTCTGCGAGCGGGCCAAAGGCGCGCAAGACCAGGGACGTCATGTAGGACATGCTCATCATGCCGTGCTGCACGGTTCTCGGCGTTCCAAACACCTGAGCCCGCGCCGACCAGCTCGGGCTCATGTGGACCGGATTCAAATCGAGGCTGGCAACGCCATATGCGTCGATGAGATCCTGCGTCACCTCATAGATGAGGTCCGGCAAGTATGGCGAGTTCGTCAGGTCATCCAGATATGGCTGGGCGTCACCAGGAACTGCGTATGATTCAGGGGCCATTTTGATCCTCCAGAATTAGGCCGTGACGAAGCGTTCAACGTCCAACTTGGTTTCGGGGAGGATCAGGGTGCCGTAGCACACAGCCTTCTCCCTCTCGTCCGCGTCGAGCAGCGTCAGCTTCGTCGTCATGTAGGCTTTGCCGCGACGCCAGAAACGATCGTGGTTTTCGTGGATTGCGGCGATCCGATCGCCAACGCGGATGCGTTCGGAGTACTCGATGCGCTGAAACGGATTACGAGCGCCAGGCGTTCTGATCCACGAGCCTTGGGTCTCAGGCTGCGCAAACCAGAACGCGATCGTCGTCGTGAAAACGGGATGCACGAGGATGGTGCCCTGCGGCGCAAATCTGCGCGCATATTCCGGATCGACAAAAAGCGGATGCGTTTCGCGAAGCGCGAGGTTGTAGCTGAGCACATCCTCCTCCTCGACCAGGAAGGAGCGTGGGTGGCGACGCTTCTCACCAATCACAAGCGTGTCCCAGAATTCGATCCGATCCCACGATTTGAGAAAGTCCGCGTCGTAGTCGCGCTGCTTCTTCGTCACCAAAAGATGCTCAAAGCGCGAGATCTGGCTTTCCATGGCCTACCTTCCAATATTCTCCGATTGGAGAACTATTAGATTGGATTGAGCTGGTCAATGGATTTTCGCGTGACCATCCAACGGGGTATGCAAGGGCCCATAGGAGCCTCGCCATTGCCGCAGCATAGAAAGACCGTTGAACCGTCAGAGGCTGGCGAGAAGCTGTCCACGCGAGGCGCCCGTCGGCGGCAAGACCTTATCGATGCGGCCCTGCGCATCATCGCCCGCGACGGGCCTCAAGCTGTGACGCTTCGGACAGTGAACGCCGAGGCCAAGGCCGCCCATGGCTCGATCACCTACTATTTCGGCGGACGCGACGAATTAATCCGCGCCGCGCTCGAGCATGTGGCAGCCGAAAACACCAAAGCACTCAGCGCTGCCTGGCCGACAGATGCACCGCCCAAGTCAGCTGCCGATCTTGCCGCGCTGATCTCGCAGCATGTCATGCATCAAATGATCGAAGACCGGGCGATGGGCATTACGATCCTCGAGCTGCATCTGGCAGTCGCGCGCGATCCCGCTTTGGCGCCGGCCCTCGAGGCATGGGGCCGAGCCTACAACGCTATCGCGCGAGACAGCCTCCGGATGCTTGGCTCCAAGGCGCCGGAGGCCGACGCGGCGCTCCTCGTCAACATGATCAATGGGTTGATCATGCGGCAGCTCGCGGTTCAGCGCGCAGACTTCGAAAACCGCGTTCTACGCCCCGCTATCCTGCGTGTGCTTGAAACGATCACGCGCGACTAGACCAAAACCGGCCACCACGTGGCAGCCGACTTCGCAGAGTCCGTCCAAACCCAGCTGCAAAGCCAGGCGTTGAAAGGCGACTATGATTTCAAGAAGGCTAGGATGTCGGCGTTGAGAACGTCGGCATTGGTGGTGAGCATACCGTGGGCGTAGCCTGGATATGTTTTGAGGGTGCCGTGCTTCAGCAGTTTGACGGCGAGTCGCGCCGATGCGTCGATCGGAACGACCTGGTCGTCCTCGCCGTGAAGGACCAGCGTGGGAACGTCAATGGCCCGTAGATCCTCGGTCTGATCGGTCTCAGAAAACGCCTTGACTCCGTCGTAGTGAGCTTTCGCGCTCCCCATC
>VFQQ010004194.1_pt1 | contig 12977 bp, 11 predicted proteins | sample 3512341 | NCBI WGS metagenome assembly VFQQ01 (sample SAMN10412373, study PRJNA504923) | tailings metagenome | isolation source: Relicate 2 Philex TSF1 revegetated site | place: Philippines: Tuba, Benguet | collected 2017-08-29 | reverse complement strand
GCCTGCCGTCCTCCAGGATGGCGGGTGCTTCCGTTGTTGGACAATCGAATAGAGCATGGCGGAATGCACTTGTATTCTCCGGACCGATTTCGGCCTGGCTGGACCTCGGTTGGACCGGATTGGACCTGACTTGGCCTCCACTGGACCTGACTCAGCATCGAATGGGCCTGAGTCAGCCCTCAATCGACCTCACTGGCTGTCCTTCGACTCGGTGCTGACGCGAACCCAAACGAACGCGCGCGACGCCAAACGAAGCGCTGCGAACGCAAACGAAGCGAAACGAACACCAGCGAACACAAACGAACACCAACGAAGCTGTGGGAAACCCGGCGCAGCAGGTCCGGTTGTTTTGCCGCCACCGCGTCCAAAAGTCCGGAAAATCAGGCTTTTCGCGTAGTTGCCAGCCTCGCCCCGTCGCGCTGATTCCTGCGCCGGTATTTGTGGCCGACTGCAATCCCCGGTAGGCTCCCCAGACGAGTCCAGGGGTAGAAAACACCCGGGCCGGCGCCGCCCGGAGGGCGATTGCCGGGTCCCGTCCGGTGGCATCCCGTGGACCGCCGGGGGACGGGGGATTGCAGCAGGCGATGGCCGATGCCGCGCAGATTGAGGAGAGGGGCGCGCCCGCCGGGGCGGAGACGCGCGGCCTGGGCGCGATCCTGCTGGCGGCCGGGCGGCTGACCGCGCCGGCGCTGGCCCGCGCCGAAACCCTGCAGCGCGAAACCGGCGAACGGCTCGATGCCGTTTTGCTCAAGCTCGGCCTGGTGGCCGAGGGCGATCTGGCCGACAGTTTAAGCGCGGCGCTCGGTCTGCCGCGCCTGCGGCCCGACGACTATCCCGCCGCCGCCCTGCTGCCCGATCTGCTGCCCGCCGCCTTCCTGCGCCAGATGCGCGCGCTGCCCATCGAGCTGCATGACACACGCGGCGTCACCGTCGCTGCCGTCGATCCCACCGACAGCTACATCGCCACCGCGATCCGCTATCGCCTGAAGCAGCCGGTGCAGCTGCGCGTCGCGCTGGCCAGCGAATTCGACCGCGCCTTCGAGCGGCTCTATGCCGGCGGCGACACCGCGCAGGCCGAGCTGGCGCGCTCGGCCGGCGAGAAGGTCGCGGCACTGCGGCATGACGATGTCGAGCGGCTGAAGGACCTGGCCTCCGATGCGCCGGTGATCCGCCTGGTCAACCGCTGGATCGAGGATGCGGTCGAGCGCGGCGCGTCGGACGTGCATCTGGAATCCACCGAGGATGCGCTGGTGGTGCGCTACCGCATCGACGGCGTGCTGCAGCCGGTCGATCAGGCGCCGCCGCAGATCCAGGCTGCAGTCGTCTCGCGCCTCAAGATCATGGCGCGGCTCGATATCGCCGAGCGGCGGCTCGCGCAGGATGGGCGCATCGGCCTGGCCGTGAAGGGCCGCGAGATCGATATCCGCGTCTCGATCATCCCCACCGTGGCCGGCGAGAGCATCGTGCTGCGGCTGCTTGAGCGGGGAAACATCGCGCTGGAGTTCAGCAGCCTCGGCCTCGAAGGCGACGCGCTGAAACGCTGGCTCGAGGCGCTGGAAAAGCCGCATGGCATCGTGCTGGTCACGGGCCCGACCGGCAGCGGCAAGACCACGACGCTGTATGCCTCGCTGCTGCGCCTGCGCAAGCCGGAAGTCAAAATCCTCACGCTGGAGGATCCGGTCGAATACCGGCTCGAAGGCATCAACCAGACGCAGGTGAAGCCGCAGATCGGTTTCACCTTCGCCTCGGCCTTGCGCAGCTTCCTGCGCCACGATCCCGATGTGATGATGGTCGGCGAAATCCGCGATGTCGAAACCGCGCGGATCAGCGTGCAGGCGGCGCTGACCGGCCATCTGGTGCTGTCTACGTTGCACACCAACGATGCCGCCAGCGCCATCACCCGGCTGGTCGATATGGGGCTGGAGGATTTCCTGCTCACCGCCACGATCAACGGCATCGCGGCGCAGCGACTGGTGCGCGTGCTGTGCCGCCATTGCCGCGAGGCCTATGCGCCGTTGCCGGAAGCGGTCGCGCGGCTGGGCTTTGCCGCCATCGGCGCGCAGGGTCCGCTCACGCTGCATCGCGCGACTGGCTGCCCGCAGTGCAACGGCACCGGCTACAAGGGGCGTACGGCAGTGTCGGAAATGCTCACCATGTCCGAGCCGATCCGCCGGCTGGTGATGCAGAAGGCCTCGGCGCAGCAGCTGCAGCAGGCGGCGAGCGCGGCTGGCATGGAAACCATGTACCAGCATGGCCTGCGCAAATGTGTGGCCGGCGTCACCTCGGTGGAAGAGGTGCTGCGCGTGACCCGGGACCTGTAGCGCCATGCCGCTCTATCGCTACCAGGCCATCAGCCGCAGCGGCGAGACGCTGAAAGGCGAACGCGAGGAGGCAAGCCCGCGCGCCATCGGCGCCTGGCTGCAGGCGCAGGGCCATTTCCCGCTCGAGGTCAGCCCGGTGCGCACCCGCGGCGGTTTCCGCCTGCCCGCGTTACGCCTCGAAAGCGGCCGTGGCCCGCGTGAAGTGGCGCTGTTCACCTATGAATTCGCCGTGTTGCTGCAGGCCGGCTTCCCGGTCGATCGCGCGCTGACCGCTGCTGCCGCCTCGGTGTCCGATCGCGTATTGCGTCGCGCGCTGGCCGAAGTGACCGATGTCGTGCGCGGCGGCGGCGCGCTGGCGGAAGCCTTGCGCCGGCATCCCAAACTCTTTCCGCCGCTCTATTGTGCGCTGGTCGAGGCCGGCGAAGCCAGCGGCGCGCTGGCGCAGACGCTCGAGCGGCTCGCCGAAGACCTGGAAAAGGCCGACAGTTTCCGCAACGCCGTCACCTCCGCGCTGCTTTATCCGGTGTTGCTGGTGGTGCTGGCCGTCGTGTCGGTGCTGTTCATCCTCACCGTGGTGGTGCCCTCGTTCCGTCCGATGCTGGTCGATGCCGGCATCGAACTGCCCTGGTCGATGACGCTTCTGCTGTTCGCCTCCGATGCGCTGGAGGCCGGCGGCGGCGCGCTGGCGCTGCTGGGCGCGGCTGCGCTGGGGATGTTGCTCTATGCCTGGCCGAAACCAGGTTTCCGCGGCTGGCGCGACCGGCATGCGCTGACCATTCCGATGCTGCGCGACATTCTGGCCAAGGCCGATACCGCACGGCTCTGCCGCAGCCTGGGCCTGCTGCTCGGCAATGGCGCACCACTGACCCAGGCCTGGCGCATTGCGCAGGCCGGGTTGAGCAATACGACTTTCCAGGCGCGACTGGCCCATGTCGGGGCGGCGATCTCCGAAGGCGAAGGGCTGGCGCAGGCGCTGGAACAGGCCGGCATGGTCACGCCGCTGGCGGTGCATATGCTGCGCGTCGGTGAGCAGAGCGGGCGTCTTGGCGCCATGGCCGACCAGGCCGCCGGTCTGATCGAGCGCGATGTGAAGCGCCGGCTCGACCGTTTCCTGGCCGTGCTGGTGCCGGCGCTGACCATCGGCGTGGGCGCGATGATCGCTTTCCTGGTCGCCACCGTTTTCGCGGCGCTGCTCAGCGTCAATCAGATCGTGTTGTGAGGAGAGTGGGATGCGTCCGTTGAAGTGCCGGCGAAAGATCGTGACAGATGCCGGCTTCACCCTGATCGAGCTGCTGGTGGTGCTGGTGATTATCGGTCTGCTGGCCAGCGTCGCCACGCCGCCAGTGATCCGCTATCTCGGCAAGGCAAAGACCGATACGGCGAAGATTCAGATCCAGGCGCTCAGCGCTGCCGTCGACATGTTCCGGCTCGACAGCGACCGCTATCCCAGCACCGAAGAGGGGCTGCAGGCGCTGGTGACGCGTCCGTCCAGCGCCGAACGCTGGAACGGCCCCTATGTAAAGAAGGATTCCAGCCTGTCGGACCCATGGGGCCAGCGCTATCAGTATCGCAGTCCGGGCGAACACGGCGATTACGATCTCTTCACGCTCGGCGCCGACAGGACGCAGGGCGGCACTGGCGAGAACGCGGATGTCGGCAACTGGCAATAAGGCAGATGCCGGCTTTACGCTGGTCGAGTTGCTGGTGACGCTGGCTATCGTCGCTTTCGCGGCGGCCGGTCTGGCATCGTTGTGGCCGAATCGCGGCGGCGCGGTCGTGCTCCAGACGGCGGCCCAGACGCTGGCAGCGGATCTGCGGCAGGCGCGCGGACAAGCGATTGCGCAGAACCGCACCATCGTGATCGAGATCGATGCTGTGCGCGGCAAGCTGCCCAAGGGCGTGTCGGTTGCGGGCGGCACCGAAGCCACAATCTTTTTCCGTGCTGACGGTACGACAGCGGGTGGTGAAGTGGCGCTACAGGCGCAATCCCGGCAGGCCTTGGTGCGCGTGGCGCGCCTGTCTGGACGCGTCGAGGTGGTGAATTAACGATGCGCACCGCCGGCTTCACCCTGCTCGAAGTCCTGATCGCCCTGGCCATTTTCGCCATGGCGGCGCAGGCCATTGTCTGGGTTTTCGCTGAACAGTCGAACGGCATCATCCGTGCCGAACGACTGCGGCAAGCGACGGTGTTGTCTAGAAACATGTTCGACCGACTGGGACGTGACCTTCCATTACGCAGTGGCGTCCAGGAGGGTGATGCCGGAAATGGACTGCTTTGGCAGTTCCGCATCGCGCCATACGACGTCACGACAGGTGGGCAGGACGCGGCAGCAGCCCGACTTTATACGGTTGAGTTTGCCGTCCGTGATCAGCGCACCGACCGCCGCCTGTTGCAATTGAACGCCGTTAGGCTGGGATCGGCGCAACCATGATGCAGCAACCAACTCGGCGAGACGCGGGTTTCACCCTGATCGAGGTGCTGATCGCTCTGGTGCTTGTGAGTCTGCTGGCGGCTGCGCTCTATCAGGGCCTTCGCCTCGGCAACCGCGCCTGGTCGGCATTGTCGGCTCGCGCCGCCGCTGCTGACGAGACCGGGGTGGCGCATCGGCTGGTTCGCGAGATAATCGATCAGGCTTATCCGTTGCCGGCGCCAACCGCCCAAGGCTTCCAGGTCGATTTCCGCGGCGAGGCCAAGGGTTTTCTGTTCTGGACGCCGCCGCCAGAGATTTGGGCCCATCCTGGTGGCTTGATCCAGGCGCGCCTGCAAATGCGTGAGTCGGGTGGCCGCCGTGATCTGGTGCTGGCGCTATCGGAAAATCTTGCAAACCCGATGTGGACCGAAGAGGTCGTCCTCCTGAGTGGTATCGCCGATCTGGCGCTGGATTACTACGGCTCGGCTGGCTGGCGCAGTGTCTGGCAAAACCAGCCCCAAATGCCGCAGTTGGTCAGACTGCGTGTCAGATTTCCTGATGGAGATCGTAGGGCCTGGACAGAACTGGTCGCAGCGCCGAAAACCGACCTGGATACCGAATGCGTCATCGATACGCTCACGCAGCGCTGCAGGGGGCGATAGATGAACGAGCGTCTCGCCGCCATACGATCCCTGCCTGCTATGGTCGCCACCAGTCTCGGTGCGGCCTTCGACTGGTGGCGCGCTGAACTGCTCGCCATGATACCTGCTGTACTGCAGGCGCGGCTAGGCTTGGCCCGGCCGGTACTGCAGGCATCGTTTGATGGCAGCTTGCTGACACTGTTGGTACGTGATGGTGAGCAGATCAATCAGGTGTACCGTGGCCCCGCAGAAGAAAATGCCACGCGAAGCGCACTTGCCGCTTGGCGTAAACGGCTGGGCGTAATCGACGTCGAGATCCTGCTCGACGCGAGTGATGTACTGGTTCGCACGATCGAATTGCCGACAGCTGTGCGCTATCGCGTCGCCGACGCCCTGAATTTCGAACTCGGCCGTCACACCCCCTTCAGTCCCAGCGATGTACATATGGACTGGCGGACAGCTGAACCGCAGAACGACCGATTGCCGGTCACCCTGGCGATCGTTGCGCGAGATCATGTTGCTGCTCTGGCTGAGTGTCTGCGCGCCGTCGGTCTCGCCCCGGCTTTCGCTCGTGGCCCGGGCGATATCAGGTTCAAAGTCGCGGGTTCCTCGGGGCCACGGTGGTCGATCCTACTGTCTGCCGTTCTCGCAGGCAGTGTCGTTTTCCTGGGGCTGTTGTTGGCGAATATTGAGGTTGGTCGCCAGGAGAATCTGTTGGTCAGCATAAACGCTGAACTAGGTCGCGAGCGCCAAAACGCTGTAGAGGTCGAAAAGTGGAAAGGCGAATTGGCGCAGTCAGAACGGCGCCAGCGATTTTTCAGCGAGAAGCTTGCCGACAAACGGGTTGCTGTCGTCCTGCATCGACTTAGCCGTGATCTGCCTGACAATGTCTGGTTGCAACAGATGACACTGCAGAATGGAGAAATCCGGCTCTATGGCTATGCGCCCGAACCGGCAACCGTCATCAATATGCTGGAAACGAGCGGGCATTTTGAAAATGCCAGATTCCGGTCACCTTCGACCCGTCGCAGCGGTGCCTCGGTCGATCGCTTTGATATTTCAGCTCAGATCAAGAAGGGAGGCGGAACATGATCTCTGCGCCCCCTTTCGCGCGCCGTGCCCTGGCTTTGGTGATTCTACTACTACCATTCACAATGATCTGGCTGCTGGCCATAGAGCCACTGATCACGCGCCATGGCGAAACGCAGGACGCGATGGATCGGACATTGCATCTGCTGGCTCGCTACAAGGCGAATGCCACGCAGAAGGCCGATCTGGAGCAGATGGTTATGCAGCGACGACAGCTCATGCCTCAGCAACAGGGCGTGATTGACGCAGCGAATGTGGCTCTGGCTTCGTCGGCGTTGCAAAGCAGCTTGCGGCGCATCCTCGAAACAAATGGCGGCAGCGTGCGCGTGTTGTCCATCGCGCCGCCGGTGCGTGAGCAGGGTTATGATCGCCTTACAGCCCGGGCAGAGATCGGCATTGCCTCTGACCGGTTGATCGAAGTGATATACGCACTGGAATCGGTAGTGGCACCCAATCTAACGATTGAAGCGCTCGATATCCGCGCTCCAGATCAGCCACAGAAGGCAGATGAAAATGTCAGTCTGATGGTTCGTCTTGACGTTTCAGGATATTGGGAGCCGAAATGACACGATTGCACGCGATGGCTTCCCTACATCGGCGTCATATCCTGCTGGCTACTCTGATTATTTTTCTCATGGGAGTGGCAGTCTGGCGAAATGTCTCGCCGCCTATGTTCCCGGAGCTACCGGTGGTGACTGTGGCGGGGTTGGGCCAAATGCCTCCGTCGGCGCAGGCTTCGGCGTTGCCTCCGTTGTCGGAATTATCTGCCGCCGCAGTGCGGCCGCTTTTCAACCCGAACCGCAAACGCGCCGAAGCGGTGCCGGTTGCTACGCCGCAAAGCGCCGCACCGGTGCGGCCGTTCCGGACGCCTGTTCTGCTCGGTATTGCTGGTGTTGGCGAGCGCCGCGTCGCGCTGATTAAGCTTCCTGACGACAAGGAAGCGCGCCGCATCCGTTCCGGTGACAGCATAGAGGGCTGGACCGTAGGCGAGATCGCCAACGATGCAGTGACCTTTCGCAATGGCGGGGTGGAGCATGAGGTACGGCTGCGCTCTTCTAAAGATAGTAGCAGCGGCGCAACGGTGCGTCGGTGAGTTGACGCAAAGGCATGAGATGGGGGATAGAGTTTTGAAAAGCATGCATCTGAGCCTTTGTAGCCTTGCGATGGTGGTACTGGCGGGCTGTTCTGAGCCGCCACGCCGGGTGGCAAATCAATTGCCGCCAGCGACAGTTGCAATGAAATCGAGCACTGCGGCACAACCTGTGCCGGTAACGGTTGTTCCATCCGGCGGAGGCGATGCAGCGCAGTCTGTCCCTGCAGGCAGCCAGATTTTCCAGGGAACCGGACGGGTCGTGGGTGGCCGGAGCGTAAAGGGCGAGCTGTCGCAGGACGGCGACATCACGCTCAATTTCGTAAACGCCGATGTGAAGGACGTTGTGCGAACTGTCCTGGGTGAAATTCTGCGAGCAAACTTCGCGATCGATCCGAAGGTGCAAGGCACGATCACACTGCAGACCAGTCAGCCGATCAGTCAGGGTGCAGTTCTCCCGGTGTTGGAGGGCGCTCTACGCTTGAACGGATTGGGCATTGTCCGTTCAGGCGAAGTGTATACCGTCGTGCCGGTGGCCGATGTGGTGCGTTTCGGACCAGGTATTGGCGGTCGTAGCAGTATTGCCATGGCAGACCAACCGGGTTTTGGTCTGCGCGTTGTGCCGCTGTCTTATATTGCGGCAGACGAAATGGCCGGTCTGTTGCGGTCATTCATGCCGCAGGATTCCATCATTCGTACTATTCCTTCACGGAATGTATTGCTGTTGGGTGGCACGCAGAATGAGATCGCGACCATGACGGAAACGGTCGGCATCTTCGATGTGAATTGGTATGCGGGGATGTCTTTCGGGCTTTTCACACCGCGCAACGTGGAAGCCAAGACCATCATCAAGGAGCTTGAGGTGATTTTCGGCCTGGCGATCAAACAGGCCGGGGCTCCCCCGATCCGTATTGTTCCGGTTGAGAGGATCAATGCGATCCTGACCATCGCGGCCAATGCTGCGACCTTGCGCGAAGTGGAGAGCTGGGTCGAGCGGTTGGATCGTGGCGCCGAAAATGTCGATGCCCGCGTTTACGTCTACTACGTTCAGAATGGCCGCGCAGCTGACCTGGCTAACGTTCTGACCGGCTTGTTCGAAGAAGGCGGCGGCGCCAAGAGGCCATCGGTAGCGAGTGGAGATCGCGCGGTCAGTTCGCAGCTACTTGATACCTCGTCTCGCCCGGATGAGGCATCTGCCGATGCCGGTATTAAAATCGGCGCCGGCAGCGGGAAGCTTCGTTTGAAGGCAGACGAGGTGAACAATGCGCTGTTGGTCCTCGCCACACCCCGGGAATACCGGGTGATAGAGGCGGCGTTGTCCAAACTGGACGTGCCCCCAATGCAGGTGATGATTGAAGCAGTCGTTGCCGAGGTCACGCTCACGGATGATTTGCGTTACGGCGTGCAGTGGCTGTTCCAGCCCGGCGCTCAGTCCTTCACACTGAGTCAGGCCAGTTCAGGCGCCGTATCCGGTGTCTTTCCTGGTTTTTCTGCCGTGTTGCGGCATGGCGACAATATCCGCGCGGTGTTGTCGGCGCTGGAGGGGATTACCACGGTCAATGTCGTGTCCTCGCCAAAGCTGATGGTGTTGAATAACCAAACGGCTACGCTGCAGGTCGGCGACCAGGTGCCGATCGCAACGCAGTCGGCGGTCAGTGTGGGATCGGCGGGCGCGCCGGTGGTCAACACCATCCAGTTCCGCGATACGGGCGTGATTCTAAAGGTGACACCCCGCGTCAACGAGGGCGGGCTGGTGCTGATGGATATCAGTCAGGAGGTCAGCGATGTGGCGCGAACAACCACATCCAATCTCGACTCGCCGACGATCCAGCAGCGCAAGCTCGCCAGTTCGATCAGCGTGAATACCGGTGAAACGATTGCGCTCGGCGGTTTGATCCGTGATCGCCGCAACGATGGAAGTAGCGGTATTCCAGTGTTGAAGGACGTACCGGTCTTCGGGCACCTGTTCAAGACCACTACGGAGACAACGACGCGGACCGAACTCCTGGTGTTGATCACTCCTCAGGTGGTGCGGACACCGACCGATATCCGTCGCGTGACCCAGGAATTGCGGGATCGTCTGCGTATTCCGCCAGGCATGCTCGGAGAGCAACCCGCGAATGCCCAATAAGGGCTTGTATTCTCTTTCCAGTGACCGGGGATCCGTGCTGGTCCTGGCGCTTTGGGCTGTTGCTGCACTGGCGCTGGGGGCGACGGCTATCATTGCGACTGGTCGGGTGCAGCAGACAATTGCACGCAATGAGGCAGAAGCGCTGCGTCAGGAACTGGCTCTGCAATCGGGCATTCATGTTGCCATGCATGGGCTCTTGAACCGGCCTGCGGATTGGCCTGTGGATGGCCGCCCACGGATGCTTGAGATTGGTGCGGAGCGTATCAGGGTTTCCATCGCAGATGAGGCAGGGAAGATTGACGTCAACACGGCCTCCGAGGATTTTTTGCTCGGACTTCTGGGGCCAATCAATATGGGCCATGAGCAGAAGCGGAGGGTTGTCGCGGCCATACAGGATTGGCGCGATCTGGACGATGATCGGCGTGCGCTGGGAAGCGAACGGGTTGATTACGCTGACAGCGGCTATAACTACGAACCGCGCAACCGACCCTTCGCCAATCCTGTCGAGTTACGAAGAGTGAAGGGCATGGATGCCGCAATCTACAGTCAGGTGGCTTCGGCGATGACCGTGTACTCGCAGAAATCCGGCGTGGACGTTCTCGTTGCGACATCGGATGTCCTAAAACGTCTTCCCGGTATGGACCCAGCCGCTGCGAACAGTGCTGTGCAGTCGCGTCGGAGTGACGCTGATGCAGGTGGGCCAATGACGCATATCGGTCGGACCGTGATGGTTCGTGCGGCAATGGCGAATGGCCGCGCCGTGGCAGAGTGGAGTGCGGTTATCCGTTTGGTTGGGAACCGTGCGGATCAGCTGCGAGTCATGGCGTGGCATAAGGACGACGTGTTGATTGAAAATCGTCATTAGGGGGCGAGCTGTGCTGAATAAATACATTGTCGCGATACATGGTGTCGCGCTTATGGTGGTGGCTACGTCGGCATCTGCCTTCGGTCAAATGACTCTACCCGGCAAGTTCGAGGTGACGGATACCGGCTCGGCCAGCTACACGATCCCGATCAGCGTGGTGCCGGGTACGGCCGGGCTCGAGCCCAAACTCTCGCTGCAATACGACAGCCGCGGCGGCAACGGGTTGCTCGGTGTGGGCTGGAGCCTGGCCGGCCTACCGGCGATCACGCGCTGCGGCAAAACCATTGCCCAGGATGGTGCTGTGGGCGGCGTCAATTATGACGCCAACGACCGCTTCTGCCTCGATGGTCAGCGCCTGATCGCCATCAATGGCGGCACCTACGGGGCCGACGGCACCGAATACCGCACCGAGCGTGAGAGCTTCTCGAAGATCGTGAGCAAGGGTGCGGTTGTGAGTGGCAGCGGCCCGATCTGGTTCCAGGTCTGGACCAAGGCCGGGCTGGTGATGGAGTTCGGCAATACCATCGACAGCAGGATCGAGGCGCAGGGCAAACAGAGTGTTCGCGTCTGGGCGTTGAGTAGGACCAGCGACACCAAGGGAAACTACTTCAAAGTCACATATATCGAGAACGAACCCAATGGGGAGTACCGGCCGGACCGTATCGACTATACCGGCAACGGCGTCACCGCGCCGGCCAACTCAGTGCGCTTCGTCTATGAAAGCCGACCGGACATCGTGCCGATGTACCAGGCGGGTAGCCTGATTAAGGCCACCAAGCGTATGATCAAGGTAGAGATTCGGCAGGGTGAAAACCTGGTGCATGGATATGAGTTCACCTATCAGACCGGTGAGGCGACAAAGCGAAGCCGGGCCAGCCTGATTGAGAAATGCGCCCCATCGCAGGATTGCCTCAAGGTCTCCTTTGCCTGGAGCGGAGATGAGGTGCCGGTATATGCGAGCTCATCTGTACAGGCAGCTTTGCCTTCCTTCGAAGGTTTCTATGCCGACGCTTATGGTGCGGCGTTCCCAATTGACGTGACTGGTGATGGCAAAACCGACCTTGTTCAGGTGGGCAACTTTACCAATATTGCGCAGACCCTGCGTTCAGAAAGTAATGGTGGCCTCGTCACAGCTTTCAAGCAACCGCTTAACGCGGCGGGTTTCGCCCGCCTGTCTTGGGGGGCGATCCATATCGGCGATGTCAATGGGGATGGCTTGAGCGATGCAGTTCAGATCAGTGCCGACACCAACACGGGGCAAACCTTGCTGGCGAACGGTGACGGGTCGTATCGTGTGGCTTATACTCACCCGCTGAATGCGCCGGGCTTTGCCCGCTCATCCTGGGGGATTCCTGCCATCGGTGATGTTGATGGCGATGCTCGCGCCGATATTGTCCAGATCAGCAACGACACCAATACAGGGCAGACTTTGCTGTCAAACGGTGATGGCTCCTACCGGGTGGCTTACACCCATCCGCTGAACACGCCAGGTTTCGCTCGTCAGGCCTGGGGCGGCGTGTTCCTGGCGGATGTGAATGGCGACGGCTTGGCTGATGTCATACAGATCAGCCGGGATACAAATACGGGGCAGACGCTGTTGTCGAATGGCGATGGCTCATTTCGGGTGGCCTATACGCACCCGCTGAGCGCCCCTGGTTTTGCCCGCCTGTCGTGGGGTGGTGTATTTACGGCTGACGTGAATGGCGACGGATTATCCGATATCATACAGATCGGACATGATACGAATGTCGCTCAGGTTCTGTTGTCCAAGGGCGATGGCAGTTTTGATGAAGCATTCACTCAGGCGCTGAACGCACCGCCGTTCGGTCGGCTCTCCTGGGGCAAGATTTTTGTTGCAGATATCAATGGCGACGGCATGGCCGATGTCCTTCAGATCAGCAGTTCGGCTGCCCAAGCGAACATTAATCTATCAAATGGAGACGGTACTTTCCGATCACTGGGCACGACCGTTTTCCAGTCCACAAGCGCGGGTGGTTATCATGTACTGGACTCCGATGGCGATGGTCGTCCTGAATTTTTACAGATAGTCACCGCATCGGGTGGCGCTTCCGCGAATTTGTATCGGCTGTCGTCAGAGCGTGTGCCGCCGGACATGATCAAGACCGTTGCGCATGCCCTCAACACGACAGAGATATTGATTGCTTCGCTTGGCGGATCTCCGACTGTATATGCCAAAGATAACGGGATCTCCGCGTGCAGTTATCCCTGCCTTGATGTGCAAGGTCCGCTCTATGTCGTCAGCGAGGTGAAGTCCTCGAACGGCCTGGCCATTGCCGGCCCCGGCGGCGAATACCGCAGCACCTATCGCTATGCTGGTGCCAAGGCGGACAGCCACGGCCGCGGTTTCCTCGGTTTCCGCCAGATGACGGTGCGGGACGAGCAGACCGGCATCGAGCAGATAACGACCT
>VFQQ010004193.1_pt1 | contig 12979 bp, 21 predicted proteins | sample 3512341 | NCBI WGS metagenome assembly VFQQ01 (sample SAMN10412373, study PRJNA504923) | tailings metagenome | isolation source: Relicate 2 Philex TSF1 revegetated site | place: Philippines: Tuba, Benguet | collected 2017-08-29 | reverse complement strand
GCAACCCGCCCCGCATCCCGGTCCGACAGGGCTGACAATGTGCGGTGACTGTAACCAACAAAGGTTGGGAGTCAGGCTTGTAGCCAAGAGGGTAAGCAGATGTGTGCGGTGCAACAGCTTTCAGCGCATTGCCGGGAAGATGTATTGCAGGCAAGTGCCGGCTCTGCCCATGGCAACGGCATGCGCCAGCGTTGCAGCCAGCGCAGGTCAGCCAGCCATGATGACGCACCGGAAAAAGCGCGGCATGAAGAACTCCGTGTTGTGGTGCTCAACAGTTTGCAGGACGGCCTGCAGCTGGTCGGCGCAGCTGCGAATTGCCTGCTGCAGTCCGAGTGCAAACGGCACAGGCAGGCCCAGCACGGCCTGTCTGCAGAGGCGCAATGTAGTAGGGGCAAGGGCAGAACTCGTGTTAAGCTGCAATATTGGTTAGTGGAGCAGCAAGGACGCGTTTTCCAGCGCCGCGCGGCGTGTGTGCAGCCGTGTTCTTTTCACAGCTTCAAAGCACAGCCCAGCAATTGTCCCAGATACTCACGCGCGCAGCTGCTTGTCGCCAATCTCGCTCACCGCCAGCCACACGCGGCGGCATTCCCATGCAGGCAGCACCAGGGCCTAAACAGGCAAAGGGCAGCGGAGGTTCATGAGGCAGTGCATTTTCCTTGGCTTGTTGCGGTCACATGGTGTAGCGGGCGTTAGTTGCTGTGTGTGGAGCACAGCTCATGCTACCGGGCACAATCAATCTGCAACATTGTGCGATTCCATGCTGGTTTCGGCATAGCGCTCAACCGAACCATCTCACCGCAAAGACGCGTAGCGGTTGCCAGAACTCAGCGTTGACAGCCAAGGGCGCCTGCTCCAGCCCACATATGCACACCCCTGCAGCCACACCAGCAAAAGCGGCGGTGCAAGCCTGTAAGCCACTTGCCGCTTGTGCGCGAAGCATGTGTGCTTCAGCGTGCATGTGGCATAGGACGGATCGCCTAGCACAGACCTCCCTCTGACTTGCCAGCTTGTGTGAGATAGTCCACCAGCTCGTGCGGCCGCATATCGGCAAAGTTTTTGGGGCGGAGGGAGAGGGCCATCATCTTTTGGTGGTTGCTGTCGCCTTGCTGCACATTGAAGGCAGCTGCCTGCACCTGCGGCAATTATGGTGGAAGAATCATAAATTGCAGGCCTGAGCTGCTTGGGATGGCACGTCGCATTCATCCTGCTCGGCGAGCCGACTTCATCGATTGCACCTTGACTCAATCGTACATGTCCACAAACCCAAGAGGTAGCACAACTGGCACAAGCTGCACCTGTGTCTGTCTGCCATAAGATGCGTTGTCCAGCGCCTGGTTTCTAGCTATAGACGGCGTCATCCGGCCCTACAGACAGCCAAAGAAGGTACGCCGGGGAGGGAGTGGGGGGCGAGCGACATGACTGGGGGTTCGAGCGATAAAAGGCGCAGCAAATGGCCCAAGGCAGCTGCACCACCCACCTATCCCTACTTGCTCACCCTGGCGAGCCGCTGCGCCGACTGTTTGCTTGTACCGAAGGGGTGGTGCAGCGCGCCAAGCACCCGCTGCATGGCGCCTGCGGCAGTGGCGCCGCAGTGGCACGGCGGCGGGGGCTGAGCAAAGGCAGCTACGAAGGCTATGGGCACGGGCAGGCTACAACCATGCCACAATGCGTCATAGCCGTTGACTTGCCGAGGCTTGGGACTAGCGACAGGCAGTCAAGCCGAGTTTGTGGTGCCTCGTGCGACTTCAAGGGCGGCAGGCCGCTACTGGGCTTCTGGGCAGCCTCAATTGTGAGCCAGCAGCGCTCCAGTTGAGCAGGCGGCATGCCGATGTTGACCCAGCTGCTGAGTTGGACAGGCTTCCAGTAGCAAGCAGCCAAAGGAGATCGATTTGAGCAGCTGGCTTTGCCAATTGAGGCATCACTGAGCGCTGGCTCTCCTAAAGCATGGAAACCAGATCTCCACCAACATCGGCAGCGGCGGCGGCCCGCCGGGCGGGAGCGGTCACCGGTGCCGAAAGGCTGTTGCCATCAACATGGCACCAAGCGCCAGTGCTGGGGCAGCTGAACCAACACTGTGCTATGAAAGTACATCTCACCCGTTCTGTATTGACATCTACTTGCATCGGCAAGGGAGGAGTCAGCTGCGCCTTCGCTAGCAGTGACCAAAGTGCATGCCCACCTCCTCAATCAGCTGTGCCGACACAGCCGCTGCCGCTTAACGTCTTCAAACGTGCCCCACTGGTGCAGCCAGCCTCCGCAGTCCGCGTTGTGGTCTCCATGCGTGGTCTGTGGACTGTGGACTGCTGGTGGTGAATGAAATGAACGTGCGCCCGTGGTGCGCCTGGGCCGCAGGGCGTGGCGGTGGTGTGGCCGCGGAAGTCCACCGGTCACAAGTGAGGAACCGCCAAGGATGGGGAAGTCGTGAATGAGGGGGCTCCTGGCCGGCTGCACTGGCCATTTCGATGTCTCTCGGCGCATGGGAAGGATCACGTCCCTCCAGATGGAGCACAGACCCTGGGATTCTCAAGCCGTCGCGAACTGCCGCCGGTGCTGCCGCCGAGCGAAGGGGTGCTGCACGTTATGCTGTTGCATGCCATGGATCAGCAAGCAAGGCGCTGCCATTCAGCAAGCAAGCTTTAAAGTCCACAGACCGCTGCCCTGCAATGTGCTCTTGGCTCAATGACAGCACAGCAGTCGCCCATTCGTCTTCCGTGGGCTACACCAGTACGCGCGTGGCTACCGTAAACCGACAGAATGGCTGAACACAAAGTATGCTCGAACTTTCCTCCACTGCGCTGCACTGCCTGAGATGCACGAAACAAGTGGACAGCATGAAAGACGCGCCTGCAAGCCTGTCTCAAGCAGCCCTTGTTGCACAATCCATGGTCTGCGATTACATCAAGCTCGCAACTCGCCGCATTGGACACTGTTGGTTGCCCACCAATCAAGAGCACCCTGCCCCTTCCAAGCTCTTCTGCGTCACGGCCAAATGTAACTGCAAGCTAGGTTACACATGTTGCTTGAACTGAAAGCAGCAGCTGTTCCTCTAAGATGCGTGCCAGCTGCCAACATGTGTGACAACCTGCTACTGCGCCTCAGCATACCACTGCGCCAGCTTGCCGGGCTCCAAATGCTCCTCCAGCTGCTGCCGGCCGCTGCTTGCCAGCAGCACCAACAGATTTTGGTCGTTGGTGTACTCGGCTGGAGGGAAATTAAACTGCCCTGCCGGCACCACATTTACCGCTGCAATCAGCCGCTGCAGGGGCGTGCTGGTGCAACAACCGGCCTGGTGCAGCGCCCGCCAGACCAGCGCGTGATCGTGTGCGGCAGCGGCCAGGGCGGCCTGCGGGAAGCCGCTGGTGCGCACAGGGTGCACATTCTGGCACATGGGATGGGGCAGTGGCAGAGGGCATGCAAGGTTGGCCAGGCAGGCAATGACTGGATGGTGTAAAAGGGCCAGCAAGCTACAGCATGCATGGCACGCTGCTGTCCACAGTGTCCACAGCCTCTGCACCACCTCCATGCTGGCCCTGTTTCTAGCACTCACCACCCGCAGCAGGGGGAGGAACGTCGTCCAGTTGTTGCCAGCCCGGCGCACACTCTGCGTGCCATAAAGTTGACCGCCCTGCTGCTGCTGCTCCCGCTGCCGCATCAGTGTTGGAGCTGGCCGGTGGGGCTCCGCCGCCGGCTCACCTGTGGGAGGGGAGGGAGGTGGCCTGGAGTTGAAAGGTGATGTCCAGGCACTGTGCAGCAATTCTTATAGATCAGCAGCCTGTCCCACCACAGCACAGCTCCGCATCCATGCACACGCCAGGCTTAATCAACAGGCAAGACCAGCACGCCACGGCTTACCGGCGGTGTACGATGTCCTCTGTTGCGCAACGCACACCGCTGCTTCTGCGCATGTGTCAGGGCCCCAAGTGGCATCCAGGCCAGGCTGCCCGCCGCTTGGGGTGGTGGTCTCGGCTGCTGGCAGCAGGCCTGGCAGCCTGGCACTTGGCGGCTGCTGTGCCTGCGCCAGCTAGTGCATGCACAGCCGCTGCTGCCGTTGCTGATCCCCCTCCATGTCTCAGACAGGAAGACTAACTCGGTTGTCAGTCCTGCAACCGTAGTAAGGAGCACTCTGCAATGCAGTGACGTGCACTGAAAAGCAGCAGAACGAGCATAGGCAGCCAGCGGCTGTGGCGGTGGCGGCGGCGGTGGCAGCTTGCAACTTTCACCATCACGTCCACTGCAGCCCTCATCATGCGCAAGCACCAGACATATCACGAGAGGGTAGCTGACCTCGTCGGGTCGCCCCAGGGCTTCTCAGCTGGTAGAGACCCCAGCCAAACAAACCAGCTGCTGGCCGGCCTGAATAGCAGGGGTTCTGGCTGCTTGACAGCTGGGAAGCTTGACAGCGTCCGTGCCTCCCACTCGACTGCCCAGTCAGCACAGCTGAGCGCCGGTCGGTGATGCCAGCAGTGCGGCCTGCCAAAGACTGTGTTGCTTTGCTCGGCTGTGCCTGTGAATGCCAAAGGTCTTGACAGCTTACAAGTTTAGAAACAGTAGCACAGAGCCATTGGTTGCTTGGCTGAGAACAGTAGGAAGACACGCAGTGGCGCCGTTCAAAGAACACACAGGGCCCATAGCATAGCAAACAGATCGCTAGTTTGCAACAAGTAGGACATTAGAAACTCCACCGTGACTAAAAGTACAGAGAAACCATGCAGCAGGGACGTACGCCTTTCATCAGCAGCTCAGCCACAGCACATCGGACAGGTTGGGGACAGGCAGGCCGCGATCCTCAAACCCCTGCATCTTGTCGAAGCGCTTCACCTCCTGCTTGTGGGCGCGGCGCTGCTCCCACGTGCACATCAGGTGGGCCAGGTGCGCCGCATTGGCAATGTGAATGGCCAGCTCTCCGCCGAGCACCACCTCCCTGCAGGGAGGCCGCAACGTGCAACAGAAAAATATGCGCTAGTGCAACAATATGCGCTAGTCAGGCACGAGTGCGACAGGAAAGCGCTAGGCCTCTCGGCATTGTGGCTAGCAGGTTAAGCACCAGCTGCCATCCTTCGGTGGTGCGTACCGCTGGATGTCCGGCAGCAGGGCTGGGTAGCCATCCTCATTCCCGTCTGCCTCAACCATGTTGGTGAGCTTGGCGGTCTGGCGCGCAATCGTTGCCCGCAGGTGTGGCAGCATCAGCCGTGCCAAGCCCAGCGTGGCCTGCCTGCGTTGTGGACAGCAGTTGTATGGCGTGCAGCGAATACGTGAGCATGCACGGGCAGTTGTGTGTTGGGCCGCAATGTAACCGACTTGGTGAGCCAAAGCATTGTGCCCAGGGTGCAGCAAGCGTGCAGTGGGTTCGACCAGCTGTGCGGTTATTGCACGCGCTAGCATCAGAGGGCATTGCCCGCTGACCCTCAGCTCACGCGCTCAGGTAGAGGTTGTCAATCAGGGTGCACAGGGCCAGGCGCCAGAACTCCCGCGCCTGAAGAATCTGGACCTGCGCATGCATGCAGGGCAGTGAATGCGGCAGTGGGTGAAACGCCACAGGATGAACTGTGCGAACAAAGAATCTGGTGCAACATGTCCTGCCAACCGTGTCATCCGCGTGCCACACCGCACCCCCCACCCGCTCAACGCACCGTGGCCATCTCGCGCAGCAACTCCCAGCCACCAGCGGGCTCCAGCGTGTCATAGCTGAGGTTGAGCTGCGGCACAACGCCCACTCCTGCGGATGCAAATGCGGCAGAGAGCGGCATGAATGGCCATGCGGATTTGCAGCATTGAGGGGCAGGGCAGCAGCATACCCAGCTGCTGGGCAGGCGGCCTGGAATGCAATCATAGCGAGCGAGCGAGCGAGAGTAAATGCCTGGCATGGAACACCATTGACTTGCCTGCCTGGCTGAAAAGCATGAGCAGCTGCACACGGCTCATGTCCTTCACAGGTGCCACGCGTTTGGTAAGAGCGTTCTTGTTGTGCCAGTCACGCCCTGGCACGAAGCCAAACGCCGCGTTGCGAACCTGCGGAAGAAAAGAGGTAGCGGCAACCTTTTGACGACTCGTTTCTCGACAGTTGGAAAGTGTTAAGCAACCGTTCGGACTGGGCAAGCGCCTCAGCAACTCTACAAAGCTCTGCATTTGGCCAGTATGCCAGTGCTGCACCCATGCTCATTTGCACCTGCACCCCTGCATCCCGCCCCTTTGCGCTAGCAGCCGTTTCATAGCCCTGCACCATGCTCACCTGCACCTGCACCTCTGCGTCCTTGCGCTAGCAGCCGTTTCATAGCCCTGCACCATGCTCACCTGCACCTGCACCTCTGCGTCCTTGCGCTAGCAGCCGTTTCATAGCCCTGCACCATGCTCACCTGCACCTGCACCTCTGCGTCCTGCCTCTTGGCGCTCGCGATCATTTCGTTCACGACGAGCGCGAGCCTCAATTTGGCCTGCGCAGATACAGGCAATTGTGCAGACGAATTGGGCCCAGGGCGCCAGAGTGGCAACATTAGCGGCGGCACACCCCGCGATGCGGGCTGTAAGTTGAACGGGCGCACCCGGTCCTCTGGGGAGGGTTGCTTGGCTTGAGTTTTGGAGCCGGAGAGCAGCCGGGCCATGAGTGGCAGCACCATCCTGCCCAGCGCGGCGGCGGCGGCCTGTGCGGCGGCGGCGGCAAGCACGGTGCGGGCGACCCTGTGGCCCCGTGCTGCACCACTGCGCCCTGCTTCCAACCTGCCGCTGGAGGCCACGGCCGGCTGCCTCAAAGAGTTGCCGAGCGCACGAAGTTGCGCCATGGCCGGCAAGGTTGCTTGAGCCTCCCTTCAAAGACTGGGCAGCAGAGCAGGGGCACCAGGGAGCGAGCCAGGCCCTGCCGGGCAAGCAGGGGTGTAGCGACTGGATGAAAAACCCCTAAGGGGGCAAGTCTTGGCTTGGCCGGAATCGAGTCTTGCGAGTCCAATGCGACTGCACGCGCTTTGAAGAGCAACAAGGGGGAGCGATGGACGGTGAGATGGGGAGCGTGGGAAGAGGGAAGGCCAGCAGGCACTGCTGCCCTGCCACAGCTGTGGGCCCAGCCGCCCCGCCCCACCAGTGAGCACAACAACCCCTTCCACTTGTGTGCCACCGCAGTGACTCGCCACCGCTGCGCTCGGCGCTGCCGCCGCCGCCGCCTGCTGACGGGCGTCTTGTGGGCAGCAGCGGGCGCCACGCTCGCTTGTGTGGCTGCTGTGGTCTGCGCGCGCCATGGACGCACCTCACGCTCTGTTGGTCTGACGCACCAAACAGTCGGAGAACAGCAGCATCAAGCGCCAGTGCGCCAGCCCGCCGGCCACGGCCATACGACAGAGCCAGGCACACAGGCGCGGCAGTCGGCAGCCTGCAAGGCCTGGCAGATGGAAGAGGCAGTCAAACAGCGTGCCAGAGAGGGCGCAGCACTCACCGCCGTTAGCATTGGGCTGATTTGGATGTTGCTGAAGGGCCTTGATGACTAACCATCGCCCTCCCTTGCCCGAGTCCTGCCGAGTGGAAAACCGCAAAGTTTCCGTGCCTGCGGCCTACACAACTAGTTTGCCAACAGCCAGTGTAAACTGCATTGCGTTGCTGACAAGTTCAAATTGGGAGACATCGCGTGCAGTTGTGCAGCGGGCCTGGTATGCGCTGGTTGCAGCGGTCGCTGCGTTTTTAAGGTGACATTGATTACAAGACGTGCTGCGTTGCTAATGAGTTGCGAAAAGTCAAGGAGAAAAGGGCAGTGTTAAATGTTGGATCAAGAAAGTGCGTGTTGCTCAGCAAAATCGCGGTGCCGTCACGACCGGCACTGGTGGGGCAAAGCACGGCGGCTGTGCCCATGCACCGGCTCAGCACTGCATGCGTGGGTGATACCTATCGCTGTGCGGTGCGATATTCCTGTTGGCGCAAAGCACCCTACCCTGCGGGCCTCGATGCTCCAGTTTCATCCAGCTTTGCACGGTTCTCTCATGAGGGCACCGCGCCTCACTCGCTGTTCTCATCCAGCGGTGCCACCAGCTCAGGCGGCAGCGAGCTTGCGATGGCTGCGTACGCCTCTGAGGTCATGGTGTCGGCATCCTTGGGAGAGACCGCCGGGTGAATCACCACCTGCGAATGTGCAGGAGCAGGGAGTGGAGAGCGCTGTGGCCGGGGTGCGGGCACACTGTGGTTGTTGATGGGCAGCCGCGACCCAGCACAACAGCATGCGGCAGCCGACCCGATCCATGCTGGGCAACGAGGGCAAAGCACGCATGCACGTTGCCGCCCTGCAGCCAAAACAACCGGCACGCATGCACGCCTGCAGCTAAGAATCTTCCTGCAGCTAAGAATCTGGCAATGGCCTCACCTTGACCTTGCCAGGGTACAGCAGGTACTCCTTGGCGTTGGGCATGAGGTCGCCAGTGCCAACCAGGGTGATGGGCACCACCGGCACCTGCGGCAAGAAAAGTCAGCAGACAGCAGACATGATGGCTGCAAAGAAAGCTGCATGCTGAGCACATACAAGCACAAGCATCCACATGCAATCCAGCTGTGCAGAAACCTGTCCAAGTAGGGCACTGCAAGGGTGTGGCGAATCGTAACTTTGCCTGCCGCACTCCTTCTGCTGCACGTGCACCAAGTGGCAATCAGCGGCGCGGCTGTGACAGCTGCACAACAGTGAGTAGCGCGCCTTGGCCTTGGCTGCCACCGAGAACGCGCCCTTCTTGAAGGCATGCATGCGGCCATCCTTGGAGCGGGTGCCCTCCGGGAAGAACAGCACCGAGGCGCCCTGCGGATTGGGTGGATGCGGGCAGGCATTTACATGGGCTGGCAGGTGGGAAGAGGAAAGGCGTGCCCGTGGCAACGCATGGCCCTTGCCCGGCAGCCTGTGCATTGTTACATCTCTCCAGCCTATGTTGTATTGTTGTTGAGGCTCGCACCTGCTTCAGCAGCTCGCCGCACTGCTTCAGGCACTCCAGCTGGCTGCGGCGGTCCACACGGTTGATCATCACGTGGCCTGCAGCAAGCACACATGGCATGCAGCAAACATCTCACAGGGTAGCGTGGACAGCAGGGTGCCAGGGCTGCTCTTGCTGCCATGCACATCCAGACAAGTCGAGCATACTGCAACAGCAAGTGGCAAGCCACTTACCCCGGCAGCGGCAGCTGGTCCTGATGCTCGAGACTAAAGCACGGAGGAATTTGACCCACCACCCATGGGCCCGCTCTTATGGACGCACCCGTGAGGAACATGGACCAGCCAATGATGGGGATGAGGAAGTTGGAGGTCTTGGAGATGAACTTGAAATTGCGGTGCAGGTGGAACAGCGTATAGATGTCCTGTGGTGGTTGGCAATCAAACGAGAAGCAGCCATGTTGATGGACAGCAGGTAGGTCTGAAATGGCAGCAGCCTGGTTCCAAGCGCGTTAACCTGCAACTTCTTGCACTGGGACCTTTTTACAAACAAGCACTACAAAATAGGCGGGCAGACAGGAATGCAGCAGCAGGCACGGCAGCAGCAAAGTCAAGCAGACGAGCGCATTGACTGGCTGCGCATACCCTCCCCCTCACCAGGAAGCTCTGGTGGTTGGCCACATACACCGCTGGCTGGTTGGGGGCGGGCAGGTTCTCCAGGCCCTCGATTTGCACGGGGTAGTAGAACATGGTGGTCAGCTTGGCCCACAGTGTGTTGATGGCATGCTCAGCGCGCCGCCTGCGGTCGAGAGCAGTGTGGGGAGGTCAGGGCAAGGCATAGTATGGCTGGCCAAGCAGGCGGCGGAGACATGCTGGCGAATGCGGGCGGCAGTGCATGCCAGGAGCTGAGGCAGCGGCGACAGCAGCAACCGGCTGAAGAGCATAATTCCTGCCCAGAGCCGGAGGGCAGGCATGCGGACCAGCCAGAGTCCCCATCCACCTGTACTTGTCAAACTGGAGGACGAACGGGTAGACGGCCAGCATGCAGAGGAAGAGCGGCGAGGCAAAGATGAAGGTGGTGCAGTAGAACAGCACCGCCCGGATGGCAGCAAACACTGCGGCAATGCCGCCGGGGTGGTGCACGTAGGACGGCGGGTCGGCGCCGCCGCCACTCGACCCGGCGCCGTCGAACGACGCGGCAGCAAAGGCGGCGGCGGATGCTGCACACTGCAGGCTGCTGCTGCGCCCTGCTGGTCGCGGGAGCCGCGCTCGCTGCTCCTGCTGCTGCCGCTCGCTCAGCCGCTGCTGCTGCGTGAGCGGCAGCAGGCCGCACCGCCGCGCCGCAAGGCTGCTGGAGGCGATCGGTTGCAGCCCGACAGCCGGCCGCGACAGGCTCGCCATCGGGCGGCAGCTGGGGCCGGCCGGCTGCAGCAGCTGCATATCGCGTTTGGGGTGCGGGGCTGGGGGCTCCGCAAGCGGCCGCCAGGCTTCAGCGGACTCTTTGCTGAAAGATACGCGCGGCGATGGGCGCAATGTGCCAGCCTGGGGCGCCGGCAGTGGGCGATTGCGCCGCTCGCCTGGCGCCGCACCGCACGCAGCATCTTGTCATTTGCAGTTTCTCTGTCAGTGATCTGAGGCCTGCCTACAGCCACTGGGCCCATTTCTGATAGAATCATAGCAGGGAGCCCTGGCTGTTGAGCACCCCAAGAGTGCAACTGCACTGGCTGCTTGTGCCTCCCGGACCAACTCGCATGGCATGCAGTTTACACAAGCAAGGACAAGTTCTTGCGCAAGCAAAAAAGAACTGAGTCTGTGAAGGTGGAGTATTGCAGGTGTTTTCCATTGTAAATGTGTACGTCTCTCCATGCCCTCGGGGTCGCTCCCACTAGGACGCCACGTACTCACGCTCCGGCGTACAGCGCAGCGGCGCCCTCGATCAGGGCTGCAGCGTGCCTATACCGCCCCTGCTGCAGATAGTTGTGAATCAGCGCCACCTGTGACAATCCAGGGTGGAATGGGGGAGAGGAAGGTAAGCAGTCCGGCAGGTGCACAACTGACATCCATTACCCAGGCGGACTCATGCCGGAACACCGAACACCCCGAACACCCCATGCCACATCCCTCGCCGCTCAAACCGCTCACCCGCCCCACGTTGTGCGCCCCATAGGAGTCGAACACGGTGGTCGCATGCTGCAGCGTCCGAAAGGTGAGGCCCGCCTGCTGTGCCGCCGGTTCGTCCACTGCCGCCGCCAGCTGCAGCAGCATTTCAGCGGTGCTCACTGTTGAAGCCTCCACCGGAGCAGCGGGTGGCAGGGCAGGTGCCCGCCGTGCCTGCCACGCTGCTTCTGGCTGCGGGCGCAGAGAAGACGGGGCGCCGCGGCAGTGCCTGCTGCTGCGCCAGCTGCCACCCCTGCCGCTGCACCGGCTGCTGCACCGACAGCTGTGCCGGCTGCCATGCCTGACGCTGCACCTGCTGCTGCGCCTGCTGCTGCGCCGACAGCTGCGCCGGCTGCCGCTGCGCCGATTGCTGCTGCGCTGCCCACAGCCGAGGCGGCGCAGTGATGGCTGGCTTGGCTGCAGCGGGCAGCGCCATAGGGGGGCCAATGGGCAGCAGAGGCCTGGAGCTGGCCTCCTGGTCCTCGATGCCGCCTGCCGCCTGCCGCACCAGCTGTGCCGCCAGGATAAAACGCTGCCCTGATGGCGGCAGGATAACCTGCTTCTGGTTGCTGGGGCCAGTGGGCGCTGCTGCTGCCGCCGCTGCCGCGCCATTGGGTGCTGCTGCCGGCGCCGCTGCCGCGCCGCTGGCTGTGGCGGCGGCAGCCTGGTGCCCCTCATTTCTCGCTCCGCCGGTTGGGCAGCTGGGTGCTGCCCCTGCCGCCGCTGGGTGCTGCGCCGCCGGCTGGTCAGCCGGGTGTTGCGGCGCCGCCTGGCGGGTGGTGCGCTGCGGAATGGGCGGCTTGCCTGCTTTGTTTACTTTGCGAGCTGTGGCCGCTCGGGTGCCAGCAGCAGGCCCCAGCGGTTGGCGCTTGCCACGTGGGGGCGGGGCTGTTGCACCGGCCTGCCGCTTCTGGCCGCGCGTGACTGGCCCGGCTGGCTGGCTGCCGTGGGCCGCAGGGGCTGTTCCCCTGCCCAGCACTTCAAACGACGCCACCAGCTCGGCGGCGCGGATGCTGCTCGCGGTGGCCATCGCGGTGGGTCAAACGGGCGGTCGGCAGCAGGCGGCGGCGGCGGTCTGCTGGGTGGCAAGCGGGCGCCGTCGGCACAGCCACGCCTTTCGGCTTGAGCTCGGATGACGCGGGGGGGCGGCGAGGTGCGGCGCCCAGTCCACAGGTGACGAGTTGGCGCGCAGCGGGCGGGCAGTGCTGGCGGCCGCTAGCAGCTGAGAGCTTGAGCAGGTCGGTGAAGAGTGATCGGCGCCTGGGCAGGCAGCCAAGGCAGCCGAGGTGTGGAGGCCTGGCGTTGCGCCCATGCGCGCCGCCCAGCGTGCACCCATGCAGCCCACCAGCACCCACCACCCTTTTCACAGCTTGAGGTGCTTCAGGCATGAATCTGGATAGATGCCAGAACCCCAGTCAGGTGCTTACTCACCCCAGCACCCACCCGCCACACAAGTTCTAAAAGACGCTTCGTCCCTGGCAGCCAGACTGCACTCGGGTGTTGGGCTTTACTTTACATCTGGGTGGCGCATTGCACGGATGAACTCGAGTTGATAGTGGCCTTGTGGAGACAATCACACATGAATGTGTCCATGCAAGAGGACTGGCTGCCCTCAGCCGCGCCGGGCGCGCAAGCGCCAGGCGGTGAAGAGCGCGCTGGCAGCGCTCACTGCGACAGTGCCGAGCACCATCCTGACAGCAGTCACCAGCTGGTTGTGCTGAATGGTGCGGCGCTGCTCGCGGAATGCAGCCTGCAGCAGCTCGTTTTGGGGCACGTCAACTTCGTGCCAGGCCCTGAGATAGCCGGGCTCGTTGGCACGGCGGCCGTTGATGTACAGGTGGCCGTCCACCACCTACACATCCGGCTCTGCTTCTCCCAGCACCCTGCATCGGAATAGAGGACGAGACGGTTGCGGGCTCAGGAGTTACCTGGGGGGGG
>VFQQ010004192.1_pt1 | contig 12982 bp, 14 predicted proteins | sample 3512341 | NCBI WGS metagenome assembly VFQQ01 (sample SAMN10412373, study PRJNA504923) | tailings metagenome | isolation source: Relicate 2 Philex TSF1 revegetated site | place: Philippines: Tuba, Benguet | collected 2017-08-29 | reverse complement strand
TGCAGGAGAAATTCGTGCCCTTCTTCAAGACCGGCAAAGAGTTGCGCCAGAAGCTCAATCTGTCGGGCAAGCAAACCGCCGACGCTGAATAGTTTTTTCCTGGAGGTGCCGCATGCGCTTTCTGCGCGTTTTCATCGGCGCCCTGCTTCTACTCATCCTGATTGTCTTTGCCGTCGCCAATAAGACTGCGGTGACGGTCAGCGTCGATCCGCTGCCGTTCGTGATCGAACTGCCACTCTACCTGCTGGTCTTCGCGGTGTTTTTCGTCGGGCTTGTCTGCGGCGTGGTGATCGGCCGGCTGAATGCCTGGTCCTCGGCGCGTCGCAAGGCCGAGGCCGAGAAGCAGCGCCAGGCGCGTCAGGTCCTGCAAACCGCCAAACCCGCGGCGAGCGACAGCGCGCAGTTGCCGCCGCCATCTCCTCTCGTCTGAAAACAGGCCGCTGCCAATCATGCGTTCGATCGATGCCGCTGCCGTTCATGCGGCCCTGCCGTATGACAAGCTGATCCCTCACTTGCGCGATGCCTTTCGCGCCGGCGGCGAAGTCCCGCTGCGCAGCCGCTTCCACATTGATGCGGTTGACGGCGGCGCCGGTGGCACATTGCTGCTGATGCCGGCCTGGCAGCCGGGCCGCCATATCGGCATCAAGACGGTCAGCGTATTTCCCGACAATGCAAAACTTGGCCATGGCTCTGTGACCGCCACGTATCTCCTGCTTGATGCGCGCACCGGTTTTCCCAAGGCAGTGATCGACGGCGAGGCCATCACGCTGCGCCGCACCGGCTGCGCCTCGGCACTCGCCGCCAGCTATCTGGCGCGCAAGACCGCGCAGCATCTGTTGATGGTTGGCGCGGGATCGCTGGCGCCGCATCTGATCCGCGCGCATTGCGCCGTGCGACACTACAGCCGCATCGAAATCTGGAACCGCAGCCGCGCGCGTGCCGAGCAGACAGCGGCGGAGTTGCGCGATCTCAATGTGGCCGTGGTCGACGATCTGGAATCCGCCGTGCGCGCGGCCGATACGATTTCCTGCGCCACGCTGTCGCGCGCGCCGCTGGTGCACGGCGACTGGCTGAAACCCGGCGCGCATCTCGATCTGGTTGGCGCCTTCACGCCGGAGATGCATGAGGCCGATGCGACGGCGCTGACGCGCAGCTCGGTCTATGTCGACAATCGCGCCGGCGCGCTGAAAGAGCCCGGCGATCTGGTGACGCCGATCAAGGCCGGGCAGTTCAAAGCGGAAGACGTGCGCGGCGATCTGTTCGATCTGTGCCGTGCCGATGTGACGGCGCGCAAGTCGGACGGCGAGATCACGCTGTTCAAATCGGTCGGACTCGCACTCGAAGACCTCGCGGCGGCCGAGATGGTGGCTGAGGCGCAAAAATGAAATCGATTATCGTCGGTGGCGGCATCATGGGGCTTTCGGCGGCGCGTGCGCTGAAGAAGGCCGGCCACGATGTCGTGCTGATCGAGCAGGGCGCGCTGCCCAATCCGCGCGGCTCTTCGGTCGATCAGCATCGCCTGATCCGCTACCCTTACGGCGCGCAGCGCGGCTATACGCGGATGGTGCGCCATGCCTACCACGCCTGGAAGCGGCTCTGGCACGATCTGAAAATGACGCTCTATGCCGAGACCGGCACGCTGGTGCTGAGCGGCGTGGGCGATGGCTGGGCCAAGGCCTGCACCGAAACGCTGACGGCGGAAGATGTCGAACATCTGGCCTTCGATGCCGAGAGCGTCACCGGCCGCTGGTCGATGCTGCGAGGTGAGGGGATTGAGGACGCTTTCTTCTGTCCCTCGGGTGGCGTGCTGTTCGCCGAAGCCACCGTGGCCGCGCTGAGTTCGTATTTACGCGATCGCGGCGTCACCCTGCTGACCAAGACGGCTGTTGTCGCGGTGGATGCCGAAAAGGGTACCGTCACGCTGGCCGACAAGACCGTGCTGCAGGCCGATCATGTGCTGGTGACGGCCGGGCCCTGGACTGCACGGCTCCTGCCCGAACTGTCGCCAGTGTCTCGGCCGTCGCGCCAGGTCGTGGTCTATCTGCAGCCGCCGGGCGATCTGGCGGCAGCCTGGTATCAGGCGCCGATGATTCTCGAGATCGGCCAGACGAAAGGTTTCTATCTGGTACCGCCGCGCATCACCCGCGACGGCATGCGCACCGGCCTGAAGATCAGCGATCACAGTTTCGGGCCCACCGCCGATCCCGATGGCGACCGCGAAGCAACGCCGGACGAGATCGAGGCGATCCTCGCCAAGGCGCGGCATCGCATCACCGATCTGGCGCAGTATCGCGTGGCGCAGAGCAAGGTCTGTTTCTACGACGTGGAGGCGGACGAGAAATTCCAGTTCCGCCAGCTCGGGCCGCGCGGCTACGCCTTCTGCGGCACATCGGGGCATGGGTTCAAGTTCGGCGCGCTGATCGGCGAGTTGCTCGCCGATGCACTGACCGGCAAGGCGACTTACGAGGAAACCGCGCGCTGGCTCGCCGGCGAGATCATTGAGGTCCCGGCGGCTGCATCCGACAGCAGCGGATAGCGGCGCGGCTGGAACAGCTGGTAGTGCCACCATTCATTGCGATAGAAGTCCCAGCCCGCCGCTGTCATGATGCCGAGCAGCACGGCGCGATTGGCCTGCTGCGCCGGCGTGATCTCCAGCGTTCCATGGAAGGCGAGCGGCGTGAAGGCATCGAAGCCGGTGCCCATATCAAGCTCTTCGCCGTCTTCGTCCACCAGGGTCACATCCACCGCCGCGCCGCGCGAATGCGGCGAGCCCTTGCGCGGGTCGGCCAGGAAATCCGGATTGGGGTCGTGGTTCCACAGCGCCCAGGCGGCTTCGGTCGGGCGGAAGGCATCGAAGATCTTGAACTGCAGGTCCATCTGGCCGGCCAGCGCGATGGCCTTGCGCAGCAGCTCGGCGGCCTCGGTATTGAGAAAACAGGCCGGCCGGCTGTATATGGGCGCGCCGGTCAGGTTGTCGGCCGTGGCATAGCGCAGGTCGAGCAGCACCGGAAAGTCGGGCGGCTTGATCTCGACGAGCGGCATGCGGCGGACTCCAGGATGACGGTTTCATGTTCCTATCACCGGAGCACAGCTTCGTGAAGCTGCTCGGCATCGATACCGCACTCAATGCCTGCTCGGTCGCCATCATTGATGGGGACAAGCTGCTGAGCTGCGTGGTCTCGGCCGGCGGCAAGGGCAATGCCGAACGGCTGCTGCCGCTGCTGGAACAGGCACGGCTGCAGGCCGGGATCGAACTGGCCCAGCTCGACGGCATCGCGGCCACCATCGGGCCGGGCTCCTTCACCGGCATCCGCACGGCACTGGCGACGGCGCGCGCGCTGGGTCTGGCGCTGAAGATTCCGGTCTGGGGCATCACCACCACGGAGACTCTTTCCGCCGCTGCCGCGCAGCCGGGCCTGAACACCGTCGCCGTGATCGATGCCAAACGCGACGAACTTTACATTCAGTGCTTCGCGCCGGATGGCGCGGCGCTCACCGAACCGGAGCTGCTCAACATCGCCGATGCGCCGGCCATCCTGCCGGCCGGTCCGGCCGTGCTGGTCGGCAGCGGCAGCGTATTGCTGAAGACAGCAACTGGCCGCGACGATCTGCACATCTCATCTGCCGCGCCCGATCCCGATCCGGTGCTGGTGGCACGGCTGGCCGCGACACGACCGCGACCGGCGCAGGCCCCCGCGCCGCTCTACATCCGTCCGCCGGATGCCAAGCTGCCCTCGGCCGTTGCGGCCCCTGCTTCGCAGAAACCCGCGCTCAACATTCAGCCCTGCGGCCTCGAAGCAGCGGCGGTGCTCGCCGCCCTGCATGCCGAAGCCTTCGCCGGCCAGTCGATGGAGCTGTGGAGCGAGAAGAGCTTGCGTGAACTGCTGGCGATGCCGGGTGCGCTGGCGCTGATCGCCCTGCAGGGCGAGCAGCCGGTCGGGTTCATCCTGCTGCGCCTTGCCGCCGACGAAGCCGAGATCATCACGCTGGCGGTGCAGCCGCCGTTGCGGCGCCAGGGCGTGGCGCGCCGTCTGCTCACCGTCGGCCTTGCCAAGGTCACGGGTCGTGGCGCGCGGCAGTGTTTTCTCGAAGTGGCCGACAGCAATACGGCGGCGCGTGCGCTCTATGCCTCGGCCGGATTTGCCGAGGTCGGTCGCCGGCCCGGTTATTACCGCGATGGCGCCGGCATGCCGCGCGATGCCATTCTGATGCGCAAATGATGGCCGACGCGCAAGTGAAGCAGACGCCGCATAAAGTATAGGTTGCAGTGACGCTGCGCTGACACGGTAAAAGGCAGTGGCGCCTTGCTGGCTTTACGACATGCGCTCCCTATAATCCGCCCGCCCCAGACGTTTATCTTGCCGTATTCAGGAGCCAGAACATGGCCGATACAGCCGACCGATCCGAATTGCTGGCGCTGACGGCAGAGATTGTCGCCGCGCATGTGTCGAACAACAAACTGGATGCCGCCGAACTGCCCGCGCTGATCCGGCAGATCTATGCCACGCTGGCCGGCATCGGCGCCGAGCCCGCCGAGGCCGCAGCAGGCACGACGGATCGTCCGGCGCCGGCCGTGCCGGTGAAGAAATCGGTGACCCCCGACTACATTGTCTGTCTCGAGGACGGCAAGAAGCTGAAGATGCTGAAGCGGCATCTGATGAGTCACTACAATCTGACGCCGGATCAGTATCGCGAACGCTGGGGTCTGCCGGCGGATTATCCGATGGTGGCGCCGAATTACGCGATCCGCCGCCAGGTGCTGGCCAAGAAGATCGGCCTGGGCAAGGGCCGGCGTGGGCGATAAGTCCGGTTTTTAGCGCTAAGTCATTGTAGTAGCGGCCCGCCAGCACGTTTCATCGGACGGCGGGGCATGCTATAAATGCTTTGTCAGTCTGACAGGGATTCTCAACTAATTAGAAGGCGTTCGGCGCATGGGCAGCCGCCTCGAACAACTCTGCGAACAACTCGGCATGCGGATGACGGACCAGCGGCGTGTGATCGCCCGTGTCCTCAGTTCCAGCAGCGACCATCCCGATGTGGAAGAACTGCATCGCCGCTCGGTGGCGGTCGATCCGCGCATCTCGATTGCCACGGTGTACCGCACGGTGCGCATGTTCGAGGAGAACGGCATTCTCAGCCGCCTTGATCTCGGCGACGGCCGCGCCCGCTACGAAGAGATGCCGGAATCGCATCACGACCACCTGATCGATACCCGCAGCGGCAAGATCATCGAATTCAACGATCCCGAGCTGGAAGAGCTGCAGGAGCGCATCGCTGCGCGCCTGGGTTACAAGCTGGTCGATCACCGGCTCGAACTGTTCGGCGTTCCGCTCGACGACAAGGACGGCAAGAAGGGCAAGGCCTGACGCCTTGCCTGACGTCCTCTTTTACATGACGGCACCATTCCGATGACGGCCCGCGCCGTATTCACGCTCAGCATCTTCCTGGTCTGGACGCTGCTGCTCATCCCCGTACAGATGCTGCTGCTCCGGCTCAATTCGCCGTGGCGCCGCAGCTTGCCGTATTTCTACCACCGCACCGTGGCCTGGTTGCTGCGCGTGCATGTGCGTCGCGTCGGCGAGCCCTCCGCTGCCGCGCCCACGCTGTTCGTCAGCAATCACATCTCTTGGCTCGATATCGTTGTGCTGTCGGCGGCGATGCCGAATGTCAGCTTCATCGCCAAGCAGGAAGTCGGCACCTGGCCGTTCTTCGGCACGCTGGCCCGGCTGCAGCGCACCGTCTTTGTCGAGCGCGAAAAGCGCCACCGCACGGCCGAACATCGCGACGAGATGATCGAACGGCTGGCCAGCGGCGACAGCCTGATCCTGTTCCCCGAAGGCACTTCGTCGGATGGTTTGCGCATCCATAATTTCAAGTCGGCCTTCTTCGCGGCCGCCGAACGCCCGGTCGGCGACAAGCAGCTCACTGTCCAGCCGATCTCGCTGGGCTATGCCAAGCTGAATTACATGCCGGTCGGCCGGCGCTGGATGCCGCTGTTTGCCTGGGTTGGCGACGAGGATCTGGTGCCGCATCTGTGGCGCTTCCTCAAGGCCGGTCCGAGCGAGGCGGTGGTGGAATTCCACCAGCCCGCCACGATCGACCAGTTCAATTCCCGCAAGGGGCTCGCGGCCTGGTGCCATCAGCGGGTGCTCGAGGGCCTGAGCGATATCAATGCCGGCCGCGATCCCGGCCAGCGCACGCCACCGCAAAAACCGGCGCTGCCGCCGGAATTTCTCGCCGATCGCACCTAAACGGCCGGCGCAGCCGGGCCGGGACGCTGGTCAAGGTTCCGATAAATTGATAATCGTTCGCATCTGAGTGGATGGATGCGGCGGCGTTGCACAAGCAGGACGACAGGCTGGAACTGTACCTGACCCATCGGTCGGCGCTGGTGGACTATGCCACGCCGCTGACCGGCGGCAGCCGCGCGCTGGCCGAAGACGTGGTGCAGGAGGCCTTTTTCCGCTTCGTCCCGGCCGCGGCCTCGGCTCAGGCGACCGGCGTGGAAAAGCCGCTGCCGTATCTCTATCGCATCGTCCGCAACCTCGCCTTCGACATGCTGCGCCGTTCCGGGGCCGAGGCGCGCCGTGAGGCGCAGGCGGTGCAGCTGGGCGCCGATCTGGCCGCGCCTGCGCCGGACGAGGAATTCCAGGCGCGCGACGAGCTCCGCCGTGCCCGGGTCGCGCTGGATGAACTGCCCGAACGCACGCGGCGGGCCTTCGAACTGCATCGCTTTCACGATTTCACCTTCCAGCAGGTCGCCAATACGCTGGGCATTTCGGTCACCAGTGCGCACCGGCTGGTGCGCGAGGCCATGGTGCATGTCACCCAGCGGCTGATGCGGGGCGACGAGCCATGACGCCGCGTCTGGAAAAACCGGTCTTCAGCTTCGTCATATCCATATGACCGCCGATTCCTTCAGGACTCCCGTGCTGGAAGCCGCGACCGACTGGCTGTTCCGCCTGCAGGCCGCACCGGCGGATGCAGCCCTGCGTCAGGCGCATCGCGACTGGCTGGCCGCGGATGCGGCACATCTGCAGGCCTGGCTGGCGGTGCAGCAGACCTGGACTGTCACCGGGCGTATGAAGCCCGATATGGCCGGCAGCGCCGCAGTGGCGCCGTTCACGCCCTCGCGCAAAGGCGCGCGCCGGCAGACCCGCATCTTTGCTGCCGTCGCCGCGCTGGCCGCCTGCGCAGCCCTCGCTCTGCTCGGGCCGCGCATTCTGCTGCATCTCGACTCCGATGCCGCCACCGCGACAGCGGAAAACACCGTGCTGCACCTGGCCGACGGCTCCACTGTCACCCTCGGCGGCGACAGCGCCGTCCGCGCCGATGTCGCCGGCAGCCATCATCGTCGCGCCACGCTGCTGCGCGGCGAGGCGCATTTCCAGATCGCGCCGGATCGCCAGCGTCCCTTCGTGATCGATGCCGGTCCGGTGCAGGTCACGGTGGTCGGCACGGCCTTCGATGTCACGCTGGATGCGCAGAGCGTCAGCGTCGCGGTCGCCAGTGGCGTCGTCGATGTCCGTGCCGGCGACGCAGCGCCCGCACGACTCGCGGCCGGCGAACGGGTGGCGATTGCGCGCGGCACTGGCGCGGCCACACTGGCACGGGTCGCGCCCGAGGATGTCGGCGCCTGGCGCCAGCAGCGCCTGGTGCTGCATGACCTGCCGCTGCCCGAGGCCATCGCCCGGCTCGGCCGCTACCATCGCGGCGAGATCGTCACCCTGGCCGAGGGGCTGGAGCGCCAGCGCATCAGCGGCGTGTTCGATCTGGAGGATCCGGCACGGGCCCTGCGCGGCATGCTGGCGGCCGGCGGACCGGCGCTGCGTGACGTGCAGATTCGCCAGTACACGCCGTATCTTATTGTTTTAAATAAATAATCAATCGCATACGAAATTATTCGTGTGCGACACGGAAAAACGCCCGCCCCAGCTTCGTCCTTGTCCTGTAATGCGAATGCAAGGCATTCGCGTATGTGGATTTCAGGTTTGGGGGCGAAGATGCGTCAGGGTTTGATCGGGCTGCCAGTGCTGGCCGCCGTTCTGTCGGGTGTGGTGGCGGGAGGGGGTGCGCTGGCGCCACAGCCTGCGCTGGCCCAGGCCCAGGCCCAGGCGCAGATGGCGGCCTTCGATATTGCCGCCGGTCCGTTGCCGCTCGCGCTCACCGCCTTCGGCCGCCAGTCGGGCTATCAGGTCTCTTTCGATCCGCAGGGTTTCGTCGCGCTGCAGGGCGCCCGCGTCAGCGGAACCATGACCCCCGACGAGGCGCTGCGCCGCCTGCTCGCCGGCACCGGCGTCACCTTCCGCTATACGGAAGCGCGCAGCATCGTGCTCGATCCGCCGCCGCAGGGCCGTGGTGCTGCCGTGCTGCCGACCCTGTCGGTGCAGGGCACGCGCGGGGCTGAAACGGCCTATGGCCCGGTCGAGGGTTACGTTGCCACGCGCGCCGCCACCGCCAGCAAGACCGACACGCCGCTGATCGAACTGCCGCAATCGGTGTCGGTGGTGACGCGCGACGAGATGGACGCACGCAGCGTGACCAGCCTCGCCGATGCGCTCAGCTATACGCCCGGCGTGCGCTCGGGCCTGCTCGGCGATTCGAATGGCTATGGCGGCGACAGCACCGCCATCCGCGGCTTTGGCGGCAACGGTACGTCGGGTCCGTCGATGAGCGAATATATCGACGGCATGAAACTGCAGGGCAGCGGCTATGTCCGCGCCGGCATGGATCCGTATTTCTTCGAACGCGTCGAGGTGCTGAAAGGTCCGGCCTCGGTGCTCTACGGCCAGGCGATTCCCGGCGGCCTGATCAACATGGTCAGCAAGCGACCGACCGCAACGCCGCAGGGCGAGGTGGAACTGCAATATGGCAGCTTCGACCGCAAGCAGGGCCATTTCGATATCAGCAACAACCTGGATGCCGAGCGTACGCTGTCCTATCGCTTCAGCGGCGTGATCCTGGATACCAGTTCGCAGACCGATTTCAGCGACCGCAAGCGCGTGGCTGTCGCGCCGGCCTTCACCTGGGCACCGTCGGTGGATACCACGCTGACCTTGCTGACCCGCTACCAGCATGACGATTTCGACGGCTCGCCGCTGAACTGGATGCCGTCGCGCGGCACCGTGCGCGACAATCCCAACGGCCAGATCAGCCGCAATCTCTATGCCGGCGATACATCTTACGACAAATGGGACCGCTACTATTATTCTGCCGGCTATCTGTTCGAGCATGTGCTCAGCGACGCCCTGACCTTCCGGCAGAACTTCGCCTATAACCGCAACGATCTCGACAACCAGAATATCTACGTCACCACGCTGCAGGCCAATGGTCGCTTCGCCAACCGGCAGGCCTTCGGCATGACCGAGCATTCCAAGGACTACACGCTCGACAACCAGCTGCAGGCGAATTTCACCACCGGTCCGCTGAAGCATACCCTGATCACCGGCCTGGATGCCCAGATATTCCGCAACAACACCGATCGCGTGGTCGGCACGCCGGTGGCGCTCGATCTGTACAATCCGGGTTACGGCAGCGGTCCGGGCACGCTGACGGTCAATGCGCGCAACAAGACCGATGCGAACCAGCAGGGCTTCTACCTGCAGGACCAGATACAGATCGACCGCTGGCATCTGCTGCTCGGCTTCCGCCGCGACTGGTCCGACAGCAACACGCTCAACCAGGTGAACGGCAACCGCACGCTGCAGGAAGACGAGGCCAACACCAGGCGCATCGGCCTGCTGCATGCCTTCGCCAACGGCATCTCGCCCTATGTCAGCTACACCGAATCCTTCGAGCCCACGGTGGCGACGGCGCTGCTCGGCGGCGGCTTTGCCCAGCCCAGCGAGGGCGCGCAATGGGAAACCGGCATCAAATACCAGCCGCCGGGCAGCCAGAGCATGATCACCGCTTCGGTCTATGAACTGACGCGCAGCAATGTCACCACGCCATCGGGCACGGCCGGCCTGTCGCTGCAGAATGGCGAGGTGCAGTCGCGCGGCTTCGAGCTGGAAGCCAAGGTCGTGCCGATGACCGGGCTGAACGTGATCGCGGGCTATGCCTATACCGATGCGGAAATCACCGCGACCCGCAACACCGCCACCACCATCACCGGCGCCACCGTGTCGATGCTGGGCAAGACCCCGACCCGCGCGCCGGTGCATACGGCCTCGGCCTGGGCCGACTACACGCTGCAAAGCGGCCCGATGCGCGGCTTCGGCTTCGGGGGCGGCGTGCGTTATGTCGGCACCGCCGAAGGCGACGACGCCAACAGTTTCGAAGTGCCGGCCTTTGCGCTGTTCGATGCAGGACTGTTCTACGATCTCGGCAACCTGCGCCCGGATTTCAGCGGCTGGCAGGCATCGCTGAATGCCAGCAACCTGCTCGACAAGGATTACATCTCCACCTGCTTCGGCGACAACCGCTGCTATTTCGGCACCGGCCGCACGGTCATCGCCGGGCTGAAATACAAATGGTAACGCCTTTCGATTAGCGCCATGTCGCGCTGGCTGGTCACCGCACGTATTCTGGCTGCCCTGCCGGGCGGCTACGCGCTGGCCGCGCTGTGGAGCATGGCCTGGGTGGCGCGCTATGACGGCGCGCGCGCCGATGCGGTGCTGATCGGCACGGTCACCGGCTTTGCGGTCTGGGCCGTGCTGGCGCTCTGGATCTTCGCCGCCGCCAGCACGCGTCGCGTTCTCGTCGGACTGGCACTGATGCTGCTGCTCTGCGCGGCGGGAGCCTGGCTGTGACGGGCTCTCCTGTGAAGAGTGCAGGCCTGCGCCAGAGCATGGCGGTGCTGCATACCTGGAGCGGGCTGGTGCTGGGCTGGCTGCTCTTCGCGGTCTTCGTCACCGGCACGATGAGCTATTACCGCGTCGAGATTTCGCAGTGGACGCGGCCGGAACTGCAGCGCACGACAGACAATGATGCCGCGGCAGTGGTGGCGCTGCGGCATCTGCAAGAGATTGGCCAGGGCGCCTCGCGCTGGCTGATCGACCTGCCGGGCACGCGCGATGCCGCCACGCATCTGGCGGTGTGGCGCGACCGCACCGCGCCGCCGCTGGATCTGCCGCGTTTCCAGCGCGCCACGCTGGAGGCCGCGACGGGCCAGCCGTCACAGGCGCGCGACACCCATGGCGGCGATTTCTTCTATTACTTTCATTTCGACCTGCTGCTGCCCGGCGCGATCGGCCGGATCATCGTCGGCATCGCCGCGATGGCGATGCTGGTCTCGATCCTCAGCGGCGTGATCACGCATCGCCGCATCTTCGCCGATTTCTTCACCTTCCGGCCCGGCAAGGCGCAGCGCTCCTGGCTCGATGCGCATAACCTCACGGCGGTGCTGGCGCTGCCCTATCACCTGATGATCACCTATACCGGGCTGCTGACGCTGATGTTCGTCTATCTGCCCTTCGGCCTCGATGCGGCTTACGGCAGCCAGCGCGCGGCCTTCCAGGTCGAGGCCTCGCACGGCATTGTCGCGCCGCCGGCCGCCAACCGCGCGGCCCCGCTGCTCGATCTCGCGCCGCTGCTGGCGCAGGCCAGAGAGCGGTGGCAGGGCGAAGCCGTCGGTCGCATCAACATCTATCGCCCGAATGATGCACATGCGCGGATCGAGCTGATCGCCGCCGATGACGGCCATGTCTCGCATTATCGCGGCCGGCTGGTCTTCGATGGTGTCAGCGGCGCGCTGCTCGAAACCGACGACGCTGTGTCATGGGTGGTGGCGACGGAGCGCGCCATGTATGGCCTGCATCTCGGCCGCTTCGGCGGGCCGCTGCTGCGCGCGCTGTTCTTCCTCTCCGGCGTTGCCGGCAGTGCGATGGTGGCAACAGGTCTTGTGCTGTGGCTGGTGTCGCGCCGCCGCAAGGGCGCGATACAGCATGCCGGCCATCATCTGGTCGGCCGATTGAACATCGCCGCGATTGCGGGCCTGCCGGTGGCGATTGCGATGTTCTTCTGGGCCAACCGCCTGCTGCCGGTGGGCCTGGCTGAACGCGCCGATGCCGAAGGCTGGTGCTTCTTCCTCGGCTGGGCGCTGATGCTGCTGCATGCCGCGCTGCGTCCGGAATCCAAAGCCTGGCGCGAGCAGTTCGCGCTGGCCGCTGTGCTGTTCGCCCTGCTGCCGCTGCTGAACGGGCTGACCACCGACCGGCATCTGCTGGCCAGCCTGCCGGCGGGCGACTGGTCGATGGCGGGGATGGATCTCGGCCTGCTGGCCACCGGGCTGGTCTGCGCCGGCCTGGCGCTGTATCTGCAGCGGCGCGCAGCCTCCCGAGAACTTGCGAACGGTTCGCAATTATCATAGCTTGCCCCCACTGTTTGGGGGCAAGGTGGCGGACGAGATTGCATCTGGCGCGGCGCGGACCGAGTTCGCGACCATTTTTTCGGCCCAGCGCCAGACGCTGATCCGGCTGCTCGCCCGGCTGACCGGCGATCGCCATATCGCCGAAGACCTCGTGCAGGACGCCTTCGTGAAGGTTGCCGCTGCCGCCGAGGCCGGCCAGGTGCAGCACCTGCAGCCTTTTCTCTATCAGACTGCCCGCAACCTCGCCTTCGATCACCTGCGCAAGCAGAAGGTCCGCGCCCTGGTGCATCCACGGTCGGATGCGGCGCTGGAAGCCGTGGTGGAAAACATGCCCGCCGCCGAGCCTTCGCCGGAGACGCAGCTGCTGGACCGCGACCGCGTGCGACGCTTCCAGGCCGCATTGGCCGAATTGCCCGACCGCGCCCGCCAGGTGCTGGTGCTGCATCGCCTGCATGGCCTGCCGCTCGCAGAGATCGGCCGCCGCTTCGGCGTCAGCGAACGCACCATTGCCAAGGATCTGGCGGCGGCATTGAAATACTGCCTTTCCATCGATACGGCCTGAGAGCCGACTTCAGGTATGACCCGCCCCGAACGTCATATGGATATGCCCCTTTCGTCCACCGAAACCCTGCAGCAGGACGCCGCCGACTGGTTCGCGCGGCTGCGCGGCGA
>VFQQ010004191.1_pt1 | contig 12990 bp, 15 predicted proteins | sample 3512341 | NCBI WGS metagenome assembly VFQQ01 (sample SAMN10412373, study PRJNA504923) | tailings metagenome | isolation source: Relicate 2 Philex TSF1 revegetated site | place: Philippines: Tuba, Benguet | collected 2017-08-29 | reverse complement strand
CGGAGAGCTTGCGGAGAAAGTTCAACTCGATGGCTGACGAGGAATCGAAATTGCCCGAGGTGTTTTTGACCGCGGCCACCTCCTTGTTCGGAATGATGCCGGTGGATTCCTTGGTCAGCGAGCCGAACGGATGCCGGAATGAACGCTCGACCGCCTCCTTGATTTTTTGATCCTGCGACACGATCCACATGACGAGGAAGAACGCCATCATGGCCGTGACGAAGTCGGCGTAGGCGACTTTCCATGCTCCGCCGTGATGCCCGTGCCTGTTCTTCTTGCTCATGTGTGTTGGCCCGGCCGCCCCCCGGCGGCGGCGCGGCTCAGGAAGTGACGCCCTTGAGCGTGGCCTCGAGTTCCTCCGCCGTGGGTTTGACGTCCGCCCCAAGTCCCCGGCGGGCCACCTCGACGGCCATCAACGGAGACATGCCGCCGGCAAAGCTGACGATGGCCGCCGCGATGCAGCGCATGTAGGTGCTCTCGGCCGCGCCGTTGAACGTGAGGCAGACGGAGAGCGGGTTGAGGTATCCGTACGCGATCAAAATCCCGAGAAACGTCCCGACCAGCGCGGCCGCGACGTGATGACCGATCTCGGACGGATCGCCGCCGATGTGCCCCATGGTGATCACGACGCCGAGCACCGCCGCCACGATCCCAAAGCCCGGCATCGCGTCCGAGACTTTGGACAGCACATCAATGGGCTTGTGGTGCTCATCGTCCATCACGTCCAGCTCCGTTTCCAGCAGCGTCCGCAACTGGTCGGGCTTGACCTTGCCGTCGATGACCGGCCGCAATCCGCCGCACAGGAGTTCGACGGCGTGGTGACTGGCCATGAACTTGGGATACTTCGTGAAGATGCTGCTGGTCGAGGGATTCGAGACGTGATCCTCGAGCGCGATCATGCCGCTGCGCCGGCCGAGGGTGAACAGTTCGTAGAGCGCCTTGAACAGCTCGGTGTAGGCCTCCTTGGTGTAGGGCGACCCCTTCAGGGTGCCGAGGATCATCTTGATCAGATCCATCAACACTTTTTTGGGCGACATGATGACCATTCCCCCCAGCGCGCAGCCGCAGATGACGACAAACTCGGCCGGCTGGAAAAGCACGCCCAGATGGCCGCCCGCCATGAGGAAGCCGCCAATGACCGAAGCCGTGACGAGGATGGTGCCGATGATGACGATCATCCGGGTGACACTTTCTAAAAGTCCAGCCGGGGCGCTTCCGGGGCCTGCAACGCCGCGCGAATGGAGAGGATGGCCTGCGCGTGAACCTGGCAGATCCTCGATTCCGTGACGCCCATGACCTCCGCGATCTCGCGCAACCGCAGGTCTTCAAAATAATAAAGCGCCAGCACCTTGCGCTGCATGTCGGGCAACTGCTGGAGACGGCGCACGACGATGCGCGCCACGTCCCGCCGGGCCGCCGCGTCGAGCGGATCGACCTGGGAATCGTCCGGAATCGATTCGTGACGGGTGTCGTCGTTCATCTCGTCACTCCAGGCGAGCGAATCCAGGCAGACGAAGGTGACGGGCCGGATTTCATCCAGCAGCGCCTCGTACTCGCCGAGGGAGAGGTTCAACGCGCGGGCCACCTGCTCCTCGCCGGGCGGACGGCCGAGCTTTTGCTCCAACGTGTTCATCACGGACTGGACCCGCCGGGCCTTGGTGTGAACCGAGCGCGGCACCCAGTCGAGCCGGCGCAGTTCATCGAGGATGGCTCCGCGAATGCGGACCCGGGCGTAGGAAGCGAAGGAACTGCCGCAACGCGGGTTGAAATTCCGGACCGCGTTGAGCAACCCGACCAGTCCCGAGCTGTACAAATCCTCCGCATCGACATGCGGCGGCAGGGACATGGCCATGCGGTTGACCACCGTCTTGACCAGCGGGATGTATTGTTCGACAAAATCATTCTCGGCCTTGCTCCCCGGCCGGGTTTTCGGGATCGAGCGAACCGGGTGGGAGACACGAGCACGCGCGCGGACTCGGGGACGGGCGGGACTCAAGGTGGCGGTGGCGGCAAACATGAAAGAGCGGGGCTAGTTTTTGGGAGTGGCCGCAGCCGGAACGGAGGGCGGATGCAACCGGGCTTCATACGATTCGTGAAGGCTGCGCACGCAGATTCTTCCCCACCACCGCACCAGCAAACCCGCCAGCAGGGTGGCCACGCTGGCCTTCCACACAATCGAAGGCCAGGAACTGCCTTGGACCAGGCCGAAGACGAGCCCGATCAAAAAGCCGAGCAGGCCGCCGAGGATCATCAGTTTCTTCATGCGACGTTTGAGTCAGCGGTTTAGCAACTGGTCTGCCAGTGTCCCGCCGGTGTCCGGCTCTGGGACATTTCGCCGCGATTTCGCGGGAAAGACGGGAAAAGGATTCGTTCCGGAGCGGCCTCGACAAATTCGCCGGGAACATTTTGCCCGGAATTCAGGAACCGCAGCGCGTAATTTGTTCCGAGCACCAGATTCCACAGCTTGCCCCGGCGCGGCTCTTCGTCCAGATGCGTGACGATGAGGTCGTCAAAACCCACCGGCTCGAAATCGCGCACCTGGCCCAGGAGCAGCCGCGTGTCGTAAGCGGCGTTGAGAACGAGATGCACCGCCGGATCGGGCAGGTCACGCAAACGCCGCCCCAGCTCCTGCAGGGCGTCCGCATCGGCGGGATTGACGCCGGGGAAATCCACGAAATACCGCTTCCCGGAGGCACGCATCACCTCCGGGAGGCCAGGCTCCAGGCACCGCGCCACCGGCACTCCCAAAATGTCGCCGTAAATGCTGAGAGACTCGGCGGTGTTCGCGACGTTCGAATCGAGCCGGAGCACTTCCACCGGAGCGGCCTCGAGAAACACCGACTGCGCGAGCCACTTGCAGAGGCAGGTGGTTTTGCCCGCGCCAGGCACGCCGATGAAGACATGCACGCCGCCGGAGGTCGCGGTCGCCGGACGCTTCCATCGCCGGACCAGCGCTCTGCGGGCCAGATCGGCCTGTTTCGCGAGCGAGTCCGGCGGACGGTCACCGAACGTGGTGATCAAATCGTCCAGGATCGATTCCACATGCACGGGCAGCAGGCCGCTCTCTTCCAGAATGGATTTCACCCGCCACTCCGGCGCAGCGGTCCGGTTCGCGGGTGTCCGAGTCCCCTCCCCCGCGAGGCTCTTTCGTGTCACCGCATCGGCGGGACGCGGGGATTCTCCCGTCGCGAAACGTTCCCTCATCTGCGAGATTTCCTGCCGCAACTGGGTGATGGCATCGGCCGTGACCGCGACCGGAGCGGCGTCCGGCACATGCGCCAGCACTTCAATGCGCGGCGCGTTCCACAACCGCGACAATCCTTCGCCGGGCACGCGGCGGACGTTGAGCACCACCGCCTCCGGACCCAGCCTGGCGCGAATCTGCGCGATGGCGTCGGCGGCGGAGTCGGCGATGAAGGAGTGAATTTTCATGGCGATGAGCAATCAGTTTCAGGCCGCCTGTTCGAGCGAAGGCACGGTGGCGGCGCTGTGAATTTGCACGCGCGACGGCACTTCCGGATAGGACAGCACCGCCAGATCGGCAAAGGTCGCCTCGAAGAAGCGCCGGAACGCGAGCCGGATTTGCGGCGCGCAGAGCACGAGCGGCGGATGCCCGTCGGCCAGCAGTTTCTGGATGTTGCGCGAAAGCGTGTCCACCACATGCCGCGCCAGGCGGGGTTCGAGCATGAGCATGATTTCAGTCTGGGACTGGCGCACCCCCTGGGCGATTTGCTGTTCCAGTTTCGGATCGAGCGTGATGGCCCGGAGGGCGCCGTTGTCGGTCTGCAACGGTTTGACCAGTTGCGGCCCCAGCGCGCGCCGGGCGTACTCCGAAAGTTCGTCCGGGTTCTTCGTAACCGCCGCATGGTCCGAGACCTTTTCGAGGATGCCCGCGAGATTCCGCACCGAGATGCCCTCGGAGAGCAGGTTCTGCAAGACGCGCTGCACCTGACCGACCGAGAGCTGGCCGGGGATCAGTTCGTTGACCACCGTCGGATGTGTCTGCTTGAGGTTGTCGAGCAGCACCTGCACGTCCTGGCGGGTGAGGATTTCGTGGGCGTGCCGTTTGACCGTTTCCGAGAGATGCGTGATGAGCACCGACGAGGCGTCCACCACGGTGTAGCCGCTGGCCTCGGCGTGCTTGCGCTCGACCTCGCTGATCCAGGTGGCGGGCAGCTTGAAAACCGGTTCGGTGGTCTGGACGCCCTTGAGGGTGACCTTGCTGTTGGCCGCGTTCATCGCCAGCCAGAGTCCGGGCATGACCGTGCCCTGCGCGACCGGATTGCCCTTGAGCAGAAACCGGTACTCGTTCGCGCCCAGTTGCAGGTTGTCCCGCAGCCGGATGGGTGGAATGACGATGCCCATGTCCTGCGCGAAGGTGCGCCGCACGCCGGTGACCCGTTCGAGCAGGGTGCCGCCTTTGCGCGTGTCGGCGAGAGTGACCAGTCCGTAACCCAGTTCGATCTGAAGGGAATCCACCGAGAGCAGCGATTCCAGTTTCTCGGCGGCGCCGGAAGCGGCCGTGGCCGGAGCACCGGTCCCCGCGGCGGTTCCCTCGCGGGCGGCGGACGCTTCGGGTTCACGCGGCGCGATCGGTTGTTTCATCAAATGCCGCGCCGCGGCGCCCGTGCCCAGCGCGAGCACCAGGAACGGAAGCATCGGCAGTCCCGGCACGATCGCGAAAATGCCCAGCATGACCGCGAGAATCATCAGGGCCTTGGGGAAGGTCAGAAGCTGGCGTCCCAGTTCGCTGCCCAGCGATTCGCGCGAGGCGGCGCGCGTCACGAGCATGCCGGCGGCCACGGACGTGATGAGCGCGGGCACCTGGGAGACCAGGCCGTCGCCAATCGAAAGGAGCGTGAAGCGTTCGAGCGATTCCGTGACCGTCATGCCCTTTTGCATGACGCCCACGGCGAACCCGCCGACGATGTTGATCATCGTGATGAGGATCGCGGCCACGGCGTCGCCGCGCACGAATTTGCTCGCGCCGTCCATCGCGCCGTAAAAGTCCGCCTCCTGTTCCACATGCTGGCGGCGCTTGCGCGCCTCGGTCTCGGTGATCAGGCCCGCGCTCAATTCCGAGTCGATGGCCATCTGCTTGCCGGGCATGCCGTCCAGCGTGAAGCGCGCGGCCACTTCGGCGATGCGGCCCGCGCCCTTGGTGATGACCACGAAGTTGATCAGCACCAGGATCAGGAAAATGACCAGCCCGACGACGAAATTGCCCCGAACGACGAAGTTTCCGAACGCCTCGATGATGTGCCCGGCGTAACCGTCGAGCAGGATCAACCGCGTCGAGGCCACGTTCAGCGCCAGCCGGAACAGCGTTACGAAAAGCAGGAGCGTGGGAAATCCGGTGAAATCGGCCGCCTCCTTGAGGTACAGAATGATCAGCAGAATGAGCAGCGAGAGCGCGATGCTGATGGCGAGGAAAAGATCGAGCGCGATGGGCGGGACCGGCAGGATGAGCAGCACCACCGTCGTGAACAGGCCAAGCACCAGCCAGAGATCCCCCTGGCGGAGCCAGCGACTGAGCAGTTGGGTGAACGGGGCCATGTTTCGTCAGGCGCGGTGTTGCTCGGTGTAATAGCGGTAGCGGTTCACCCGATAGACATAGGCGAGCACTTCCGCGACGGCGGTGTACAGTTCAGCAGGAATTTCGCCACCCACTCGCCCATGCTTGAACATCAGGCGCGCGAGCGGCTTGTTCTCGACGATCGGGATCTGGTGCCGGGTGGCGATCTCGCGGATGCGCAGCGCGTTCAGGCGGCTGCCCTTGGCCACGATGCGCGGAGCCTTCATCGTCTTCCGGTCGTAGCGCAGGGCGATGGCCAGGTGGGTCGGATTGGTCACGACCACGTCGGCTTTGGCCACGTCCCGCAGCATCTGGCGCATGGATTTCACGTTGCGCCGGCGGCGCAGCTTGGCCTTCATCTGGGGATTGCCCTCGCTGTTCTTCGTCTCGTCCTTGACCTCCTGCCGGGTCATCATCAAGTCCCGCTGGGTCTTCCAGAACTGGTAGGCGTAATCCACCGCCGCCAGCGCGAGCAGCGCGAGGATGACGCGGGTGATCAGTTGGAAGGAAGCGGTGGCCAGGAAGTCGGCAATTCTTGCCAGATCGACCGCGGAATAAAAGATCGGGTCGCTCAACAATTCCTTCACCTGCGAATAGGTCAGCCCGATGATGACGCTCAACTTGAGCGCCCCGACCAGGGTGGGAACGACGGACTGGCCGGAAAACACGCGCTTGAATCCCTCGACCGGGTTCAGGCGGGTCAGCCTCCATTCCAGCGCCTCGGAAGCGATACGGAACCGGTTTTGAATCGCGCCCGCCAGCAATCCGCCCGTCACGGTCGCGGCCACGAACGGCGCCACGCAGGTTGTCACCACGGTGGCGCATCGGAGCGCGTAGTTTTGCATCAAATCCGCCGTCAGGGGAATCTCATGCAAGTGCCCGAGGATCGAAGATTGAGCCGTGACCAGTTGCTTCCACATTTCCGGGCCGGCCAGCTTCATCGCGGTCAGCCCGCCGAGCAGCACGAACACCGTCTGCACCTCGGCGCTGCGCGGGAACTGGCCTTTGCGAATGGCTTCCTCCAGCCTCTTCGATGTGGGCAGCTCTGTTTTCTCTCCTAGTTGCTCGGCCATGGCGGGGGGTCAGATTCCTGGGTCACGATCCGACCAGCCGCGCGACGCCGAGGACATCCTCGGGCAGGCGGCGCAGGGAGTTGGCGATGTGCTGCCCCATGAAAGTCACCGTCAGGCCGAACACGGTCAGCCCGACAAACGTGCGCACCGGATAGCTCTCGGCGAAAACGTTCATTTGCGGCACAGCCCGGCTCAAGATCGAAAAGACCAGGCCGACCATGAACGACGCGGCCAGGACCGGCGCGGCGATTTGCATCGCCAGCGTGAAGATTTTCCCCGAGCGGCCGAGCACGTCGTGGAGCAGGGCTTCGCTGAGATGGGCGCCGCCCACCGGCACCAGCGCGTAGCTGCGCTGCGCGCCCGCGATCATCCAGTGATGCAGATCCAGCCCGAAGAAAAAGACCGCGCCGATCCAGTAGAGCACCACCGCCGGAGCCATCGAGGTCGAGCCGGTGAACTGGTTGAACTCGGCCGGCAGTGTCAGGCCCATTTCCGTGGTGACGATGGTCCCCGCCACGTCAAACGCGAAGAACACGAGCCGCGCGACGAACCCCAGCAGCAGCCCCACGCTCGCCTCCATGAAAATCAGGCCGAACAACCGCCAGAGCGAGAGGCCGGTGAAATCCACCGGCGGCAGCGCGGGCAGGATCAACGCCGCCAGAATGGCCGCGAACGCCACGCGCAGCCGCACCGGAAACGACGGCGCGGAAAACACCGGCATCGCCAGGAGGATCGCCCCGCAGCGCGTGAACGCCAGCATCCAGTTGGGTACTTCCTGAAACATCACGCGGGAGATTCGGCCATGAGCGAAGTTGCCGACGGGCCGGGCTAGGAGGCCATCTGAGGCATCCGTTCGATGATGGCGCGGGTGAAATCCGTGACCGTGCGGATGATCCACGGCAGCAGGACCACGATGAGCGCCAGAACCCCGAACGCCTTGGGCACAAACGTGAGTGTCTGCTCATGGATGGAAGTGACCGATTGAAACAGGCTGATGCCCAGGCCCGTGGCCATCGCGGTGGTGAGGATCGGCGTGGCGAGTGTGATCGCCTGAAAGATCATGGCCTTGATGATTTCGATGGCAAATTCGGGAGTCATGCGCGGAAAGGGTCAGGTGCCAAAACTCAGGACCAGCGAACGCACCACCAGCCCCCAGCCATCCACCAGCACGAAGAGCAGAATCTTCAGCGGCAGGGCGATCGTGGCCGGCGGCATCATCATCATGCCCATGCTCATCAACACCGTGGCCACCACCAGGTCGATCAGGATGAACGGGATGAACAACAGGAAGCCCATCTGGAAAGCGGTGCGCAGCTCGCTGATGATGAAGCTCGGGATGACCACCTTGAGCGGCAGTTCCTCCGACGAGCCCGGCGCGATGCGCGCCAGACCGGCGAACAGTTCCACATCCTTGGGCCGCGTTTGCCGGAGCATGAAAGCGCGGATGGGCCGGGCCGCCTCGGCCAGCGCCTGGTCGCTCGAAATCTGTTTGGCCAGGTACGGCTGGAGGGCGGCCTGGTCGATCCGCTCCCAAACCGGCTGCATGATGAAGTAGGTGATGAAAACCGAGAGGCCGATGATGATTTGATTGCCCGGCGTGCCTTGCAGCGACAGTGCGGAACGCACGAATGAAAGCACGATCGCGATGCGGGTGAAGCACGTCATCATCAGGATGAGCGACGGCGCGAGACTGAGCAGGGTGAGCGCGAAAAGAATCTTGATCGTCACGTCCACGTCCTGCGGCTGCGTCGCCGCCTCGACCCCAAGATTGAGCCGGAACGGAGCGATGCCGAGCGGCGTCGTGGTCGCGGCCGTGACCGGCGCTTCCGCGCCCAGCGCCGATCCCGACGCGGCGGCCAGGAGCAGCAACGCCCCAAGGCTGAACTTCAACAGCCAGCGCGCAGGACGCGGGGTGAGAACTGGAACGCTCATGTGGGACGCGCGACCGCCCGTTGCAGGACGGCCAGAAACCGGTTGTCCGGTTCCGCCGGTTCGACGGCGGTTTCCACCCGTTCCTCGGCGGGCAGTTCCGCCAGGAGCGTGACACCCGAGGGCGAGGCCGCGAGCAGCATCCTTTGCTGGTCGTAACCGACGACGTAGAGGGCGTGGCGATGGCCGAGGCTCCGAACCTCATGGACGTTCAACCGGGGCTGCCGCCCGCGCGGCATGGCGAACCGCTGCCAGTTTTTGAACACCCAGGCTCCTCCCAACAACACGGCAAAAACCAGCGCGAGCGCGCCGGTCATGCGGGTGATGGAAGCGCCAATGTCCTGCGTCGGCAGCGGCGTGAGAGGCTCCGCCGCGCCCTCGGCGAAGACGGAAACGGATGACAGAACGAGGACGAGTCCCGCGCTCAGGGCGGCGCCACCGCCCCGCCCGCACTGCGCAGGCGCAACGATACGATTGAGAGGAATAACGCGAATAAAATCTTCACGCACGGCGAAAGGGGGGAAACCGGGGCTTTCACGCGGCGGCTCCGACCAGTTCGGTGATCTTGATCCCGAAGTGGTCGTCCATGACCACGACTTCGCCCCGGGCGACGAGCTTGCGGTTCACCCGCAGCTCGACCGGCGAATCGGCCGTTTTGTCGAGCTGCACGACCGAGCCGGTGCTGAGTTGCAGGACGTCCCGCATCGGCATTTCGCAGGAACCCAGTTCGACCGTCAGGCTCACGGGGACATCGAGCACAATATCGAGATTCACCGGCTGTTCCGCAGTCACACTCATAAATCAATCAAGGCCAGGTTCGGCCCAGGTTCAGCACTTCGACGGCCCAATGACCTTCCCGGGTGCCCAGCCGCCCGGTCAGGCGGTTCAGACCCGCGAGGCTCATCTGCACGCGGCTGGCAAAATCCGCCGGCAGGTTCAGCACTTCGCCCACGGATAATTGCGAGATGCGCCGGGCCGGCACTTGAAACGAGGGAAAGCGCGCCGTGATCGCAACGGGCAGATCTTCGTAGCGTGGATCCCACCGGACGGGCTGACCGACGCGGGACTCGGCGGTCGTTTCCCCCAACGTCTTGAGTTGCTGGCGAAGATGGCGAAAGAGCGGATCAAGCGTGCGGAACGGAAAAACCAGTTGCATCGCTCCCGAAACTTCTCCCAACTTGACCTCGACCTTGACGGTGAGGACGTGGGTTTCGGACGCACAGCAGGTGAGATAACGCCCCTCGTTTTCGTGCCCGAGCAGAACCGGCTGCGTTTTTTGCCAGGCGGCCCATTGGGCGCACCAGGTCTCGGTGATCAACGTGACGACCTGGTCGAGGAGCGTGGCTTCCAGTTCGCCGATCTCGCGTCCTTCCTCCGGTGCCGCCGCCGCGCCCCCGAGGAGCCGGTCGGCCAGCAACACCCCCAGGTTCACGTCCATTTGCACAAGGCAGGTTCCCCGCAGCGGCTCCATCCGAAACAGGACAAGATGGGTCGGGCTGGGCAGTGCGGCCACGAACGCCTTGAAAACGTCGGGAGCCACCGTGGCCAGCTTCATGTCCACCTCGGACTGCAAATACTGGGTGAGCCGGGAGGCGGCCACACTGGCAAACTCCGCGCAGCCCGCCTTCAAACGACGCATCTCGCCCGCAGAGATGAACGCGGGCTGTCGAAAATCAAAGCGCCTCGCCTGGGCCAGGCCAGCATTCGATGCCCCTGCGGACAAATCCTCCTTGGGCACGACGGAAACCGGGGGCGGTCCCGCGGGTTCCGGGGATGGATCATTGTCAGCGGCGGCTTCCATGCAATCTCACTGGATGGCGAATTCGGTAAAATAGATGTCCTCGACCAGGGGGGCTCCGAAAATATTGTTGAACGCGGCGATCAACTCGGTCCGGATCAAAGTGCGGGCACCGGGTTTTTCGAGATCGCTGATGGTCTTGTTCGCCAGGATGGTCGAAGCCTTGTCCCGGAGCTTGGCGTCGTTGCTCTCGACCGATTGCTTGAGAGCGTCCTTGGAACCGACCAGCGTGAAGCTGCCCAGCAGATAGCGGGATCCGCCGGTTCCGGACACATTCACCAGAATCTTGCCTCCGAGCGGGGCCATGATTTCCGCCTTGCCGCCCTTGGCTCCATGTCCGCCACCTTTGGCGCTGCTTCCCGATCCATGTCCGCCGCCACCGCCGTGATCTCCGCCCTCCGCCGCATGTTCCTCCCCGTCCGCGTGTGACGAAGGCCCCTGCAATTTGGGCATGAGCACAAACAGGGTCATGGCGTAGGCCAGCACGGGCATGAGCACGATGTTCAGAATCAAGGGCAGGAACGCCTTGATTCCTCCTCCGCCGCCGGGAGGCGCGGCGTCCGCCGCCGCTTCGGCCGGCCTGGCTTCGGCGCTTTTTGCGGGTGCTGCGGCCATGACTACGGATTATCGCTTGAGGTTGACGACTTCCTGGAGCACTTCGTCGCTGGTCGTGATGACCCGCGCGCTGGCCTGGAAACCACGCTGCGTGGTGATGAGATTGGTGAATTCCGTCGTGAGATCGACGTTGGACAATTCGAGGGCGCGGGCCGCGATGCTGCCGAGGCCATTCGTGTTCGGCGGCTCCGTTTGAGGCGTGGCACCACCGAGCGGACCGGCCAGACCAATGCCGGAATACAGGCTGCCGCCTTCCTTGATCAACGCCTGGGGGTTGGTGAAGCGTTGGAGGAGAACCTGCCCGCGGGTGAATTGTGTCCCGTCCGACATCTGCACCAGCACCCGGCCGTCCGCCGCCACGTTGAAGCCGGAGACAATGGCGAGCGGGTCGGTCGTTCCAGGCTTGCCCGTGTCGTTGATCTGGATGTCGCCGCGCGTCGTCAGCCCGGCGTCGCTGAAGCCCTGGATGCGCAGACCGTTGTTTGTGGTCAGATAACCCTGGTCATCGACCATAAAATCTCCGGCGCGGGTGGCAAATTCAGCGTTGCTGATCGCGTCACGAACGATGAAAAAACCGTCTCCGGCAATCGCCAGATCCTCCGGACGACCCGTGGTGGTCAGCGCGCCCTGGGAATAATTGTTTTTGATGCCCGACACCTGCACGCCCAGGCCGATCTGCATGGCGGGCGAACTGCCGGCGGGAGCCACGCCCGGGATCGGCGCGCGCAACGTCTGGCTGAACGTGTCGGCGAAGTCCGCGCGGGCGGCCTTGTAGCCGATGGTGTTGGAGTTGGCGATGTTGTTGCCGATGACATCCAGCCGCTGTTGAAACTGCTGGACACCACTGACACCGGAATTGAGCGCACGTAACATATCGAGGGGGTTTAGGGATTTTCCACATGGCTCGCGCCGATGCGGGTGACCTGGCTGAGGTCGTATGAGTTGCCGTTGACCACGAGGCGCGGCCAGCCGGATTGCAGTTCGACACCCGTGACCACTCCCGGCTCCACCATGCCGGGCGCGGATTGCACGACCACCGTCTGGCCGATAAGCGCGCTGGCCTGCAAAATCTGTTGTTGCGCCCGGATGGCCAGAAAGTCGGCCGACCAGTCCGGCGGCGGCGGCGCGGCCTCGGCCGGAGTCCGCTCCACCCGATGCACGTCGCCCAGGTTGTAGCGGTTGCCATTGACGAGCAGTTTCGGCTCGTCGCCCTCCAGCCACACGGCGCTGACCACGCCGCTCGTCATAGATCCGTTTCCGGTGACAACTTGAACCGTCTGCCCGAGCAGGCCGTTCGCTTCCGTGCGATCCTGCTGCTGGCGGATTTGCCGCATTTCGGCCTGGGTGCTTTTGGCCTGTTCCAGCGCACTGAACTGCGCCATTTGCGCGATGAACTCGGTGTCCGTCTGCGGATTCAACGGATCCTGCGTCGTCAACTGGGTGACGAGCAGTTGGAGAAAATCGTGCTGGCCGAGGGTTTGGAGGGGAATGCGGTCCAGCTCCGGCAAAGTGCTCTTGACGGTCGAAGTGGCGGTGATGGGGGAGGTGGCCATGCGCGGTTCAAGCCCAGGATTCAAAACTGCGGCTGCCTCCGGCGCACGGCCGTGGAGTCGGACGGGGCGCTGGATCCGAGGAAGCGGGCGACGACAAGCCGCCACGCTCCATGAGCTCGCCCTGCCGATGAAAACGCCCGGAGTCCCCTGAAAACTGGCGCGAGTGCGCGTCCGGTGTGCTGCCCTTGAGGGATTGCTCGGGAAGCGCGCGGGAATCCTCAAGCGCGAAGACCTTCACGCCCTGTTGCGCCATTCGTTCCTGAAACTGGGACCAACCCGCGTTCAACGCGGCGTAATCCGCCTCCGCGACACGCACCGAAGCTTCGATGTGACCGTCGCGCCACCGGAGTTGCACATGGACTTCGCCGCTCCGCTCGGGACGGAGAACCACGTCCAGCATTTCGGCCCGGGCGCGTTTGAAACTTTTCACCTCGGAGTCCATCAAAT
>VFQQ010004190.1_pt1 | contig 12992 bp, 12 predicted proteins | sample 3512341 | NCBI WGS metagenome assembly VFQQ01 (sample SAMN10412373, study PRJNA504923) | tailings metagenome | isolation source: Relicate 2 Philex TSF1 revegetated site | place: Philippines: Tuba, Benguet | collected 2017-08-29 | reverse complement strand
ATGCCGCGGTCGAGAAGCGCGACACCCCCGCGCTGAAGGACAAGCCGGTCATCATCGGCGGCGGCAAGCGCGGCGTCGTCTCCACGGCCTGCTACATTGCCCGCATCAACGGCGTGCGCTCCGCCATGCCGATGTTCAAGGCGCTGGAGGCCTGTCCGGACGCCGTGGTGATCAAGCCCGACATGGAGAAGTACGTCTCGGTGGGACGCGCCGTGCGCGCGATGATGCAGTCGCTTACGCCGCTGGTGGAGCCGATCTCCATCGACGAGGCGTTCCTCGACCTCGGCGGGACGGAGCGGCTGCACGGGCGCCCGCCCGCCGTGGTGCTGGCCGACTTCGCACGGCGGGTGGAGGCCGAGATCGGCATCACCGTGTCGGCCGGGCTTTCCTACTGCAAGTTCCTCGCCAAGATCGCCTCGGACCTGAAGAAGCCGCGCGGCTACGCGGTGATCGGCGAGGCCGAGGCCATCGGCTTCCTCGCCGCACAGCCGGTCACGCTGATCTGGGGCGTCGGCAAGGCCTTCGCCGCCACGCTGGAACGCGACGGGATCCGCAGCATCGGCCAGCTCCAGGCCATGGACCAGGGCGACCTGATGCGCCGCTACGGCACGATGGGATCACGCCTCTTCCGACTGGCGCGCGGCCAGGACGACCGGCGCGTGCATCCCGAACACGAGGCCAAGAGCGTCTCGGCAGAAACCACCTTCGACACCGACCTCGCCTCTCCGGCCGACCTCGTGCCGGTGCTGCGCGCGCTCAGCGAAAAGGTGTCGGCCCGGCTGAAGAAGTCCGGGATTGCCGGGCGGACCGTCGTGCTCAAGCTGAAGACGCGCGACTTCCGTCTCAGGACGCGCAATCGCCAGCTGGAGGACCCCACGCGGCTGGCCGACCGGATCTTTCGTGCCGGCTTGCGCATGCTGGAGAAGGAGACCGACGGCACGAAGTATCGCCTTCTCGGCATCGGCGTCAGCGACCTGACGGATGACGCCCGCGCCGACCCGGCCGACCTGATCGATGACGGGGCGCGAAAGCGCGCTCTGGCCGAGGGGGCGATGGATACGTTGCGGGGCAAGTTCGGGCGAATGGCCGTCGAAACGGGCTACACTTTCGGCAAGGGGCGCAACGCCCATCCGCGCGAGGACCCGGAATAGAGGCGGCGCGAGCGATCAGCGCGCGGCGGCGAGCCGCTGCTCCGCCTGGTCGATCAGCATGTTCGCCACCTGCATGCGCTCCAGCGCATGGTCGCGAACATGGGCCGGCACGCGGTCGGGGTGGTTGGCAAAGGCGAATTTTCGACGGATTTCGGCGAGCCGCGCGCGGTCGGCCCCATCCAGGCCGAGTTCGGCCGTGATGGAGACGACATCGGTGGCCGGGAGGGGATCGAGCGTCAGATCCTCGACGTCGGGCTCGATCGATATCTCCTCGAGCAGAGACTGCAACTCGTACTCGGCGAGCGTGACTGCATCACCGTAGAGCACGGCGGCGGGATCGACGCCGGCGCGAATCCGTCCCGAGTGCAATTCGTCGGCCACCGACAGATAGTCGAACGGAATCGTGGGCGCCGCGACCGACCCCTCGGCGGACTCGGAGGCCGAGTCACCGCCATCCGCTTCGGCGCCTCGTCGCGAAACGAGATCGTCCAGCACTGAAGCAAAATCCCGGATCAAGCGGCTGTCCATCTTCGCCTCCTCTCGCACAAAGCTTCGGAAGACGTTTCGGTTCCCAGCCTAGTCGGCGAAGGGTTAAGGAAAGCCCGCCGCGACCGTTCGCATTGTCTTCATTCGACCGAATGGGTCCTCTGTCGATGCATGGCAGCCTTGCGGGATGCTGCACTGCACAAATGTCACGAATCGCCTATATCTCTTCCCGTGGGAGGTCAGCTTGGGGAGCCTTCCCGTGGGTTTCTTTACCGAATTCTTTTCGCGACCGCGGCCGCAGGATGCGGGCCGCGTCCACGCCGCCGCCGTCGCGTTCTGCGAGCCCCGGCGGCCGGTCCCCCTTCCACGACCCGCGGACTTCCCGCGGCTGCCGCGGCGGTTCAGCGCGCCGTGAGAACTCAGCCTTCCACGAAGAAGTCCGGCTTGCCCAGCGGCACGCCGTTGTGCCGGAGGATGTCGTAGGCCGTCGTCACATGGAAGTAGAAGTTGGGCTGGGCGAAATCCAGCAGGTAGCGCAATCCCTTGAATGCAAGGTCGCGTCCGCCGAGACGAAGCTCGATGTCGCGGTCCTCGCTTCCCTCGAACTCCGTCGGCGAGAAGTCGTCGAGCAGCGAAACGGTCTTCTCGATGCGCTGCCGCAGGTCGGCGAACGTCGCCTCGTCGTCGGCGAACGGCACCGGCGCACGGCCGGAAAGCCGCAGCGTCGCGCCCTTGGCGTGATCCGAAGCGATGCGCACCTGCGAGACGAGCGGCAGCATGTCGGGCGCCAGGCGACCCTGCAGGAAGACGGCCGGATCGATCTTGCGCTCTGCCGCGTTCGCCTCCCCCTTCGCCAGGATGTGCCTCAGCGACTTCAGCCGCGCGCGGAACGGGGCGACGCTCGCCTCATACATGAAGACGGTCATTGCAGCTTTCTCCCTCTCTCGCCGTGAGCGGCGAACGCATCAGATAGGAAGCCGCAAGCTGGAATTGCAACGGCCACGGCCGTGCCGCAATCGCGCGTCAGCTTGCCGGTCGTCCACGGGAGACCGGTCCATGCGAACTTCCCTGGCCGCGGCGCTCCTGGCGCTGGCGGGCACCGCCCCGGCATTCGCCCAGCCGGAGCTTCCGGCCTATCTGGACGACCGGTCCGACCCGGCGAGCCTGGTGAAATCCTACTACAATGCCATCAACCGGCGCGAATTCGCCCGCGCCTGGAGCTATTACGGCGACCTCAAGCCGGCCGCCGACGTCGACATGTTCGCCAAAGGCTTCGACGACACCGAGCAGGTCGCGGTCGTCGTCGGCGAGGCCGGCGTCGAGGGCGCGGCCGGCAGCACCTTCTTCAGCCTTCCCGTGGCAATCACCGCGCACCGCAAGGACGGGACCGAGGCCGTGTTCGGCGGTTGCTACACGCTGCGTCTCGCCAATCCGCAGGTGCAGGCGGCCGATTTCCGACCGATGCACATCGAGCGGGCGAGGATGCACGCCTCCGACGGGCCGATGCGCGAGAGCATGCCGACGGACTGCGGCGGCGGCGGACCGCAGCGCACCGACGCGGTGCTCGACCAGGCGCGCTCGATGTTCGCCGCGGCGCATGGAGAGCGCTGCGACGCGGCCCGCCCGGGCGGCGGCGGCGCCGGCCCGGGCGAGAGTTACACGATCGGCTGGTCGGGCCGGAACGCGGCCGAAGGCGAGCCCGAGCGGCAGGCGCGCCTGTTCCGCTTCTTCTGCGGCATGGGGGCCTACAACGAGACCCACGTCTACTATCTGTGGCACGACGTGGAGGGCCTTCGCGAACTGCAGTTCGCGACGCCGGAGCTCGACATCCGCTACGAGAACGACGACAGCGAAGGCAGGGTCGAGAGCGTCACCATCATCGGCTACACGACCGACGTGGAACTCGTGAACTCCTTCTACGACGAGGACACGAGAACCATCACCTCGGCGGCGAAGTGGCGCGGGGTCGGCGACGCGTCCTCATCGGGCACATGGATCTTCCGCGACGGCCACTTCACGCTGGTCAGGTACGACGTCGACGCCTCCTACGACGGCGAGATCGACCCCGAGACGGTGCTGGACTTCCACACGGGTCCCTGAGGCCGAGCACCGGATGGAGTGGCCGGCCCGCCGGTCCTCGTGCGCACTGGACAGTTCGTGGTCCCGGCAGGAAGATCGAGGCAGAACTCCTCCGCGCATGGTGACGCGAGGGGTTTGCAGGCAGGGCTGCATGCGGAACGATGTCCACTATGTGCGTCTGGCCATGGAGATCGCGCGCGAGAGCCGGGCCGGCGGCAACCATCCGTTCGGGGCACTGCTGGTCGGGCCCGAAGGCGACGTCCTGATTTCGGCGGGCAACACCTATTCGCAGGATCGTCTGGGCCACGCCGAATCGAACGTGGCGCGCGCGGCGGCGCTGCAATACGACGCGGACTTCCTCCGGACCTGCACGCTGGTTACCTCCGTGGAACCCTGCTGCATGTGCGCCGGCGCGAGCTACTGGGCGGGAATTGGCGCTGTGGTCTATGGGTTGAGCGAGCGGCGCCTCGGGGAACTGACCGGAGACCATCCAGACAATCTCACCCTCGACCTGAGTTGCCACCAGGTATTCGCCGCCGGACGTCGCTACGTGGCGGTCCGCGGTCCCTTCCCGGAACTCGAGGACGAGATCGTCAGCGGGCACAAGGATTTCTGGTGACAGAACCCTGTCGGCGGCGGGGGGACGCTGATGACCACCAAGGCACCGTCCCCGCGCCTCACGGGTTGGCCGACATCATCCAGTTGAGCGTTTCGCGCCAGTCCGTCATGCGGATCGGCGTGCCGTGACTGCCTGTCTCGAACCGCACGAAACGCGCCGGATAGCCGGGAGATTTCGAGCGGATCTGCCGGAAGAAGGCCTCCTGCCGGTCGACGGGGAAAACCGTATCGTCGCTGCCATGGCCGAAATAGATCGGCACCCTGCGCTTGTAGGCGGCGCTCGAGAGGAAGCTTTCGTCCCAGTACGAGCCGAGCAGGAAGAGCCCGCCCAGCCGCGCGGCCATGGCCGGGTCGGCGGCGAGCTGCCAGCAGATTCCGCCGCCCATGGATCCGCAGGCGACATAGACTTTTGCGTTCGGCGAGGCGGCGGCATAGCGGTTGATGAGCGCGGCGATGCGCGCGGCGCCTGCCTTCTCGAAAGCGGGAAAGTCGGGCGACAGGTAGAGTCCGCCATTGGCGGCGGCGAGATTCTTGATGCGGTTGAAGTTGCCGCCGAAGGTGAAGTCGTCGACGCCCTGGCGGCGGCTGCCGCCCTTGCCGTGCAGGTAGACCACGATGAACCGCGCATCACTGGTGCGACCCACCGCGAAATGACGGACGTCGCCGGCCTCGGTCCGCAGGACCAGATCGCTCTGCATCCGCCGCACGCCGGTGGAGATGTACTTCCCCTTCACGCGGCGCTCGGGAACCTGGTCGCGGGCGTGGATGTCGCGCATCTTGTCATAGGCCACGACCTTGTAGGTGCCGTCCGCATCGGCCTGCAGAAGGCCCGGATATGCGAAGAGCTCGTCCTTGAACGGCTTGAGCGCCTGCGCGGAGGCGGGCGTCGCCAGCGGACCGAGAGCCGCGAGCAGCAGCGCCACGGTGGCCACGATCGCGCGCCAGGACGCCGAACGCGCGCCCGGCGAAGCGAGGCTGTGGGAGATGGCTGAATTTCGGATCATGCCGAGGTTTCTAGCCCGCCGGCGCGGGCGCGTCACCCCTGGAGCATGCCGCCGGCCGCCGCCATCGCCTCGGCGGTGTCGACATCGACCGAGGCGGCCGCGCCGATCTCGACGTCGATAACCGGCGCGATGCCCGATTCGACGATTGCCCGTGCGCCGGTGTCGCCTTCGATCCTGGCAATTTCGGGAAAGCAGGAGCGCGGGATGATGACCGGGTTGCCGCGCTTGCCGGAATGGGTGGCGCGCGCGATGACCGACCCGCCGGCTGCGGCGAAGGCCGCGAGCAGCCGGTCGATGTCGCCGGCGCCGACTTCGGGCATGTCGCCCAGCATGACGAGCGCTCCGCCGGCGTCATGGGGCAGCGAATCGATCCCCGCCTTCAGGGAGGTCGACAGCCCCGCGGCGAAATCGGGATTGTGGACGAGGCGCACGGGCAGCCCGGCGACGGCGTCGGCGACGCGGTCCTGCTGGTGGCCCGTCACGACCGTGACCGAGGCCGCATGGGCGGCGCTCGCCGCGCTTGCGACGCGCCGGATCAGGGGCACGCCGTCGAAGCGCGCGAGGAGCTTGTTCGGCCCGCCCATGCGGCTGGACCGCCCGGCGGCCAGCACGATCGCGTGAACGTCGATGGGGAGGGTCCGGGGTTCCGCCGCCTCGCGCGGCTGGGGCCGTGCTGCGATCTCCATCAGGAGGCCACCGACGCCCATTGCGGCGATGTCGGCGGCGCCAACGTCAAGCCCGGCAATCAGCCGGTCGAGGACCCAGTCGAAGCCGTTCTCCTTGGGGCTGCGCGCGCAACCCGGCGCGCCGATCACGACCTTGCCGCCGACGCGGCCCAGGACCAGCAGGTTGCCGGGATCGACGGGCATGCCGGCCCGCACGACCTCGCCGCCGGCCTTCCGGATCGCGGACGGGATCACGTCGTCGAAGTCGCAGAGCGCGGAGGCGCCGAAGACGATGACCATGTCGGCATCCGACATGGCGGCCGCGATCTGCGCCGCGACGGCCGCAGCGTCATGGGCACAGCGGTGCTCGCGCAGGATCGTGCTGCCCGATCGCGCGAGACGCGCGGCGGTGACTCGCGCCGTCTTGCCCAGCACGCTGTCCTTGACGCCCGGAAGCGTGGTCTGGACCAGCACCACGCGGCGCGGCGCGAAGGGATGGACCGCGAAGGCGGGACAGTCCCCGACCGCGCCGGCCGCAGCGGCGACGGCGGAACCCGCGACGGCGAACGGAATGATCTTCACCGTCGCGACCATGCGGCCTTCCTCGACGGCGACCTTGTCCGCCAGCGTCGCCACGGTGATCGCGGGATCGACGGCGTTGACCGCGTCGATCACCGCCCTGTCGACGGTGAAGACGCCGGCGACGCGCGCATGAAGGTTGACCCGGCCGGTGGCGGCGGTCCGTGCCTCGACATGCGGGGCGGCAAGCGCCTCGGCCATGCGGGACGCAGCCTCGTTTTCCTCCAGGTCGCCTGGCTCCAGCCTCGCTGCGATGACCTCGCAAATCCCGGCGGCCTCGAGATCGGCGATGTCCGCCGCCGTGATCCTGTGGGCCTTGGGGTAACGCCGCCCTGCCGTCACCGCATGGGCCAGCATCGCCCCTTCCGCATCCGCGACGCGAATCGGGCCGAACTTCACGCCGCCGCCTCCCGCACGACCTCCAGGCCGCGCGAGCGGAACACCTGCACGACCTGCGCCAGCACGGCGACGGCGATCTCCTGCGGGCTGACGGCCCCGATGTCGAGGCCGATGGGCGCGTGGATCCGGCCGATCTGGGCGTCGGTCGCGCCCGCCGCCTTCAGCCGCGCGACGCGGGATGCATGCGTCTTGCGACTGCCGAGGGCACCGACATAGAAGCAGCCGGCGTCGAGTGCGGCCTTCAGCGCGAAATCGTCGATCTTGGGATCATGGGTCACAGCGGCGAGCGCCGAATACGCGTCGAGCGGCCGCTCTGCGAGCACGGTCTCGGGCCAGTCGGCATGGAGCGGCACGTCGGGAAAGCGCTCCTGCGTGGCGAAGGCGGTGCGGGGATCGACGATCTCCATGTCGAAGCCGGCGATGCGCGCCATTGGCGCCAGCGCCTGGCTGATGTGAACCGCCCCGACGACGACGAGGCGCGGCGTCGGCACCGTCACTGTGAGGAAATGCGGAACACCCTCGATCGTCACCGAGCCGGACCGGCCGGTGCGAAACGCCTTGCGCACCGCCTCGCCGAGCGTGCCGTCGACTTGATCGCCCTCGCGGATGACCCGGCTGGAGCCGGTCGCGAGATCGGTCAGGAGGATCACGGCGCGGCGGGCGCGCCGTTCCGCGTTGAGTGTCTTGAGAGAGGCGGCATCCATGGCTCAGGCGACCCTCTCGACATAGACCCTGATGCGCCCGCCGCAGGACAGGCCGACCTGCCATGCGGTCTCGTCGGCGACGCCGAACTCCAGCATGCGCGGCTTGCCCTCGGCGATCACGTCGATCGCCTCGGTGACCACGGCGCCTTCGACGCAGCCGCCGGACACGGAGCCGTGGAAGTTGCCATCCACATCGATGACCAGATGGCTGCCGACCGGCCGCGGCGCCGACCCCCAGGTCTCGATGACGGTGGCGACGGCCACCTCGCGTCCCTCCGCCACCCAGGTCTCGGCGATGGCGAGCGGATCGAGCGTCTCGTCGAATGCGGCGGTGTCAGACATGGTGGCTCCTCGAATCGGTCAGGGTGCGTTCGGCGCCGGCGCCAGGTAGCGGCCCGGATCGGTGGCGGCCCCGGGCCGTTGGCCGAGCGAGGCGCACAGATCGGCCAGCGCATCGAGATTGTGCACCGTCCGGAACTCGTCGACATGCGGCAGCATGGCACGGACGCCGCGCGCGCGCGCCTCGAAACCGTCGAAGCGCAGCAGCGGATTGAGCCAGATCAGCCGCCGGCACGACTTGTGCAGGCGTTCCATCTCCGCCGCGAGGCCATGCACGTCGTCGCGTTCCAGCCCGTCGGTGATCAGCAGAACCACGGCGCCCTGCCCCAGCACGCGCCGCGACCACAGCCGGTTGAACTCGTGCAGCGTGTCGCCGATGCGCGTGCCGCCCGACCAGTCCTTCACGGCCGCCGAACAGTCGGCAAGTGCTGCGTCGGGGTCGCGGTGGCGCAACTGCCGCGTGATGTTCGTCAGGCGCGTGCCGAAGACGAAGGCGTGAACGCGGTGCCGCTTCTCCGACAGCGCATGCAGGAAATGCAGGAAGATGCGCGTGTACTGGCTCATCGAACCGGAAATGTCGGCGAGGACCACGAGCGGCGGATTGATCTCGCGGGGCGAGCGGAAGCGGGGCAGGATGAGTTCGCCGCCCGTGCGCGCCGCCATGCGCATCATCGCGCGCGGATCGACGCGCCGGCCGCGCAGATCGGCGCGGAACCGGCGGGTCTTGACGCTGTCGACGGGCAGCCGCAGCGCCTCGATCTCGCGCCGCGCCTCGCCGATCTCCTTCGCCGTCATCTGGGCAAAATCCTTGGCGCGCAGGATCTCGCTGCCCGAGACGGTGAGCCGCGCATCCACCTCGATCTCCGGCACCTCGTTGGGCGGCTGGTTCTTGCGGTGCCCTTCGAACAGGGCGTCGCCGACCCGGCTCTCGGCCGCGCGCGGCTTCTCGCGCTCCCGATGGTCGGGCGCGATCGGCGAGAACATGGCGAGCATCTTCTCGACGAGTTCGCGGGACTTCCAGAACAGCCGGAACGCCTCGTCGAACACGGCATGGTCCTCGCGCCGGGTGATCAGCACGGAATGCAGCGTCCAGTAGAAGTCGTCGCGCGAGCCGATGCCCGCCGCCAGCACCGCCTCGATGGCATCGCGCACCGACGCCGGACCGACGCGCACACCGGCCTTGCGCAGGGCGCGGGCGAAATAGACGATGTTGTCGGCCAGCCGGCCGTCGGGTCTCGCGGCCTTCGCCGCGGAAGCCCCCTCACCCGCGGACGATTGACGCGACGGACCCCCACCCCTCCCCCCTCCCCACAAGGGGGAGGGGGATTCGGAGACGCCGACCTCAACGACCCCCTCCCCCTTGTGGGGAGGGGTGAGGGGTGGGGGTCCGTCGCGTCCGGTTTCAGCCATGTCCTATTCCGCCGCCGCCAGCTCCGCCTTGACTTCCTTCAGCAGGCGCCGCCCCTCGCCCTGCTCGATGCGCGCGATGTCGTCCTGATATTTCAAGAGCACGCCGATCGTGTCCGAAACCGTCTCGGGATCGAGCGCCACCTTGTCCAATTCGGTGAGCGCGCCGGCCCAGTCGATCGTCTCGGCCACACCGGGCGCCTTGAACAGTTCGATCTGGCGCAGCTTCTGCACGAAGGTCACGACTTCGGCGGAGAGCCTGCTGTTGGCCTGCGGCACCTTGCGGCCGACGATCTCCAGCTCGCGCCTGGCGTCGGGATAGTCGACCCAGTGGTAGAGGCAACGCCGCTTCAGCGCATCGTGGATCTCGCGGGTGCGGTTGGTGGTGATGATGACGATCGGCGGCTCCTCGGCGCGGATGGTGCCCAGCTCCGGCACGGTGACCTGGAAATCCGAGAGAATCTCGAGCAGGAACGCCTCGAAGGCCTCGTCGGTGCGGTCGAGCTCGTCGATCAGGAACACCGGCGCCGCACCGGCCTTGCCCTCCAGCGCCTGCAGGACCGGCCGGCGGATCAGATACTTGTCGGAAAAGACGTTGCGCTCCATGGCGCTGCGCTCGACGCGGCCTTCCGCCTCCTCCATGCGGATCTCGATCATCTGGGCGGCATAGTTCCACTCGTAGACCGCCGAGGAGACGTCGAGGCCCTCGTAGCACTGCAGCCGGATCAGCGGCCTGCCGAGCGCCGTGGAGAGGACCTTCGCGATCTCCGTCTTGCCGACGCCCGCCTCGCCCTCGAGGAACAGCGGCCGCTTCATCCTCAGCGCCAGGAACAGCACGGTCGCGAGCGACCGGTCGGCGACATAGTCGGCCGATGCCAGCAGCGCCGCGGTCTCGTCGATGCTGCCCGGAACGGGTCGGGGCTCAGCCATGTCGTCTCCTGCGATTGCGGTCACAGCACCCTGTAGGCGCGGTTGAAGTAAAGGAGCGGGTCGTTGTCCTCGCCGATGCGCAGGCCCTTGACCTTGCCGAAGAGGATCCGGTGCGTGGCCATGTCCTTGGCCTCGACGAGTTCGCAGTCGAACACGGACATTCCCCCCACGAGCGTTGGCGCGCCGGTGGCGATGACGTCCCATTCGGCGAGTGCGAACCTCTCCTCCGGCGGAAGGCCGTTGAGGCCCGAGAAGCCGACCGCGAGCGGCTGCTGGGCGGGCGTCAGCGTGTTGAGCGCGAACCGCCCGTTGACCACGAAGGCCTCGTTCTTCGGGTTCTCGCGGTTGACGCAGACCAGCACCATCGGCGGCGTGTCCGAGACCGAGCACGCGGCGATCACGGTGGCGCCCCTCCGTCCGGCTGGTCCATCGGTGGTGATGACATGCACTGCCCCGGCGAATTTCGCCATCGCATCGCGATAGGCCTGCGGCTCGACATCTGCCTTCTTGAGCACGGGGTCTCCGATATTGCCAGAACTGTCCGCTATATATGGCGGTGCCGTCCGGGCCACAATCGGCGATGATCGTCACGCCGCCGGCGGATGGCGCCGGCCGATTCACCGGTTGCACGCGACCGACCGGCCCGGTACCACAACCGCGACGCTCGGGAGCGGACATGAAGCAGCGATGAAGGCCGGCATTTTCAGCTCCGGAGCCCTGGCGGCGATCGCGATGGTGATGGCTTCGGCCGCCCATGCCGAGCCCGTCCGCATCGGCGTCGCGGCGCCGCTTTCGGGACCGTCCGAGCGACTCGGGCGGCAGGTGCTGGCCGGCGCGCAGACGGCCTCCGCCGAATCCGGCGCCGCGCTCACGATCGCCGACGACCGCTGCGAGGCCGAGGGAGGCAGCGCCGCGGCGCGGCAGTTCGTCGAGGCGAACGTGGCCGCCGTCGTCGGCTTTCTCTGCACGGAAGCGATCGAGGCGGCGCTGCCGATCCTCGCCGAGGCCGGCATTCCGACGATCACGCCCGGCGTGCGCACCGACAGCCTGACCGACCGTCGCGACCGCACCGGATGGCTGGTCTGGCGCCTGGCGCCGCGCGCGGACGCCGAGGGCGAGGCCGTCGCCAGCCTGCTTGTGCGCGCCTGGCGCGACAGCCTCTTCGCCATCGTCGACGACGGGACGATCTACGGGCGCGAGCTTGCGGAGGGGTTTCGCGCCGCTGCCGAGCAGGCCGGCCTGAGGCCGATCTTCGTCGACACCTTCCGTCCGCAGATGGACAACCAGGTCGGCCTCGTGGCGCGTCTGCGGCGCGTCGGCGCCACTCATGTCTTCGTCGGCGGCGACCGCGACGACATCGCCGTGATGACCCGCGACGCGCGCGGGCTGGGTGCATCGATCACCTTCGGCGGCGGCGAGGCCCTGCGGGCCGCTTCGAGCGGCATCGCCCTGAGCGACGGAACGCTGATGGTCGGGCTTCCCGAATGGGCGGACGTCGCCGACCCGCAGGTCCTGGAACGGCTTTCGGCGGCGGGCGTGCGGGCGGAAGGCTATGTCCTGCCGGCCTACGCGGCGACCGAGGTGGCACTCGCGGCCGCCGAACAGTCGCCGGCCAGGGTCCCGGACCGGCTTGAAACCGCGCTCGGACCGATCGCCTTCGACGCGAAGGGCGACCTGACCGACAATCCCTACCGCCTCTTCCGCGCCGTGGACGGCGCCTTCCGCCCGGCGGGAACCGAATGAGGTTCGAGGCCGGACCACGGAACCTCATCACGGACGTCGCTGGGCTGAGGGTCGGGAACGCGGAGGACGCGCGGCTGAAATCGGGGGTCACGGTCGTGGTGTGCGACCGCCCCACGGTCGGGGCCGTGAAGGTGCTGGGCGGCGCGCCCGGCACGCGCGAGACAGACCTCCTGCGCGAGGCGGACCGCGGCTTCGAGGTTTTCGGCATGCGTGTTCCGATCGTGCCCTGCGCGATCCTCTTCGACCTCGCCAATGGCGGCGACAAGAACTGGGGCCGATACCCGCCCTATCGCGAACTCGGACATCAGGCGGCGATTTCGGCAACGGCGGATTTCCGCATCGGAACGGCGGGCGCGGGTGCCGGTGCGCTCACCGCAGGGCTGAAGGGCGGCCTTGGTTCGGCTTCGGTGCGGCTGCCGGGCGGGATGACCGTCGGCGTGCTGGTGGCGGCCAATCCGTCGGGTTCCGTCACCGTAGGCTCGAGCCGGCACTTCTGGGCGGCTCCGTTCGAAATCGGCGGCGAGTTCGGCGGCCTCGGCTATCCCCACCCCCTGCCCGCGGATGCCGGCGACGTCCGGCTGAAGTTCCGGGAAGCTATGCCCGGCGCCAACACCACGCTGGCGGTCGTCGCCACGGACGCCGAGCTCGACAAGGCCGGGGCCAAGCGGCTGGCCATCGCCGCGCATGCCGGACTGGCGCGCGCCATCTGGCCCTCGCACACGCCAGTGGATGGCGACATCGTGTTCGCGCTCGCGACGGGCGGCAGCGGACGGGCACCGACCCGCAACGAGATGATGGACCTCTGCGCGGCCGCGAGCGCGACCGCCGCGCGGGCGGTGGCGCGCGGGGTTTTCGCGGCGATATCGCAGGACGGCGACCGCTTTCCCG
>VFQQ010004189.1_pt1 | contig 12994 bp, 10 predicted proteins | sample 3512341 | NCBI WGS metagenome assembly VFQQ01 (sample SAMN10412373, study PRJNA504923) | tailings metagenome | isolation source: Relicate 2 Philex TSF1 revegetated site | place: Philippines: Tuba, Benguet | collected 2017-08-29 | reverse complement strand
TGCGGTCGGCGACCTCGAAGACATCGGAAATGTTGTGGCTGATCAGCACGACCGCGCAGCCGCGTTCGGCGAGCTTGCGGATCAAGGCGAGCACCTTGCGGGTTTCTGCGACGGCGAGCGCGGCCGTCGGCTCGTCCATGATGACCAGCTTCGCGTTCAGATTGAGAGCGCGGCAAATTGCAACCGACTGACGCTGGCCGCCGGAAAGACTGCCCACGGGCGCTTCCGGGTCAGAGATATGGGCGTCGAGCTCCTTCAGCAGCTCGGCGACCCGCTGCTTCATTTCCTTGCGCCGCAGGAAAGGAATGCCGAGCACCGAATGCCTCAGCTCACGGCCGAGATAGACGTTTTCCGAGATCGACAGGTTTTCCGAGAGCGCCAGCTCCTGGAAAATCGTGGCGATGCCGGAGGCAGCCGCGTCCTTCGGGGAGGCGAAGGACACCGGCTGCCCCGCGACGAGGATCTGGCCATCGCTTGGAGGGTGCGCTCCGGCCAGAACCTTGATGAAAGTGGATTTGCCAGCCCCGTTGTCGCCCAGCAGGGCGAGAACCTCTCCGGCGCGGATTTCGAGATCGACATTCGAAAGCGCCGTCAGGCCGCCGAAACGTTTGGCGATGCCTTTGGCAACCAGGAATGCTTCGGACATGTCTTTCTCCTCCCTGGCCACGTCCCGTTTGATCCCGTCAGAGCCGGGTCAGCCAGCCAAGCGCATTGCGCCACAAGGTGGTGTAACCCGGCCAGTTCGAAAAGGATGCCGGAAGCCAGTGCGGGCTGACATCGGACATCCAGGCCAGCGTGCGGCCGTTTTCGAATGTCCCGGTAACCAGCAGCGGATGGCCACCCTGGTCTTCCGGCAGGCTAGCCAGGACCTCGATGCCGGCTTCCGGCTTCAGCCGCACTTCGTTTGCTCCGAGCAGGAGCGGCCATTCGCTGTCCAGGCCGTTCAGGATCGGATGGCTGCTGTTGGCGTCGACGACAGCGCTGAAGCCTTCGGGTATCTCGAGGCGGTCATCGTAAGGCAGGCATTCCACCGGCAGGACATCCTCGACCGGCGTGCGGCGCCAGCGGGCCCGGCCATCGATGCCCTGGAAGGAGAAATAGCCGCCGATCATCGCCAGGCCACCGCCTTGCGCCGTCCATTCCTTCAGCAGCTTGAGCCTGTTGGGCACCGTCTTGCCGTGCAGCCAGACATCAGGATGCAGCAGCAGCGATGACGCACCGATGTCGGAAAGCAGGATCGCATCATAGGCATTCAGGCCGTCGAGGTCGAAAGGCAGTTTCTCGACGGCCTCGTGCGCCGGCATGTGGGTGAGGTCGAAGGCGCTGCCCTCAAGCGCCTTGATCAGGGGCTCGGCGCCGGAATGAAAGGTGACGCTGCCGAACTGGTCGAAGCCCTTGAAGTGGGTGGCCGAACTCAACCAGGTCTCACCGACAAGCAGCACTTTCTTCTTGGTATTGGACAAGGCTTCGATCTCCCATCAATTCCATTCGCTCCCTTCGGCAGCGAAATTTGGACAGGTCGACCTGCGGAAGGTCTTCCTGAACCGTTTCAGGTTTGAAGACTGCCGCAACAATTGCCGATTTGCAATGGTTGTGTTTCAGATTTTTCCCGGATTGACAATTTCGACATGAACCGGTTCAAATTCGAAGATCACATGGAGAGCGGAAAGCCCATGATCAACAATGCAGCCGCAGATCCACGCGCTCTTGGAAATCTCCTTCAAAAACGCGTAGTTGACGTAACCGGCGCGTTCCTGCGCCGCGACATGGTTTGAGGCCCGCCGCGGACATGAGTGGATCGAGATCTTCGGGCAACGGCCGGCCAACCATTCGCGACGTGGCGCGGGAGGCGGGCGTTTCGATCGGTACGGTCAGCGCCGTCATCAACGAGCGGGGTCAGGTCGCCGAGGAAACCCGGCGCCATGTGCAGCGCTTCATCGCCGAACTCGGCTTCGAACCGAACAACACCGCCCGCAGCCTGAAGAGCCGGCGCATCTCTTCGATCGGTTTTGTCGTGCCTGATCTCGACAACCCTTTCTTTGCCGCGGTGGCGGAGGGCGTGCAGCGGGGCATCGGCGACAACGATATCCTCCTGATGCTGTGCATCACCTGGTCACAGACCGAGCGCGAGGAGTATTTCGCACGCATCCTGCGCACGCAGCGGCTGGACGGCGTCATCTACCTCACCGGCACGGGCCTTCCGAGTTCCTCGCTTCTCGAACTGGCCCGCGCCGGATCGGTCGTGTTTGTCGATGAAGTGTTGCCCGGCATCGACGTGCCTTTCGTGTCGAGCAACAATCTGGCTGGCGCCCGCGCTGTCGCCAGGCATGTCATCGATCAGGGACATAGGCGCATCGCGATCGTTGGTGGACCGCCGCGGCTCTGGACCAGCGAGCAGCGGCTGGCGGGCTTTCGCGAGTCGCTGGCGGCAGCCGCCATCGATACCGACGCCGCGCCCTATGTCGCCGGCGACTACAGCGAGCGCTCCGGCTATCTGGCTGCGGAGCGTTTCCTGGCTGGTCCGCGCAAGCACTGGCCCACCGCCATTCTGTGCGCCAACGACCTGATGGCCATCGGCGTGATGCGGTATTGTCGCGAGCACGATGTCACCGTTCCGGACGAACTGAGCATCACGGGTTTCGACGACATCGCCGCCGCCGAATTGCTGCAGCCTGCGCTGACCACCGTGGCGCAGCCCGGGCTGGAGATGGGGCGCGCGGCGGCAGAACTGCTGTTGCATCGGACCGGTGTCAGGCCGGAGCCGCCGGCAACCACGCATTTCCAGACATCGGTCCGCATCCGCAATTCGGTGGCTGCAGTCGTGTCCTGACCGCTGTGTGGTCGGAAGCGGTCTTCAGCCAAAAGCGGAGGGCTTCAATTTCCCGGCGAGCAGCAGGTGCTGCAGCGCGTAGGCGACCGACAGGGCATCATCGAGCGCATCGTGACCCTGCAGCGGTGGGTGATCGACGCCGTAATATTCCGCCAGCTTGTTGCTCGGGGTCCCGGCGAGATCTTCGATCGGCATGCCGGCCGCCAGCAGCAGCTTTACCGCGTTGTCGAAGCGCTGGGCCGGGATTGTCGGCGCGATGCCCTCGACGTAACAACTAATCGCAACCATGTTCAGCTCGTCCTTGCCCCAGGACCAGAGCCGCGCCCCATCCGAAAACGCGTCGACGTCCCGTAGAGCCTGGCCGAGCGGAACGCCTCGCGCGGCGATTTCTTCCGGCGTTATTCCTGTCAGCCGGGTAAAGAACGGGTCGATGTCGTATGGCCGGCCGAAGCGGTCCATCGCATGAATGTAGGATCTGTGCGTGTCCAGGATCGGATACGAGCCTTCCAGGCCGAGTTTCACCGCTCCGATCTGTGCGATGACCGGATCGGGGTCGTGGGCGCCACACCAGAACCGGCGCTGCGAGCCCTCCGCGCACAGGAATTCGCAGTCGAAGACGATCGCGGTTTTCATGCCGATTTCCTTGAGCTTGCACGCCTCTGCCGAATTTAGTGCGTCATCGTCGGTGTCAATGTCGAGACCGGGAGGGCAAGTCTTGCAGGATACGCTCCATCCAGGCCAAATGTCCCATCATGGTTCGCCGCTACTACAACCTTCCGTCGCTGATCGCGCTCGCAGCTTTTGAGGCAGCGGCGCGTCATCTCAGTCTCACAAAGGCGGCCGAGGAGCTCAACGTGACGGTCGGTGCGGTATCCAAGCAGATCCGCATGCTGGAGGAGGAGCTTGGCAACCCGCTGTTCCTGCGCCGTCACCGCGCACTCGAGCTGACGCGCGAAGGTGAGACGATGGCGGCAGCTCTCAAGGAAGGGTTCGAGCGGATCTCATCCACCTTTCGGCAGGTCAAGACGTCGGGCGGGCAGTCCAGCGTCACCATCGGATGCACCATGGCGATGGCTCATCTGTGGCTGATGCCGCGCATGAGCGCTTTCTGGGGCAGCCATCAGGACATCGCCGTCGATCATGTGATCTCCGACCATCCGCGCGGCCTCGATCGCCCCGACATCGATCTCAGGCTTCGTTACGGCAATGGTGAGTGGCCGGACGAACTGTCGGCCAGGCTTTATGACGATCGTATCTTCGCTGTCGCAAGTCCGGCGTTTGCGCGCGAGCATGCCGTCGAGACGCTCGACGACCTGGCTCAGTTGCAACTGCTTTCCGTCGAAGGCATGGACTGGAGCTGGACCACCTGGGCGGATTTCTTCCGCGAACTCGGCTGCCCCAACCGGCGCCTCAATGTCAGGCGCTTCAACAGCCATGTCATCGCGCTGCAGGCGGCGCGCAGCGGACAGGGAGCAGTGCTGGGCTGGGCGAGCCTGGTCAGGCCGCTGATCGAAAGCGGCGACCTGGTGCAGCTCAGTGCTGCCGAAATCGTGGCACCGCATTCCTACTTCGTCACCTGGAGCGCGCGCCGCCCGCTCAGCCGTCAGGCCGGCCTGTTGCGCGACTGGCTGCTGTCGCTCGACGATTGAGCCGCAGCTTCGGACGCAAGGCGTGCCGCTGTCAGGGGCGGACAAGACAATCGACCAGCTCCCTTTGCTCCGCAAAAGCCGGGTGGCTGCGCGCCCAGCTTATCCAGTAACCGGCTTCCATGTGCAGCGTGCGATCCGTCAGGCGTTTCAGCCTGCCAGCGGCAATCGCGTTCGTGCACAAGGCGAGCGAGCCCAGCAAAACGCCGGCGCCGGCTTCCGCTGCCCTCAGGGATTGCGCGAAGGTGTCGAAGCGCAGTAAGGGCGTCGGCCCAGGTGGCTCGGCCGCAGAATTCGACCAATCGCGCCAACCGAGCCGTGGTCCGGACGTGGCGATACGTGGCTGGTCCAGCCAATTCGCGCCATCCCCGAGCAGGGACGGCGACGCCAATGGCGTCAGCTCCTCGGCAAAAAGCTGGGCTGCCTCGCGGCCAGCCCAATTGCCGGTGCCGAAGCGGATCTCGAAATCGACCTCCAGGCGTTCGTAGTCCGGCAGGTTCTGTATCGTCTCGAACGAGAGCTGCACATGCGGCAGGCGGCGCGCGATGCTGCCGAGACGGGGAACGATCCAGAGTTCGATCACCGAACTCGATGCCGCGATGCTGATCTTGCGTCGCGGCTGCTCGAAGAGGTTGGCCGCGCTGTTCAGCAGTTCTGCCAACGCCGCCTGGACGTGAGGGAGCCAGGCCTCGCCCTGGGTCGAAAGGATGACACCCCGCGCCTGCCGGCTGAACAGCTGCGCGCCGAGATGGAGTTCCAGGTTCTTGATGCGCTGGCTGACCGCGGCCTGGGTCAGTCCCAGTTCATTGGCGGCCGCGGTGAAACTGCCAAGCCGTGCCGACGCCTCGAAGACGCGGATCCATTCCAGCGGCGGCAGGTTTTGCGTGTTTTTAGGCATAATGGTTTTGGGGTCTTGCTGCCGAATATCGTTGTTTGTGCTTATGTGAAGCGCAGTGTCAAGTGTCGGTCATCCCACGACTATCCGCTGAGGAGCGACCCATGGCAGGCAACACCCAATTCGAGATACTGGATGGTGGCGAGGCGCTTGCGCTCGACCTTCCAGGCAAAGGCAGGCGTCGTTTCCATGCAATCTGGCTGCGCGACAATGCATGGGACGAAGCGACCCGCGCGCCGGGGAACGGTCAGCGCCTGATAACGCTTGGCGATATTCCCGCCGATACGACGATCGCTTCGGTGCGGGCTGATGGAAAGCAGCTCCATGTGACGTTCCGGCCGGAAGGCAGGACCATTGCCTACGATCTCGGATGGCTTGCCGACCATAGCTATGACAACGCGCCAAGCCGCGTCACGGGATGGACCGGACCGGAAATCGAAACCTGGGATGCGACGCTGGGTGCGGCGATCCCGGTCGGCGATTTCACGGCGGTGAGCCGGGATCGGGAAGCGCTGGCTACCTGGCTTGCCGGGGTACGGCGCTTCGGATTTGGCAAACTTGTCGGCGGTCCGGTCGCAAGCGGTGCGCTGTTCGAGGTCGCGTCGCTGTTCGGCTTTGTCCGGGAGACGAATTACGGCCGCCATTTCGAAGTACGGACAGAGGTGAATCCGTCCAACCTCGCCTATACCGGTCTTGGCCTTCAGGCACATACCGACAATCCTTATCGCGATCCGGTACCGACCCTGCAGATACTCTACTGCCTGGAAAATTCAGCCGAGGGCGGCGAGAACATGGTTGTCGACGGGTTCCGCGCCTGCGAGCGGCTGCGTGCGGAAAATCCGCGCGGTTTCGATCTTCTGTCAGGCCACTGCGCCCGCTTCGAATATGCCGGCAGCGCCGGCGTCTGCCTGCGATCGCGCCGGCCGATGATCGAGCTTGCCCCCGATGGGGAACTGGTCGGTATCCGCTTCAACAACCGCTCTGCGGCAGCCATCACCGAGGTGCCATATGACGACATGGCCGACTACTACGCCGCCTATCGCCGGCTGGGAGAGCTCATCGACGACACATCGATGGAAGTGACCTTCAAGCTGTCGCCGGGCGAATCCTTCATTGTTGACAACACACGTGTGCTGCATGCCCGAAAAGGCTATTCAGGCGCCGGCTCGCGCTGGCTGCAGGGCTGCTACGCCGACAAGGATGGCCTGCTTTCCACGCTTGCGGCGATCGAGCGGCAGGAGGCGGCATGATGGCGAAGCCCGCTTCCGACACGTTGACGGCGGATACGATTGTCCCCTTCCTCGCCGATATCTTCGAGCGCCGCGGCGGGGAGGAGTATCTCGGGGAGCCGGTGACGATGGCCGAACACATGCTGCAGGGTGCATATCTGGCCGAGCAGCAAGGCGAGCCGGAAATCATCGTCGTCGCGGCCCTGCTGCACGACATCGGCCATTTCACCAGCGAGTTCGGCACGTTCTCGATGGACGACACGCATGACAAACATCACGAAGAGGCCGGCGCCGAAGTGTTGCAGCGCTTCTTTCCCGACCTTGTGATCGACTGCGTTCGCTTCCATGTCGCTGCTAAGCGCTATATCTGCGCGACCGACCCTTCTTATTTCGGGCAGTTGTCGGCGGCTTCGATCCATTCCCTGAACCTGCAGGGCGGACCGATGAGCGCGGAGGAAATCGCCGTTTTCGAGACGAACCCCAATGTCCGCGACATCGTGCGGGTTCGCCATCTCGACGATGCCGGAAAGATCGCCGGCCTCGTCACCCCCAGCTTCGCGCACTACGCACCGATGGTGCAGCGGGTGGTCGATGGGCACTGCGGAGCCTCCGCCTGATCGGAGCGCGGCCTCAGCTCAAACCATCGGCGCGCGCGGCTTGCCGCCCTCGCTGGTCGCTTGAATTCAACTCAAGCGACCAGCGTTCCTTATTCGCTTGAACAAGCAGCTTGCAGTGCGTTCTCTTTCCGCAAGGGAGAACGCCAGAGATGAGTATCGCAGATCTAAGCCAGGACACGGAAACGCCGGCCCAGCATCGCCGCGGCGGCGGGCGCATCGGGCGCAAGGCGCTGAGAAGTGCGGCCGTGCCGGCCTTCCCCACTCTGGTGCGCCAGATACCGGCCTACCAGATTGTCCCTGACGAAGCGGTCGAGCTTATCCATCAGGAATCGCTGTCCATCCTCGAAGAGGTCGGCTGCGAATTCCGTGACGACGAAGCGATCGCCTTGTGGCGGCAGGCTGGAGCCGATGTCTCCGGCACGCGGGTTCGTTTCGACCGTGCTCTCCTGATGGAGCTGGTGTCGAAGGTCCCGGCCGAATTCACGCTCAACGCACGCAACCCCGAGCGCTCGGTGCGCGTCGGCGGCAAGAATTCGATCTTCGTGCCGATGTATGGCGCACCTTATGTGCGCGACCTCGACGACAACCGGCGCTACGGCACGCTGGAGGACCTGCAGAACTTCCACAAGCTGGCCTACATGGCGCCGGCGCTGCATTCTTCGAGTTCGATCATCTGCGAGCCGATGGAAATCCCGGTGCCAAAGCGGCATCTGCACATCATCCATTCGGCCCTGAAGCACTCCGACAAGCCATTCATGGGCATCGTCACGTCGAGGGATCGTGCCGAGGACACGATGGCCATGGCTGGCATCGTGTTCGGCGAGGACTATGTCCGCGACAATCCCGTGCTGGTGTCGATCACCAACTGCAATTCGCCACTGGTGTGGGATGCCACCATGCTCGACGCCATGAAGGTCTATGCGCGCAACAACCAGCCGCTGATCCTCGCCCCCTTCGCACTTTGCGGCGCCTCGACACCGGCTTCGTCCGTTGGCGCGGTCGCGCAGGTCAATGCCGAGGCGCTGGCGGGGGTTGCCTTCACGCAGCTGCTGCGTCCGGGCTCGCCGCAGATCTACGGGCAGTTCATGGTCGCCGTCGACATGAAGACGGGGGCGCCCATGGGTGGTACGCCGGAGGCGGCCCAGATGATGTACCTCATGGGTGCGCTCGCCCGGAAATACCGGCTGCCCTGGCGCACATCCGGCTTCCATGTCGGCTCCAAGCTGAACGACGCCCAGGCGGGTTATGAAGCGAACATGCTGATGCATGCGGCGATCCTGTCCGGCGCGAACTACATCTGGCACTCCGCCGGCTGGCTCGAGGCCGGACTGACCTGCGGTTATTCGAAATTCGCCACCGACTGCGAGCAGCTTGTCGGCTGGTACAAATATGCCGGCGGGGTTCCGTTCGAGGATTTCAAGGACGCGATGGCGGCGGTGCGCGAGGTCGGGCCAGCCGGCCACTATCTCGGCACGCAGCACACGCTCGATCATTTCGAGAACGCCTTCTTCAGCCCCAGCATCATGGATTTCAATTCCTTCGAGCAGTGGAAGGCGGAAGGAGCGAAGGATCACGACACGCGCGGCCGGGAGAAGGCACGCAACATGCTGGCCGATTACGAGGAACCGAAGCTCGATGAGGGCATCGCCGAGGCGCTGGAGGATTTCATCGCGCGGCGCGAGGAAAGGCTGCCGGATACCGTCAATTGAAACAAGTGGTCTCAGAGCGTTTCCGGTTTTTACGGAAAGGCTCCAACTCTTTGTTTCTACGCAATTCCGGACGGAAAACCGGTGTGCACTTTTCCTGAAATTGCTCGGGCGCCACAAATCGGCATGATCGGGCTTCCATTCAAGTTCAGGCAGGCAGCTCGATGACGTCGCTACCCAAAGATCCGCTCCTCCAACCTTACCGTCTGAAGCATCTGGTTTTGAAGAACCGGGTGATGTCGACGAGCCATGAGCCGGCCTATTCCGAAGACGGCATGCCGAAGCAGCGCTACCGGCTCTATCATGCCGAGAAGGCCAAGGGCGGCATGGCGCTGACGATGACGGCGGGCTCGGCCATCGTCTCACGCGACAGCCCGGCCGCCTTCGGCAACCTGCATCTCTACGACGATGCCATCGTGCCCTGGCTGGCCGAGCTCACCGATGCTTGCCATGAGCATGACTGCAAGGTGATGATCCAGATCACCCATCTCGGCCGCCGCACCGGCTGGAACAAGGCCGACTGGCTGCCGGTGCTGTCGGCTTCGCCGGTGCGCGAGCCGGCCCATCGCGCCTTTCCGAAGACGGCCGAAGACTGGGACATCGAACGCATCGTCGCGGACTACGCCGCCGCCGCCCAGCGCTGCCAGGCGGCCGGGCTCGACGGCATCGAGTTCGAGGCCTATGGCCATCTCATCGACGGTTTCTGGTCGCCGGCCACCAACCATCGCGACGACGATTTCGGCGGCTCGCTGGAGAACCGGCTGCGCTTCACCGACATGGTGCTCGACGCGGTGCGGGCAGCGGTGGGCAAGGATTTCGTCGTCGGCATCCGCATGGTGGCGGACGAGGATTTCGCTGCCGGCCTTTCGAAGGAGGAAGGCATCGAGATCGCGCGTCGGCTGGCGAACTCCGGCAAGGTCGATTTCCTCAACATCATCCGCGGCTCGATCGAAAGCGACGCCGCACTCTCCAAGGTCATCCCGGTGACCGGCATGCGTTCCTCACCGCATCTCGACTTCGCTGGCGAGGTGAGGGCCGCGACGAAGTTCCCGACCTTCCATGCCGCGCGCATCCAGGATGTGGCGACGGCGCGCCACGCCATAACCAGCGGCAAGCTCGACATGGTCGGCATGACCCGCGCCCACATTGCCGACCCGCACATCATGCGGAAGGTGATGGAGGGCCGCGAGCACGAGATCCGCCCCTGCGTCGGTGCCACCTACTGCCTGGACCGCATCTATGAGGGTGGCGAGGCGCTGTGCATCCACAATGCCGCAACGGGCCGGGAGGCGACGATCCCGCATGTCATCAGCAGGACAGACGGGGCGCGGAAGCATGTCGTCGTGGTCGGGGCAGGCCCTGCGGGGCTGGAAGCTGCACGGGTCGCGGGCGAACGCGGCCACAAGGTGACGGTGCTGGAGGCCGCTTCGCAGGCCGGCGGGCAGATCCGGCTTGCCGCACAGAACCCGCGCCGCAAGGAGCTGATCGGCATCGTCGACTGGCGCCTTGCCGAACTGGAACGGCTCGGCGTCGACATCCGCTACGACACATGGGCCGAAAGCCAGGATGTGCTGGATCTGGGGCCGGATGTGGTGGTCGTCGCCACCGGCGGCATCCCGCAGAACTCGCCGCTCAAGGCCGGCGACGACCTGGTTACCTCGAGTTGGGACATCCTCTCCGGCGCGGTCAAGGCGGCCGAGAACGTGCTGCTCTATGACGACAATGGCGGCCACCAGGGCATGGGGGCTGCCGAACTCATTGCCAATCAGGGGAGCAGGCTTGAACTGGTTTCACCCGAGCGGTTCTTCGCGCCGGAAATGGGCGGGCTGAACCATGTGCCCTATATGGCCGCCTTCCACACGAAGGGCGTGACCATCACCATCAATACCCGCCTGCGCTCGGTGAAGCGAGATGGCAACCAGCTGGTCGCGACACTCGGCTCGGACTTCGCCGGAGGATGGCAGGCGACAAGGCTGGTCGACCAGGTCGTGGTCGAGCATGGCACGGCACCGCTCGACGAGCTCTACCTGACGCTGAAACCGCTCTCCGCCAACTCAGGCGCTATCGACTATGAAAGACTCATCGCAGGCGGCGACATCTTTCCACATCGCAATCCTGCCGGGTCCTTCATCCTCTATCGCATCGGCGATGCCGTCGCCTCCAGGAACATCCATGCCGCCGTCTATGACGGCATGCGTTTCACACTGAGAGCGTGAGCCGGCCCCAAAGACAGAAAGCTCAAAGATCCAAGGGAACACAAACCGAGCACACAAAAGGGAGGAGAAAATGGGGTTCTTCAGAAACAATGGTGACCGTGTCCCGGCAGCCGTCGAGACGATGGCCAAGGACGTGATGGCAGGGCGCGTCGACCGACGCGAATTCCTGGCGCTGGCAAGCGCGCTCGGCGCCTCGACGGCGCTTGCCTATGGCCTGGTCGGTCTGGCTGTTCCTGCTCCCGCCTTCGCCGAAGAGGCCAGGAAGGGCGGTACGCTGCGTGTGTCGATGCCGGTCAAGGCACAGAAGGACCCACGCACCTATGACTGGGTCGAGCTTGCCAATGTCTCGCGCAGCTGGCTCGAGCCGCTGGTGCGCTACACCCGCGAATTCACCTTCGAGCCGGTGCTGCTCGAAAGCTGGGACGTCAATGACGACGCCACCGAATATGTCCTGCATGTGCGCAAGGGCGTGACCTGGAACAATGGCGACGCCTTCACCGCTGACGACGTCGCCTACAACCTGACCCGCTGGTGCGAAAAGGCAGCTGCCGGCAACTCGATGGCTGGGCGCATGGGTGCGCTGATCGACGCCAAGACCGGCAAGGCCCGGGATGGGGCTATCACCAAGGTCGACGACCACACGGTGAAGCTGAAGCTCGGCGAGCCGGATATCGCGCTGGTTCCGAACTTCACCGACTATCCGGCGCTGATCGTGCATCGTAACTTCGACGCCGACGGCGCCGATCCGGTCAAGAAGCCGATCGGCACCGGACCATTCGAGCTGGTGTCCTATGCGGTCGGCCAGAAGGCGGTGGTCAAGCGGCGCGAGAACGGCAAATGGTGGGGCGGCGAGGCGCCGCTCGACGGCGTCGAATTCGTCGACTACGGCACCGATTTCAACGCCTCGGTGAATGCGTTCGAATCGGGCGAGATCGACCTCAACCTGGAAACCCCGGCCGACTTCATCGACATCCTGGACAAGATGGACCTGGTGAAGTCGGAAGTCGCCACGGCGACGACGCTGGTTGCGCGCACCAATGTCACGCACAAGCCTTATGACGACCAGCGCGTGCGCAACGCACTCCAGATGGCGGTCGACAACAATGTCGTGCTGCAACTCGGCTACAGCGGGCGTGGAACGGTCGGCGAAAACCACCATGTCAGCCCGATCCAACCCGAATATTATGCGCTGCCCAAGAAGGAACGCGACGCTGCCGGCGCCAAGAAGCTGATGACCGAGGCCGGCCAGGCCGATTTCGAGCATGAGCTGATCACGATCGAGGACGACTGGCAGAAAAACACCGGCGACGCCATCGCAGCGCAGCTGCGCGAGGCGGGCATCAAGGTCAAGCGCACGGTATTGCCGCGACTGGACCAAGTATCCCTATTCGATGACCATCTGGTACATGCGCCCGCTTGCTGTGCAGGTGCTGGCTCTGGGCTACCGCACCGGCGAGGCCTGGAACGAATCCGGCTATTCCAATCCCGATTTCGACGCCAAGCTGAAACAGGCGCTTTCCATCAACGATGTCGAGAAGCGGCGCGAGGTGATGAAGGATCTCGAGACGATCCTGCAGGACTCGGGCGTCATCATCCAGCCCTACTGGCAGAAGCTCTATTGCCACATGAGCAAGAAGGTGCGGAACTACGGCATCCACCAGACCTTCGAGATGGATCTGCAGAACGTCTGGCTGGAGCAGGCCTGATCCCTTTGGGTGCGAAAACAGCCGGCAAAGTCGTGCCGGCTGTTCGCATAGTGGGTGATGACAGGGTGACCGTAGACAAGGGGCTGGCCCCATACATCAACGCGATCACCGGTCGATAAAAGCCGGCACTGCGCGAAAAAAATTGGAGA
>VFQQ010004188.1_pt1 | contig 12996 bp, 21 predicted proteins | sample 3512341 | NCBI WGS metagenome assembly VFQQ01 (sample SAMN10412373, study PRJNA504923) | tailings metagenome | isolation source: Relicate 2 Philex TSF1 revegetated site | place: Philippines: Tuba, Benguet | collected 2017-08-29 | reverse complement strand
CACACTAAGCGCTCGAACCAGCACTGGAACACACACACACACAAACATGCACGCATACATACACGCACGCCACATGACAAACAAGTAACCATGCGTGCGTAGGATGGCATGCCCTCATAGCATATGCCTAGCACTAGGATACCCTACCTGGAACACCTGTGCCGCTGAGTCAGCGTCTGCGTACGCAGGCCCCTCCCCAGGTGCCCCTGCAGCCCTGAGTGCTGTGAGAGTGCCCTCACAGTGACGCTGCTCGCGCACCACCACACGCGCTGACTCGGGGGAGTCATGCCTGCACGTGTACAACACAGAGCGTCGCACTGCATTGAGTGGTGCTTGCATGGTTTACATTACCATACGCGCTGACAACACGGGGAGTCATGCCTTCATGCAGCACACAGCGTACGCGCATCTCACTGTGGCGTGGACCAGGCCAACGCGGCATGTGTGTGTGTGTGTGTGTGTGTGTGTGTATGTGTGTGTAACCCACATACCTGCAGAAGAAGCGTGTTTCCCTCAGGCGCACCATGGACCCGTCTACCCGCATCCAAAACCTTAGCAGCAGCAGCCAGGCGCGTGGCATGACCCTTAGCTTGACTGTCACCTGGCTTACTCCGTGGTCATCTAGGTCACTCTCAAACAATGGAACCTGAGTGTACATCAAACAGGACATACGTACACAGCAACGACAGGACACACACACAGACAGCATGTCGACCTCGCACAGATGCCTGTATTGGCTCCAGGCGTGCGCCGACGACCGGCGCTGTGCGTGATTTGGCACGCGGTGTACGTTGGTGGGGTAAGGACTAGGTCTGGGGTTGTACTGACACAAGCACACGAGGGCCAGCTCTATGCTTGCAAAAGCAGCACACGAGGGCTGCAAAGAATAGGCTGCAGTGGCAGCAACTCATACCTCGTCAAAGAAGAGTATTGGATCCCTCTCCATGAGGAGCGCCCTGTCTATCTGCCTCTGCGTGCTCTCCCAACCTGGTAGAGCCTCTGTTTGCGCCAAACCACTTGTAGATTCGGCAGTGGTGCTGGGCTGCGGGGCTTCCTGGGCACTGCCATTCCCTGCGCTGGGTTGTGCGTCTGCTGATGCCTGCGGCTGCGGTGCGGGCAGGTGAGGCTGGGGTCCGTGCGCGCGGTACTGGCCTGTGTCACCTGGACCTATAGGCTGCTGGGCGCGCTGTGCTGTGATCACGTCGCCTGCGTAAGGTGTGGTGAAGGTCCAATCGTAGAGGAGCTGCACGGCCTTTTGGCTCTCGATCTCGTGCAGCCGAGCAGCGCGCCACTCCTGCAGAAGCAGGTGTCATAGGACTGGGTCAGCAAACACATCCTGAGCAGGGCAAAGAGCCGCAAGGTTGTGCGGCGCTGATCCCACAACCGAAGCGCGCAGAGTGCACCCAGGCCGCGCCGCGTGGGCGGGAGGCTGCTCCCTTGCGTTCTCACCTGCGCCACCTTGACCTGCAGGGGCGGAAGCTTCTCCTCGTGCCAGGCTTGGAGCGCGCCGAGTGCTGTGAAGTCGAGAGCCATCCCAGACGCCTCGTGCAGCACGGTCACCCGCGAAGAGCTGAAGAGCATCTCTGGCAAGGCTTTGACGTCGTCACCGATGGCGTGCCTAAAGGGCGGGTATGCGCGGCACACGTCAGCGTCTCAAGAACTGTAAGTGCCTGTCTGCTGCATCCCGGCACGTAACTCAGGCGCGGTGGGCTGGGTCCGTGCAAAACGCAGTCCAGGCAAGCCGGGATCCTCACCTGAAGTCATCTACATCTCTGTCTGAGATGATGGGTCCTTTCCTGATGCTGAAGCGCCAGCCGTGGACAGAGATGCCATCAAGAGACACCCCGTGTGCGCGTGCGGTCGGCGCCATTGCTGATCTGAACCTGGCTTAGCGAACAGACCTCCAGAACACGCTTCTCAACGTGCTAGACAGAGCAAACACGAGCTTGCGCACTGGTCTCTCACAGAAACCGTCCAAAGTCTCCAGTCTTTCTCCGTCCTCGCCCTGCGAGACGCAAAACCAGCAGTGTTAGAGAATGGAAAACAGGAGTTTGGGTGGTGCGAGCGTTTTCTTGTACCGCGGAGCGTGTACGGCAGCATCAGATGATTGCATTTCCCTTCCTTTGGGCCTCTTAGCATACTACAAGCAGTGTGATTACAGTGTGGTCAGCAACTGATGTTGAGCATGTCCGCGGGGCACATGTGATTTGCACCCCCACTCAGCTCGCTGCTCGTTTGTCACTGCTCACTGCTCCTACACTGTAAACTCAAGATGACCAACTCCAGGCCAGCAACAGGCCTGTCAGCTCTGGCAGCAGTGGGTTCCAGGCCAGGCACGCAGGCCTCCGGCCTGCCCACCCCCTCCCAGCAGCCCCCAGCGTCTGCGGGCCCGCGCACACCTGGCCCACGTACACCAACCACTGGAACACCCCGCACAGTGAGTAGAGCAGGCGACTCGCAATCAGGCTGGCGCAGACAGACAATCGCCGGCTCACCACGAACCAGCAGTCTGAACCCTTTGTCACTGCGCAGGCTGGAGGTGTCACCCCAGAGCTAGGAGCGCTCGCTCAGAAGCTCATTCTCAAGCTGAGGTCTAAGTTCGGGGTGAGTATGGCGTCCTACCACGAGCCCGTGCAAAAACACGTCAGCAAGGGATTGCAGGTCCGCGCAGCTGTTGGCTTGAACTGTATGTGCATTCTTTTACCACCTGTGCAGGACTCGGCAGCGCATGTGAAGGGCCAGGAGATCATCAGCCAGGAGGTGCTGGCGTTTGTCAAGCGAGGTGTCACAGTCAGGGTCAGTGCAACTACTGTAGCACCTTTCACGCATGTCTTGCCAGGCTAGACAGCAGTACAGCACCGCTGTGAGAGTGTGCTCTGCCGTTAAGGCCTTCGCCTAGATGTGTGGAGTACATGGTTTGCGTGCCTGCAGGAAGAGGATCTGCAGCAATTGGAATGCCGAATCAGAGCACGTCTGACCGGGCAGACACCAGTGTGAGTGACACACCTCTCAGCTTCTTAAGCCATGCAAGCAGCACACGTCGTAGAGTACTGACTGCTTGCGATCAGGCCTACTGAGAGATGCTGTGATTTGACATGCCTGCGCAGGGCCAACACGCTAACCCAGGACAAGCGCGCACAGATGGAGGGCGACGAGTGGTCAAAGATCTTCCAGTATGCTATCGCGGTACGCAACACACACACACACACGCACACACACACACACAGACCATGCAGCAGCATAGACATGACTATACGCTCATCACCAAACTCCATGCAGACGCGGAGAAGAGCTGTAAGGCACAGATCAAGACGCGGTCCTGAAGCGCTGCAAGCTATGAATGTGGTGTGTACGCGACCCCATGGCTCTGCAGGAAGGCAAGGAGCTAGACCGTCAACAGTGGCTGGCCCTGAAGGAGCAACAGAAGAAGACACGTGAGATCCTCAGCGCTCAGGTCCGCTTCATTTCACCAACACTCTGTGTTCACAGTGATGCCTACAAATCTGTGCAGCCTTCTCAGCATGGACAGACTGTGCTTAGCGACATCATTTCGTCGCTTACAGCGTGCAACATGTGTGTGTGTGTGTGTGTTGCTGTGTGCAGATGAAGGAGAGAGAGGATGCGAAGCTCGCAGAGCAGCGCGAGGAGATGGAGTACGCCCAGAAAGAGCAGGTAGGGATTTGAACACACACACACACACACACACACACACACACACACACACGCGCACACACACACACATACACAGTGTCTAACAGGCGGCCAGCGATGCGTGACTTACGCTAGCTTGCATGTGCAGCAAACACACACACTGTGGCCGACATTACCCGACCTGGGATGTAGCTTGCATGGGCTTCCGCCGAGGTGAGCCTGGTACTGCTGTACGTGAGTGGTCATTCTGTGCCGTACGTTTGTTTCTTGTGCTTGCAGTTGGCTCTTCAGCAGTGGGAGGCCAGCGAGGCTGAGAAGCGCAGACTGCAGCACGAGATCGCTCTCAAGCTCAAGCAGGAGCGCGAGCAGCAACTCGTGGAGAAGAACAGCCGTAGAGCCAACGTAAGCATGCCGCACATTCACCGCTTTAGCTACGCTGCAGCAGATACACAAGCACACGGAGCGCAGACGGAGGCCTGGCCCTTACAGAGCTGACACGGCACATGTCCTAGGGCCGCGTCATACGTGGTACAGCCCTGTAGGGCGGCATGCAGAGCTGAGAAAGCGAGTTTTTGCATGTGTGCTGTGTGTTGTGTGTTGATGCAGGCTTTGGCCAAGATTCGTGCTGAGGAGGAGGCTACTGCAGCCAAGATTGCATACGAGACAAAGGCTGAGCTAGAGAAGGAGGAGGCCCAGCGACTAAGTGAGTCACACACACACACACACACACACACACACACACACACACACACACACACACACACATTACTTGTGATGAACAGCATAAACACGATTGCATGTATGGCTTGACATGTGTGCAGCATACAGTGTGCAACCCTGGTGCAGCTCAGGCACTTCTGAGCTGTGGCACAGTAAGAGAGAGTCATATGTACGGTCTGGATGCTCATGTTGTTTCGTTGCGTTCCTGTTTCGCAGCTGCTAAGAAGGCCCTGTACGAATTCCTGCATCAGAACGAGGCAAACAAGGCGATCAAGGAGCAGGCAAAGCGCGAGGCTTGGGAGGAGGACGCGTATTTCCAACAGGCGTGGAGGGATGTGCTCGACAAGCAGGACAGGGAGCGCACTGAGAGGTACGCACGCACACACACACACACACATACCCACGCGCGCACGCGCGCACGGTAGCTACTTGCTTCTGAGGCTATGGAGGCGGCATGCCATGTGGGGCAAGGATAGGTGCAGGCTCTTCTGTGTGCGTTTGTACATGTCTACAGGCTCACCCGCAATCTCATCAGGCAAGAGAAGACAGCTGCCTACGCCAACAGTGGTGCGTTGCCTGAGTACAAGCGGTGGATCGACCCTGCGATCACTGAGAAGCACTTTAAGGAGCGCGAGGCGGTGAGTAGGCACAAGTGCGCTGTGCTGGCATGCCTTGACCCTGCTGAGGCCGACATGCATGCGCATATGTTAGGCATTCCCTCCTGAGCACGTTTGAGCGCATGAGCTGCGGTGGTGTGCCATGGATGCATGTCTATGCTACAAAACTATTTGTTAACAGCCATGCAAGCCGGGTAGTGCAAACGTGCAATGTTTGTGCATGTGTGTGCGTGTGCGTGTGTGTATCCTTGCAGAGGCTTCTCAAGGAGGAGCAGGAGAAGAATGAGCGCCAGAGGCAGCAGGAGCTTGCAGTGGCTGCTTACCTGAAGGAGCAGATGCGGGAGAGGGAGGCAACCCAGGAGGCTGTGCGGAGACAGGACGAGGTACGCACGTAAAACAGAACAACCCTGTCCTGCATTGGCAGTATAAGCTCGCATCAGCGCATAGGAGTCTCAGAACCGAATCGCCAGTCAACCTTTTGACTAGCGCATGTGTGTGTGTGTGTGTGTGAGTGTGTGTGAGTGTGTGTGTTTATGTGTGTGTCCGCAGGCAAAGGCTCAGGTGGTCCTGCAGCGGGCCAAGCAGGAGGAGCAGAAGGAGCAGAGCAAGAAGGCCACACGCGAGATGGCCAAGACGACCTTTAAACAGGAGCTAGAGAAGCAGATGAAGGACAATGTGCATCGCAAGAGGTGGGTGTGGCAGCACAGGTGTGGGCAAACACCCACGTGCGTTGAGTATGCATGTGCGTACAGGCAGGTGTGGCACACCGTGCTTGCGTAGAGGCGCTTTCAGGCCAGTAGATGCACGAGCAGTGGTTGCTCCGTTATGTCTTGCCTGCAGAAATCAACCCATCTCAGACGTGGAGCGAGCGCTCAACAGGGAGCTACTAGCGAAGACAGAGCAATGGAGGCAAACAGGGCGGATAGGGGCGCTTGGAGCCTGAGCATTTGTATGAAATAGTCTGTCTGTTCTGGTAGCGTATGCCCTAGTGTTTTGTATGCATACCCCTCATACTCTGTAAGAGAGTTCATATAGCCTGGAGGGTGTGTCCAAGAGGGGCCTTACAGAGAGGAGAGCGCAAGGGCAGGCAAGGGAGCAAATCCCCACAACGGCCCTTCCAACCGATTCGACCTGCGGCCCGTTCTGGCCCCCTGTTCCCCCTTGCTGTGCACTATTCAGCTTTGTACATACCTGCACTGAAAGAGATGGGGCTGATCAGACCCAGAAGCACTTGGAGGTCTCACAGCACCTGCCCCTGATTGGCGTCAGCACTGCCCAGCAGCCCCTGCTAGTAGCTGTAGAGCTGTAGTAGCGTCATGGCGGCCGAGCGAAAGCTCAAGACAGAGATAGACAAGTGTTTCAAGAAGGTTGCTGAAGGGCAGGAGGACTTTGAGGTCTTGTGGAACCAGGTAATGATTGGCTTGGCTGAGCAGGCAGAGCTGCATTGCTTAGGACCCGGAAACCCAAGACCTTGGGTTGAGCCCTGACCGGGTGTGCGTGCCTGCCTTGATCCCCGCAGCTGCACGCCTGCGACAATGGCAACCAGCGAGAGAAGCTCGAGGGCGAGCTGAAGAAGGAGATTAAGAAGCTGCAGCGTTTGCGAGAGCAGATCAAAGGATGGTGAGGGTGCGCTGGAGGTCACGCTGTTGGGCGTCTGGCCTTGTGGGGCAGCGGTCCAGGAGTCTCTTCAAGCCCTTGTCGACGCCTGCGCATATAGAAGCACTGCAGACCCGCCCGGAGCCTTGCCGTGAGCAGTCTTTGACGCGCGGTGCTCGGTGTGCCTTACAGGATCGCAAACGCGGACATCAAGGACAAGCAGCCGCTCTTGGATGCACGCAAGAACATCGAGAGGGATATGGAGCGCTTCAAGGTGTGCGAGAGGGAGATGAAGATGGCTGGGAGAGCAGGCATGCCCAAGGCTCTGGACCCCAAGGACCGTGCCAAGGAGGAGGCAAGAGAATGGATCAACCAGACTGTGGAGACCTTGACAGAGAAGGTACGGGTCTTGGAATCAGCGTCACAAGGCTACGCAAAGCTGTACAGCGACGGGGGCAAGGCTAGTGGCAGGTCAAGCCCAAGGTTTGCTGCGCGCATCTGGGCACCCGAGGAAGCAACCAGCACCAGGCTCTTGTCAAGCTCAGGCGCGCCACCTTTCGTCGACAGTGCCAGCTGCCAGTCAGGGAGGACAGGCTACAGTGCACTTTCGTCACAGCAGGCGCTCGCTACCAGCAAGAGACCGGGCAGTGGGCTTCGCAGGTGTACGCACTGTCATGACCTCGTTTCTGTCTTGCTTTGCGCAGGTCGAGATGATGGAGGCAGAGCTCGAGGACCTGCAAGGGAACACAAAGAAGAACAAGAAACCCCCTCCAAGGATGCAGGAGCTGGAAGACAGCGTCAAGTGTCTCAAAAACCACATAGGCAAGCTTGAGAAGCTGCTACGGTGCATCGACAACGAGACCATCAACTCGGACGAGCTCGAACAGCTTAAGAGTGACTTCGAGTACTACCTGGTGAGCCAGAAGCACGCAAGGGACGGGTGCTGCTGAAGTGACTCTGATGCAGGTCGTAACATCGTATCGCTCACGTGGGTCTAGGCGTGGTCGTAGCGCAGAGTGCGTGAGTTGGAGCGCTTTGACCCAGTCCCGCTGACACTGTAATTTGGCATACACGTATACGCTGGCACATGTGTGTCTTGCGCCTTGCAGGCTGATGACGCGGAGGACAACGGGGTGGACATCACGGCTGTGGAGGACATGTACCAGGACTTCGCTGATCGGTTGGAACAGGTGGACCAGGCAGTGGCAACAGTCACCAACGTGCACGCACGGGGCATGAACAAGGTAAGCGGAGACACAGCAAGCAACGTCCGTGGGACGGATTGGACAGACAGGCTAGTGCACAGGGCCATCACTGTACAGCTACGTAGGTATCTGTCTTCTTCAGGTGCTGAAGCATTACCAAGGTCTTGTTTGCTGTGCGTGTATCTTGATGCAGAACAACGCAGAGGCACAGCGAGAACGCGAGAAGGCACAGGCGGAACAGCTGAAGAAACAGGCAGAACAGAAAGAAGACGAAGACAGGAAGGCAGCGGCAGCAGCCATCAAGGCCCCCCCACCCTCCACAGCCGCGCCCGCAGTCACCAGCCCGCAAGCCGCGTCGGCCATGCAGCGTGCAGCGTCAGGAGTGCCAGAGAAGGCCGACGCAGCGGCGGCGACAAACGGCAATGCGGCAGCAGCAGGGCCCATCACACCAAGGGGGAACATCGCAGCGGAGCCCGGGACAGTGGCGGGGGGTGTCACGCCCGTCAGCGCGCGCGCAGCCGCGCAGCCAGCACAGTCAGCCTTCCCCGCAGCGCAGGCCGGGCAGACGCCTGGGCCGGCAGGGCGGATGGGGGGTCCGGGCCAGCCCGCCGGTCCTGGCGCGGCGCCGCCCGGTATCCCAGCACCCGCAGGCAGCGTATGGATGGACGGGGCCGGCGCAGCAGGGGCGCCAGGCGCCGGCCGGCAGAACTTCGCGGCAGCGGCCAAGCTCCAGGCAGGGCCTCCTCCGCCAGGCATCCCACCCCCCGGCATCGCACCACCCACGCAGCAACAGCAGCCGCAGCCCGGAGCAGTGCCGCCAGGCGCGCGGCCGCCGCCTGGCATGGCGCCGCCTGGCCCGCGCGGGCCCGTCGGGGCGCCGCCTGGGTACGGACAGGCAGGCAAGGGGCCTCGGGAGGCAGGGGACGCTGGCATGGCAGCAGACGGGGACGGCAATGCAGTGGACGCGGCTGCTAAGCATCTGAAGGGGTTGGAGTTGGATGGGGCGGACGGGGCCGCGGGGCCGAGGCCTGCCCTCCTGCCGCCCCAGGGGCCGCTGGAGAATCCACACCTACCGCCAGTCATGCCAGCCTACTCAGCGCAAGCAGCGAAGCAGATTCTGGAGGCGTGCTTTGTGTGAGTGTATCTGGTGCACATCGCTCACAGCTGGTCAAGTCAGCACTTTGGATTGAGCCGAAGGCGGCCTGTAGAAGAGCTCCGTGCTTTTGACTCGCTTGATTTGCTGACGTACTCTTGTGTGTGTGTGTGTGTGTGTGTGTGTGTGTGTGTGTTCTGTAGGCGCGCACACCCTCAGCCGTCAGACACAGATCTCCGCGCGTACCGGCCGAGACACCCTGCGCCCACGCCACCTTCGTACCCACGCATGCCTCACGAGAATACAGAGCACCCCAGTCTGTTCAGAAAGGTACGCAGTCGCTTGCATGCACCCAGAGCATCCAAGCGCCCCTCTATTGCGCTCGCCTGTGCTGCCACAACACTGCAAAATGCACGCGTGTTTGTCCGTGTGCTTTTTGCTATGTCAATCGCAGATGGACCCCGAGTGCCTGTTCTTCGCGTTCTACTTCCAGCCAGACACGTACCAGCAGTTCCTCGCAGCGCACGAGCTCAAGCGGCAGTCGTGGCGCTTCCACAAGCAGCACAACGCGTGGTTCCAGCGCTTCACAGAGCCTAACGTCACCAACGAAGAGTTTGAGCAGGGTAAGTGAAGGACTTGGTGGACTCGTATGCTGAGCTCTGTGCGCGCATTGTGTTCGGTGTAGATCCAGGCTGAGCCTTGTCGGCGCTGCTAGCTCACACCCATTGTATTGTCAGTGCAGGACGGTGGCAGGCTTTAACACTCGTTTGCTGGCCGTCTGTAGTCCAAGCTCTGTGTCCCCGAGCAGAGGGAGAGGATTGTGTGTGTGTGTGTGTGTGTGTCCTATACAGGGGCATACGTGTACTTCGACTACAACGTGTTCCACGACGACATGCAGACAGGGTGGTGCTACCGCCGCAAGGAGAACTTCACGTTTCGCTATGACGCACTGGAGGACGAGTTGCGGCCTGCACCGCCACCGCCTGGCGCCTCATAGCGCGCACGCTGCTCATGCACCACGGGCGTCGGCCGTCCCATGCTCAGCCGCGTTCTGTGCGCTCTGCGGTCCTCCTTTTGTTTGCCACACGCTGTCTGTCGCATGTACAGCTAGCTTGCGTAAGCTGCAGTTCTCTGGAGTTTTGCTACGTCAGTGGGCTGAGCCAGGAGTGTAGCGCGTAGGTGTGTGCATGCAAGCAGGCAGGCATGTATGACTCCTCATGCACGTACTGTGGTGCCGCAGAGCCAGGCCCTTGGACAAGTTTTATATGCTCCAGGGTGCTGATGCGCTGTTGGTCTGTTGACCTGGTCAGAGTCGTGAGGCTGCTTGCGTGCAATCAGCGGGTCTGCGAACGTGTGGCTGGCTGTTGTGTGCGTTGACGGCATAGTTCTGTGTGCGTGATGTGTGTCTAACCCTGTACTTCTACTATCATTCAGAGTGTGGAAAGTGCGCTGAGCGCATACGCCGTGTGAGGTCACAGACGTGTGGAAAGTGCACAAACGCTCACCGTTTGTCAAACGTTGTCTGTTGTCCAGGCGTCTGGGCATTTGTGGGCAGGAGGATTTGTTTGTGGGTGGTGGTCCCGGACTATGAACTCCTTAGACACCTTCCTGTACGCTCTGCAGCAAGAGTAGGGCCAGGCGATGGTGTGCTTGTAGTTTAGTGGTGCAGCAAGGGACCAGTGTGTAAGCTGTTTGACATACGTTTGGAAGGGGTGTAGCAGGGGTTGTAGCTGCCTACGCCATTCTACAAGCACCACACATATCTGACCTGGACCCAGTAGCATTCACGGCGCACATCCTAGATTCACAGGCAGATCCGTGCATCAGAGCGCAGGGGGCGACTGGAACGTGTCCAACTGACAAGGGTGGACTGTCCCCCTCGCATCACGGAACGTTCCGCAGAGCCCGCACCAGCTCCATACTACATAGCCTGGTAGCTGACTTTGCAGTGGCAGAACAGCAAAGCCAGCTTGGCCTCCGACATCGAGCTTGCATCAGAGGGAGGCGGGACATACAGCAACAGGTACGCCTTCCCTGTGGCATTGCTACAAGCACAACTCTAGCATGCATATGGCATCGCAATGAGTCAGGGAGAAGGTGGAATGGCGCGGTCACATGATGTGGCCTGGCGTGTGCAAGCGCTACTTGCAAGTCCTTGCTGGATCCTTGCTGACATTCTGTGCATATAAGAATAGCCAGCAACCCCGCAGGCAGACTGCATTCCGAAGGTGGCTGCCTGGCAGATGCCTGAGGTCGCGCTTGTCACAACCTGCACTGCTGGCTTCTCACGGCAGCAAGGCTCTGCCATCAGTGCGCTGCCTGTGCCCAGATGCACAGTATTGCTGGTGTGGTAGCCCTCTATGCTGCAAAGGCCAGCCAAGTGTGCGTGTCCATCGCCCTGCAGGCTGCCCTTGCGCTTGACGCCGCGTGCCCGCGTGTTAGAGGTCAGCAAGGCACCAAGACAGCAGACCGTGCTTAGCCTCTGGGCCCTAGCCTTTGGGCCCTGCAAGCCACACGCAGAGGGCTGTCCTGCACGCGTGCCAGGCGGGATCCCGCGCAGCGCAGGATGCAGGCCCTGCTCCTAGCCATCCTCGCCACCAGCGGGCTCTTCCTGCGAGCTTCGGCTCAGCCCGTGCAGGCCAACATCTCCGTGGCATCGTATAGCAAGTCAGTGACCCACCCATCACAACGCTACACACACTCAGCCACCTTACGTGCACAGTCAGCGTCACACGTGTCATTGTGCTCTCCTGCAGGGTGTTCAATGGCGGTGTGGACTGCGCAACAATGTGGAGTGTCAGTGGCTCAGTCTTGGCAGGCATATCAGGGGGCACGTTTCAATCCTGGTCTTGCTTCGTGCCGACGGGCAACTCTTTACCCTCCATCATCACCATGATCATTACATACAGGTATAATACGCCGCATATATGTAGCTACGGAGCTAAGGACACGCACAGGTTGTAGGCACAGCGTCCATATCAGAAGGACGCTGAATGTGAGGGTGTATGTATGTATGTGTGTGTGTATGTGTTCGCAGTAACGCTGGCATGCCCAATGCGCTCATCGCGAATGTGGGTTCAGCAGGGTTCGGCGCTGGCAGCCAGATGTTCCGCAACCTCATGTCAACCCTGCAGCAGGGCTGCTCCAGCGAAGCCTCGTACTCAGACACACTAAACGGAGGTAAAAATAACAGCACACAACACACAGCTTTTCACGCGCAGTATACCAGGATACAGCGTACTCATGCCACATGCCCAGGAGCGGCCCAATCGCCAGGAGACCTTGCCATGCTACCTGGCTTACCCTTCTGCGGTGCGAACGGAAGTATAGGCAGAATGCTGGGTGGTTACACAGTAGCGTTGAGTTGTTGTCTGGACCGTTCACTCTCTTGCAGGTGCGCCTTCAGCCATCCTCGTAGCCTGCAGTGCAGAGCGCACCACGAGCCAGCTCTTCTTCCCTGGCAGAGTCTGCGCACAGAACATCCTGCTTGGCACCTGCTCGCCGCCCCAGCCGCCCTCGCCCTCGCCCAGCCCGCCAGGCCCGCCAGTCACATGTACCACGCAGTTCAGTGTGCGCGCTGGCAGGCCCATCCCACGTGATCCTGGATACCCAGATAACTGTCAGAAACTGACAACTGTAGCACAACAATGGGTGAGTGACATGGCATGTGGCTATAGGCTGGTGACTGTAAGCATGCAACGGTGGGTAGGTGGGTGGGTGGGTGGGTGGGTGAGACAGCATGCAACAGTGGAGGGGTGGTTTTTCACCCAGCAGCGTTTCATAAGCCCATGGCACGTTGGCACAGCCCATTGTGCTACCATGGTGTTTGCGTTTGGGCTGCAGCACGGGGCATGACATAGTCGCCTTGTATGCGCAGTACGGAGGAGTGTATCGTGGTGCCATGTGTTGCGCGTGCAGTACTTCAACATGGCAAACCTAATCCCCTTCCCTCTCTGGTGAGCAGCTACCTATAGACAGAACGATTGAAGCAGACCACCCCGGGGGCCCTGCAGACCTGCGCGGCTGATGGGCTCGCCCAGTACATGCATGCTGTGTGCCTGGCTCATGTGTGTGTGTGTGTGTGTGTGTGTGTGTGTGTGTGTGTGTGTGTGTG
>VFQQ010004187.1_pt1 | contig 12997 bp, 9 predicted proteins | sample 3512341 | NCBI WGS metagenome assembly VFQQ01 (sample SAMN10412373, study PRJNA504923) | tailings metagenome | isolation source: Relicate 2 Philex TSF1 revegetated site | place: Philippines: Tuba, Benguet | collected 2017-08-29 | reverse complement strand
ACAAACCAAAGAAGTTCTTTGTCGACCGAAAACCAAGAAAAACCGAGCATATAAGAGCAAAAGCAGCCAGGTTTTTAAATGTAAATGTGTCAACGAAAAGTTTGTAACAGCAAAAAAATAAAGCAAAAGCAAGTGTGTTAAACGTCAGTAAAAATTAGTGTCAAACAACGATTGTAAAAGCAGAAATTAAAAAACATTACTTACGCTTGATTGGTGGACGCCGGTTAATATTATTGCCCATAACTAGCATATATAAGCACCTAACCTTCACCAAACATTCAATATAAGGTGCTTAATAAGTCCATTGCAACACAAATAAATATAAAAATTTTTTGTAAACAAATTAAAAAAACGTTAAAATTAGGTTTATTACTACCTGCAGGGCCTTTGTATGGCCAATAAAATGCTAAAGAAAAGGTGTAAAAGGTTTTGGTGTTAAATTGCTAACGTTTTGCAGCTACCCGAAGGTGGCGCCTTTCAGCACGAATATAGTTGCGAAGAACCAAATTTCCATAAACCACAAATGTGTCTGCGTAGCACTGTCCCGCCAATTTCTTGTAGGTGCTGTTATGGGCTGGTTATTTGCTGTATGCGACCTTTAAAAGTTAATATTCCATAAAAAGTATTTTATAATTGCCAATATTTAAAATTTATAAAAAATAGAGTAAATAAAGTCATCAAAAAATAAGGTATTGCGATTGATAAGCACACGGCAGTGTGAAACCAATTTGAAATAGTAAAAAACAGTCCAAATATTTCATTGAATTGTTTTGAATCTTTGTTAAGTTTTTGTCGTAAAAGTCCATTTAAAGAAACATAAATGATAAGAAAAATGACTGCTTTATACTCTGAATTGTTTTTCTCAAATAGTACTTCACTAAACCAACCTATTGTTGCAAATGAAATCACTGCATTTATATAGATTAAAATAATATAGAAATAATTTTTCATATTTTCTTCATTCTTTAAATAATTTATTGATTAGTGCTTTTCTTCATAACTTGCCCATAACTAGCATATATAAGCACCTAACCTTCACCAAACTCCAATATAGGGTAAATAAGGCCATTGCAACACAAATAAATACAAAAATTTTCTGTAAACAAATTAAAAAAACGTTAAAATTAGGTTTATTACTACCTGCAGGGCCTTTGTATGGCCAATAAAATGCTAAAGAAAAGGTGTAAAAGGTTTTGGTGTTAAATTGCTAACGTTTTGCAGCTTGCCGCAGTGGGGGAATTCGGAGCACTTTACTGTCAACCAAGCACAAATGCTGATAGAAGCACTGCACTCGATTTAACCACGTCAGCCCCCATTGCGGCAAACGGCTGTTGGCAGTAGTTTTTCTTTCAGAAAGGAAAGTCGTCATTGTAGGTTTGCGTATTCGTCTCAATAATACTTTCATCATTATCGTTAACTATGAATTTAGCTCTGTCAAGTAACTCATCATAAGTTATTATTTCAATATTCCTGGAGTTTCTTCTATAAAGCTCAAATGTCTTCTTTTTGATTAAATCAGTCTTTGTCTCACCGCTAAACTGTTTTGTGTCTCCAATAATTAATATAGTTTTTGGGTCAATGGTTGTTTGGTTAATTAAATTACCAAATTCATCGTAATTTTTTGTTTGAGCGTTTAATTCCCATTCTGCTTTTTGAGAAAGAATTTGTGAAACAGCATAAGTAAGTTCTTTTGAAAGTTTCCAAGATTCAGATCGGTTTTTGTCCTTCTCGAAAAGTGGTGTGTCAGGTCGTTTTAGTTCTACTATAACTGTGAAATTGTTGTCAGCTAGTAAGAAGTCAGATTTAACTTCATTTTTACCATCTAAGTCAACGCTTGACAATGAGGCTTCTTTTTGTAAAATACTCAAGAATTTGTAGTCAAGTCCATAACCGAAAATCCAAGAGTTGTTTTTAAAGAAGGTTTGCCATTCAGATTCATCATAATTAGAAGGGTCTTTTAATTTTGTTTTGAACTCTTCAAGTCCGTCTCTTCTTCCTGTTAAAATGTCAATGTCTGATTTTGAAAAAACTCCATTTTTTAATGTTTCTAATAGTTGTTCACGCTCTGTCTCATTCAAAGCAGTAAGTTTACTAACTAAGTTGCCAAGATTTTTGTCAACCAAAACCTTATTGGGGTCTGGTTTAGTTAAATTAAGCAATATTCTATTATGAGGAATGGAACTTCCTTCAACTACAAATCGGTCTTTGTCTGAAAAATCTAAAAATTTCAAGTCACTCAAAAACTTAAGAAGTGCGGTAAATTCATCTTGAGTAAAAGAAAAGCTAGTCTCTTTAACAGGTCTTATTTTATTTCTTTCATCCTTGATAAATCTTTGTAAAGTAAATTCCATTAGGTTGGTGTCCTGTCTTGAATAAACGGTCGCACTGACCTGATACTTTCCAAGTGGCAAGTCTTTCAATACTATTTCACCATTTACTTCAACAAATTCTGAAATGCTTTCTTTTTCAAAAACTTTCTTAACAAATCTCTTTTCATTCGTAATTACTCCCTTAAAATGATAAAAAGGAAAAGATTTACTAACGTAAATTTTCTCCGGATTTCTTTGCTCGAAATAGTAATGTTCTTTCTGTATATCTCGTCTCATTGTCGGGTTTATAAAATTGCTGCCAACTAGCATATATATATATAAGCACCTAACCTTCACCAAACATTCAATATAAGGTGCTTAATAAGGCCATTGCAACACAAATAAAAGCAAAAATTTTCTGCAAACAAATTAAAAAAAACATTAAAATTAGTTTTATTACTACCCGCAGGGCCTTTGTATGGCCAATAAAATGCGCGTACCCGATGATAAAAGCCAACCAGGGAGCGGTTTGCTTTTGTCATGCGTTTCATGCAGTAGAAGTTCGACTTCTCTGTTAAAAATTTCTTGAATATTCGGCTGGATTTGTTTGATGTAGGGCAATACAAAAATCATTTTCTGAACGATGCTGTCAAGGTATTCTTGACCTTGTGCTCTAATCCAAAGAATATATTCCGCAATGTTTCTGCCATCATATTCTAAGCGAATGTTTTTGGTTAACCTGTTTTGCATTACAGGTTTGCCCATGTCGTGGGCATTCATGTAAAGGAATTGCCAGTTCATCACATATTCTCTGAAAGTTGCAACATCTTGATGCAGTAAATGCGGATTCCCGTCTGTTAGTGATAAAAGCAATGTATTGCTCTTGTGTGTAAACTCCCTTGCTCCATCGTTTGCAACATATAGTTGACAAAACGAATTGCCATTGTTATCTATGGCATTCGTTGCAAACATTACCTGACCATTGCAGTGTAATTCTTCGTTTTCAAAGATGTAATAATCATCATTCAGGCTTAACTTAAATGAAACTTGATACTCATTTTTTTACTATTAAGTTCGGCTTCAAACCATAACATAATAGGCTGGTGCTTTTGTTTAAAGCCAAATTTCGAAACAGTGGCTTCTTCTTGTATGGCATGGTAATTACGTACCTTATCTAATCCGCCCCAAATGGCAAAGGCTTCTTCTATATTTTTAGTAAGGCAAATATGTAAAGTTCGCATGGCTTCCATTACACAGCTTTTGCCACTACCGTTATTTCCAATAAAAGCTGTAAAGGCAAATTCAGACAATCTTTGATTGCCTTAAAATTTACTATGCTTATTTTCTTTATCATTTCATCTGGTGATTTAATTGTTTTTTATAGGTCAGATGGAATTCGCCACAGTGCTTACTGTTTTTAAATGGTTGTGGCTCATTTGTCCAATTGAAATTTATTGTTGGCAATATTCCAGTATTCGTTCTGGATTTGATTTCTGTCTTTGATGCTCAGTTCTTTGAAACTATCAAGTATTTGAAGCATTTCCTTTTCGGTTAAACCATACAAATGAAAAACCAACGCATCAATTTTATTTTCGTAAATAGAGCTATCTAAGTTCTCTCTGCATAGTTGAAGCGTTTTATTGGTTAGCTGCTCAAACTGTTTTTCTACTTTTGGGTCAATTTCTTTTATGGGTATTTTATCAAAAACAACTTTATTCAACTCTCTTGAATTGCCTTGCAATTCAGGGAATTCATCTTCAAAACAAAATCGAAATAATTTTGAGTTAAATACAGCCACCAAATAAAGCAAGTGATTTCCAGTTAGAATAAAGCACTTCTGATTTGTGTAATATCCTTTATCGTCAAAAGTAAAAGACAAGTCTTTTACCATGTTGGGGTAAATGATTTTCGGCTTTTCAAAGTTTTGCCAGTATCCTATCTGGTCTTGTGTTTCAAACCATTCATTTCCTGTCTTCTTTCTTGCATTTTTTTCACCTGTTTGTGCGAGTTTATCCTGACCGAATGACAAAAGATGTTTCTTAACTGCGGGGTATTTATTTATATCAATTTTAAGCGTTGGGAATGTACCAATCAGCCAAAGGTTCGGACTTTTAAAAGAATATCTTACTAAATCACGCCCTCTTAAAAGTGGCTTGATAATCTCCGCACTTTTGGGGTCTTGCTTAATCAGTTGTTTTTTGGTTTCATCATCAATTACAAATGCTTCATTCAAACCAGTGACTATTCCACGGTTTATTTCAATTTCCCAATCTTTGAGCCTTTTGCCTTGCTTACTTACTTTCTGCTTGATGTTTTGCTTTGCCGCATCGGCAATTACCCAAGCGTTTTCAGACAAGTCTTTTAATACGGTGTGGTTGTTATCAAAATTGCTTGCCAGGGATTTTATAAATTCCTGGTTCTTTTTGGTTAAACGCAAGGCCTTGAGTTCACTTTGATTTTTCTCTTTTTTGAAAAGGTGGATTGTAGTTAAAACAGTTGCCGATTCAAAAACTTCTGCGTCCGAAAGGTCAATCAAAATCTTTCCATTGGTATTACTCAAAAAGAAATTGCGAAGTGACTTTCCATAATTGCTACGCAACCATGCACTGCCGGTAATGAATACCAAATTTCCTTTGGGTTTTAGATATTTATATCCTTGTTCAAAGAAAAGCATATAAATATCACCTGTGCGTTCAAATGTTTTGAAGTTCGCCTCTTTCAGAGTGTCAGCATCCTTTCCCATTTTTTGAAGTTGTATATAAGGCGGATTACCAATCACAATATCAAAGCCACCTTTTTCAAATACATCCGCAAAAAACAAATGCCACAAAAAATACGGTTTGTTCACAGCGTTTTGAAGTTCATGCATTTTTTCTCTCTTCTCAATCAGGTTTTCCAATTGCTTGTGCAGTTCCTCAATCTTTTTCTTGGTAGCCGCTTTTAAACCTGGTGTATTGGCGTTGGGGGCTTCTGCTATTTGTCTTTCCAAGCTGCGTTGCCAAAGTTCTAAGTTGTAATCTATGTGTTCATGCACGGTTTGGCTAATGAGTTCCCTTTGTTTTTGTTTTTTCTCAGGGTCGGTTTCATTGAAAAAGTCCTGCATAAGTTGTTGCAAGTTGTTTTCCTGCAACACCTTTACATCTGTAAACTTTAATTGTGGGTCAACGATGTTTCCAAAAATGTCTTTTTGTGGCTCATAAATAGTGGTGGTTTTGCTTACTGTATGTACCTTACTTAGGTCAATTCCTTCAAAGCTTTCCAGTAAGCTGTTGCCCTGCATAATCTTGTAATCCAAGTTGGGCAATGGTTGTGGGGCTTCTTCATCTACTACCAAAGCCAGCCAAAAACGTAAACGGGCAATCTCCACCGCACCGTTTTCAATGTCCACACCATAAATACAATTTTGGATAATTTGCTTTTTGGTTTCGGCATGGTCAAGTGTTAAATCCAATGCTGTTTTGGCTTTGAATATTTCCTGCAACATGCCCATTGGAAAAGCACCCGAACCTATGGCAGGATCGCATATTTTTACTTTATCAAGCAGCTTTTCAATACGCTTGGCTTGTTGCACTACAAAGTTTTTCTTGTCGTTTCTTTCGCCTACTATTCCATTTCTGATGAAGTTTTCTAATGCATTTGTTGCTGGACTTTCATCTTCGGTGCATTCCGGCAAATGGGTTCGCAAATATTGTATCAAGCTTTCCTGACACATGTAATGCACAATTTCTTTCGGAGTATAGAACGCTCCTTTCTCCCTGTTTTCTTCCAATAGGTTTTCAAAGATGTGACCCAACATTTCAGGGTCAATACCTACTTCGCTATCATAAGGGTCGTTTTCGTCAATCGTGAAATTGTACGATTCAAAAAACTCTAACAGGTTTTTAAACTGGTCTGCAGGAAAATTAATGTTGTGGTTATAGGAAATATCCTTGTCAAACAAACCACCATTTAAATAGGGAATTTTAATATCAGTACCTAAAGCACTTGGAGCAAAATGATTGCTTCTTTTCTTATTGAGCGTTTCAAAGAATAAGGTCTTTAAGGCTTTACTATGAAAATGTTCTTTATCAGCGTAGTTTAAAAATAAATTTTGTAGAAATTTACCATCGCCACCTGTCCATTTCTCATTGTTTGCTGGAACACCCATCCAACCTTTTTTCTCTAAAAATTGTAGGAATACAATTCTACCTAATAATTTCTTAGTAAAATCACGAATGGGCTTTGCTTCATCATCTTGCCAGCCCTTTTCCAATTCTTTTTTAGTGCCGAGAAATAACTTTCGATATTCGCTATTTGCCGCAAGGTGAGCACTGAATTTTTCAAAAAACTCTTTGTAAGATTTAAAGAAATCTTTATTCAGTTTCTCTACACTAAAGGCATCAAACAAATCGGCTAAATAAAGTGGTTTCCCTTTTAGCTTGTCAAAACGTTCGGCTGCTGTCCGGCAACTTTCACCTTCACCAAAAAGATAGGTGTAACGCTTCGGTTCCGTTTCCTTTTTGCCTTCTTCAATTCGTATTTCACTTACAAAACTAAAACGCCATTTTTCGCCTTGAACAAAAACAATCAATGCACCGTCCACATCGTATTTGTAAACCGAACGAAGCAAGTTTCTTAATCCAACTCTGTTTTTATCCAGCCATGCTTTTGGCGTTAAATGCACTTCATACATCCCTACTAATCTCTCATCGGCAGTATAAAAACTTCCCAACTCCACAGCACTTTCAGCTATATCATTATTGGGTAATGAAATTGTTTGTGGTTTTTGGTGAAATTTTTTAGCACCAAAATAATCTTTCATCACATCCAACCATGTTGAGGGTTGATATGCTTTTTCGAGTATGCTATTTTGTAATGTCTTCTTGTCCACTTTTAAGTTATGAATGATGAGTTATGAGTTATGAGATTTTTGTTTGGAAGTTAGAATTGAGCTTCGGAGCATTTTTAAAATTTCGTTTGCTTCGTTGTTTAATGGTTCAAATTCGCTTATAGTTACATATTCTGATTCATTTAGCAACTCAAGCCAGTAAATGGTTTCGTCACATTCTTTTTGAGCAATGCTGAGTTTATGAATAAAGTCTGCAATACTTTGTGCATTCTGTGCTTCACGAATATTTGCTCCAACTGATGTTCCCGAACGAAGCAATTGTTTGCTTAGCACAAATTCTTTTTGGGTTTCGGTTAAATACTTATAAAGTTTTACGCATTGTAAAGCAAATGCAAACGATTTATCTTTTAAAATGGATTTCTTTTCACTCATAACTCCTAATTTATAGTTCATCACTCCTTGACAGTTGCTCCACCAGTTGGTGAAGTTTGTTTGCCAACACTGTTTTCGGAATTAGTTTGGTTTCGTAATCGGCTATGATGGCAGGCGAAGTGTTGCGTGCCATGGCATATTCTACTACTTCTGTATCCTTGCCCTTGCACAGTAAAATGCCAATACTTGGGTTTTCAAAAGGTCGTTTTACATCACGGTCTAAAGCCTCCAAATAGAAATTGAGTTTTCCCAAAAACTCGGGTTCAAATTCCTGTATTTTCAGTTCAAACAATACCAAACATTGCAAATCCCGATGGTAAAAAAGCAAATCGGTAAAATAGTCCTTATTGCCCACCTGCAATCGATACTGATTGCCCATGTAGGTGAATCCTTTACCTATTTCCAGAATGAATTTTTGCAGGTTAAGAATTAATGCCTTTTCAAGGTCTTTTTCAGAATGCCCATCGGGCAATTCCAAAAATTCAAATATGTAGGGGTCTTTAAAAAGTCCTTCTGGGATTTGTGATGTAAGAGATGAAACTACCTTGTTGGACAGCATCGTGCGTTCGAATGTTGCTGTATTCAGTTGTCGTTCCAATTCTCTTTTCGATAACTTTTGAGTTATACATTGGATGAAATAAAAAATCTTTTCTTCTACAGTTTTAGTCTTAGAAAGTATGAGTAAGTGGTGTGTCCAACTGATTTGTGTCACCAGCGGTGACACAAATTTAAATGCCTGTCCATCATATGATTGCAATTGTGTCACCAGTGGTGACATAATTTTTTTCACTTCATTTTCAGGCTTTTGTAAATGTGTCGCCAGTGTTGACACAAATTCTGGAGAAGAATAGGTTTCATAAAACTGTTTCATTCTGTAAAGCCCTCTACGGTTAAAACCTTTAAGTCCCGGGCAATTATCCTGGATAAATGAAGCCAGTTCTTCAACCGTGTTTTCGCCCCATGCACCCGCTGAAACTTTTTCTGAAACAAGATTGCCCACCTTGAAATACAGCAATACCAATTCCTCGTTTACTTTATGAAAAGCCCTGTTCCTGGCTTCTTCAATCAGTAAAACAACTTGCTTGAATTCGGTATTCGTATTTCTTAGTTTGCTCATATTTATTCGATAAAAGTTTCTGATAGCACAATTTCAGGTGCTATGTTGGTGTCAATTTCTTCCAGTTTGGTTTCTTCTTCGTCACTGGTAAAAGCATCGTATTTCTTTGCCAAGGCAATCAACAAATTGTCCACTTGTGAAGTAGTAATTTCTCGTTTGCTAAAAAACTTCTGACTTAGCTTTTTCAACTCATTTGCCAAAGGTGTGTAAGTTCCGCTTTCAACAATGGGTTGCAAGGTTTGGCAGGTTTCTTTTACAATAGCTTGATGCGTAATGGCTTTGAAATCACGTAGGAATTTTAAAGCTTGTTTGGTATTTGCATCGGCTTTGTCGGTGGTTGTAACCTTTTCAGTTGTTCCACCTAAAAAGTCTTCGTCAAATGACTTTAAAGCCGCCTGAACATGTTCGTAATGATTTTCAGGCAATGCAAAAGATGGTTCTGCTGATTGTGCTTCAAAAATTTGTGCTGCCTCCAAAAAGGTCAATGGTTTTACTTTGGTTTTATCGTTGATTTGATAAAACTCCATTTTGTATAGCGATTTCAGAAACACCACTGTTGAACCGTGTGTGTCTGCTTTTTGAGTACTTCGACCATGCTCAGCACAAGCATACTTCATACTTCTTGCTGTCCTTGCCTTTAACGGAAAGGCTTTGATGCGTTTAAATTCCTTTGGATTGTTGTCTTTAAACTCACGGATGTAACGTAAATAATGCAAACGCTTGTCTTCATCATCAGGCAGACCTTCATTAAACAATTCAAACTGCTCCAACATTTCTTCGTGGGTGTAAATCTGTGCATCTTCACCAAAGGCAGTATGAAATCCTTGTAATTTGATTAAAGCATTGCTGTAAAGTTTTATTTCTTCATCGCCTTGTTGAGAAGGGTAGAAGTTGTAATTGTAAATAACTCCTGCAATACTTCCAATTCGGTTTACACGTCCAATGCGTTGCATGAGACGGGTTGCATTCCAAGGCGTGTCATAGTTTACAATTACATTGGAACGGTGCAGGTTTACACCCTCTGCCAAAACATCGGTGGTGATGATGATATTGTAATCATTCTTTTTATCTCCAATGTAGTTTGCGTCAAAGTTTTCCTGAATGGTTTCAAAAATCTTGCTACGGTTGTCGCTTGAAACATTCAAAACCTTTGTATTTAGAAATGCTTCAACTTTTTCAGTCAGATAATTCGCTGTATCGGTACTTTCCGTAAACACAACCAATTTACCTGTTGGGTTAATTTGCTGATTAAGCAATTCGTCTCTTAGCGTAATTAAAAAAGCATCCAGTTTTGGGTCTTGCTCTACTTTGCTCCATTCCTTTACCAATTCTTGTAAAAGCAAATGGTCTTTTCGCAAGCCATCAATAAAACCACTATCAAAATCATCAGGACTGAAAACATTGTTTCTTGGATTTTCAGCACTCATTTCAAGAATCATCGCTTCCAAATCTTCAATGCTGAAACCTTTTTCCATCAGGTCGTTCACACGCATGTCGGGGGCAATTAAAACTTTGCCCTTGTCAAACATTTCAATCATTCTGCCTGTGGCAGTGGTCAGGTTTTTTAATGATGACTTAAAAGCAGTGAAACTGCTTTCTAATCTTTTCACCATTAAAGTTTTCATGATACCTGCCAAAGATTGAGAAACTAAAATTGCTTGTTCGTAATAGTTCTCTCTCAATTCAAGTTTTAAATATTTGATTGCCTGATAGCGGTAATACTGGATTTTATCATCATCTGTCAAGTAGAATATGGTATGATAAAACAGCTTGCTCAACTTGGCATCGAATTGATATATTTTGGGCTTTGGAGGAGCTATTTCAGGAAACTCTATCCCTTGTGCCTTTAAATCCTCTTTGTATTTAGGGTAATTGTCTAAATCTCGTCTTGTTCTACGAACCGTTATTTGAGAAATGATTTTTTCACGAATGATTGAATATAGTTCTCTGATGCGTTCAATATTCGGCTCATCTTGTTGCATGATTTCTCTGAACTCACGAATAATTGGTCCAAAGAAACTTTGCAAGTTGGTTACTGGCAAAGTGCTTCGCCTAGCATCTTGAAACAGTAGCAACTGATAGTATAAATCTTGTGGTCTATTGTTTAGCGGTGTGGCAGATATTAGAATGACTTTTTTCTTTTTACCAGGCACTAAGCCTTCTCCATTTCTTGAAGCTTTGCAAATTCGTTGAAGTAGTCCGAACGATTGCGAAGTATGGTTTCTATATCGGTGTGCTTCGTCAACTAAAACCAAGTCATAATCTTCTTTTGCCCAGTAGTTCAAATCATCTCCATTTACAATTTTGTCCAAACGTCCGTTGGTGATGAATTTGGTGTGTCTATCAATGCCGAAAAGTCGGAAAGTATTTTTCCAGTTCTTTTCCAATGCAGGCGGAAAAACCACCAATATTTTAGTGTTCAATGAGCCATTGGCAATTAAAAACCGTTTGGCAATCATGGCTGCAATAACCGTTTTTCCTAAACCAACAACGTCAGAAAGGAAAAAGCCATTGTGTTCCATCAGCATTTGAAATCCTTGGTTTACGGCATCTATCTGATAGGAAAGTTTTTTATAGGTCTTCGGCAAATCTCCAACGGTATCTGGGTCGTAGTCTATGTTTTTACCAAAATATTCAATTAAAAATTTAATGTAAAGTTCATAAGGCGTGAAAGTTTGCCCGATATGTGTTTTCTGTTTGAACTGCTGAATGTCTGCCGGAAGAATTGGCGTTGAGTGTTCCCATAATTCAACAAACTCTTTTTTAGTAAACTGAACATCGTCATAGTCCTTTAAAGCAATATTCAATTCATAGTTTGGAGATTTCTTTATGCCAAGTCCTGCTTCCGTCAGATTAGATGAACCCATGATAACCCAACCATCTGAATGTTCGCTGTGATGTTCGGGTAAAAACAAATAGAACTTGGCATGAATAGCTTTTGAGTTGTGTGCCCTTACTTCAATTCGTCCGTCAATTAAGTCGTTCACGAATTGCAAAACACCTTTTTCAACTTCTTCTGAATATTTGGCTTCTTTGATGTCTTGAATAAACCATTTCAAAAATTCCTCTTTCGTTTTTTCCTCGTCACCGAAATACAAAAGTCCTTTACGTTGCGATTCGGCAAACATTTGGTCAACATTGATGCCGACTAAAATTTTAATTTCTTTTAAGTCTTTCAGATAGGGTTGTAAAGCGAAGTAACCCGAAGAACGGAAGTAACCAACAACCGCATGAAAGGCATACAAGTCTTTCATGTGTTCGATAATTCCTTTGAATTTATCGAACATGCTTCGTTCGCTGTTATTTGTAAAAAATTTAGATGACATTATCTCTTTTTGCTTTTTATCTGTTTTTCTGCTTCTTTCAGTCCTTCGCTTAAATGTTCCAGTCCTCCAAATTCTTTTGTGATTTTGTCTGCTATGTAAGTTGTCTGCACTTCTTTTAAGTCCAGTTCTAAAATTTCAGAAAGCGATTTTAAATAATCAGGCGAAGCAGGTCGTTCACCACGTTCAACTTTACTAAGTGTTGAAGTGTCAATGTCGAGATAAGCAGCAACTTTCCTCAATGGAAGTTCTATTTCCTCTCTACGCTTTCTGATATAGTCACCAAATGTTATGTTGCTCATTTAGACAAATAGTTTTGGACAGAAATGTCAAATATAATATTTTATTTGAAACAGTCACCCAGTACGGTGGGAAAATTTTGTTTTTTTGGTTTTGCGAAGGTTCGGCTTGTGTGTTGGGCAAAACCAAATGTGCAAAATGCGGTTGGGCAAATTCAATTTTTTTGTGCGGTGGGGTGTTTTAATTTTTTCTTGTGTCGCCAAGTTGGTCTGTGTCAAAAAAAAGCGAAAATGTCTGCCGAGATAAAGTCGTCTGAAAAGACTGGTCAGGATGTCAAAGGTCGATGGTTTAATTGTCTTGTTGATGGTTGTTGTGTCGTCTTTTAGGCTTGCTTAGGTTCCCACGCTTGGCGAGGTGGGGGAGATTGAAAAATTAAACTGTCTGCCAGCACAAATTTTCAATAGAAGCATAAACTTATAATTAACGATGTAAGCCCCCATTGCGCCAAACGTGTGTGCGTGTGGCACAACTAAGATAAAATTTTAAAGGTTTGTTTTTTGCTGTTTCGAATGACTTTAGATTTGAAAATAAACAAGCTAAAGAATATTAGTTCATAAATATTAAATACTAAGGGCTTCAAGTTTGCAAAAAAATCGGTAGTGACTTAGTAAACTTAGTTGTGCAACAAGCACATGTGTTATGTGCTGCCTTTCTCGTATTATGGCATTATGTATTTTCCAAATTCTAT